>Ga0214917_10000083_pt1 | contig 104284 bp, 93 predicted proteins | sample LL_1208_BB_MetaG_FD_177983 | JGI IMG/M metagenome (GOLD analysis project Ga0214917, IMG submission 177983) | Freshwater microbial communities from Lake Lanier, Atlanta, Georgia, United States - LL_1208_BB | ecosystem: Environmental > Aquatic > Freshwater > Lake | place: USA: Georgia... | reverse complement strand
ACGATGCGTCTGCGGCGAGTCTCGGTGAGGCAGTCACCCTGATGGGTAAGCATCAGCTCGGTAAGGCTCTAACGCCTGAGCAGGTTACCGATATCGTGAGCTTCCTCGGATCGACCAAAGCTGATTCTCCATCATTCTAAACCGTCGATGGTAAGAAAGCGTCTCTAATAGATCATCTTCTGAGATCTATCACGAGATCATCTCCCTCGACATATGTCAGAATCAACCGTTCGTCAAGCTTCTTACGGTAAGACTTGACGAGCGGTTTTTCTGTTTTCCCAAACGCCTGCATGGCTTCTTCAAGCTCCTCGTATGGGATGAATATCCTTCTTATCGTGATGCTATTATCGATGTAAGGGCATGCGATAATTTCGTCGAGTCCCTCGTTCATATCACGCTGTATCGATGTTGTGCGAACTCGTGGATCTATCACTGCTTTTGACCCTCTCGAAACCTCACATTCGAAAAGCGGATTGATGATTCCGATTTCTTTGCCGCCGTGGGTCTTCACGTAATCCGCCCAGTATCCGAAGCCAGCTGACCCTGCCTCCGTGTAACGTTTCGCTGTATCCCTGCTCGCGCTGAATGAGATAAAGAAAGCGGGGGACAAACTTTTTCGCTCTGTGAACTGGTAGTAATTCGATGTCATCGGATAAAGGGTCGACTCCCCTCTGAAGCGCCCTACTGGGTCCGAGAACCATCCTGGAGCCTCCTTCGACTTTTCGAAAGACTCTTTATCAACATGCTTCATGAAACGATTCGCGAGCATCACAAGTCCGCGATAACAGGTCCCGCTGAACCATTTAATTCCTGTTTCATCAAAGTAAGAATCTGCCGCGTCAATTAACTCTTTAACAGCAGCTGCGTTTTCTTGTCGCGGATTCGAACCCCCCCAGGTGTAATCCTTCACGACGCCGCCCGCGATCCGACCTAATAAGTCGGGATCAGCGTTGAAAATTGATTCGGCTACGGGATACTGCTTGAAATGTTTGTAGAACGCGAGATATTTCCCCTGCAGACTCTCGGCGTCTTTGGCTCTTTCCAGGTCCCGACCGATCCGATTTCTAATCTCAAGCGGCAGGGGAGCAAGGATGTTGTGGATATTTCTTCGAGCTGCCGCCCGAGGGTCCTTGCCCCAGAATTCACGCAAGATCTCTTCACGTATCATCTCACGTAGCATTAGCTGGGTTGATGCGTCTCTCATACAACTAAATATGATTCTCGATCTGAGCCACCGTAACAAAGGAGCAAATCACTGTACAATCGTGGAGTCGTGTAGCGTTGATATTCGCTTATGACGCTGGAGATGTGGGTGAGCGGCTTAAACCAGCTCCTTGCTAAGGAGTCGTTGATGAGAGTCAACCGCAGGTTCAAATCCTGCCATCTCCGTTTACCTCTCTATAACATGTAAATTAGGCTCATTGTTAAGTATAATTGTTCTGTCTTCATAAGGAGTAAGACATGCGCTTTCTTTCATTTCTGCTGATTCCGTTCCTTTTCGTCGGTTGCAAGTCCGACGACGTTAAGTCCGATGATACTGCGGCTGAGTGCGCTGGTGATACTGGCGTTGATACCGGTGAGACCGTCGACACGGGTGACACTGCTGATACAGGGTCTGATACTGGGGACACGGCAACTGACCCTGTTGACACCGGCAGTGACACCGGCTCCGAGGATACGGGAAGCGATACCGCCGAGACGCCTCCTGCTTAATTGCCCCTGATCAGGGATCGTAGACGCGGGTATCCTGATAGCAATCCCACCCAAATCGTAAGTTGGCACAGTTCGCGGCTCTGGTGGTAGTTTAAAAGCCGTTTTGGATCGGTAGCTCAGCTGGTAGAGCGTCGGACTCTTAATCCGCAGGTCGTGGGATCGTCCCCCACCCGATCCACCAAAAATTAATGGGCTTATCTCTTAGAGCATATTTAGCTTCAGGAGATAAGCCCATGCCAGTTTCAACGTTTGACATACTCAGCATCGCCGATGACATCAAGGACCTTCACTCATATCTCGCTGCCGCTCTCGCAAGAGAAGTTGATGGGAAGATTAACATCACGAATGATGAAGCGCAGAAGATCGCCAGCATGATACTCGATCTTGCAAAGAAGATTGAGAAAAAGAGCTAATTTATTATGAATTGAGGCTCCAGAACATTATAATGTGCCACAGGAGCTGACATGATTGATAACAAGAATAGAACTCAGGAAGAGGCAAAGTCTATCCAGGTTGCAGAGGAGAGCCGCGAGCTCGACTGGAAGTCGAAGTCTTTCATGGCCTCAATGTTCATGGGCGACCTCGACATGGATCTGGCATTCCCGTTCCCAGCCCAGGACGTTGAGGATCAGAAGGAAGGTGATCTCGTCATTGAGAAGTTCGAGGCTTGGGCCAAGGACAATCTCGATGGAGACGCAATCGACAAGGCACAGGAAATTCCCCCCCACGTTTGGAAGGGTATCGCAGATCTTGGTCTCTTCGGTATTAAGATCCCGAAGGAGTACGGTGGTCTAGGTCTCTCCCAGACCAACTACGTTCGCATCCTTGGTGCGGTCGCACGCTACTGTGGATCCACCGCTGCAACTCTTTCCGCGCACCAGTCCATCGGTGTGCCGCAGCCGCTAAAGCTCTTCGGTACCGAGGAGCAGAAAAAGAAGTGGCTTCCACGAATCGCGAAGGGTGAGCTCTCCGCATTTGCTCTCACCGAACCTGGCGCTGGCTCCGATCCTGCGAGCATGGTCACCGAGGCCGTGAAGCAGGAGGATGGATCCTGGGTTATCAACGGCGAGAAACTCTGGTGCACGAATGGCACACTTGCAGACCTCTACGTCGTCATGGCAAGGACGACCTCCTCCGATGGAAAGAAGGGAATCACCGCATTCGTTGTTGAAGGACGCTCAGAAGGGTTGGAGGTCGTCCACCGTTGCCGCTTCCTCGGAATCCGTGCCATCGAGAACGGTCTCATCCGGTTCCGCAACGTTCGAGTTCCTGCTGAGAATGTCATCCTTGGAGAGGGTAAGGGCCTCAAGCTTGCGCTGACAACGCTCAACGACGGTCGTCTCGGCATCCCAGCGGTAGCGGCGTTCGTCTCGAAGGATGTTCTCGACTTCTCGGCGTCATGGGCAAAGAGCCGCGTTCAGTGGGGTAAGGCCGTCGGTGATCATGAGGCTGGTGCCCACAAGCTCGCTGAGATTGCTGGTCTCACCTACGCGATGGAGACCTTGGCTCTGTACGGAGCCGCTCTAAGCGACAAGCACAACGTTGACATCCGTATGGAGGCTGCAACCGCCAAGATGTGGAACAGTGAGCGCAGCTGGGAGGTTGCTGACATGGCTCTCCAGCTCCGTGGTGGACGTGGTTTCGAGACCGAGAAGTCGGTCGAGGGTCGCGGTGAAGTTGGATTCCCGATGGAGCGTGTCCTTCGTGATACACGGATCAATCGAATCGTGGAGGGAACCACCGATATCATGCATCTCTTCATCGCCAGGGAGGCACTTGATGGTCATCTTCGAAATGCGGGCGGACTCTTCAAGAAGGGTGCAACTCTTTGGGATAAACTCAAGGTGATCGGAAAGTGCGCCCTTATCTATCCGAAGTGGTATCTCGGAAATCTATTCGGATCGATTCTCGATAAGTTCACAGGGTTTGATGATTCGTTTGTCTCGCATTTAAACTGGCTTGAGTCGCAGACAAGGAAGCTCGCGCTTACTCTCTTTCATCAGATGCTTCTCAGAGGACCGAAGTTGGAAATGAGGCAGCTCATCCTCGCACGACTGGTCGACATCGGCGCAGAACTTGCTGTGATGGCCCTAACGATTTCCCGATTGCAGACCGAGGAACGCGTTGGAAGCGGGTTTAAAGGGTCTCCGAATCGCGCTATCGTGGAGCACTTCCTGGCATCCAGGCGTAAAGTTGTTGAACGTCTATTTGAGGATGTCTGGGACAATAACGATGAGATGGCTGTTAAATCAGCTAAGGCGATCATGGAGACAGCCGACCATCTGCCTCGGCGAGGTGAGATTGATCTGGTCGCTGTTGATAGGAAGTTCTGCAGCGATTACACCAAGTGATTAAGCGGTCGCTAGCGTGAAAAACATTACATGAGCTAGCGACCGCCTTATTTAACCGTAAGCATCTCGATAATATAGACTTATGGTTATTATTCAATCACTGCTTCTCGCGTTGTCTGCTCCCGCATGGGCATCTGCCACTGGCACCGATGAGATGCTCTCGAACATCGAAATGGTTCCACCCGTTGTCATTTTCGTGGTGGACCTCTCGGCTGACATGGATTCGCCTTGTGACGGTTCAACCTCCGGTGATTCATGCCTCGAGGATACTAAGTCGGCCATCCAGAGTGTGGTCCGCCACTTCGACACTCCGAACTACGCGATTGTCGGAACATCGGCCACCCCTTCCGGTGACTCATTCTATCCCATCTCACCGGCTGGGTCATCCTACTCGGAGATGGTTGCGGCACTTTCTGGTTTGGGGACGCACGGTTCGACTCGAAACCTCGCCGAGGTGATTGAGGATATCGGAGAGAGCTATCTCAAGCAATCTTCTACCGACAACGAGAACGACGATGATGGGGATGGGATGACCGGTGACTGGTCGGAGTCACCTATCGGTTACTCGTGCACCGATGTACATATCGTGGTTCTCACCAAGGATCGACCGGTAGATGATGATCAAATCTCATTCTCCTATGCGATGGCATCGTCCACGTCTACGAGTGAGGTTTCCTGCGATTCTTCCGGTGTCTCAACGCCTGATTCGCAGTGCTACTACGATAATGTGGTCGCGCATCTTTATAATTCGGACCTCAGCTCTCTCAGTGATACTCAGAGAGTAATTGTACACACCGTTGGACTTGGGATCGCAAGCGGTGGAGTGCCTGATTCCCTGTTTAGTAACGCTTCTACAAACACTGTCGGAGACGGTGTCTATGATATTGCTGAGAGCGGGGACGAGATCATTGGCTCAATTCTAGGCATCGTTAACGAGATCTCGGCAGGTACCTACACACGGTCTTCGCCAGTTCTATCGGCCGATGGTTCCCATCTCATCTACACATTCTTTGAGCTCACTGGTCTCAACCCGCTCGCCCAGGGGCATGTGAGAGACTATCTCATTGATGATGATCCATCATCACCAACCTACGGTGAGGTGATGTACGAGGGGCCGAGCGCCTATGGTGGAGCTGTCTGGGATGCCGGTGATCTCCTAGTCAGTCGACCTGTCATCCCGTCCGAGGACAACCCAGAGGATCGCGACGGTGTTGGACAACGTGACATCTACACCTGGGAGGATGGTGCTGCTTCGCTGTCCGCTCTTTCATCGGAACGAACGGATGGGAGACTTGGATTCGATTACGGATTTGTCAGGGCTGTCGGTTCGTCTGCCTCGGTTCTCTCATCTTACCTGGATACGACAGTTGGGATAGCCCCTTGTGCTGCCGACCCTTCCTACGACCTCGACGGTGATTGCATCGTCGATGGTGATGATCTGCAGAAGCTAGTGGACTTTGCACGTGGACTACCGGACGCTAGGTTTAAGTTCATCGATATGAGTCTTGCCGAGGCTTACCCAAGCGGTGGATTGCGAGGAAGCTGGAAGCTCGGTGACTCCCCGTACTCAATCCCAGTAGTTGTCTCTGCGAGAAACGACATGTACGCTGTGGATCCATCTTACCGTGCATTCCTCACCGGTCTTGAAGCTGAGGGTAATCCATCCATCGTCCTCATCGCGGCGAACGACGGCATGCTCCACGCCTTCCGCCTGGAGGACGACGCCGCGACCCCGACCGACGACGAGGCCGGCGAGGAGCTCTGGGCCTGGGTCCCCGGCTACCTCCTGCTGCGGGACAAGGACGAGGAGTGGGCGGGCAGCCTCATTGATCTCATGTGGTACGGACGGACCTTCCTTTTCGACGGGAGCCCAGTGGTGGAGGACGTGTGGGTTGACGCTGATGGGGATGGCAGGAAGTCGCCTGACGGCTCCGAGTGGAAGAGGGTTGTGGTGGTCCAGCAGGGTATGGGTGGACCCGTCACCTTGGCTCTCGATATCACAGATACTACCTCACCAAAGTTCCTCTGGGAGCAGACAAACACTGTCGACACCACCGCGATGGGCATGACCACCGGTCGTCCCACCATCTTCAACGTCTACGACTCCAGCGATCCCCGGAGGTCAAGGGACCAGTGGGTGGCGATGTGGGGCGGTGGAAGGGCGGTGGCTCATGAGGGATCGAGCGGCAATGACTACTGGAAGTCAACCGAGGCGAACCTCTACATGTGGAACGTCGGGGATGACTGGCAGGGGACGGAGTCTGCCGGATACAGGAACGAGGGTGACAACATCGGCAGTGAGTTCCCTGACCTGCTGACGACTCCTGGTGCAGTCAACTATAACGGTGGGGCAGACAGGCTTGAGTACGCTTACATTGCTTCTGCACTGGCTGTGGTCGATGTTGACAGTGACGGCGACGGTGATGTTGCCTACTTCCCCGTGACCACGGCCTATCGACCTACCGACGAAGGTGGTCTCGGTCCCATAGACGCCGAGAGCCCGGGCTCATCATGGATCTACAAGGCGATTATCGATGCATCGAACCCAGACGACATGACATGGTGTAAGTTCTATGATCCGATGAATGGGACGGACGGCACGAATGGAGTCGGGGCTCGACCGGAAGTTTTCTACTCAGCCACGACCTCGTGGCTCCGCGATGGCGGACTTGGGGTGTATTGGGGAACAGGCACTCCGTATGACAGGTCATCTGGCTCTCGTGGATACTTTTTTGCTATGAAAGATTCCGAACCACTCAGCTGTGCATCGAGAGCTGAGCCTATCCCTTGTAACGGGAATGATGGCTACTATCCGCTAGAATCAGGTGAGGGGCTCACGGCAGATCCTGTTGTCTACGCAGGAGTAATCTACTTCAGCACATACACTGCGAATCCTGACCGCTGCGAGATGGGGACAGGTCGAGTTTACGGCATTCGATTCGATGACTGCAGTCCAGGGCTCGACACAGACGGTGATGGCGAGGCGACGAGCGTTGACACTCCCTACGTTGAGCAGGAGGGTTACGTCTCTGGTGTCGCAGTGACAGCCTACGGTACGATACTTTACGGTTCATCAAATCCAGATGACGGTGGATCAGTGGTTGAAACGATCAGGACAGCGACCGATCCATTCATGGGTACCGCGGCTGTCGCATGGATGGAGATATATTGAACATGATCGAATTGCTTCGTCATATCATTCGAGAGAGCATTCTTAGACCTAAGATCTACGTGCTGGTCGGTCCCCCCGGCGTCGGAAAATCTCATTGGGTTAGACAAAATGTGCATGATCCTTACATCATCAGCTATGATGATGTTGTTGACTCCATTAGGAAACCTCTTGGTTTAAAGTACGATGATGTTGCTGGGGCTCGAGGTGGAGCGTTCAGCAAGGAGATCAAGAATAAATTTAAAGATCTGGTCACCAGAGCTGTTGATTCCGGTAAAGACATCGTGGTCGATATGACTAACATGGGAGTCAAAGCTCGTAAGCGTGCTCTTGATTCGATCAAGGGCAGGGAGATTGATTTCGAGAAAATCGCTGTTTTCTTCGATTTTCGTGGAATGGAAGATCTTGTTCAAAGATCAGTTAATCTTCGAAGTCTTGAATTAAACGATAAACATCTCAGTCCAAGCATCATCAGTGGCATGATAAACAGGTTTGAAGTTCCAACTCGTGAGGAAGGTTTTGATGATATTATTATCGTTGATCCTTCAGAGACATTAAACCGTATCTAACTCCTTCTATAGTTATTAGTAGGAGCCACGATGAAACCGTCACCGCATCAATTGCTTTTCTTGCCCTTACTGCTTCTCGAGAGTGGCTGCATGGAGAACAGCATCAATCGTATCAAAGATCCACCTGACGATGGTGATCCTAGAATCGAGGCTGAGCCTAATCCCGTTGATTTCGGAGTCGTTCCCAACGGTGAGGTGGCTTCTCAGGTGGTCACCGTTCTATCGACCGGTGATGCCTCACTTAACATCACAGCGATGCAGATCGGATCAGGCAGAGAAACCTTCTCGCTTGTTGAACCGACCCTTGGCATTTTCGAACCCGGTTCTTCGACAGATATCACCATCACATACACTTCCGACGGGAGCGAGACATCCGGTGACCTTCAAATCCTTTCTAACGATCCTTCTAGTCCTAACCTTACTGTGCCTCTTCTAGCTGGCGCTGAGATCATCGTCGATACTGGTGATTCCGGTGATACGGACCCCCCGCTGTCTCAGCCCGTTGCAGTCTGTTCAGTTGATCCCATCGAGGTTCTAGCCATCCACGAATCGGCGGATTGGATCGGAAGTTCATCCTATGATGCGGACGGTGGTTCCATCGTTTCCTATGATTGGTCATTGATCTCTTCACCTGCAGGCGCAACGAGCACGATGCCAGGAGGAACCGCAAATCGCCGCGGCTTTACACCTGACGTAGCAGGTGAGTACATCGGACAGCTGGTGGTCACAGATAATGATGGATTGGTGTCAGAACCCTGCCTGGCAACGTTAACGGCGACTGCTGGTGATGGTCTGTGGGTAGAGATGTTCTGGACTCACTCTGGAGATGATATGGACCTTCACCTTCTGGATGATGGTGGTGTCCTGGCCACAAACAGCGACTGCTACTACGCTAACTGCACATGGGGCGGATTAAACTGGGGCAGTTCAGGACCGTCAGATGATCCTATCCTAGACCTTGATGACATTCCGGGTACAGGTCCAGAAAATATCAACATCGATTCACCAGCACGTGGAACTTACACGATATACGTGCATGACTATCCAGGATCGTCCTACATCGGTAGGAACGATGTCACTGTTAATGTGTACTTCGGTGGTCGACTGATGTGGACGGACACCCGAAATATCAATTCCGAGAATTGCTACGAACCGTTTGCTGAGATCACAGTTCCAGGTGGATCAACTGCGGGTCTTACCGGCGCATGTCGTTAGTATCGTGGATACTTGATCGCCTCTTTCGATTGTGCATGTGGTTTGCGCTGGATGAGACCGGACGTAACGTATTTTGGATTACCAACGCTTTGATCGTGATTTCTTGCATCGTGTATTTGTATTTTGATTTCAAATCAAACAGAGATAGTTAAACGCATGAAACGTTGGAGAACACAGGGCGATCCCGCAGCGCCTGGATTTAAAACTAGAGAACCACGCGCTAAAACGAAGGCTCCACACGACCCAACCTATGGTGCGCAATCCGACATGCTGGACGAGCCCGGGTTAATGGTTGAACCTGATGTACGTCGTAAGATCGCGAGCTACTTCAAGAAGATGAAGCTACGTGAAATGATCGAGCAGGAACTGTTTGATATGGGAATCATCTAGTTCTTGTAAAACATCTGCTACCATCTTATAGTTTTTTTGTTAGGGACCATGGTGAAATGGTAGACACCGGGGACTTAAAATCCTCTGCCGGTAACGGTGTGCGAGTTCGAGTCTCGCTGGTCCCACCATTTTGTTGCGATCGATATAATTAACAAGCTCAAAAGGAGAAGCAAATGAAGTTCATCGTTGCATTGGTTCTCGGCTCCCTCTTCCTCGCTGGCTGCACCAGCGGGAAGGAAGACAGCGCGGGAACTGCTGACTCTGCTGACAGCGCTGCTGAGTAAAGCTCACGCTGATCGAGTCGCGGCGGCCCTAGTGGCCGCCGTTTTTATTTGTAGAATACGTATGTTAGAAATTATGAGGACTTATCATGCTTACTGCGATCGGTGACGTTATGAGAGAAAGCCACAAGCGTGGTTGGATCACGACTCGTGACGGAAACATCTCGCTTCGAAAGACGGGGTCGAGCACTCTGTACATCACGCCGTCCGGATGGAGAAAGACCATCATTCATCCAGAGCACATCGTCAAGTGTAAGATTGTTAACGGTGACGTCGACGTTCCTGGTGGGTCGAAGCCGTCAGGTGAGCTTCACATGCATTGGATGCTTCAGCGTCATTCCACGAAGACAAGGGCAGTCGTTCACCTGCATGCAACCCATATCGTGGCAGCCATGTTTGCAGGTTGGGACCTACAGGAGCTAGCCAGGCAGTTTCCAGAAGTGAACCGGTACACCCGTGTAGGGCCTAACGTACCTGTCCTACCGGCAACATCACGTGAATTGGGTGATGTGACTGGAGTGAATCTGGGGTGCCTTCCGGACGGTTCGGTCGGATATGATATCGTAGGGCAGGCGAATCACGGTGTCTGTGCCGTCGCTGGTGACCCTTGGTCAGCCTTTGAGCATATCGAACGACTCGATCATATCTGCGAGATTGCGCTAAAAAGTGGCGTAAAACCGACGTAGTTCTTGCAAACGTTATTCCTACAAGTTATTATCAATATGTGAGGAGCGGAAACGAACCGACCACACAAACAAACGGGCCTTTAGCTCAATCCGGCAGAGCAAGAGACTTTTAATCTCAAGGTTGTGGGTTCGATTCCCACAGGGCCCACCAGCTAGGGTTTAAGAAAACCGTTCCTGCAAAACGGAATCATATTGGGGCGTCGTTCAACGGTAGGACAGCGGGCTTTGACCCCGCGAATGAAGGTTCGAATCCTTACGCCCCAACCACTTTGATCCCATCGTCTATCGGTTAGGACTCGAGACTTTCAATCTCGTAAGCTGGGTTCAACTCCCAGTGGGATCACCATTTGGTATCTTTCAAAAAAATAGATACCAACGGTGCTCTGAATGCTGAGCATCCGGAGAGATTTTATATGTTATACGATGCTAGGGACTAACTTCTCGAGCTCGGGGGCTGCGACTCTCCCAGTCAAAATCCTGTTGTGTCACGCCGGTTGAGTTAGCAATCTGACTGCTTATGTGCCAGTTGAACCACCCTACAGCGTTGAAGGGTCAGTAAACATGAACCGGGTCGCCGCAATAATTAGCGGGGCCCGGTTTTTCTTTAAGGAGGTAATGTGTACGAGCAAATTGATATATTCAGCGATCTGATCGCTCTGCAGCTTGGTGTCATTCACCCAAGGGTTGCATGCGCGAGCAAGGATGATCGTCCTGGTAGCATCGATGAGGCTCTCGCCTCCATGTCGGTGTCAGAAGCAAGAGCTTGCCGTCGAAAGTTTCGTAAGCTTTTCCGTAAGCGTTCACGTTCAGAGTTTCGTAAGGGATGGTCTTCACGACGGAAGCGTAGTGAAGCTATGATGGAGCTGCGACGACTGGCCTGGAACATGGTCGATAGAAGTAACATGCAGGATAACGATGAAGGTTAAAATCGTATTTTACACTTTCATTGCAGCACTCGGGGTTATGTACCCAAAAAAGCTGGGGATCCCAGCTCCGCCACCGATACCAAAAAACCCAGTTTCTGATATGCTTGATCTTGAAGAGACGCAGGAGGAGATCGCAATCAGAGCTGAACGTCGTTTGCGAGAACATGGATTTTCAGATGAGCTGATCACGGGTGCGCTCGTTAATGCTTACGCAGAGAGTGAATTAAATGTCGATGCAGTCGGAAAGGCAGGAGAGCGAGGAATCTTTCAGCTGCACCCACAAGGACTTGGTCATGGAATGTCTATCGACGAAATGCGCGATATTCGTGCTTCGGTTGACAGGGTCGCCAGGGCAATTAAGAAAAATAAGAAAATAATGAAGCTAGAGAAAGCTGGAGCTACAGCTGAGGCTCACACGGCAGCTTTTTGTGTTGAAATCGAAAGACCAGACAAGAAGCACAGCAAAGCGAAGAGCCGCGTTCGTCTCATGAAAAAAATGTTGATCAACTAGTGTTCACTCGAAGCTCCGTGTCTACATTTAAAGCGTGGGCATGGAGCCCCATTCTAAAGGAGAATAAACATGATGTGGTCAAACTGGGTCTACAACACGAAGAATGTTAATGGCTGGAATCCTCGTTATGAGTTTTTTGAGAGTGATGGATCCGACTGCCTCAGCGTTGAGATGCCGGGAGTCTCTCGTGGTGATGTCAAGGTAAACGTGCAGGGTCGAATTCTCACAATCGACGCAAAGCGAAACTTCGGTCGAGGAGAGCAGAAGTGGACCGGCAAGTGGATGTTGAACGAGAGTATGAACGTCGATCGGGTCGAGGCTCGTTTGGATTCTGGTATCCTAAACGTTACTTTTCCGCATAGCGAGAAGGCAAAATCTCGTGATATCGAGATCCTCTGACAACCTAAACTAGCTTCACTTATCCGGGGCTCGCTTTTGCGAGCCCCTCTTTTTTGTATCAACATATTTAATCATGAGCTCCACGGGAGAAATTTTGGCTGCCGATGATCAGAAAATACGAGCACAACAGTTAATACGTAGAGCTTTGAAAGATCTCGAGGTCGCGACCAAGCTGCTGGATGCGTCCGAGGTGGACGTGATTCACAGGCTGCGCAATGCGTCTCGTGAAGTTAAGCGCGCGGAGGCACAACTTCGATGATTGAGCTCTTGAGACGTCTTATTCGTGAGGAGCTCGGTCGAGATCTTAAGTCTCCTCGACCTGATCCACTCACGTGGAAAGACTATCCCGGTGTGCACGTCATGATAACTGCTGATCCGGTTGGGGGCGTGTACATAGCCCAGGTGAAAGTTGAGGATCATGATGAGCTTTCAACTCCTGCTCGCAGGTTCAAATCAGAGCAGGATGCAATGTTCTGGGCACGCGATAAAGCAGATCGGGCGTATAAATTCCTCGTTAACACTCCCGGTTATGATGCAAACAAACGAAATTTCAGCTAGCTGCTTGTTAAGTTAGCGACTTTATTTTATAGTTTGTTGTGAAACTGACGCACGCAGCAGCTGGTCTAATCATCTATCTCGTAGGTTGGATCCACGCGGTATCATGCATAATCAGGATAGGTCGTGTTAAATCTCACCCTATCTTCCCGGGTCAGGTCTGGGATCTACCTGGCGTTGGTAACGTAGTGATTATCAATACTTCTGGTAGTTACACTTACTATGAGATAGTGGAAGATCGTGATCAGACATGGTACTGCAGAACCTCTACATTTCGTCAATACGCTACGATAGTTGCTAATATTCCCAAACCATCACCGTTAACTCACCTTTTCGACGCATCTAACGATAACGTCGTGCACCTCAAGAGAGAAGACAACAATGATTAAGTACGAGAGCTTTTTTCCGTTTGGTTCCATCCGCGATCAGCAGCGTGAGGCGATTGAGTTCGCATTACGCGAATTTGAGAGCGGCAAGCGCTTTGTTATCATTGAAGCTGGAACCGGTGTAGGAAAGTCTGCGATCGGTGTCACTATCTCACGCTCTCTTTCGGACTGGATGAGCCCGACTGATGATTTCAAGCGCGGTGCTTACTTCCTAACTACCCAGAAGATCCTTCAGGAACAGTATCTTGATGATTTCGGTGGATGCAAGGGGCCGATGACATCGATCAAGTCAAGCTCAAACTACCAGTGCAAGTATCATAAGAAGCAATCCTGCGGTGAAGGGCAGCGTCTTCTTCGTCTTGAGCAGGACAAAACTTCCAAGTTTTTCCGCACCTGCTCCTTCAGCTGCAATTACAAGGAAGAGAAGGGCAAGTTCATGGAGGCTCCTGAGTCGATCACGAACTTCAGCTACTTCCTGGCCGAGACAACATACGCAGGAAAGCTGCTGCCACGTGATGTCCTTGTGATTGACGAGGCACACAACACAGACGGAGAGCTGAGCAAATTCATTGAAGTATCAATCTCTGAAAAGTTTGCTCAAACTGTGTTGAATCTGCAGATGCCAAAAACTCTGACAACTGAGCGTGCGGCATTTGACTGGATTAAGAACGTTTACATTGTGAAGCTCGCGTCCCATCTGAAGCACATCGAATCAATGTTTGAGCAGCACGCTGGGCTTCGCGAGAAGGTGAAGGAGTTTGATGCACTTTCCCGTCAGATCGAAATGCTTGACAAGCATATGTGCAAGGTGAATAGGTTCATCGAATTGTTCGATGAGGACAACTGGGTCCTGAGCATCTCTGAGACCGAGGATCAGAAGACGCGGCGCCTTGAGTTCAAGCCCATCGATATCTCTCCATACTCAGAGCAATCGTTGTTTCGATTCGGTCGCAAGGTTCTGATGCTTTCTGCTACCATCCTTAACCATCGAGCTTTCTGCGAGAGCCTCGGTATTCCGTTGGAGGATTCTGCATTTGTCACCCTGCCGTCACCGTTTCCTGTCGAGAATCGACCTGTTCTAGTCAGTTCGATCGGAAAGATGAGCGCGGGTGAGATCGACAACACTCTTCCGAAACTTGCGGAAGCCGTCCGCCAGATCCTCGCTGCGCACCCGAAGGAGAAAGGTATCATCCATTGCCACTCCTACAAGGTCGCGAATTACATCATGAAGAACATCAAGAGCAAGCGTTTGCTTACCCACAAGTCAGAGGACCGCGAGGATGTTCTCAACCAGCACCTCAGCAGCCGTGAACCAACTGTACTTGTGACACCTTCGATGACTGAAGGCGTTGACTTGAAGGGTGATTTCAGTCGATTCCAGATCATTTGTAAGGTTCCGTATCCTTACCTCGGTGATAAACTTGTTCAGAAGCGGATGCGTAAGTGGAGCTGGTGGTACCCACTTCAGACCGCAAAAACTATTATTCAGTCTCTCGGTCGTTCCATTCGATCAGCGGATGACCACGCAGTTTCCTATATTTTGGACTCTGACTGGAATAGATTTTATGGACAGCAGCAGGATCTATTTCCACAGTCATTCCGCGATTCAGTTCATAACGCGTAGGAGCTACTATGATTGCAACAATATTTCATAATATCAACGACTTGAAACATCAAACTGATGTCTACAACGAGCGTCTCATCGTCACATCTGGTGGATTTGATCCGATGCATGTAGGTCATCTCAGGTGCTTGATAGAGTCAGCTGAATTGGCTCGAAAATCAGGTCCCAAGTTTAAGCTTGCGGTTATCGTGAACGGAGATGGATTCCTACTTCGTAAGAAAGGGTACGCTTTTATGCCTGAGGCTGAGCGTCTTGAGATCATCGCGGGTGTTCGTGGTGTTGATTACGTAGTTCCTTGGGACGATGGTGGACAGACCGTCACAGGTGCTCTTGAGATCCTGCGTCCCTTTGCTTTTACGAAAGGCGGCGATAGGGACGCTGCTGCGAATGTACCCGAGTTTGATCTTTGTGAAAAGATGGGAACTAAAGTAATCTTCAACGTAGGCGGTGGAAAGATTCAATCATCCTCTAGTCTAGTCGGCGCACTTAAGACAAAGTAGATATTTAGCTGCATGACACGTATGCAGCTTCTACGGGAACTAATGGGAAACCTCGAAAATGGATTCGAGAGCACCGGTAGTTCCCGTTTTTCATTTATGGTTGAGAAAGGTCTTCATATCGACAAGAAGGATCTAGCTATCATAAAAAAGTTCTGTGATACAGCAGCAGACGCGATGGGACTTGAGGGCAATTACAAGTGCTATCTCAGTGATGATCGCAAAATTTCAAAGATTGTCACAACTGCAATTTGCGACTTTAGTCGCAGCAATATCAGGATTTACTGTCATCAAAGAGGGTTGGCGGACATCTTACGTTCTATCGCTCATGAGATGTATCACCTTCGGCAACATGAGAACGGGCTCGTGCCTAGAAATATGAAACAGCATCACCTTGAGCCGATCGAATGGCAGGCAAACGCTGCTGCTGGCTCACTGCTCAGCTATTTTGCTCAAAAAGTTGGAAAAGATAAGATTTATCGGTAGTCAATTGACCGTATATTTTCATCATGAGAATCGTTCAAAAACCATGGGGTCATGAGGAAATTTGGGCTGAGACCGATCGATACGCTGGGAAGCTGCTCTTTATCAGTAAGGGACATCGTCTGAGTCGTCAATATCATGAGAGAAAGGAAGAGACGATTCGAGTTCTCTCTGGTACTGCGACAATTGAAGTCGGTAATCCGGGTAGTGAAGGATTTCACTCAGCGAAGTATGTTCCAGGTAGTACATTTCATGTTTCTCCTCGAACAACTCATAGATTTTGCGCATACGATGATGATGTTGTTCTGATCGAGGTTTCAACAACAGAATTAGATGATGTAATCAGGTTGGACGACGATTACTCTCGCTAGTAGACTAATTACTATTAGTCATGAAAGATAAAAAGAAGAGAGAGAGGTCAGCTGGATTCATCGTGGTTCGACCGCAGGGTCAGTCATGGGAAGTCCTTGGGCTTCGTGTGTGGGGAAAGATTGACATCCCAAAAGGTCATGTGGAAGACGGTGAAGGAGATCTTGAGGCTGCAATCAGAGAGTGTGACGAGGAAGCTGGTATTTCAGTCGATCCGAAAGCTGATATGCCGTGGGGACGCAGCTTTTACGTCAGCGAACGTAAACATAAAGACGTCATCATCTATCTTGCTGCGACAGAGCAGGAGCCGATGATTCGACCGAATCCTGAAACCAAACAATACGAGCATGACGGATACCACTGGCTCACATGGGACGAGATGCGGAGACGTTGTTACCCGTATCTCGTTGAATCAATAAATTGGGCGCAGAGAATCGTTGAGGGAGGAGGTTGACATGTCTATTTTCAAGCAACATGAAGCATCTGCTGATCGCTCAGCGTCCGACCGCTCGCGTCACAAGCAGAAGATAGAGAAGGCAATCCGTGAAGGTGTTCATAGCATTGTTGCCGAGGAATCTATTATCGGACAGGACGGTAAGAAAAAAGTCAAAATCCCCGTCAGAGGAATCAAAGAGTGGCAGTTCGTTTATGGTAGTAACAACCAAAACAAGCAGGCTGGTTCCGCTCCCGGTGCCGACATTCAACAAGGGCAAGTCGTTAAGAGAGCCAAGCAGCAAGAGAAAGGATCTGGTAATAAGGCTGGCAAGGACAAGGGTGAGGAGTACTACGAGGTTGAGATAACTCTTGATGAACTTGCAGCTTACTTGTTTGATTCGCTGGGTTTGCCAGATCTTGATAAGAAAAAGCTGAAGGAAGTTAAGGAACACAAGCCACGTCGTCATGGACATAGACCTCGTGGAATTATGCCTCGACTCGATAAACGAGAGTCGATGATAAATCGTATTAAGAGGATGTCAGCAGCTCGACGAGCAGGCACTATAGAAATTGATGAAGACGGAAACGAGGTCTTTCCATTTCATGAGGATGATCTCGCGTTTCATCACATAAAAGATAAGCCGAAAGAAGCGACAAACGCTGTCATCTTCTTTATGATGGACGTATCAGGGTCAATGACTCAGAACATTAAATTCATCGCTCGTTCTTTTTTCTTTCTTCTGTATCAATTTATCAGACACAAGTACGAAGAAGTTGAGATCGTTTTTATCGGTCACACTACCGAGGCATTTGAGACTGATGAGGATTCATTCTTCAAGCGTGGTGAGTCGGGTGGAACGCATGTGTCATCAGCGCCGAAGCTTGCTCTTGATATAATAAGCAAAAGGTTTCATCCATCCTCGTGGAATATCTACGCTTTCCATTGTACTGACGGCGACAACTGGGCCGAGGACAATGATCGCGCGATTGAGGCGTTTAAATCTCTAACTGACATCTCACAGATGACGTGCTATTGTGAAATTTGCCCCGACAGTGAACGCATGGCATGGCAATCTGAAAATTATAGTACCCTAATGAAACATCTGGGACAGATCACTGACGAGAAGTTTAAGACTTCAACTCTCAAATCTCCGAATGATATCTGGCCTGTATTTAAGAAGCTTTTCGGAGGTGTAGCATGAGTGATTGGACGATCGCCGATCTCACAGAATGGGACGAAAAGATTTGTGAGATAGGAAAAAAGTATGGATTAGACTGGTATCCGATTGCTTATGAAACGTGTGATTATCGAGAAATGATTGGGCACATGTCGTACCACGGAATGCCGAGTCACTATGGTCATTGGTCATATGGAAAATCATTCGAGCGGACTCATTTCATGTACAACGCAGGTGCAGAGGGTTTGCCATACGAGCTGATCATAAATTCAGACCCTTCGATCGCGTACTTGATGAAGGAAAACCCGCTTTATCTACAGATTCTTATCATGGCACACTGCGTGGGTCACTCTGATTTCTTCAAGAACAACAGGACTTTTCGTGACACTGATGCAAAAAATATCGTTCAGCGTTTCAGAAACGCGAAAAAAAGAATTCAGTCTTACGTAGAAGATCCATCGATCGGAATCGAAGCTGTTGAAAAAGTGATCGATGCTTGTCATGTTCTACAGTATCAAGTTGATAGGAAAGCTAGATTCCGTCGAAACGACGCTGATATCATCAAAGAAATTTTGGATCTGAAGCAGGAAGACCCTAAGAAGTATTCTCACCTGAATCCTGATAAGAAGCCCTTACAACCAGAATACGACATCTTGGGTTTTCTAGCTGGTCGGTCGGAAAGACTTGAACCGTGGGAGCAGGATGTAATCTCGATCGTTCAAACCGAAGCGAAGTATTTCTGGCCTCAGATTCAGACTAAGATTATGAATGAGGGTTGGGCTAGCTTCTGGCATTATCGAATTGTTCACGATCTAGAGCTTCCAGATTCAATGCACATTCCGTTCTTAAAGACTCATAACCTTGTCATCAGACCGTGGCAAGGTCGTATTAATCCGTATCATCTTGGATTCGAGATTTTTAAGAAGATAGAGAAAGATCGTGGTATCGAGGAGTGCTTTATTGCTCGTGAATCATGTTCTGACGAGAATTTCATTTGGCAGTATCTGGATCGAGAGCTTGCTGATGAGCTTGGGTTATTCACCTACGCTCCTGAGAAGAACGAAAATTCCAACTGGACCATCCGTGATATATCAGATGAGGACGGTTGGAAGGAAGTGCGTCAGACGCTCGCGAAGAACATTGGTGGGAACTCGATTCCTGTCATCTATGTGGATGAAGTTAAAAAAGATACGTTGATCCTTCAACACGAGCATGATGGTCGAGATCTCGAACTCGACTATGCAGACAATTGCGTCCGAAAGATAGCTGATCTGTGGAAAGGTCCAGTGAAACTTTTCACAATAATTGAAGACGAACCCTTCGAGATATCATAATATAATAATGGAGAGGGCAAATGGACTTTCTTAGTATCATCAAGAGCCAGCGTGAAGAATCTTCCAAGGAAAAGTGGAAGGGAACTTTCTTAGATTATCTAAAGGAAGTTCAAACAAACCCCGAGGTTACGAAGCTAGCAGCAAAAAGGCTAGCAGATTCTATCGAATCTTTCGGCGTTGATCGTCTCGACGAATCAGACCCTCGTTGCAAGAAGCTGTTCGAGGGAGACAAGCTTAAGACGTACAATTACTTTAAGGATGACTTCTACGGTCACGAGCGTGTTATCGCAAAGATCATGCGATTCCTGAAGTCGGCATCTCTCAAGGGTGAGGAAAGCAGGCAAGTTCTCCTACTCATGGGCCCAGTAGGATCCGGAAAGAGTGCTCTTGCCGATGCGGTCAAGAAGGCACTTGAGAAGGCCGCAGAGCCCATCTACCATCTTGATGGGTGTCCGGTTAGGGAGGAACCTCTACACCTCCTACCAAGGTCTCTGCGCCCCAAGATTGAGGAGATGCTGGGTGTCCACATCGAGGGTGACCTATGTCCTGTATGTCGATACCGCCTGATGGAGGAATTCAAGGGTGAGTACGAGAAGTTTCCGATTGTCCAGAGCGGATTTTCACAGCGTGGGCGTCGTGGTATCGCAGTGGTCCCGCCGATGGATGCCAACTCCCAGGACGTCTCGGCGCTTATAGGGTCCGAGGACATCTCAAAGCTTGACAAGTACTCTGAAGACGATCCGAGAGTCCTCAACCTCAACGGTGCATTCAACGTTGGCAATCGCGGTGTAGTAGAGTTTGTTGAGATCTTCAAGAACGAGATCGAGTTCCTTCACACGATCCTCACAGCGACCCAGGAGAAGCAAGTTCCAACCCCGGGTAAGAACTCAATGCTCTACTTTGACGGAGTCATCATCTCCCATTGCAACGAGGCAGAGTGGAACCGCTTCAAGTCTGAGCATACAAACGAGGCTATCCTTGACCGTGTTGTGAAGATCGAGGTTCCTTACGTTCTCGAGCTCACTCAGGAAATGAAGATTTATGAGAAGATGATCCGCAGATCTGACTTCAAGGCTCACATCGCTCCTCACACGATCAAGCTTGCAGCTATGTTCTCAGTCATGAGCCGCCTCAAGCCTTCACAAAAGTGTGATCTTCTCACTAAGATGAAGATTTACGACGGTCAGGAAGTTGTTGAAAAGGGTCGCACTCGTAAAGTTGACATTAAGGATCTTCGTGATGAGGCTCGTCACGAGGGCATGGACGGCATCTCAACCCGATTCATCACAAAGGCTCTGGACTCCGCACTGTCTGATTCCGACAAGAGCTTCATCACTCCGATGCGAGTTGTTGACGCTCTCACCAAGCAGGTGAAGGAGCAGATTGTAGATGAAGAGAAGAAGAAGAGCTACCTGGAGATTCTCCAGAAAGTTATTCGTGAGGAGTACCTGAAGATCCTTGAAGGAGAGATCGCCAAGGCATTCGTCACTGCTTACGAAGAGCAAGCCCAGTCTCTTTTTGACAACTACATGGATAACGCGGAAGCTTACACGACCAAGCAGAAGCTCAAGGATCGAGTAACAAGCGAAGAGCGAGCGCCCGATGAAAAGTTTATGCAGTCTATCGAGGAGCAGATCGGTATCACGGGCTCAGCACGTGATGGATTCAGATCCGACGTAACAGCTTTCATGTTTGCCAAGATGAGACGTGGTCAGAAGGTCGATTATCGCTCCTACGAGCCGCTCAAAGAAGGTATTGAGAGCTACCTCATCGCTTCTGTCAAAGATATGGCTCGCATAGTCACAAAGTCAAAGAGCAGAGATTCTGAGCAGCAGAAGAAATACTCTGAGATGGTTGAGACGATGGTTAAGGATTACGGATATACTCCCGATTCAGCCGAGGAGATCATCACCTTCGCCTCCAACAATCTCTGGCGCGACTCCTGATTGTTTTAGTATTTTGACAGTGTAGTTAACTGGGCCCACCATACAAATGATGCGTAATATGATTACAATTCATTGATGGTGGGCTCAAACTATGAAGCGTAAGTTATCGATAAGCGATGAGTCTAAAGTAAAATTTTGGAGTAAAGCAGCTGGCAAAATTTTGGACAGCTTGAGATCTCGTGAGATTTTTCTAAACTTGACTGATTCCTACGCTCTAATGCAAGAGAGCGAATGCGTGAGAGCTGTATCAGAAACTATTTCTGAATCAGCTCTTAGGAATCTGCTGCTCAAATGCATGGTTGACGCGGAGATGCAATCTCCAGGAGCGTCGTTTATAATGCTTCATCATCTATCAGGTCGAAAAATACCAGAGACTGTGATCGGATCTCGATTCTGCTTCGGTGATTTGCAGGAAAGTCTACCAAAGTTTGCGGGTCAAGATGCTACAGATATATGCGTTGAAGTTACTAAACTCGCAGGAAGACGCGGGAAAGTATTTTTAGACACAGCTACCTCGGTGTTCACAGAGATTAATTACGGTACTCAAATTTGTAAGTGGAAGCCTGATGAATCGTTCTTGCTATCTACCGGATTGAGTCGCGTCTCAGTTCAAAACTGTCGAGTCTTGTTCATTGATGGAATCATTGAAAGCGTTTCAGAGTGTCATAAAATTTTCCATGAATCTTACGAGAGCAAAGTTCCAATTGTCATTTTTGCTCGAGGATTTTCTGAGGATGTAATCGCTACGGCGTCCGTCAACTTTCAGCGTCAAACTGCGCAGATTATCCCAATTTTAATTCCGTTTGATGAAGTTGGAGTTAACGGTTTCGGAGATCTAGCTAATTGCTTTAAAAGCGAAGTGGTAAGCTCCGACAAAGGACAACTAATCTCCAACATCGATATTTCTTCGTTTCCACTTGCTGAGCGCATAACTTGCAGCTCATCAGGAACAGAAATTGAATACTCAAAAAATCAAGTTGATAGCGTGTCCGAGCGGCTAGTCAAAAAACTAAGCTCATCGGACTCTGCGCAGTCTGATCTGATCAGAAGAAGACTTGAAGCTCTTGGAAGCGGTCTTATCACTATTAAGATTGGAAGTGACAAGAAGTCTTTAGCTGGTATTCAAAAAGATAGGGTGGACTTTGGGCTAAGATACATCAAGTATTGCATGAGACATGGGGTCGTAAAGTTTGATGATTTAATGGTTCCCAGCAGCTCAATCGCTGCAGGAGTTAAATGCTCATCATCTTTCACCGATATCGTAAAAAATTGCAGAGTTATCCTGGAGGTCGACAGATGTGGTTAGATCCCCATGGGAATCAAAAAGAGTTGTCAGATATCATAAAGTTAATTGATCGAAACTGCGAAGTTTCTGTCGGGTCTGATTCACAGTTAAATTCTGGTGCTTGGACGTTTGCTTCGGTCATCTGCCTTTATTGGCCAGGTCATGGCGGAAAATATTTCTTCAAGCGCGGAAGACGAAACTATTCAACGTATGCTAGCCTGGAAGACAGAATTTTGTCTGAGGTTCATGATTCTGTCATGATTGCCGACCAAATTAGACAATTTTTACCCAACGCCAAGATCAGCGTTCACGCTGATATCTCTTCCAGCGCTAAACACAAGTCAAATAAAATCGCAAAAGTTGCGCAAAGCTACATCTCAGGCATGGGGTTTGACGCGACTATCAAGCCGGATGCGTGGGCTGCTGCAACAATAGCGGATAGGTTAACAAAATAGTTTTACTTTTCAATTGTTTTAGTGAATTTTATAAGTAGAGGTGAGTATGTCAATCGAATCAAAGGTCGGAGCGGTAACTCGTGATGTGATGGGGGCTGTTTCTGATGCCGTCAATTTTAATCTTTCTGCGATGCTCAAGTCTGATGCTAAGCTGACGGATGATCAGATCATGAGAATCACTGCGGTTGTTAAGTCTACAATCGACAACGTGGGAATGAACAGCGTTGGGCAATATGTTTCTTTGATCAATGAAACACGCGTTGAGGCTGAGACTCCAAAGAGAAGCAAGCTGTTCGGGTAATCAATTGCAAGGTGTCAAGCATTTAATCCAGTGTCACTGCATTCTACCTCAATTTAAGGGAGCTGCTGATCCAGTCTTTCATAAGTTTGTGGTGTTTTCAGTAATAGATGACTCTGATACCGTTCAACCCAAATTTGCTCAATGCAATAATTGTGGGATTGTTCACAAAATTACCGACGTGTGCAAGTCAGAGCTCACGAACAAGGAAGACGCGAAGTTTTTACCAAACATCGACGATATAAAGTTTTCAATCCCATCTGACTTATCAAGATTGTTAGAATCGTACAACTCTGACATCGCAACGTGGGAGCAGGCTGAATGGATCTATCTGACCAAAAGCTGGGATCAGTGGATTACTTTAGCACGAGATGAAAGTGATGACGGTGAAATTCATGGTAAAAGACTAATTTTTACCAGCGATGGCAAGTTCAGGATTGAGGCATTTTAATGATAGAGAAAATTGGACAATCTGATACTGAAAAATGGGCGCAGCAGATGCTGGCTTGTCGTCAGATCACGGCAGAAATATTAAAGTTCGGTGTTAACCAAAAGCAGGTCTTGAACATCATAAAACTTTTGGCAATGGAGCTTGAAGATCGTGAAGCACTTGTCGCGATCACAGCGGTTGTCAACGAAGCGCTTGAGGAAGCGCAAGTCGATTCAAATATCATAACAATGGAGTGAAATCATGGCAAACAGTCAAATTGCAGATGCGTGGACGAAGGTTAAGGCGCTTGTCGAGTCGATGGACATCGATGTGCAGAAGAACGTGAATGGTAATGTATCTGCTGGGGTTCGTGCTCGGCGCGGACTTCGTCTTCTCAAGAAAGAGGCTGCCGCTCTTATCAAGTCGATGGTCGAGATTGAGAAGAGCAGGAAGGAAGCCGAGTAATGCCAGCCTCCCTGTACAGGTTAGCTGGAAAACCGCATCACAGCGATGCTCCTGAACTTCCTGAGCAGGAGCAAACACCCGTTCCAGAGCAAGTTGCGACTGAGCAGCAGGTTGAAATTCAACAGGAGATAGTTGCGGTTGAATCGAATGAACCTGAGCATGTCAATGACCAGCCGGATGAGCAGAATGATGCATCTGATTCTTCCATTGAGGCAGATCCGCAACCAGAATGGGACGCATCGTGGTCTAAATCACAGCTTCTGGTAGTTGCAAATCAGCTTGGGCTCAATCTAACTTCTGTCAACACGAAGTCAGAAATTGTTGCAGCACTAACGTCTGCAACTTCTCGCTGATTTTCTAAAACTTAAAGGCTTCACTCAACAGATAACTTCTGCAGTGAAGCCTTTTCCAATTGACAAACTCGCATCCGGGTGATGTCGAAAATATCTCCTATCTGCTGCAATGTCAGCCCATCGTCGTTTTTATTTGACGCGATGATCGCGCAGTTTAGATAGCAGGATGAGTTCATCCACTGCCGACATGATTTCTTTTCGCAGGAAATCCCTCTTTTCTCATGCTCATTGAAGCAAGTCGTGCCTTTGACAATTTCGTTTGTTTCTATCATCATTTTCATATTACCTTTTGCTCTTAGACAATATCTTTATCATAGAGGTTAGTATTTTCAACCTCAATAGGAAAAGTTGAGCACGAGAAAGATTCTGGTTATCGACACGTCTGTTCTGCTTCACGACATGCAGAGCATTCACTCATTTCCTGGCAACGATGTAGTTCTCCCGTTGATCGTGCTGGAGGAGCTCGACAGGTTCAAGGAGCGACAGGACCTGATCGGCTCGTCCGCTCGATACGTCAATCGCTATCTCGATCAACTTCGAAAGCACGGTCATCTGCATGATGGTGTTCTTGTTGATGGTGACCAGACAATCAGGGTTGAAAGCGAGCTAAACCCTATGGGCATCCAGATGCCCTCTGGCCTCGATCCTGAGAAAGGAGATAACCAACTCATCGCAGTGGCTCTCGGCCTCCAGGCGTGTCACGCAGGGACGCCAGTGAAGGTTGTCACCAAGGACATCAACCTTCGAGTCAAGTGCGACGCGCTCGGTTTACTGGCCGAGGATTATTACCGCGATCATATCAAGAGCGTTAAGGAAGGCGGTAAGATGTTCTCGGGACAAGAGATCATCGAGGTATCTGATAACGATGTGGATCTCTTCTATGCTCAAAAAGAACTTGAGATGGCAGAATGGATGCCGTCTCTTCACCCGAACCAATTTGTCTGTGGAACTTCCGATCTAGACCCCAAGAAGTCTTTCCTTGCCATCCACAAGAACGGAAAGCTAAAGCAGTTGAATTACAAGTGCAATAGCGTAACCGCAAGGAGCAAGGAGCAAAAGTTTGCACTTCATGCGTTGCTGGATCCTGACATTCCACTTGTGTCGCTCTCTGGTCTTGCAGGAAGCGGTAAGACCTTCCTAACGCTTGCCGCTGCGATGCAAGGATTCAGCGAAAAAACATACAAGCGTATCATTATTACAAGATCCATCGAGCCTGTCGGTAAGGAACTTGGATTCCTACCAGGTGACGTTGATGATAAAATGGCTCCGTGGTTGTCTCCTATTGTTGACAACTTCAGGCAAGCGTTTGGAGAGTCAACTTACTTTGAGATGATGAGAAACCGCGGTGACATCGATGTTGCTCCCTTGGCTTTCATCCGTGGAAGAACATTCAGCGATGCGTTTATCATTGTTGATGAGGCTCAGAACACAACAATCCACGAGCTCAAGACTATCATCACCAGAACGGGTAAGAACAGCAAGATCGTGCTGCTTGGAGACATCGATCAGATCGATACTCCTTATATCGACAGTTACTCGAACGGTCTCACCATCGCAGTTGAAAAGCTTAAGACCTCGCCCTTAACCTGTCACGTGACGCTGGAGCGTGGAGAGCGTTCAGAACTTGCTACACTTGCGGGTCAGATGCTCTAGCTTCAAATACTTAAAGCTGGAGATCGGCTCATGCCAACGAGGATAGACTTACAACGTTACAAGAAGACGTACCCGTTCATTCGTCGTGAGCCAAAGCTTTACTATCTGTCTCTGACGGAGGGCTCATTGTCAGCTAATATCAAAACTGCCGAAGTCTCATTCGCCGGTAGTGATCAGATCACGTACTCATTCCCGGGTGGATCATTCAGTTCACCGCCGCATGTGACTGCTACTCCTCTCGGAGCTACGGCAAACTTCAATGTTTTCGTGGTTTCTGTGTCCTCCATCAGCCCATACACGATTACTATCAAAGCTTCAACCGCAAATAACGATTCTGTGCATATACACGCAATCGAGGTGGTATGATGGCTGTCGATTTTAAAGCCAATCAGATCAGAGTCAATAAAATCATAAACTCTGGTTCAAGTAGCACTTCTCCTCTACTGATCTACGGTTTGGGTTCGGCTACAGATAGTGAGGGAGGATTTGCATCAGGGCACTTTACAACTGGCTCTGACACGTGGCTTTTTGTATCTGGAGCCGCTGGTTCTAAAAACTCATCATCACGAGGTGTGGTCACTTTCAAGGGTGACGTTGTTATATCAGGGTCAATCTACAATTCGGCGGGTGCGGCGTACACTATCGGTGTAAACAATTGGAACGAACTCTCTCCAAGTCCACGTCTAAACACAACGGCTTCTGTAGCTATTGCTGGAGCTCTTGGAAGCTCCTACGCTGCGCAAAATGTAGGTTCTGACGTATTTTTCTTCGTCAGCGGCACAAAAAATGATAGTACTGCAACTGCTAAAAAATCAGTTTTCGGTGGTGACGTTCGAATCAGCGGGTCATTTTCACAGGGAGCTGGTACTGTATCTTCTGGTGAATTTTCACACGCTGAGGGAGATCGCGCAGCATCATTAGGTAATTACTCTCACGCAGAGGGTCTTTTAACAGACGCATCTGCAGATTATGCACATTCTGAGGGTAATCTCACGATAGCGTCAGGATTTGCTGCGCACTCTGAGGGTGATACAACAACTGCTTCTGGTTACGCTGCGCACTCTGAAGGGTATCGAACTTTAGCTTTAAGCAGTTATGCTCATGCCGAAGGATGGCAAACGGCAGCTGTTGCGGCGGCTTCGCATGCAGGAGGTTATGGAACGATAGCTTCTGGCTCCTATCAGACTGTTTACGGGAAATTCAACAAGAGAAACAACGATTTCTCGATATTTGTGATCGGTGATGGAACTGGTACGTTAGATGCAAACAGAGGAGACATTTTACGTATCAACAGCGGATCGTCCATCGGCCAAGGTCGTGTTGAGGTCACCGGAGCTCTGGCTGCAACTCTAGGTATTACAGGCTCGTTGACAAAGCTTGTCGGCGGCAGCGATTACTTGATCGCAGGAGCTAACATCACGCTATCGACCGGCTCTCTCGGTGATGTTACTATTTCTGCTGCAGGTGGTGACTCGTATTGGCAGTCGACGACTCCGAATGTAATCTTCACGACAGGCTCAGCTCATGCTACTTTCATCTCCGTTTCCTCTGGTATGTCTATCACCGGAAGCTCAATATTCAGCGGTAGCATCATGCTCACGGGATCTCTTCATGTCGGAGAGAACGATTCAAGTCTTCTGTACGTAAACTCAAAATTAGCATCCAACATCATCCCAGATGGTGATAGAACTAGAAATCTAGGGTCTAGCTCTGCAAGATTTGCCAATATCTACACAGGTGACTTGCACCTCAGAAACGATCGAGGAGATTGGACTATTGTTGAGGAGAAAGATTTCTTACGTGTGGTGAACAATACTACGGGTAAACAATACAAGATGGTTTTACAACCTATCGATTGATAAATTCGAGATACTTATCTTTGAGTCCATCATCTAGGAGTTTATCATGGCGTTAGTTGGAAGTCTTTCAGGAACTCTTGAAACTGGTATCGTTGCGATCACAGGTTCTTTGATTCCTTCCTCTACGGCTCACGATCTAGGAAGCAATTCCTTCAAGTGGGGGTCTGTTTACGCGAATAATATCACGGGTAGCATCAGGTCAACAGCGGCAGGTAGTGATTTTATCATTGCAGGCCCGAACGCTACTGTAAACTACAACTCTTCTGGGCAGTGGGAGGTTACAGGAGCTTCAAGCGCAGCTTCTATCTTCACGGCTGCCACAGCCGATGCAGCTTACACGACATCATCAATCGCAATTGGATTCAGCGCTGCCGCAAGCTCAAAGGGTTCGAATGTGTTCTTTGCGGTGTCAGGGAGTGATCCTACCAGCAACACCGCGCTGTTCTCAGGTGAGGTTGTTACCTCTGGCTCAATTATAGTTAAGAATGCAAGCGCCGCTGTAACAGCTCAGATCACAAACGCTGGCGTGATCAGCGGTTCGGCGCTGCAGTCGCTGGGTAATCTTGATGTTCAGGGATCCAGCAACTTGATCGGGAACGTCACAGTTACCGGTGACGTTGCGGTTAACGGCGGTGACCTCACATCTACTGCGACCTCATTCAATCTCCTGAATACCGGCGTTACAAGCAACCTGAACATCGGCGGAGCTGCAGCAACGACAAGCATCGGCTCTGCTACTGGTAAGGTTGTTGTTCCTGGAGACTTCGAGGTTCAGGGGACGACGGTAACGGTTGATGTGACAAACATCACGATCGAAGATCCTCTGATCGGTCTCGGCTTTACCACAAGCTCGGCGGCGGCGACTGCTGGTGATCGTGGGTTCATCGGTGGACGAAACGGAACGTCGAATGTTGCATTTGCATGGGCTCAGACAAGTGATGCGTTCGTTGCGACTACAACGACTTCCGTACCAGGCGATGCATCTGTTGTTTTCACGCCTGCAGAGCTAAAGCCGATTAGAGCTTCAAGATTCCAGGTCAGCGGTACAAATGCTCTGATCTACTCACCTGATGGAACAAATCTGGTCGCTGGATCAACAGTTACAACTGAAGTCTCCGGAAACATTGTTCAACTAAACGCCTCTACAAATGGAGTTGCTTTCCTACGAGAGACTGCTGGGTTTCTAGCGATCTCCTCAGGAACGAGCACGCTTTCTACAAACTTATCAAGAGTTATAGCCACTGGCAATACCAACAAATCTATTGTGCTTGGTGCACCCCAGCTTGCTGTTGTCAGCGGTACACAAGTATATGCGCTCGGTGGCAACAACGGTTTCATGGTACAACGTTTTGGAACAGATATGTTCCAAATCAATTCCACTGATGGTTCCACGCTCAACCTCGCAGCACAATCAGGGTTTGGAACTGTTAATCTTGTGAACGCCGTCGCAACAACCGTGAATTTCGCTGGTGGGGCCACCCGGGTCAATATTGGATCTTCGATCGGAACCGGAAGCTTCGCAGGAAATCTCGAGGTAACCGGTAGCACCGTACTTGGTAATGCTTCATCCGATGATATCGTCTTTAGCGGTAGCGTTGCATCGAACATTTTGCCGAAGGCCGACGTGCTGTACAACCTGGGCAGTGCTACCTTCAGATGGGCTAACATCTACACAGGTGACTTGCATCTTCGAAATGAACGTGGAGACTACACGCTAATCGAAGAAGCTGACTTCCTATCGATCAGGTTCAACAAGACTGGGAAGAGATACAAGTTTGTCCTTGAGGCAGTTCCTGAGCTTGACGAGAAGTAGCATCGTCATCTGAGTAATTGAGGATCGGTTTTGACCGATCCTTTTTTGCATGAGAATATTCGTTTTGCACGTTCATCTTATAATCTAACATGTTTAACAGCCCATTTTCAGAGCAAAGTCGTCCTGAGATTAAAGTCGTGTTTGTTCAAGACTTTTTTCTTTCAGACCTAGTTGGAGGAGCCGAGCTCTCGATGGACGCTCTGCATCGATCAGCTCCTGTTAACTTCGGAGTCGTTCATGCGTCCAGGCTCACCAAAGAGTTGGTGGAGACTCACATGAACTGCCACTGGGTCTTCGGGAATTTTTCTCATCTAGATCCAGCACTTATACACGCTTTTTCAGTATCAAGAATTAGCTACTCCGTGTTTGAGCATGACTACAAGTTCTGTAGGTGGAGATCTGTTGAAAAGCATCAGATAGAAGGGGGAGAGGTCTGTCGCTGCGAGCAGGAGCCGTGGGGTCAGCTCATTGAGAAGTTCTACCTGAATGCGAAGCAGGTTTGGTTCTGCTCTCAACGTCACATGCAGAGATACTTCGATAGATTCCCAAGCTTGAAATCAGCCAACTGCTCTGTTCTATCTGCGGTATTTGGAGAGGAGTTCTTTCAAAAGATTGTCCCACTAATTCAGAGCCTGTCTTCTCGTACAAAGTCTGGCTGGTTAACTCTTGACTCAGAGTCTTGGATAAAAGGAACTGACGACGCTAAGAAGTGGCTTGAGGATAACGGAAAGACGTACAGCTTCATTAAGGGAATGACGCCCGACCAAGTTCTTGAATCGATGGCCAACGCTGAGGGATTCATCTGCTTACCTCGAGGAGCTGACGTCTCAAACAGAATGGTCACCGAGGCTAAGCTGCTTGGGTGCCAGGTGGTAACAAATGAGAATGTTCAACATGTCGGAGAAGATTGGCTTGAGCATCCTGACGTGAACTTTACTCTGAGCTGGCTCTATAATAGGAGATCGGTGTTCTGGCAAAGAACTCTGGAGCTGATTGAATGAAAATCTTATTTGTTGCACCCAGAAGTACGACGAGCCATGTTATAAACCAGTCTCAGTTTAGATTTGATTACGCATTTTGGAATTTCTTTTTGCCGTTAATCAGCCTGGGGCATGAAGTATCTTTTTTTGATACTCAAGTGTTCAAAGTTGAAGACTTCGCATCAGCTTTTGAAAAATTCAAACCAGACCTTCTCTTTTGCGTCCTGACGGGGAACAAGTTTGTTTCACCCGGTGAACCATGGGAGCAGATTCAGAGAATTACCCAGAGCGGAACATGTAAGACATTTAACTGGTACTGCGATGATACTTGGAGATTCTCTGATTTCTCCAGTAGAACTTGTAACATGTTCCATTTTTGCTCAACTACAGAGAGAGATCATGTTCAAAAGTATCGTGAGATTGGCTACGAGAACATAAGGCATACTAACTGGCACAGCAATCCCGATCTCTATGGATCGGTGCACTGCCAAAAGGATAAGCTTCTTTCATTCATTGGGAATTTGAATAACGATCGAGTTAGGATGATAAACCTTCTAACCTCAAATGGGATACCAGTTTCGAGAGTAGAGATGGCCTCATTTGAGGATATGGTATACACGTATTCGTCATCATTAGCTGGCATAAATTTCACAAAAAACTCCGCTGACAATAAGACGCAGATGAAAGCTCGGATATTTGAAATCCCAGCCACTAGATCTTTGCTAATAACTGAATACTGCGATGATCTGGAAAGTTACTTTGACTTTGATCGTGAGATTTTAGTTTTTAGAAACGATGAAGAGATGATTGAAAAAGTAAGGTGGGCTTATAACAACCAACAAGCAGCATTTGATCTTGGTTTAGAGGGTCACAAAAGGTACTTGAAAGATCACACATCGCAGTCTAGATTAAGAGCTCTGCTGGAGAGTTTAAAGTGAGAGATATTGTTTCCATCAAATCTCATCAATTTGGTGCCGGCAGATGGATTTATCTTGGATTCGCAAGAGCTTGGCAACACCTTGGGTTCGATGTTCGTTTTTTTGATGATCCGAACAGCATAGATGATAACTCAAAATTCATCATGACGACAGAAGCTGATCTAAACAGCGGCTTGAAAAAGCTCGCAGCTTCTGAGAAATCATTTGTTTTTGTTCAACCAGAAAAGTTTCCCGATCCATGGGGTCGTCATCCGAACTGGATCTCTTCTGCAGATCATCAGATGATGGAAACAGTTAGCAGCATCTCTTCAATTAAACCCTGGACTTTCGTCAACAACGTGCATGATGAAAGCTATCGTTCTTGGGGCACAGTTAGCTACCTACCGCTAGCATTTGATAGTCTTGGGTATCAGACGCCGAATCAAGACGTTGAATATAAGTTTGATGTTTGCTTTGTCGGTGGTTGGGCAGATAACGGTTTTAATGAAAAAAGAAGAAGAATCATAGAGTTTTTAGAGAAACTTCAAAGCTCAGGATTGAGATGCGGATTTTTTGTGAATTCTGGAATAACTCATGAGGAGGAGAATTTTGTTCTCAGCTCTTCTAAAGTTGCCATCAATATTCACGATGAGTATCAGATCAAGCTAGGTCTTGATGTGAATGAGCGGACGTTTAAGTCTCTTGCATTGACAGGCATGATGGTCTCAGATGATGTGAAAGAGATGGGAAGACTATTTCCAGAAGTAAGTCTCAGCACGTCACCGTCTCATATGCTTGAAAATGTTTATAAGTGCTTAGATTTAACTGACAACGATTCGAAGTTGATAAAGCTCAAAAATAGATCTATGATTATGAACGATCACACTTACGTCAATCGAGTCAAGGAGATGATAAGTCTATGATGAAAATGTCCATTATCATTCCTTGCTACAACGCTGAGAGGTGGTTACGACAGTGTGTAAGCTCTGCTATGAATCAAACGTATAAGAACGTTGAGGTGATTCTAGTAGACAATGAAAGCAAAGATAATAGCTTGGCTTTTGCTCGTGAGCTTCAATCTGAATTTCCAAGTTTGATCGTTGACACGGCTCCTAACATCTACAAATACTCATACCAGGAACCTGTAGAAAAAGCTCTTAGCATCTCCACAGGTGATTACTTCACGATACTTGGCTCCGATGATTTCATTCATCCGAATTACGTAGAAAATATCTTCAAGGTTATCGAAGCGCTGGGTGTAGAGAAAGTGCTAGCACTGCAATCTCCGATATTGGGCGTAGATCATCTGGCACAAAACCCTACAGGATTACTCGGTCACTCATACAGTAGCATTGAAGAATTCAAGTCGATGCTTTTTCAAAAATGTCCAGTGACGACTCCGTCTGTCGTATTTTCTAAGAAAATGTATGATGAAAAGATAGTGAGGTGGAACTCCCAAGATTTTCTAGGAGCGTCAGACTATGAGATGTATTTCAACGTAGCTGATCACAATATTTTCATTTACCCTGTTGATCAATGGTTAGGATATTACTATAGATGGCATGAAAATCAATCTACTTGGGGAATGCACTCGACAGGGATAAATTTCGATGAAAAGATTAGGAACATCTGGAGGGGTAAGTGGGCCGCGATAAAAAGCTAAGAAGTAATCTATTGAATCTAGCGTATAAGAAAAAGCTTTCACATCTTGGAAGCTATTTCTCGTCTCTTGATATTATCGACGAGATTTACGGAAGCATGGAAGATGATGATATATTCATTTTGTCATCTGGTCATGCTGCTTTAGCTCTTTACTGTGTACTTGAGAAGTATAAGGGTATCAACGCTGAATACTTGTTCGATAAGTATGGCGGTCATCCTCACTACTGTGAAAGCGACAATTTACACTGTACGACAGGAAGTTTAGGAATGGGACTGACTGTTGCAGTTGGTAGAGCTCTAGCTAATCGATCTAGAAAAGTTCATTGTTTAATTAGCGACGGTGAAGCAGCTGAAGGCTCGATATGGGAAGCTCTTAGATTCATTCATGAGCATAATCTAAACAATCTCATCGTTCATATCAATGTGAACGGTTACGCAGCATATGATAAAGTTGACGTTGATTATCTAACAAAGAGATTGATGGCTTTCTTACCAACGATCAATGTCCATAGAACAACAGTAAATCAATTCAGCTTTTTGCGCGGTTTAAACGCTCACTACCATGTGATGAGTGAAAATGACTTTGAGAATGGGAAAAAGGAGATATAGATGTCTGAGATGTTCGGTCAAAGCTTAGCAGTAGGTGTAGATCTTCACAGCTTTGTAGAAAGATCTTCTGGGAATTACCTTGAGATTGGATGCTTTGATGGTTACAATTTAGCATCGCTGGCTTCAAAGTTTCCAGATCGCAAGATTTTTGGAATTGATCCGTTCATTAGCGATGGTCATCTAGGAAATGAATTATCCATCGGCAGTAGCTTAACAGATCAACGACATAACTTGTATAGAAACATAGAAAATTTTGAAAATATCTCATTTTTTGAAATGACGTCTGAAGATTTCATCAAAAATCACTCTAGTCGTCTTAATGAGATGAATATTTCGTCCATTTTTGTCGACGGAGCTCACATATATGATTTTGTTGTGATCGATTGTGATCTAGCGATACAATGCATAATGAACAATGAAAAAAAGTTAGGTGAGGTTATTTTTCATGATCTTCACGTTGACGACGTTAATCGAGCCATCGAGTATTTCAAGTCAAGTTGCGTAGAGAAAAATATCGAGTGCATTAGCGGTGGGTCAGGAAAGTTTACTTTGAGAGCTGCTTAGATGAGAAAGCAATTTTCTAATTTTCTATATCAAGAGATGTCAAAAGACGAAAGCATCTTTCTTTTGACAGGAGATCTTGGATATGGTCTGTGGGATCGAATAAAACTCGACTATCCAGACAGATTCATAAACTTTGGGTCTGCTGAGCAACTAATGGTGGGGGCAGCAGCTGGACTAGCGATGGATGGTAAAAGACCATTTGTCTATTCGATCACTCCATTCTTACTCTACAGACCTTTTGAATTTATAAGAAATCTCGTAGACCATGAAAATCTACGAGTAAAATTAGTCGGTGGCGGCCGCGGAAGAGATTACGGATATCTAGGCTTCACTCATTGGGCTGAAGAAGATACACGCGTTGTATCATGTCTGAGCAACACTAAGATCTTCTATCCTGATGATAAGCTAAACGATGTAGACTTAAATTCTCATTTTTTAAGCTTCGTGAATGAGACATCACCAGCGTATCTGAGCTTGAAAAAATGAAAGTTTTGATCACGGGAGCAAATGGCTTCGTTGGTAAGTCTATTTCAAATTTTTTAAATCAAACGGATAATATCGAGGTCATAGCTTACGGTCGGGACAAGTTGAATCTTCTGGATTATGATAACGTAAAAAGAGTTACTGAAGACATCAAACCGAACGCTATCGTTCACTGCGCGATAAAAGGAGGTACTCGTATGGACGTTGACACGCAATCAACATGCGATGATAATCTCCTGATGTATAAGAATCTAAAAAGTTGTCGCTCAAATTTTGAATCGTTGATAAACATAGCGTCGGGAGCAGAGTTCGATAGAAAGTTTGATATTAATCGTGAAGTCGAGGAGTCACTAACAAAAAGAAGTCCAAATGACTTCTACGGAAAAGCTAAGAACTTAATCTCTCAAGACGTTCTGATGACAGATCAATTTTATAACCTACGTATCTTCGGATGCTTCGGTCCATTGGAAACAGAGTCACGTCTTCTAAAGTCCACTTTCAAGAGAATGTCGAATGATGAAAGAATAACGATAGAAAATGATAGAGAGATGGACTTTGTTCATGTTGATGACTTAGCAAGAACAATTCACTTCTATCTGAAAAACGCAGAAAATGAAAAAGCTCTAGAGAAAGACGTGAACGTAGTGTACTCTGATAAAATGAGAGTTTCTGAAATTGTTAAAAATTTCATTTCATGCTCAGGAAAAGACCAAAAGATTGATGTCATTTCTACATCGAGTCTCAACTACACAGGAAGTCATGAGAAGCTTGAGAAGCTCAGAATTTCATCTCTGAGCGGATCGTCTTTAAAAAAATCGATAGCAAAGTATTATAATGAACTCATAGATAACCAAGGAGATCTGTAGCGTGTCAAACCTTGATAAGATTCTTCAAGACATCAAGAATCTCGTAGATGAAAAGATCGAGAATGAGAAAAACTGGGACAAGGATAAGGACTGGGTCAAGTACTCCGGTCCTGTCTTTACGTCGGATGAATACGTAGCCGCGATTAAGACGCTTCTTGGTGGATGGCTTATCTTTGGGGAGAAGAGCAATGAGTTTGAGAAGCAGTTTCCAAAAGAGCTCGGAAAGAAGCATGGAATTCTTACCAACTCAGGCAGCTCGGCAAACCTTCTGATGGTATCTGCTCTTCTAGCTCGCGATCCTGCAATGAAGAAGGAATTCGGAATTGAGAAGGGAGATAAGTTCATCACCCCTGTTGTTTGCTTTCCAACCACAATTAATCCTCTGATCCAGAACGGTCTGGTTCCTGTTTTTGTCGATGTCACTCTTCCGAGCCTTAATCTTGATCTTGATCAAGTTGAGAAGCTTCTTGTTGAAGACGCTCAGAAGCCGAAGCGTGAGATCAAGGGAATTATCTTTGCCCATGTTCTTGGAAATCCTCCTGACATGGATCGATTAATGGCTCTTGTCGAGAAGTATGATCTTGTCTTCCTTGAGGACTCCTGCGATGCTCTTGGCTCAACCTACGATGGTAAGCTTCTAGGGTCTTTTGGTGACATCTCAACTTGCTCATTCTTCCCTGCACACCATATGACGATGGGTGAGGGTGGATTTGTCGCCACCAATAGTTCACGAGTTAAGAAGGTTCTCTCGAGTATTAGGGACTGGGGTCGTGCATGCTACTGTAATAGCTTCAAGCCCGGTGACGTCACTTGCGAGACCGCTTGCGGCAACAGATTCGGAAATTGGCTCAAAGTTGATGGCGCGAATTACGACCATCGATACGTATTCGATGAGATTGGATACAATCTAAAGCCGCTTGATCTTCAAGCTGCAATGGGTCTTGAGCAGCTGAAGAAGCTGGATCATCTCCATCAGCGTCGAAAGGAAAACTTCGAGAAGCTGACCAAGGTGTTTGAGCCGTATCAGGATGTGTTCCACCTTCCGAAGGCAATGGAAAAGTCTGATCCAAGCTGGTTCGGATTCCTTCTGACACTAAAGGATGGCGTCAACTTCAACAGGCTTCAATTTGTTAATCATCTCGAGAGAAACAGAATCCAGACTCGTTCGTATTTCACTGGAAACTGCCTTTACCATCCTGCCTACGCTGATATTGCGAAGGATTACACCGACATTAAGGGTCAATTCCCAATCGCTCACAAGGTGACTTTCGACACTCTGTTCTTAGGAACTTTTGCAGGAATCACTGATGACAAGATCGCGCACATCAAAGAGACCGTAGATGAATTCTTTAAGAACCGTAAGTAAAGTTTACGTCACGGGCTGTCTGGGGTTTATCGGATCTCATTTGACCCGTCTTCTGATTCGAAGTGGAGTTCAGGTTATTGGGATCGATAAGATCACTTACGCTGCGAACCCAGAACTGCTGGTTGAATTTGAGTCATTTGAGAATTTTTCCTTCATTAAGAAAGATATCTGTGACGTTGATTCGATAGAGCATTGTGATATGTTCATAAACGTGGCTGCCGAGAGTCATGTTGACAATTCGATTGCAAGCAGTGACGTGTTTGTTCATTCGAACATTTTAGGAGTTCACAATATCCTAAAGGTTCTTGATAAAATGCCGGAGCAATCAAGACCTATTCTGCTTCACTTTAGCACAGATGAGGTATACGGTGACATTATACATGGATTTCATAGTGAATCTGACCCTTTAGTTCCAAGTAATCCTTATTCCGCTACTAAAGCTGCTGCTGATATGCTTGTACTTGCGTGGGCTCGAACTCACAAGCTTGACTACATAATGGTACGACCGGCGAACAACTACGGAATAGGGCAGTTTCCTGAGAAGCTCATTCCTACTGCTATTAAGAGAATAAGAGAAGGAAAAAAGATCAAGCTTCACAACCACGGAAGTCCTGTGAGAACGTGGCTTCACGTTGAAGACACGGCTGAAGCAGTTTTTCATATTATGAAAACTGCTGAGCTTAATCAGGTTTTCAACATCACTTCTTATTTTGAGCTCAAGAATATTGAAGTAGCTGAGCAAATTCTCAAACACTTTAACGTCACAAAGGATAAAGTGGGGGAGTACATAGATTTCTCATGCTCTCGATCAGGTCAAGATATGAGATATGGTGTATCCTGTGAGAAGCTAGAGAAGCTAGGATGGAAATCAAAGAGAAACTTTGAACAGGAGCTTGAAAAAATTGTTAAGTCAGCAAAATAATAACGTCTGTGTTATTTTTTACGACAATAAGAAATATGAGAAATTAGCTCGCTGTAGCTATCAAAGTTTCAAACATTTTCATGATGGAGAAGTTGATATTTACGTAGTGAATAATGAAAACATAGATCAACTTCAATCTTCAATATATCTTGGAAAAATTCCACCTGGAATTTTAAAATACTTTGCTTGTTATGAGATTTTTGTTAGATCTGGGGCTAAGAAGTTAATCTCTTTGGGCGCAGACACAATAACTTGCTCAAGGCTAGATGAGTTTCTGGATAGTAACGAAGACATTCTAGCGACCCTAGATTACCCATATCAGCTCGTAACACAACGAATTTCTTCCCCTGATGCTGAAACACACGTTAACGCTGATGTTGTGTGTTTCAACAATCGTGATGCTCTGAAAGCAGTTATAGATTGCGCGTCATATCACAACATTTATTTTGAACAAGGGGGTCTGAATGAAGTGTTGTGGTCTAGCAAATTTAATAATTTTTCCAAAAAGATCGTCGACTATCCATATCAGACAAGCACGGTGGTCTATAACGCAAGATCAAAGGGAAATCTTTGTGCGCAATCAGGAACAAAACCCTGGGGTCCGTTCATACAAAAATTTCACGTTAATGACGGTAAGTTGTTCACAGGTCTCCATGAGAATAACACTCAGGTAGATAAGCAAATTAAAGTATTTCACTATTGCGATGGTTTGGGAACTCTAGACAACGAAAAGTTTGAATCTCTTATCAACAATTGGATACACGAATACTTCAACGACGAAACAAAAGAGTTTCTAAAGATAGTGACAGAGTATCCAGAGTTTTTTGACAACAAATTCACCATATGAAGCGAATGTCACGTGATTTTTTTGTAACTGGAGTTAGTGGACTGCTAGGTTCTGAAATTCGTCGTGAACTAGGAGATTACAGAATCTGTGAAAGCTCGTTTAATCGTATCGATTTAAGAACTTTCGAGCCTACATCGAATGCCAGAATATGGATTCACTGTGCCGCTAGAGTAGGCGGAATAAAAGCAAATTCGACACGTCCTGCTGAGTTTTTTGATGACAATATCATGATGAACATGAACGTCGTCAGATCAGCAAAAAAACATGGAGCAAAGCTAGTATCAGTTCTGTCTACGTGTGTATACCCGGACGGACCGCAGTCTTTGTATCCAATGGTTGAAAGTAATCTGCATCTTGGACCTCCGCCCATAACAAATGCAGCTTACGCATTTTCAAAAAGAATGCTTGAGTATCAGTCAAGAGCATACAAAGAACAATACGGCTGTAATTTTATTACTGTAATACCCAATAATCTTTACGGAATAGAAGATAACTACGATCTTGATGCAGGGCATGTCATCCCAGCTTTGATTCGAAAGTTCTATGAAGCTAAAATAAGAAACGATGAAAAAGTCTCTATCTGGGGCACTGGATCTCCTCTTCGCGAATTCACCCTTGCACGTGATGCAGCGAAGATAATCATTTGGTTAGCAGAAAATTATGACGGTGAAGAGCCCGTGAACATAGGAAATCCGAACGAGGTCTCGATTCGAGATCTAGCAAAGATGATTCAAGAACTGATAGAGTTCGAAGGACGTCTGGAATTTGATGCCAGTAAACCAGACGGACAGTTCAGGAAGCCATCTTCGAATTTAAAGCTTAGAAATCTTGGTTGGGATGGTAATTACACTGACATTCGAGAAGGCCTCAAAGAGACAATAAAAAGTTTCGTAGAAAGATACCCGAATGTTCGAGGGGTTACAATCTAGATATGAAAAAAGCTTTGATAACAGGCGTCACTGGACAAGATGGATCATACTTGGCCGAGCTCTTGATAGAAAAGGGCTACGAAGTTATCGGTATGAAGAGAAGAACATCTTTGCTTGCTACCGATCGAATTGATCATCTTGTTTCTCATCCTAACTTTAGACTTGTTTACGGTTCTATGAATGATGCGGGCGCGTTCTACCGTCTATTTAATGAGCACAAGTTTGACGAAGTTTATAATCTCGCAGCGCAGTCTCACGTGAGAGTTTCTTTCGACGTACCAGAGGAAACTGTGGACGCGGTCGCGATGGGACCACTGAGACTTCTTGAATGCATCAGGGTTATGCAACCGAGCTGCCGATTCTATCAAGCTTCATCATCTGAGATGTACGGTGACAATCCAGAGCATCCTCAGAGCGAGACCACTCGTCTAATGCCAGCGTCTCCATACGCATGTGCCAAGGTTTTTGCTCACGGTCTCACAAGAAATTACCGTGAGGGATATGGCATCCATGCCTCTTCAGGTATTCTCTTCAATCACGAGAGCCCACGTCGCGGTGAGACTTTTGTCACCCGCAAGATCACGTTGGCTGCCGCAAGAATTAAGCTCGGCTTACAGGATAAGATCGCGTTAGGTAACCTCGATGCTCTTCGTGATTGGGGCTACGCTAAGGATTACGTTGAGGCAATGTGGCTTATGCTTCAGCAGGATCATCCTGACGATTACGTAATTGCGACCGGTGAAACGCATACGGTTCGCGAATTCCTAAACGAAGTTTTTAGTATCGCTGGGCTCGATGTTGATAAACATCTGGTAATTGACGAGAGATTAAAGCGTCCACATGAAGTTCCGTGGTTGGAGGGAGATTACTCCAAATCTAAAGAGAGGCTTGGGTGGACTCCAAAGACTACATTCAAAGGACTCGCCAAACTCATGTATGAAGCTGATCTAGAGCTGGTGAAGAAGTTGAACATTTGATCAGATGCTCGGATAATATCTTGTAAGGAGATTTAATGAGCATCGGTGTTATCGGTCAAGGTTTTGTTGGCGGCAGTCTGACTACTGTTTTCTCTGAGCGTGGAGAGACGGTATACGTCTATGACAAGGCTGGTAAGCTGGCATCAGGTGGGATCAACGGGTTCCTTCGAAAGGATTCGGCTGAAGTTCTTTACCCAAACTCTATCGCTGAGTTTGTGAAGGAGTGCGAGGGGACTTCTGGTTTTTCCGGGGTGTTCTTCGTTTGTGTTCCTACTCCGATGTATGAGGACGGGTCTCCTGACGTCTCAATTGTTGAGAACGTTCTGGATTTGATTTCTACCGCTCCATATACTGCTGATTCTCCCGAACGTGTTGCAGTCGTCAAATCGACTGTTCCACCCGGATCCACTGAAAAGTGGAACAAGATGTTCGGAGATCGTGGTCTGCACGTAGTCTTCAATCCGGAGTTCCTCACTGAGGCAAACGCTGTTAATGATATGCGTGAGCAGAATCGCATCGTCCTGGGTGGACCTCGTCCGCACATCAATACGGTTCGAAACGTGTTCCAGCGTGCGTTTCCCAAGGTGCCTATCATCAAGACTTCTTCTACTACCGCCGAGATGGTCAAGTACGTTACCAACTGCTTGCTTTCTGTGAAAGTTTCGTTTGCTAATGAGGTTGCGCAGATTTGCGAAGCTCTTGACAGCGATGGTCTCAACATCGACTACGATAAGGTGGTTGAGTATGCCAAGTTTGATCGTAGGCTTGGAGATACTCACTGGTCTGTTCCTGGTCCCGTTCCGACGCATGATGGTCGATACGTTCGTGGTTTCGGCGGTCACTGCTTTCCGAAGGATATCAATGCACTCATGAGCGTGGCTCGGCAGTACGGTGTAGAGCCAACTGTGATGCAGGCTGCCTGGGATAAGAACCTCGAGGTACGTGGCGCTGATGATCGAGACTGGGAAAAGCAGGTTGGGCGCGCTGTGAGCAAGAGGAATCAGCGATGAAAGCGTTGGTGACAGGAGGGGCTGGATTTATTGGCTCTCACGTGGTTGACGCTCTTCTCGCTCGTGGTGATGAGGTTATTTGCGTAGATGATAAATCAGCGCCTCAGAATCAGATATTTTACTGGAATGATGCAGCGACAAACATCAACGCTGATATCCGCAATCTACATGAGAGCGTGTATCAAGGTGTTGACGTTGTGTTTCATCTTGCAGCACGTTCCAGAATTCAACCAACCGTGAACAATCCATCCGAGTGTTTCTCAGTTAATGTTATAGGCACTCAACGCGTGCTGGAGCTCAGCAGACTTGCAGGTGTGAAGAGAGTTGTCTACTCAGCCTCTTCGTCCTATTATGGTCATGCTTCCAAACCTCCGTTTCTTGAGTATGCTCCAAAGGGTTGCGCTACTCCTTACTCTCTTTCTAAGTGGCAAGGTGAGGAGGTTTGCGATCTGTACACGAAACTGTACGGTCTCTCGACCATCTCACTACGCTACTTTAATGTTTACGGACCTCGTGAGCCCGTGAAGGGAGAATACGCGCCAGTGATGGGTCTCTTCAAGCGTCAAAAGGAAGCTGGTCTTCCCATGACAATTGTTGGAGATGGAAATCAGCGTCGTGACTTCACTCACATTAGCGATGTAGTTACAGCGAATCTATTAGCTGCTGAGAAGATACACGTCACTGGTCCTGTGAATATCGGCACAGGTCGAAATTACTCGATAAATGAGCTCGCTGTCATGATCGGTGGAGATCGTCTCTATACCTCCGAAAGAGTAGGAGAAACTCGTGAGACGCTAGCTAACAACATGAGAGCTCGTGAGGAGCTCGGTTGGTCTCCAAGCGTATCATTGGAAGATTATCTAAAAAGCTAAACTGAACTTGCAGCTTAAAAAATAGTCGTATGTGGTTTAATATAAGCCATGTACGACTATCTCATTATTGGTGCTGGACTTTTCGGAAGCGTTTTTGCCCATGAGGCTCGTCGCAAGGGTCATCATGTCCTTGTGATCGATAAGCGTGACCATATCGCTGGAAACTGCTACAGCGAGCGTCGAGAAGGAATAGATATCCACAAGTACGGTCCACATATCTTTCATACCTCGGACGAGAGAATCTGGAAGTTTGTGAATCAGTTTGCTGAGTTTAACAACTTCACGCTGCGACCCAAGGTCAACTTCGGCGGAAGAATGTTCTCATTTCCTATCAACATGATGACGCTGCATCAGGTGTGGGGCGTGACAACTCCCGATGAAGCTCGGGAAAAGCTCGAGAAAGTTCGAATTCCTTGCGACAATCCAAGAAATTTGGAAGAGTGGATCCTCTCTCAGGTCGGTCCTGAGATATACGAAACTTTCATCTACGGTTACACAACGAAGCAGTGGATGCGAGACCCGAAAGATCTACCAGCTTCTATCATCAAGCGACTTCCAATACGCTTGACATACGATGACAATTATTTCAACGACACTTATCAGGGAATTCCAGTCAACGGATACACTGACATATTCAAGAATATGTTGCAGGGTTGTGATGTAGCTATCGGTGAGGATTACTTCAATAATCGTAGCAAGTGGGATTCGATGGCAAAGCGAATCGTATACACTGGCAAAATCGATGAGTATTTTGATTACTGCCATGGTGAGCTGGAGTATCGATCTCTTCGTTTCGAGGAGGAGCGTAGAGAGGGAGATCACCAGGGTAATGCGATCGTTAACTACACCAGCAGAACTGTCCCATACACTCGAATCACGGAACACAAGCATTTCACACCTGAGCGTCTTTATAAGTTGACGTCAACCATCTTCACGAAAGAGTATCCCATCGAGTGGAACAGAAATGAGGTTCCATACTATCCGATTGGCGACGATAAAAACACGGAGATATACAAGGCGTACAAGGAAACGGCTGATAATACTAGCAACGTTATTTTCGGTGGTCGACTCGCCGAGTACAAGTATTATGACATGCACCAGGTGATCGGTTCTGCGCTGCAGAAGTCCAGGAGAGAACTTGTCTGATAACCTTCTTCCTACCGGTAAGGCTCATGTTTCGTACTCTGAGGTTCGAAGCTGGAATGAGTGCCCGTATCGTCACTACCTTCAGCAGATAAAGAAGATCAATCTCGACAAGCCGAGCGAGCATCTCGACTTTGGAACCTCGGTTCACGCAGCTTGCGAAGGATATCTGAAGACCAGGGTTATGAACATCGAGCAGTGTTTGATGGATATTGTCTCTGCCTGGGACTCGAAAGGATTTCCAGATGTTGAGAAATGGGCGACCTGGGCAAAAAATGCTCTTGAGGAAGTTCCAGCTTGGCTTGATGAAACTTTCCCAGGATGGGAGACAGTATCAGCCGAGGAGGCTCTCTATGAGTCTATTGAAGATCGTAACGCTTACTTCAAGGGATTTGTCGACTGCATCATTAAGGTACCTCGTGAGAAGGGCGGTTACGATCTCTGGGTTTTGGACTGGAAGACGGCGGGTGCAGGCGGGTGGAGCGCGGATAAGAAGCAGAACCCTCTGACGTTGGCTCAGGTTGCTCTCTACAAGTCATACCTGATGAACAAGCATAAAGAGCTTTTCGACGGCGCTCGATATGTCAAGTGCGGATATGTGCTCTTAAAGAAGGGTGCAAAAGCTGGAAAGCGTGTTGAGCTCTTTACGGTGTCAGTGGGCCCAGTCGCGATGCAGAAAGCTAACAAACTCGTATCGAATACCATCGCTGGCATGCGTAAAGGTGTTAAGATCAAGAACAAGCAGTCATGCTTGTACTGCCCTTACGTCAACACAGAGCACTGCACATAATTTACTTATTCTGTTGATATCATAGTTTTGATGAAGAGGGAAATATCTTGAAGAAGAAGAAGATACTTGTCCTGTCTGATCACGCTTTGTCAACGTCTGGCGTTGGAACTCAAACCAGACACCTGATAAACGGATTGCTGAAGAAGGGCGGATGGACTTTTAGACAATTCGGAGCTGCGATCAAGCATAGCGACTATAGAACGATCGTGGTTAATGATGACTTCATCATTAAGCCGATCGACGGTTTTGGAACAAAAGAGATGCTACGGGTGACTCTAGCAACTGAGAAACCAGATCTCATTTTAATTTTCACAGATCCTAGATTTTTCTTTTGGCTGTTCGAGATGGAGGACGAGATCCACCAGGTCTGCCCCATCGCGTGGTGGCACGTTTGGGATAATTGGCCAAAGCCCTCTTTTAACTTTCCATTCTATGAATCAACTGATCTGATAAACTGCCACTCATATCTCACGTACGAGATCTGCAAGCAGGATTTTGCCAATAAGACGAATTTCATCCCACACGCTCTACCGAATGAGGTCTTCTACCCTCTGTCAAGTGACGTGAGACAGAAGTACAAGGTTGATCTCCTGGGAACCAGTCGTAAGGATCATTTTGTCTTATTCTGGGTTAATAGAAACGCTCGTCGAAAGCGTCCATCTGATGTGATTGAGGCATGGTCAATTTTTAGGAAGAAGATTGAGGCTGAGGGTAAGGCAGATGCCACACTCATTATGCACACGGACCCGCTTGATCAGGAAGGTCCAAATCTGCATGAGGTTTCAAAGCTTTTTGGTGTCCAAGACAACGTGGTATTTTCCACGGAAAGAATTGATTTTGAGAAGATGAACATACTGCACAACATCTCAGATGCATGCATCAACATCTCATACGCAGAGGGGTTCGGTCTCGCAACTCTAGAAGCGATGCAGTGTGGTCGCCCTATCATCGCTATCAAGACTGGTGGCTTGTCAAGGCAGGTGATCGATCACAGGGACGGGACTGAAAATGGAGTAGCTCTCCCGGTTGAGTTTAGAACATGTGTTGGTTCTCAGATTGTTCCGTATATCTACGAGGACTACGTATCAAATCAGACGGTGGCTGATGCTATTGAGCGTATGTACAGAATGTCTCCGCAGGAGAGATCGGCTCTTGGCGAGAAAGCAAGGTCTTACGTGCAATCAGAGTTTTCGTATCAAGCAACAATAGACGCGTGGCATGAAACTCTAAATCACACAATCGATAACTGGAAGAGTAATTACAAGACCTGGAAGAAGGTGACTCTATGAAAAGTATTCTTGTGAGAGGACCTCTGCTGAGCCAATCTGGTTATGGAAATCATGCTAGGCAAGTGTTTAGATGGATTCTAAAGAAGCATCCGGATTGTGATATAAAAGTTCAGCTTCTTCCTTGGGGAATGACAAGCTGGCATGTGGATCCTGAAGCAGAAGATGGATTAATCGGAGAAATAATGAAACGATCCAGTACGCTGGATCGAAAGTTCGATATATCGTTTCAAATACAGCTTCCGAATGAGTGGGACGTCAGTCTCGCTAATTTTAACGTAGGAATAACGGCCGCTGTCGAGGCTAGCTTTTGCAGCAAAGAGTGGATCGATGCTTGCAACAGAATGAACTGCGTAGTAGTTCCATCAAAGTTTTGTGAAAACGTGTTTAGGAACACGGGCACTGTCAATGTTCCAATTTTAGTTGTTCCTGAGAGCTTCACACCAGAGATATTGAAGAGCGATGCAAAGTTTGAGATTGATCTTGAAACTAATTTCAATTTTCTACTTTTCGGAACGTTGACTGGCAACAACCCTCACAATGACAGGAAGAATCTATTTTTTGCGATCAAGTGGTTGTGTGAGGAGTTTGCGAACGATCCTGACGTTGGAATCATCTTAAAGACAAACGTCGGTCGTGGTACCAGGATGGATTGGCAGAACGTTGAGAATATGATCAGGAAGACTGTTTCCGAGGTAAGGAAAGGCGCGTTCCCCAAGGTTCACATCATTCATGGCACTCTATCACCAGATGAGGTTGCTGGTCTGTACACGCACCAGAAGATTAAGGCGCTTGTTGCTCCAACTCGTGGTGAGGGATTTGGACTTCCAATACTCGAGGCAGCTGCAAGCGGGTTGCCCGTTGCTGCTACAGAATACAGCGGTCACATGGACTTCATGTCCCTTGGCAAATTCATAAAATTCGAGTACGATCTAGCTGAGATACACGAGTCTAGATGCGACGCGAACATTTGGATGAAAGGATCGACATGGGCGAACGTAAGAGAGCAGGACTTTAAGAAGAAATTAAGGAAGTTTAAGTCTTCTCATATCACTCCAAAGCAGTGGGCTGATGAACTTTCGATTAAGATAAAAGAAAAGTATAGTCCTGATGCTATTGATGTAGAATATGAAAATCGTCTAGGACATCTTCTCGCATGATTTGGTTTTTGCTATCGATAATTGCGATCGAGACAGCTGCGCTTGCGTTTGTCTCGATATTTGCGTATAGAAATGCGATGGCAATACTTAGAGTTCAGGACGCAATTGAGGAATCACTCGACGTCCTCGACAAGAGATACGAATCAATTTCAAAAATTCTTAAAATTCCCCTCTTCTATGATTCACCTGAGATAAAGAGGGCTGTAAATGACATAGCTGCATGCAGGGATTCTGTGCTCTATGTTGCGAATCAACTGACTTCCATTCAGGAAGACGAGGAAGATAGTGGGGACAAAGAGAGTAATTAAACGAGGAAATGGCACGGGTACTATGTACTTTGATGCTGATACGCAGCACGCAATCGAGCTGTTTCAGAAAGCTGATGAGAGCTCTGTCAAACACCAGTTGTACTTGAGCAAAATCATGCCTGCGTTTGATAAGCTGGTCGAGAGTCTGATATTCATCTATGGATTTGCAAGTCCGAATGAACCGATCGAGCACTTGAAGAACGATTGTGTTACTTTCCTGTATGAATCCCTACACAAGTTTGACGCGTCGCGTGGGACCAAAGCTTTCTCTTACTTCAACGTTGTTGCGAGAAATTGGCTTGTCATATCATCGAAAAATCGACAGAAAAAAGTAAAGAGGTTCGTATCGATTGAAGACTTGAAGGAAAGCAAAAGTGCCGAAGCCGAGATGTATCATAGCATCCAGACGGGAATTACTCCAGAGGATCAAATGCTACAGTCTGGCCACAGGGAAGTCATCATTGAAACAATGAGAAAGATCAAGAGAATGCTCAATCAGTCACATGAGCATGCATGTATGGACGCGATTATCACTGTTTTTGAGCAGCTCGATGATCTTGATTTTTTAAACAAGAGAGCTGTTTTCGTTTATGTTAAGAATATCTCGAACCTGAACCAGAAGCAGATGGGATCCGCGATGTCGATAATCAGAAAGCATTATCGCTCGCTGACAAAAGGAAACGGAGGACTGCTTTAATGTCGACTGTCGAGAAGATGCTTGATAAGCTGAAAGAAAACGACCGTAAAGTAGAGCAATTTTCTGACATTCTTGATTCTATCGAGAACACGTCGGAAAAAAAGAAGATGCTCTGGAAAGAGATCTATGAAAATGCGATTGTCGATCGAACAAACGCTCACATACTTTTCACTGATCTTTACTCACAGATGGGTGGTTCTGCTGCTGATCATGCAACTTTGGGACAGACGCTTACGAAATATCTTGAAAGAATGTCCAAAAGCAATGAGCAGCTATTAAATCTAGCGAAGCAGATAGCAGAGTCTGAGAGCTCGAGCGTTGAGATATCCGAAGATGAGATATTCGACAGGATCAAAAAATAATGGCAACGACATTCTTCAAGGGTTTGGTTGTAGATGTTTTAAGCTCAACGTCCAAAGCATCGATTACTAACAGATCTATTGATGAAAATAAGGATAACGTTACATCGGACGCGATGAAAAACTTTCCACGAAACACTGTTATCGTAAAAACGGTGTCGGAAGGACAAGCTAAGAAGTCGGGAACATCCGTTGTCTGCTATCCGATGTTTTCATCTCATTTTTGTATGCCTGTGAAGCCAGGAGAATACGTCTGGTTCATATACGAAGATCCAGAAAACAAGGGGTCGATCGCGTATTGGATCTCGAGAGTGAGTGAGCCAAATCATGTTGAGGACGTGAATTACACATTCTCCACTCGCACTTTCACGCAGGTACCTGAGAAAGAAAAACCAAAAGCTAGCGAAAAATTTGATGGTCCGACCGTCGAGCCGGATGAGCTTCAAACATTCTCATGGCAAAGTCCAACTGCAAATCCGCAGGAAATGATAGAGCTTGTGAATCTGGCGAATCAAGTTCATAGATTTGAACCTGTTCCAAGATATACTAAGAGACCCGGAGATCTGGTATTACAGGGATCTAACAATTCATTGATAATGTTAGGAGAAGAGCGCGGGCATTGGGCTTCGGACAAGTATTTGATAGACAACGCCAATAATCCACCAGAGGGAATTGAAGCAGGTCATCCTGCGATCGACATTGTTGTCGGTCGTGGGTTTAAAAAAACGAAGACCGACTACAAGGCTACCAGCGGAAAAAGCATAAAGAATGAATTTGGGTTAGAGGAAATTGATAAACGCGAAAAGTCTATCGTTGAGGGTGACGCGCACTTCATATCAGATGCAACGAGAATTTATCTAACTTCAAACTCGTCTAAGACAAGTTCATCCTATCATCCAGATGTTTTGCTTGGTTCTGTGCTGCCCGAAGCTACTAAACGTAACGATTCTCCCCCTAACGAGCGCGGTGCATTCGCTGTGATAAAGTCCGACAACTTGAGACTGGTGTCTCGTAACGTAGGATCAATTAGAATCGTGAAAGAACCATCAGAAGGAAAGAATGATGGTTCTGCAATCATGATGTACAGTGATGGTCAGCTGCAAATTGCTGCTCGTCAGATTATACTATCAAGCTATAATACTTCAGGGGCGACAGAACCGTATCTCAAGCAAAGCGCGGTTGTTTCTTTCCTGACCGGTGTTTTGACTGATCTCAGTACTCTATGCTCGGAGATTGTAACGGCTGCCGGATCTCTCTCAACTTCTACAAACGCAGGCGGCCCAGTTGCTGGAGCAGTTGCTGCTGGCACAACTCTGACGCTGGCTGCATCAAAGACGTTAGCCACTCTAACTGCAAAAATTGCATTTCTCAAATTAAACACGGCTGACGGCGTGAACCCGCTGGGATCAACAACTATTTACGGTGAATGATCTCAGTTCATTGATGCTAGTAGTAGGTCAGAAAGCTGTTACCGGATTATTTATGGTGTAAGGGACAGCATGGCATCCTCAAGATCTTACAGCTTCAGCAGCGTTGGCGTTAAAAAAAATCAGTTTGATAGCGTCAATGCTGCTGCTGTTGTAGAACCACCGATCGGAATTAAGACACCTCTCGAGTTAGGTGAGGGAACTGATGGCATTTTCAAAATGCACAGATCACTTGCCGATCAAATTCGAGATAATCTCATCAATCTCCTGATGACAAATCAGTATGAGAGGTTGAATTTTCCAGATTTCGGAGCTAATTTAAAATCTCTCACTCACGAGCTTGGCTCAAGCGATGGAGATGAAGAGGCTATGGCTAGAATACAGAGAGCCGTATCAAAATACATGCCGTTTGTCTCCCTTGAGAACTTTTTGACAGCTCCGGTTGAGACAACGGACGGATCTGTTGCACGTCTAAAAATGGTAATAACGTATTCAGTACCTCGTGCTCAGATTACGGAACAGTCTATTAGCATCATCTTTAACTTTAGCGGGTGAATGAATGGCAGGCGATCAGCAGCTCAAAGTAGCTAGAAATAGAACATACGTAGCCAAAGATTTCGACTCGTATCGAAATGAATTGCTTCGTTATGCTAGAGCTTATTTCGGCGACAAGATTCAGGATTTTTCAGAAGCAAGCTTGGGCGGATTACTTCTTGATTTGGCTGCGTCAGTATCTGACAGCATGTCATTTTACATGGATCATCAATTTCGAGAACTTTCGTGGTCAACAGCTGTTGAAAACTCAAATTTAACCAGGATGATACGGGAAGCTGGAATAAAAGCTCGCGGAGCATCACCCGCAACAGTTTCTGTTTCGATGTTTATCGAAGTGCCTTCTAAGATTGTTGCAGGTCAATACGTTCCTGATGAGGTCGCGCTTCCTAGAATTTTGCAGAACACTCGTCTGATCTCGACTAACAACATCGTATTTACGACGGCTGAAGACGTCGATTTTGCAGAAAAAGATAGGCTCGGAAATCTGAGAGCAAATTATACAATCGGTGATACGGACGCGTCAGGAAATCCTACTACTTTTGTGATAAAGAGAAGCGTGACATGCGTCTCAGGTGATATTGCGTCCGAAAACTTCAATATAACAGCGAATCCTGTTCCATTTTTTACGATAACTCTCTCAAACTCAAACGTGAGCGAAGTATTGAGCGTGAAAGACGCAGAAGGAAACGAGTACTTTGAGGTTCAAAGCCTGAGTCAGGACACGGTGTTTCGAACATTTCCTAACATGTCAAGTGATGCGGAGGAAGTACCACGCTCAATCGAGGTCATACCAGCTCCGAGAAGATTCGTACACACGATAGATCCTGTGAGCAAGAATTCAACGATCCAGTTCGGAGGTGGAAATTCATTAACTACACAGGATGACGCGATACCAGACCCTGAGACTCTGGCGCTTCCTCTCTATGGAACGACAACATTGAGTCGATTCTCTATAGATCCAAATTCGTTGCTTCAAAGTAAGACATTGGGAATTCTTCCGAACAACACAACGATAAATGTTGTCTATCGTTACGGAGGAGGAATATCACATAACGTTGCATCGAGAACAATTAGAGGAGTGTCGGTTCTTAATATGGAATTCCCGGATGAGTGTTCTGCTGCCGTTGCAAACTCCGTAAGAACATCATTTGACGTTCGAAATGATCAGGCGGCATCAGGCGGAGACTCAGCACCAACAATAGAGGATTTTAGAGCGCAGATTCCAGCTGCTAGATCGCAGCAGGATAGAATTGTCACAAAAGAAGATCTAATTTCTAGAGTGTACACGCTTCCATCTAAGTTAGGTCGTGTCTACAGAGCTGCAGTTAGACCGAGTCCAGATAACCCACTTGCAAGCCAACTTTTCATTTGCTCCAAAGACATCAACGGATTTCTAACGATTTCGCCTGACACTTTGAAAAAGAATCTAAGAATTTATCTAAATGAGTTTCGTCTAATAAGCGACGCAATTGATGTGCTTGACGCTAGGGTAATCAACTTTAGAGTCAAATTCACCGTGTTCGTGAATCCTAACTCTAACAAATCTGCAACTTTGCAAACGGTGATCTCAAGATTGTCTGAGGTTCTAAATGTCAGTAGGTTTCAAATTGATCAGCCAATACTTCTATCAGACCTGCAGAATATTATCATAAACACACCTGGGGTTTTGACCCTTGTAGATCTCAAGATTGAGAACTTATCAGGTGTAATTCAAGATCGCACGTACTCAAATGTTTCGCTGAACATTAAGCAGTACACACGTCGTGGAATTCTATACGGACCACCTGGTAGCATATTCGAGCTTCGCTACCCCCAACAGGACATCATAGGGACGGCACTCTAATGTACATCATCGCTACAGCATCCGCTGATACATACATTACCAATAAGATAGTTGACGGATCCCGAGTTGAGGATGCGAACGTCGGCCGAGCTGGCACTCTTGACTTATTTAAGCTCTACGATGAAACGCTGTCCGGATCGACTGGATATCATGTTGAGCTTTCTCGAATTTTATTAAAATTCGACTTAGAAAGAGTAAAAGAACTGGCGTCAAGCTCTCTTGATTTGAATTCATCAAATTTTCGAGCTAAAATCAGACTGCTGCCGATAGAGTCGAATTTACCAGTTCCGCGCGATTTTACCATTTCAATTTTTCCGCTTGCAAAATCTTTCGAAGAGGGAGAAGGCAGAGACGTATCAGCGTTTTCTGATGTCGGAGCTGCTAATTACCTGAGTTCCTCAATTGGATCAACGTGGACGATATCAGGCGCATACTCCTCGGGCACTGTTGGCGATGCAGGCATAGACTATTACGCGTCCGGTAATCTATTCGATGGCCAAGGGCTGAGATCGCTTGAGAGTAAGCAAGTATTTATCGATGGAAACGAGGAACTTTTCGTTGACGTTAGCGACGTGTTATCAGCCACGATCTCTGGTATCATACCAGATAATGGTTTCATCTTATCGTTCACTTCGAGCCAGGAATCTGACACTACAACTCGATTCGTAAAGAGATTTGCATCTCGTCACGTTACGCAGCAACATCTGCGTCCGCGCTTAGAAGTTCACAGTGATAGCTCAATTTTCGATGCTCACGCTGGCGCAACGTTCGATGCAACAGGAACGCTGTACCTTAGAAATTTTGTAGGTTCTAGTCAAGCCAACCTTCTGTCAGCGTCAGCGCCGATCGTTGGGAATCAGTGCCTGCACATAGTTCTATCCACCGGATCGTTCAGCACCACTGTCACAGCTTCGCAGCAGATGGTGGGATCAAATTTTGTAACAGGCTCTTACAGCGGATCATTCTATATTTCAGCGCAGAACTCATCTGTGGTCAGCGGCTCGTTAACACTTGCTGATCATATCACAGCGTCTGGATCGATTGTATTTAGCGAAAAGTGGAAATCACTCGACAACAGCGTAACTTTTGTCTCAACATTTCTTACTTGCTCTCTTCCTACCAGAACAACTTTCGATGCTGTTCCACGGCAACTTAGGATGTATTCAACGAATGTGAAGAGCAAGTACAATGTGAACAGCTTACATCGAGTTAGATTGTTCTCGTACGATTCGAATTACGAACCATCGTCATCAAGAATTCCAAAACCCACCGTAAGTTCAACGCCAGAGACTTACTTCCGCGTGAAGGATATAGAAGGAAACGTGTACGTTCCGTTTGAGCGGCAGCACAACGGTACGAGACTCTCTTCCGATTCTAGCGGATTATTCTTTGATTTACATACCGACGGACTTCCGAAAGGTAGACTGCTTACGATCGACTATCTGGTCATCGATAGGGGGTCTGAGTATATTGTTGAAGACAAAAACGTTAGATTTACGGTGGAGTGATCGTGTCAAACTCGTTATTTGCAGGGGGATTCTCAGTCGATCAACTTATGAAAGAGCTAAATGGAAATAGCTCGGTCATACGAGACGTTACGTCTGCCGACATCTCAAACTTAAGCGTAAGTCCGACATCGTCATTTAGACTTGATCCTCCCGGAACTGGTCTGAAGTCAACTCAGCAGCTTCCGATCGACTGGTCATTGTTTGAAAATCACACATTCTTTAACTCTGCGCAGGTCAAAACTAACGTTGCTTTTGAAACGATATTCAATAGATTTCCATTTGACGGAACTCGATTGGAGATGGAAGAATTTTTTGATTCTTTAACTGGCTTTGAAAAATACATCTACGATAATTCACCGAAAAGTGTAGGTTATTTAAATTTTGATGGATCAAATCATATTAGAGTAACTGACGCAGCGGGAGCTGAGATATCCGAAATGTCAAAAGATGCATCCGGAGATCCAAAGCTAGATCCGGGTTACTCATCTATGACTTTGGAAATGCAACTTTTTGTATCTGACGTTGCAAATTCCAACCAAGTCATACTGCAAAAGATTAGCGGCTCTGATAAAGGTTTCACTCTAGCATTGTCAGAAAGCGTATCTCTTAGCTCTTGTAATTTAGATTTTTATGTCACGTCAGGTTCTACCTACATGACAGCTTCAACTCAAATTAGTAAGGGTCAATTTTTCTCGCTAGGAGCTCAGTTCAACAGAAATTCAGGGGTCGATCGACTTTATTTGTACGTCGATGGCGAACTTGTATCATCATCCAGCGTGTCGAATTACATCGGGCAGATAGACTTTAAAAGTAGCCCATTAACTATTGCAACTGGATCTTCTCACGTTGCAGGTACATACACGTTCTTACCATCGTCAAAATTCTCAGGATCAATCGATGATTTACGAATTTATCATCGCAACAGATCGATATCTGAAATTAGCTCTAGCATGAGAAACACAGTTTATCCAGAGCCGAAGTTAAAGCTTCACTATCGATTCAATGAACCAACAGGATCTTATACAAACAGTTCGACAGTGATCGATCACTCTGGGAATGGATTACATGCCAGCATCACAAACTTTTCTGCATCGCAGAGAGTCGCTCATGAGCAGAATCCTCTAACGTATGAGAAGCTGAATCTATCACCCGTGCTGTTCCCTGATCACCCTGACGTTGTTACGCTTAACTCGTCATTGCTAGCATCGGCATCTCAATACGATGCCAATAACCCTAACTTAATTACGAAACTAATACCTCAACATTATCTGAAGGCTGAGCAAGAGTTTTACGTATTAGATAGCATAGATGGAGAAGCGGGCAGCTCAATAGGTTCTGGCAACACTATACCTAGAAATACGCAGCTAGGATCCATACAGTTGATCAGCTCGCTTCTGTACACATGGGCGAAGCAATTTGATGAGACGAAATGCTTTATCGATCATATGTCAAAGCTAAGAGCAACGGATTACACAGACTCAGGTACCGTATCAGATCAGATGCTCCCCGACCTTGCAAATTACTATGGAATTCAGCTCCCAAACATGTTTAGAAGCGTCTCCGCCGAGCGCTTCATAACAGGAGAATCATCTGATCCAGAGACAGAGCAGCTCGCTGTGTCATATCAGACTGTTCAAAACACGATCTGGAGAAGGATACTGCATGAGCTTCCAAACGTTCTAAAGTCAAAGGGAACGTTGCATGCCGTCAAGAGCTTGATCAGAGCTGCAGGAATCGAGCCTGATAGCATACTAAAGTTTAAAGAATACGGCGGCACAAAAGACGGTTACATATTGCCGAACAGAACTAAGAGATCTGTCGTCCAAGGTATGTTGAACTTCAGCGGATCGTTGTTCACGGGGACTGTTAACTACGATGCTACCACTGGAGTTCCTGATGCGCTGCCTTTCATCTCGAGCTCGTATTTGAGCGCCTCTCGAGTTGAGCCTGGACTTCCAAGCTTGTCAAACACTGTTTCAGATGGATTATTCACATCAGGTTCATGGTCATATGAAGCATTTTATAAATTTGAGCCGGGCGTATCGCATCCAAACGTGCAGAGTCTTGCACGTCTTCACGTGACAGGAACATCATCGCCGAGCATTAATCAAGGCGTTATCGCGAATCTCGTTGCTACTGCGGGAGCCGCAACGTCATCGTTAGATTTGTACGTGTCAACCACATCATCATTATCAGCTCCACATATGCAGCTGACGCTAACCGGCAGCAGCATATTTGACGGATCGATCTGGCACGTGTCATTCGGAAGAAACGTAACTGAGAATGAACCCAGCTCGTCGTATTATATTTGGGCAGCACGTCAGAACTCTGAGTCATCTGACTATTTCAAAGCTACGGGATCATATTTCGATGAAGGGACTGTCATCGACACTATTTCAACTTACAACACATCCGGATCTTTCATATGCGTAGGTCCACAATCAATCTATGTAGCGGGAAATGATTTTCTAAATTCCACAGCAGCTCCAGCAGACGCCCAGGAATCCATGTTTAGCGGAAAAATAGGTCGTCTGAGGTTCTGGACCAAATTACTAAGTGATGTTGAGCTTCTAGAGCATGCTAGAAACGTTGAGTCTGTGGGTGTGGAAACTCCTTCGAAAAACTACAACTTCGTATTGAATCAGTCGGGTTCTTGGGAGAGATTACGAATCGATGCTGCATGCAGCCAGGAGGTGACATCGTCGGCTTCGAGCGGTGGTATCAGAATATTCGATTACTCTCAGAATGAATACCATCTCACAGGATCTGGCTTCGGATCAGGATCACAGGTGATTCAGAATGAAAGGCTGACGTCCTCTGTTATATCGATGCAGTTCGATGAAGCTCAAACGGATAACAAGATAAGAATCAGAAGTTTTCAAGATTTCGATCAAGTTGCTCGTGAGGGAGTCATGGTGGCACCTGCGTATGAAACGATAAGATCAGAAGTTCCACTGGACGATCTGAGATTCTCAATCGAAGTGTCTGCTACCAGAGTTTTAGATGAAGACATCGCAAAAATCTTTGCCACGCTGGACGAAATTGACGATGCAATCGGATCTCCAGAACTTCAGTTCTCACCCGACTACCCGCGATTGGACGTGCTAAGAGACGTTTACTTCAACAGACTAACTGAGAAAATTAAGCTAAAGCAGCTGTATGAATTCTTTAGGTGGTTTGATTCATCGATGGGGGCTTTAATTGAAAAGTTTATGCCAGGTAACACGAGATTCTTAGGCTCTAATTACGTCATTGAACCTCACTCGTTAGAAAGATCAAAATTCAACTACTTACAGAGCGGGATTTACATCGGCGAAAATAATCGGAGAGGTCTCCGCGGAACGATAAAGTTAGGTCAGGTTGTAGGTACAATTAGGAGGTTTTGATGGCATCACAAGCGATAACGATCGGAAACGAATCGATATCAGGTAGCCTGCAAGGCGTTGAGCTACGCACGTTCGGACAGGTATACCAGGGGATGATGCCTAAAATCAGACCGCTGAACTCCAATATTCTTGTTGTAGATGGGCAGCGCATAGATAATGTTAGGATTTACGATGAGAATCTGACAACCGCCGTCGGTACTGGTAAGGTGGAGGAGTTTCCTAACTTTGAACGTGAGGAGCTGTCCTTTGGAGCTCCAAAAGAGTTTAAAGACGATACAATTTTTGAGGATATGGCGAAATTCGATCCTGTCTCATTCATACAGGATGCTGGCTCAACGTTGATTTACCCACAGGTCCTGTGGAATCTATCAGCTAAGGACTTGGACGGATATGACGGAGTTATCGAGCCGTTGACAATTCGTGCTCGTGCATCCAGAAACTCCATAGACTGGCCTTACGAACCGCATGGCGTTCGCGCTGCTCTCTCAAATGCAGCCGAGGACGTACGTCGGCGTGGTAACCTGATCGTTGATTATGTCTATCCCGTAGATCGATCTGCGGAGCCTTACCTAGATGAGTGCTTTGAGCAGGACACGTTGGGCCTGCCGCAACCTGGATTTTTTTCTGACCCTTCGGACCTCGCTCCACCTTTCGAGGATGGAACAGATTGGGAAGACCAAGAGAATTACAACGTCGGGACATACACAGAGAGTTATTCGTTTAATCAAACTTTGACAGATTGGGATCCAGCAAACGTCGTTTACTACACGATCTTGAATGGGTCACTGATCGAACATGATTTTAGAAACTTAATCGTTATGCACCTAAACTTTGAGGAAGCTGCTTCATCTGGTGATACGATAGTCGATAAGACGGGAAATGGAAACGATGGAACATTAGAAAATGCAGCAGTTGTAGATCTAGGAGATTACCCGGGATACATCACAAATCGTGGCAGTATAGACCTGACAACGGACGCTGGGGTAGGAGCATTAGATCGCGTTAAGATATATCATGACAACGCTTTAATTGCGTCGCTTGGATCAGGAATTAGCATTAGCTTTTGGCTTAAACTCAACGTGATATCTGGAAATCAGATAATATTTGCAAAAATTGGTAGCGGTGAAGTAGCTGAGTATTGCGCGATTGCAAGCAACACGGGACGTGTGCAATTTAGAGTGAATGATACAAGCAGCACGGTTCTGGGAAACAGATATATTCAATCTCAATCTTCCATCCTATCGACAGGAATTTGGTATCACATTACTCTCACCTACAATGGCGGGACAGACCCAGCCACAGCATTGAAGGTATACGTAAATGGAAATCTAGACGCGGGCGGGACAGCAACTGACGGTACTTTCACATCACCTAAAAATTCATCATTCGATATGTACATCGGAAGTCTTTATTCTACCAGTACAATCGATCTTCAAGGAAAAGTAGCTTCGTTCGAGTTTTACAATGTAGAATTAGACTCAGATCAAGCTAACGCGTTATATCTGCTGCAGAATTCAGATCAGAGCACCACATACTTTGAGAATTATCCTGCAACTCTAGGTCGGGTCTCCGCGGAGCAGTTTTTTCCGCGCGGATCAATATCAGCTCGCAGTGGTCAATTCGTTAACTTGGAGGATTCTCCGGGTACAGATTCAATTGCATACGCAGGGATGAAGAGGTAAGATGCCTAGAATTAGACAGGAAGTAACGGGAACAAATTACATCACGGGGTCTGGATTCATCTCACGCTCTCCGCGTCTTATGATCCGTGAGCTCGATGACCTACCCGGCTCTTACTCCACCACGCGTCGCACGGGTGATACCACTCGGACGGGCGTATTGACGTCAAGCTTCAGCGATAAAACAACAATAATCTTCTCAGAGTCTGGAAACGTAGTCTTTCCTGCGATGTTACCAAGGGGAAGCTCATTCATCTCACAGGCTGTTGATATCGTAGGACAGGAGTCTGATATCAGCGCCTCACTACCAATAAAATCGTACCAGCAGCCTAATCATCTGCATTATTCACCGACTGAGACTATCGGTCCGTTTAACGAAGATTCGAAAGATTTGGATCTTTCAAGTTTCTATCTAACTGGTACGAGTGAATCAACTGTACCAGGACTTTCTGGAAAGATTGCCTCAAAAACAATCGTCAATTTTAGATTTAGCAATAATGAGAACCATTACGTAACAAGATACTCATCGTTGAAAGGAGACGCCCTAGATCCTACCGGACTTTTTGCTGGCAGAGATGTCACAGGGTTCTGCTATTTCAATCCTTCGCGTGGTTCGTGGGAGGACAAGGGCTCAGTCGACGTTGCAACTGGAATTTCTCGAGATTTTTCAACGTGCGTTAGCTATGAAAAGATAGCAGGATCAATAGGAAACACGAGCTACAACGCTCCATTTCAGTTTTCGTGGTCTCCCAACGTTTATATCGCTGGTTCAACAATTCCGTCTGCAACATACGGAACGTTGGGGTATGAAAGCGTTGGTCACCCGACTATACTCGGCGAGGCACCACACTACGGGTCTGTTTACCACGCGACAGCATCCCAAGTTTTCTCAATTAGCGATAAGATCTCGTCACCGTTTTTACTCGAGAAGCTAACAGTTTCTATGAAAGTTGGTCTGTTTCACGGCGGTAGCCCAAACTTACGGGACATGGAAAATTACACCGTATTCCTCTACAGGCAATCTAGACGAGGATCTACCGAGGTCGATGGTACAACCGACATCTCAACGTCAAAAAGGTATTTGATTGCCTCGGCATCCGTCTGTGTGATTGATACAGCAGCCTGCAGCGCTCTCCCGTTACACTCACCAAATTTTAGCGTGAGACTACCCGTCAATGGAAGCACCACGAGGGAAGTAAGACTTGAGATGACTCCCTCTGTTGTTTCTCCGGGTTTGAAAGCAACGTCACGTCTCATCGGATCATGCTCATTCTACAACGGAGGGGGCGCCGCTTATCCTGTTGGCTCGAGTTTATTTAATCTGGGGGGTTGGCCATACAAGCTTCCTCTGCCCGGCGCGCCCGGAACTGGCTTCAATGATCCCAGTAACCCAGGTCCAGCGCCGGTGCTTCTGCAGAATTTCTGGGCGGGCGGACGAACTTACAGCTCGAGAAACACGCATGGATCTTATCAATATTTTCAAGGTGCATACGGTTTGAGTGGGACTTTGCTTCCGCCCACATACACAACTCACACTGGGCTGAACGCAGCAGTTACCCCGCTCGGAATTTCAAACTTAGATCGTAGACGCGAGAATTTCATTTTCACGAATGATGAGCGTGACGCAAGAAATTTGACAGGAGCGGGACTGAGCTTTGACGATGATTTTGATCCGACCGTATCAGGATCTCTGACAAAAACTCTCTTAGACTACGATCAGGTAGATAGAGCTTTTCCACCATCGGCGTATCGTTACATACCATCATCGATAGACGAATCCACTGTCTACGAATCTCCGTACCTTTTACTCCCGGGCGACGAACTAGTTTTAGGCATCGATGCAGGAATTCCTGCAGACAAGTACTATGAAGGAAATGAAACATCGGCGTTCGAATCTCCTGCTTCGTACATGCTACTCCCACCGGGTGACATAAACATCAACATGTACGGATCCTTAATAAAAGATGGAAAATATGTAGAGTCCACCTTAAACCAGGATCTATCATCAAACTCTATTCATGAGATCATAGGTGCTGAACCTCAATTCGATCAATTCCAAATTAGTCCGGTTTCTTCGTATTACGGATCATATCTCGATGACATCGTTACAGGAAGTATGGCGACCCCGTTATCAGATGGAGTCACTTTCTCAACAACCAACCAGGATCAGTCACGACGTGTTATATCGAGAGTTTCGTTAGGGCAGGCAGGAATAACAGGTTCTTTGCAGAGATTTTTGAAGCTATCCGACGCTAAGGAAAGAACGTATGACAGCTGTTTACCAAGCTACGCCGATTTTCTTAACGGAAGCACCAACATAGATGTTCAGCTGTATAACAATCAAGTTTTCAACATATCTAATTTTGAAAAAATTTCTATAGATTGGCTAGACTTTGAAAGAGATCTTCTAGAAAGGGGTGGGTTTCTAGCCAATCAGTTCCCGTTCCAATTTGATCCAGAGAGAAATGTTAATATTCCGAGAGGGTTTATCCAAATCGATCGGTACGGTGGGCCCGAGGAGACGAATAGTAGAATATACGCGACGGACGATGATAGAACTGCCGAGAGATTTGGTCTCCTAATAACCAGAGACTTGATATTTCGAACGAGATACCTGTATCGTGAGTTCTGGTTAAATGTAGACCCGGATGGTTTTTACAATTTCGGTCACAAAATTGGAAGTGGAAGCAATGCAACAGTCAGCACTCCGGCAGACCCTCTACCAAGAAATGAAAAAGCAGGGACGTATCGATACGGAATCTCAAATATTGAGCCTGAGTTCACCTCAGCTCGATGGCGCCCTGATCACTATGGATATTTTCGCGACATGCTAGAACCTCGGCAACACGTCGTAACAGTTGGTGGAGCCAAGCCAATAAAAATAAGATTTGTGTCAGGGTCCAACGTTATTTACAATCCAACAGATACCCACACACAGAACCTTAGTACATTCGCGACATCATCCATGCCATTTTTTGATGATGGCATCGCTAGAAATAGAAGCGATAATCCAGATGAGACACTTCTGAGTGTTTGACGTTATTATACTTAGAGTAGCATGGCTGGAATTCTAGATTCAAAATCAAGGATCATGGACGTCGTGATCACCGATCAAGGGCGTCGTCAGATCGCCTCAGGTCAGATGCGCGTCGAGTACGCGACATTCACGGACTTGGGATCTTTCTACTCGGGTGACGAGGATGGAGTGATTGAAGATCCGACAAATCGATTGTATTTTGAGGCGGCAAGCGATCTTCCTTCCGATCTGATCACTTTTGAAACGGACGACTCTGGGTTTCTCATTCCATATCGCGCCGATTCCTTCGGCGCGAACGGAAATAACCTTGTGGTATCAGGTACGCTTGTTGGAACTGGATCGTTCTCTGATTCATCAGCAGCGATTTCAAGAGCTATTTTAGAGAGCTGGCAAAATCTGCAAGTGATCGGCACGGAAGATCCGCTCGACGATGTGCAAGGATTTCAGCTGTCTAGAAGCAGAATAAACTTTTCAATTAGGGACGACTTTCCATTTAGCTCAGGAGACGTGAAATCTGCAGTGGTGGATGATATTGAAAGTCTAAACCACGATTTTAGGCTCTCAAAGCTTCAGAATTTTAAGTACCTTCCACCGATAAATTCTCGTGGAGCTTTGTCTGGACAGCCCATCGGCAGCTTTCCTGATGACAATGAAAGCATCGACAAAGATAAGCAGACGTTCGAATTAAGGCTGTCAAATCTTGAATTCGCTGATATCGAATTTGTGGCAACATCAATCGAGAACAACTGGGTAATGCAGGCATTCGAACTATCAGACGACGCGAGCATCACAAAGCTCGATGTGATTGACTACGGTGAGAGACCATCAAGGCAGGATCCATCAAGAAACATTAGAACTTTATTCGCAGGTAAGATCATGCAGGACGGGTTCGGAAATCCAACGTTTGTTAACATTTTCACGATGGAGATCGACTGAGATGCGAGTCAAGCAGAAAAAGCAGCTGCAGATCGTGTCCGCATCTGATCGTGAACCAGAGGTTCTGCGTATTGACGGCACAAAGGCTACCGTTAAAGTTTTTTTTATGATCGACGCTCTCGCTGCGATCGAACACAACGTTAATCTCTGCAGCTTTAGGGTTCTTACTAATCAAAGCATTTTAAAATCTAAACAAAAACTTGGAGCTCTTGATTCATCCGTAGCTTTGAGCTCTCCAACTACGAGAAAGTTGAATGCCCAAAGCAAGCAGTCAACCGTCGTTGTACGCGGTGAGGTTGATTTAACGAAAAGCTTTCCGAACGATAAAACTCGTAGTATCATAGCTGGTGCTCCTGTTCGAACTCGTAAGATTGTAAAGCTAGCAGATCCTGGAGAAGATGATTCAATCGAAATCAAAGATATCGAACCCTCGGTAGATTCTCAAATCGTGAAAAATAGTAATTCTTTACGTCCGTTTAGAACTGATCTGCTGCATCTCGATTCCAAAGATCCGGCCTCAGAGGTTAACGTTGCCAATTTTCAAAGCCCGGTACAGACAGCAGTTAGAGGTTTGCGGTCTGTCGACAATATCTCAAAGTTGACGGTGAAGCAAAGGCTTTTTCGTAAGAGCATCTCATCACGAACGGGAACAAATCGCAGGTTAAAAATTGAAGATGAAGAGGAAAGATCGATCGAAATTGCTTGCATCTTCAAGCTTGATAAATCTCTTCTTAAAACTTATACATTTGAAATTGACGCTGTTACTAGCGCTAACTTTGTGAGATCAATCCTGCAAACGATAAGCTTCAACGTTAATCTTCGAGAGGCTTTTGAGGAATTTATCGTCCCAACAATCCCACCGACCCTAGACGTTACTGTCGTCGGATCTTCACGTTTCATTAGGGCTAGACAACGTGACAAAAATGGAGCAAGTCTACGAGTTTATCGTCGAGTTATTGAAACAAGCGAATCAAACCCAGAGCCATTTTCTACAATAGCTGACATACCAGCCTCTGTGGGAGATACAATTCAATTTGTCGATCGACCCACATCTGCTGGAAAGTGTATTTATCGTGTTGTACCATTCAACGAACTCTCATTAACATCCGGTGAGTTCACAAGCGCGGTGACGATCGGAGCACGAGAAATAAAAAGAAGCTCCCATCCCGATACTTCTTCTATCTTAGCGACAGAGGATGAGAGAGGAATCAGAATCAGAGTTTTTAATATTCCCAATGATATAATCGCTGTAAGGATTCTGAGAAGGTCTCCCACTCTGTATGAGACAACTTTTAGAACTCCCGACACCGTACAGGTCGCGCAGACAAAAATTATACAGCAGCTTAATCGAGAAAGCGAGGTTGTAGAATTCAGGGATAGACCAAGTCGACCGGGTGTAAGTTATGAATACGCTGTGGAACTTATCGACATAAAAGGCGGTACTCATCGCTCTTCTAAAGTTTCTCTAGTCAAGTACGTTGGAGATAGCGGAAAAAGCCCAACCTATAAGCTCGTATCAAGATCTCAGACGGTAGCTTTGGATCCTAACCCTAAAATATCATTTCAGGTTGAAACTCCGAATGATGAGTCTAACCTTAATTTCATATACGAGACTCTGATAGCATCTGGACTGGATACGCAGTACGTTGATGAAATAAAGCAAAATCGAGAACTTCTCGGGAAAATAGCTGCGCTAGAAATGTTGAGGTTCGACACCACTACAGGTCTAAATGAATCGTTCGGAATCATAAACCCTGGCGTTTTTGAAGATAGCACTCGTTCCCGCGATTCAAAAAACGTGTCAGCCCTTGTGCAAGGAAGAACGTACATATACCAGTTCAGGCTTTTGCTGCGAGCATCAAGCACTTTATTCGACAGCGCACAAGTCACGAGTACGGATCTAGAAACGGGTCGTCAGTACAGCACCCAAATGAGAAAATTTATTTCTCCTAAGACAATTAGTCGCGGAACTTTGTCTTCAAATGCTTCTCAACTAGGTATCGGCTCAAAAACTGGTTTGAAGCTTGCACTTGACAGAAGCAGCAACGGTGAAATGTTTGAGGGAATAACTTCTCTTACGGGAGAGGTTCAAGTCACAATACCTTCTCGTGATACCGCCATCGAAAACTTACAAGTTGAATCTGGCCCAAGAGGAAATTTTGTCAGATGGAGAGTGAATCAAGGATTGCAGATTATAGATCACATCGTATTGTTCGCCGATTACAATGGAACACTTGCTCCTTTAAGAGCGATTCATTTTTCAGGACAAACCAGTATGATGTATCTAGACGAGAGAATCGCAGCTCCTCTCGAGAGCATCAGGTACTATGCACAACCCGTGTTCGTAAATCTCAGTGAGGGCTCGATGGTCGGGCCAGCGGAGTTCTAATTATGGCTTTTAAAACGGCGATTGGAAGAAAGACAACAGTTTCTAAGCCAGCTGCTGGCACACTCAAGAACATTTCGCCAGCAACAAGCAAAGTTGGCGTCGTCACTTCTAAGCAGTCAAAGTCTAATAATGACAGCGTTGATCGAATCGACAACGCTCCACCAGCAGAAATTATAGCGATATCTGACTTCAATAGAGTTTATGAGTCGGGCGCCGCTATTGGAAAAACTGGTAAAACTCCTTATGGCTTGTATTACGATGTTCTTCGATCGGTTCACTCTCTTTCGACGGAGGACGTGAAATATATCGTAGAGAAAGCTCTCGAAAGTGATGTTGCAAGTCAATGGCAAACCTTGCGAGATGCATTAGAGCGTGATCAGGCAGAGGCAATAGATCTCGTTAACGACTTGTCACAATTTCTTGATAGTATCGAGAGAGCAGAGAGCTCGCTTGATTTTGGTCGTAAAATAGATGAGAGAACGTCGACTATCGCGAGGGAATATCTCTCGAATAGATTGAAAAAATACGAGAAAAGTCCTGAGAATAGAAACTTTGATCCGAAAAGTGTTCTAACAACTCTGGTTGATGAGCTCGAGAATGATACGAACTCTGAAATACTAAAAAAAATGATAGGAGCTCTTAGAGAGGCTCTAACATTTGAAAGCGAGAAATCCTATTCCGACGTTATAAATGGGGTTAGTCAAAAAAGAGAAAATGATCTCAACGCTCCGGACTCGACGTTCGCCTGGGAATACATCGATAATCTGCCAGACTCGACATCGGACAGGCTAGTCGCTTGTGCGGAGCTTATTTCGCATATTCTGTCTATCTCGACGGGTATCGTTCGAGTCCAAAATGATCCATTGTCAGAGAAAATTTCTTTCAAACCCACTAGGTTAACATCAATTTTCGAAGGCACCGAAGATAAAAAAATCCCAGGGAAGACGATAGGTCCGTCTCCTCTCCCGTTCAGGAAGAGCCTCAGCAAAATTGGACCTCCTTCTTCGACAATCTCTCTATCACTTCTTCAGTTTGACGGGAAAAATGGAACGCCGGTAATTCCTGTCGAAGTTGATGATCCTGCAAAAAAATCATCATACATCTCGGGTCCAACTGCTCTAATTCGCAATCCAATACTTGACGGAGAGTTCAACTTTCCAGACTTGCAAAGCTTTTCAGATAAATTTGAAGAAAGTAGAAGCGACATCGAAAGTTATCTCAATCTGATGATAGGACAGGCTGATCCTTCCAATGAGTTAACACCCGTAGAAGTTCTCAGGATCATAATCAGAAATTTTGTTGATGGCCTTGATTACTCGACGAAAAGCTTTGATTCAATGCTGCAATTGCTTGCGGCAAAATTCTCTCCAAATGACGTGAGCGGCATATCATGGAGCCGCGCTGGAGGATTTAACGTCAATCCGCGCCAGCATATTCTACGCTCGGCAGCTAGAATAAAATACTATCAGCTTAAGAGCGTTGATCTTACATCGGTCGACTTAAATGAAGGAACAGCTAGTCAGTCTCTCTCGACCACGCGTACGTCGAAAGACAGCTCATCATTGAAAAGCGATGCAGAAGTGACAACATCGCAGACTAAGAGTTTGTCAGTGACGTCAAGCGTCGATTCACGTAGAGCTTTAGGACAAAGAGTGATCGCGCGACTGGCGGGTGATTCTCCTTCTGCTGCTGAGCTTGCTGGATCAATCTATGACAGTATTGTATCGGCGTCGAAAAGAGGCGCGATGTCGCGGCAAGACATCAACAATAAAATTTCCAGTAAGACGAAAGAGCTCAACAACTTTAAAGCTAAGAAAGACGCTGCCGAAGCGGCGCTCATCGCTTCCATCGGTATCACCGTGTATGCGTCTCTTCTGACAGCAGGTCTTGCAGCAGTTGCAGGTGGTAGCGCTGCAATCAACAGCGCGATAAAAACTTTGAAGTTTTATACTGACAAGGTTGAATCTATAAATGAAGAAATCGATGATCTTCGTCAGCTATTACGTGACTCTGTTACTTTTTTGCCCGTCAACGCTGCGAAAACGTCACTAGAAGAGGCACAGAAAAAAACATCAGAAAACTTTTTTTCTCAGATCGTTAAGTCCTACAATGAAATTTTAGAAGCTGCTGAAGCTCGACTCCCGACCGACGAACTTATGACCGATGATCGTGGGTTAACCAAGTATGGTAAGTTGGACGAGTTCGGATTAATGTCTCTGGTTGTAGAGTGCTTTGTACGTCTCGCGTCGCTTGCGCAGATATCGTCCGAGGTTGATTCAAGAGAAAATATAAACCCGAACGTCCCTAGTAAGGGAGCGGTTAAGTCTCTTAAAAGTGATCTTATGACGTTGGTGTCTACCGATGATGAAACTGAGCTAGGAGACATAGAGTGCGATGTTGGAGAGCCAGCAAGAACAGCGATTTTGAACTTACTGTCCAAGCAGCAGCGAGTCCAAAATATCTTCGCATATTTTTCTGCATTTTCTGAGGTTCTAAAAGAATCTACAAGTGAGCTTATATCTAAAAGCTCCGACTTGCTGGCTGATGCAAATCGCAGGCAGTTGATAGACAACGCGGAAGGTCGAAAGCTAATCTCGTCACTTACAACGCAACAGATCGTATATCGTAAATCATTGATTGAGAGATACTCTGCAAAAACCAACGCAGGGTACATCCCAGCTCGTGTGGCGTACTCTCAATTTGAAGATGCTGCTCTCAATGAGCTTCTTGCATCTCCTGATTTTTCGAGAAGATCATCCGAGAATAATCGAATCGTTACCTTGGCGATTCCCTCGGGCGTAATCAATAATGAGAAAAGATATGTTGAAAAAGATATCGGTCATGTCAATCGCTCGGGAATGATCGAGGTGATCGTGGGTAGAAAAGACCATGAGCTCGATGATTTAATTTTTAAAGAGAAAGTTTTTCTGTTTGATCCCCAACTGTTCGTTTCGCCTGAAAGTTTCGATGATTTGACATCCCAACGCTCAACTTTGAATAGAGATTCAGCTTTATCGATCGCCAAGCGCACGAAGTTTTCACTTCATGATCGAACAGAAAGTTTTTCATTGACTTACTCTAGCTTAAGATCGAATCCTCGATACTCAGGATTAACTGAAAAGCAGATAGATGAGATCGTTAGAAACACTGTTATTTCTTACTTGATGGAAAGCTACCTTTTCAAACTTTGCGGATCACTATTCGATGAATGCGTATCGCTTAACATAAACTCAGCACCATCAGCTGCTGGAATCTCTGCCGTTGTATCTTTGGCTGGTCTCAATTTACAAGGGGTCACCCTTCCGAATGCAGATCAGATAAATTCATTAATAGATGATTCTGGGGAGATTTTGATTGATGGATCTTCTGGAGTTTTGACTACGGGAGACAAAGAGCTTATTGGAAATTTGATGTCATCGCTTATGCTTAGGAGTGACAAGCTAACGGATCGTATTTTTGCAAGTTCAAAGTTTGATCGTGTGCTGTCCGTTGTCGTTGATCCAGATGACTTTGAAATTGATCGTGCAGCATCGATCAAGCAAAACGGATCTGCGGCCCGAATGATGCTTAGCTCTTTAAGGAAGCAAGGCTTACTAATTCAGGACGGGGAGAAGATAAAAGTCATGCCACGAGATCCTCTTTCCGGAGGATTCTCTGTGGGAAGCCTGTACTGCCAGTTCATACCCCATATCGCAAGTAGTGAGAGCGGATCTCTGCTTCGTATTTCTCGTCAAAATCTATCTTCTCGGCTTGTTTCATTACCATCTGTTGGGCTGACGGCTAAAAGTTCAAAATCTTCCAAACTCACAGGAAAATCTACGAAGTCCATAACTAAATCAAGCAAGCTGAAGAAAATATCAAGGTAATCGATGAAACCAACATACATCAGTCGTCCGATCCACCTTTTGGATGTTCCGACTCCATCGAAGCCTAACTTGAAGTTTCAATACAATTTTTTTGAAGCTAATGAAAGAGTCAGCGAGATACCACCGCGCCTGAGTCGTTCCATCACCAGCTTGAGCCCACGAGAGATTGCAATCAAGATACCACGTTTAATGTATGTCTCGTGGCCGAAAGTGAGCTTTGATCCGAAGCGCTCCATCGAAGTTGACATACCACCAGAATTTATTAGAAAAAATTCTGATGATATTGCTGATGAGTCTTCAATACTTAACGATTCTACTCTCTTATACTTTCAAGATTTTGACCACCTTAATAGGATAGGAGAGCGTTTTGAAGCCTCAGCCCGAATGCGTGGGATCCTGTCCGGGTCTAGCACTGACATCGCTGCTCGCCTGAACTCTGTTACCTCGGATAGCTCTGATGGTGACATCATACAGAGGTACTTGAGCATCGCGTCGCAGTCACGAGCCGTGTTCATCCAGGGAGACAATCTCGTCGAACCTGTCGATGCATCAGCTTCAGAGCAGCTTGCTATTATAATCGATAATGATTACATCGTGAGTAACTCACGCGAAGCTTACATATCACCAGTCGGTTCAGCGGCAACAGCAGTTCGTAGAAATTCACGATCAATAAGCAGACGTCTTAATTCTCGTAAATCCAAATTTCCCATTGACGAAGAGCTCGAACTAGAATTAGCATCGATTAGCGATCAAATCGTGAATTCGCCAGGCTCGGTGTCGAAAATAGAGCATCTAGGCTACATCGTCGAAAGATATGAGATGCTGCCGGGGGACGTAATAGGTAACAAGAAGACGATCTTCATAAGGTCTCCCAGGGTGAATAGCTATCTTGATCCAGAAATCAAGTATGGAACGCAATATGTTTATAGCATAAGAACGCTAGCATCTTTCTACGTAATCACTGCAAGTGACAGCGGTGGTCTTCAAAGATCCAGATTTCTTGTTTCATCAAGACCTTCAACATTCTCAGCTGCGAGAACTGAGGAGTACATTCCGCCCGCGCCACCCGCCGATCTAAATTTTTACTGGGATTTTCAGCAAGCTTCTCTGCAGATAAACTGGTCATTTCCGACGAATCCGCAACTCGATATCAAGGGATGGCAAATCTTCAGAAGATCATCGATCGATGAGCCATTTTCTTTAATTGCATATCTCGATTTTGATGATTCAGTGATAAGAACCCCCCCAACAGAAACGATGGACGCGAGCCTCATAACGAAATTTAAGTCATCTACAACATTCTACATTGAGAGTGAATTCAACAAAGATTCAAATTACATATACGCTGTCTGCTCGGTAGATGCTCACGGAATGACGTCCAATTATAGTTCACAGTTTAGGGTAACGTTTGATCGTGTGAAGAATCGTCTTATCAAATCTCTTATTTCAAGCGCGGGAGCACCCAAGCAGTACCCGAATACGTTCCTGAAAGCTGAACTAAGTCTTGATAGTGTGAAGTCATCCGGATCACAACGGGTAAGAGTATATTTTGATCCTGAATACTTACAGGTTACTGACAGCGCAGGAAGAGATATGAAGCTTCTTAAGACGGGGGACAGAAACGGTCTTTATAGGCTGATGTTTTTGAACACTGATCGACAAGCCCAAGCGAACGTTGACATTAAAATAGATGATCTTCGAGATTTAAGATTGGATGGCTCTTTGAACGATAAGCCAAAAAGTTTAACAAAGTTCTGAAAAAAATAATATCTAGGGTAAGGGAGAATCATGGGATATCTTGACCACTCAACCAATAACATCATCGTTGATGCGGTGCTGACCGATATCGGACGTGAGTTTCTTGCAAGAAACGATGGAAGCTTCTCAATCGTTAAGTTCGCATTGGGCGATGATGAGGTCGATTACACGACAATACGAAAGTTCGGTCGAACTGTCGGGAAGGAGAAGATCGAAAAGAACACTCCTGTCTTTGAAGCTCAAACGAATGCGAATCTCGCTCTCAAATATCGAGCTGTCTCCGTTTCAAATCCGAACTTGGTTAGAATTCCACGTGTGACTTTCACGAGCGACGGCCTTGATTCAACGGGAACATTGGTAACTATGAGCAGAACTGGAGCCGGTTCTTCCAGAAGCGTCACGTTAACCCAGACGATCACGGGCGAGTCTCTCATAGATCCTGAGCTTCGCGATCAAGCGTACATCGTAAAGATGGCCAATCAGTTCCTCACGTTGACTGGATTCACCCCAGACTCAATCGACAAGGACGGGGTCGCTACCTACGTGCTTCTGAGAGCTCCTGGTGAGACGGCGGCGGGAGGTTCGACAATCACACTTCCTCTTGCTGTCAGGTCATTGACTGACACGCAGTTTACGGTTTTCGGAAATTCTAGTAACAAGACCATCATAACTGCGGTGGTCAGCGTAACTGGTCTGCAGTCTGGCGCAACAAAAGAATTCGAAGTTCAGATTTCACAGTAACGAGGATTTAGATGGCGACCTTCAAAGAAATTTCAGCAGCAGACGTAAAGACGAGCAAGTCTGCCCTCAACCAGCTCGTCGATATGATCCAAGAGGACGTCTCCGGATCCGCGACGCGTCGAGCCTATCAGGTATTCGTGACCGGCTCAGGTGTGACATCCGTCACAGCATCCTTATTTCAGACGGTGTACGATCAGGATTACACCCTGCAGACAGCGAACCCAATGTTCGATATGACTGTGGGCTTGTGGTACTCAGGCAGCACGGTCCAGAATATCAAATTAGGTGAGGATACAACGGGTAAGTTACTTTTCCCAAGCTCATCTCTGCAGATGAGAGAGAAGATCGATGTGTATCGTCAGCATGCTGCAAAGCTCCTGGGAGATGCTGACCAGGCTTTTTACTCACCGTTCCAGGTGTCAACCGACCCCACAACGACTTCTACCGATCGTATTAATGAGGCGCTCTTCCTCAATTTCAAGCGTCTTTTTGCTCGTGACAAGATCAAGCGTGAGACGTTCGCGATGAGATTCTACGCCACGGGAGTCATCGATGGTGCACCTAACGCGAATAGATCGACGCAAGAAGCCGCTATATCAAGCGCCACGACCTCGTACACTGGTAGCAATCTCTTTAAAACTTCAACTTCTGGATCTTCTATTTTTACAGATGTTGGGGCAGCAAGCTCGAAGCGAACAACTTTCGGAGGCGAGGTAGGTGAGATTGTCGACGCCTCAAACACCTCACGTAAAGTAGGTTTGATGTTCTACGATGCTGGTACAGCGGTCCTCGATCTATCAAAGATCATGTGGGGAGACCAGCACGTGTCAGGCGCAATCTCTTCCGTGGTAGGAAACCCGACAGTGTCTGGCCTCGCGACAAATGAGACGATCATAGGGTCTGGAAGTACCATGCAGACAGCATATGGTTCCAATCCAGCCGCTCGTTTCATTCCTGATTTTATGACATCTGGAAGCATTGACGATATCGTCGATCACATTGCCTCATGCCGCTTTAGCTCGGGCTCAAACACTGCTGTGACTTTCCAGAACGTGACGAATATCAACAGTACCTTGCTGTTTTGTCGTGCGACAGCTGATGAATTCAACTACTCATCGAACCCAACGTACGTTGACTCTGACGGTCGTATTATCGTTATTGACGAAGGGCAGGAGGACACGCAACGTAGCTTCTCGTTCATCACGACTGTTGGTCTTTACGATGCGAATGACAACTTACTCGCGGTGGCAAAGCTTTCCAGACCAATTGAGAAGAACGACGAGAAGGATCTGACAGTTAGAGTCCGCCTCGATTTCTAAGGAGGTGGATCTTGTCCATAGTCAGGTTAGGTAAGGACAGCTTCGAAAGATTTTCCGTCGTTGCTAGACCGCGTAGAACTTTCTCGTCGAGCTCGTTAGGGGTGACGGGCTCCGTGCCCGTCTTCGCCAGATCTTCAACGATAGAAAAAGATATAGACAAACCTGTTTTTACTGACGATGCATTCGAATCCGAGGACCCTGAATCGATACGAATCGCTGCGGTCAAGACAACGGGGACGCTGGACATAAGCTCACAGATTCAAAATTATCTGTCTGGTGTTAATTCCCTTTCAAGATCTGCAGCGAAGGATAAAAAAGTAGAATCGCTCAGATTTGAGCCGCCATTCGCGTTCAATTCAGATTTTCTGCGGAAATCTAACGTTCGCCAGAATCTGTTTCCACACTATCGAGTTAAAAATCCGTACGCGCATTGGGCATTCACGAACTACCAATGCTTGAATTTCTTCACTTCCTCGAACGTACCTACCGGATCCGCGATCATCTATGACAACGGAGTAACAGGCGGTTCACGAGGGCCGTATACACCGGATTCAGCATTCTCGCTAGAGTGCTACCTGAACCCGAAGTACCAGAATCTAGACGCAAATCAGGTATACTATCCGGGAACGATATATCACCTCTCGTCAACGCTTGCTTTGTCGTTGTGTTCCGGTTCATCCAGGGACGCCAACGGTCTTGTCGATAAATTTCGCCTTCTTCTGCAGACGTCAGCGTCCGCAGAGGTTCGGCCTGACGCTGCGGTCGCGGGTGATTATACGTTTTTTTCTGATGATAACTGCTTAAGTCTCAATAACTGGCATCACATCGTCATTCGGTGGTCGCCGCAGTATGACAACGGAACCGGGTCGTTCGTCATCGATGGCGTTGAACGTGGATATTTTGCAATGTCTGCGAGCTCAATCTCGCCGGTCTTTGTGGGTCCGAATCCGCAGGACCAGGATGTTCTATTCGTGGGCAACTATTACGATGGCCCCAACAACGGTTTAAATGGAACGGCAAATTTTGTTGACCCAGACCTGGGAGGGGTCATCCCAAATTTCAGCTTTGATTTTCCATTACGAGCTGAAATGCATGAGATGCGAATCTGGGATAAGTTCTTAGATGACGAGAGCGTGTTCGCATACGGATCGAGCGGTATTGGGTCCTCAAGTATAGAAGGCTTGCTTTTCCATCTACCCGTGCTGTTCACCAAGGAGTCACCGGTTCGAGAGGTATTCAAAACTCCATTCCAAAAAACTGAGCTTTCCGACAACGTTTCAACGACAGACGCTCACAATGTGACCATGTCGCTGGGGGTCGGAGGTCATGAAGTAAATGTTGAAAATTTTGTACGTGAGTTTGTGCAGGGACGTTACCCGACGTTGCACAACCTGACAGGGTCAGAGATAACATGGAATATCACTGATTTTGAAGAGGCGAACGTGCTTTTGTACGCAACCGGGTCTTTCATCAAGAGAAATTTAACGGTTCTGCCCTGTGATAATGGTTTAACAAGGCCAGACTACAGTCTGCTTATCACGGGAACGTTCAGCAATCATCCTGACAGCTCATCGCCGATGTCAAAATTCGTGAACGACCTCGGAAACTTGGATCTATCGCTGGTCAGCTTAAATAACATCATCTCGACCTCGTCCCTGTACCCGGGACTGATCGCGTCGGGTGACGATCTTCCATCATCGATATCTAGCGAAGTTGAGGGAGCTGGACCTGACAACCTGAACAGCGAGAACCAGGTAGGAGACGTGCTGACGATATTCCAGCGTCAACGTGATAATTCCTCTAACTCGGTCACGTTTTTTGACACAAGCAATCTCTTTTACGGCGGAAGGATCCATCCGACTAGTCTCGAGATTGTCGACTCGTCGTTCACAGGTTCGAACGGAACGTTCGGTATCACTCTACGTGATAACGGCCGGGGCGGGATCTACCGAGCTGACGCTCTCACGCCACACGCTAAATGGGCTGGTGTCGGAACCGCCCTCTATGATGAGGGGATCGCTGTCGTTAAATCTCCATTGATATTTCTCTTCGGAAAGGATCAGTTCGAGATTTCGATGCGCGGTGAGAGGAAGGTTCACGTCATGGAGATTGCCGTTCCTTGTCCCGCGGGCCAGATTAATTCGAGTTCCAACCCAACCTTCACCGCTCTAACTGCTAGCAACGATCCGGACGAGACATCTGTCGGTCCCGTCATCATAACTGGAATTAACCTTCACGATGACAACCTGAATGTCGTCGCAAGGGCTACCCTGGCGCAACCAGTGATTAAGAGAAGCGAAGACAAGTACCTGTTTAGAATTAAGATGGACTGGTGATGATTTTAGGTCTCGACGTTTCAACATCATCAACGGGCTGGGCGATCCTGAATGACGATGGCAGCTTGGTTGATATGGGCAGCTTTAAGATCACTAAGTACGATAATCTCTTCGATAAAGCGCAAGCGATTCGTGTCGGTCTGAAAAACCTCCAGGGTCAATACAACGTTTCCAAGATTTCCATCGAGGAGCCGCTTCAGGGATTTCGTCGCGGGATGAGCTCGGCCCATACCTTGCTAACGCTCGCTCGGTTTAACGGAATCGTGTCCTGGCTCGCCTATGACGTGTTCGACGTGAAACCGATCTTTTTCGATTCGACATCAGCCCGTCGTGGGCTGGGAATTAAGATAGACAAGAGCAGGGACACAAAGGATCAGATCATGGAATGGGTGGAGGTCGTGACCGGAAAGCAACTTCCACGTCGGGTTGCTACAGTTGGTAAAAAGAAGGGCATGACGCTCTTCGCTGCAGGTGTCAACGACGCAGCTGACGCGTACGTGATGGCTCGGGCTGCGTATTTGTTAAAATCACAATAGCAGTTTACTATTCCAAGGTGATAGACGCCAAGGAAAGAATCGAGATTCTGACGCGCGCGCTTGGCGCGTGTACCCTGGACAGGAAGGGCATCAATGCAGCTTTCCGATGTCCGGATTGTAAGGAGTCGAAGAAGCAGAAGTTCATCGTTCGGATCGATACGGGACAGTATCACTGCTGGGTCTGCGATGCCCGTGGAGCCTCGATCGCCAAGGTGCTGCGTAAGCTATCACCCGAGGTCTCTGCGAGGTGGGAGGGGGTTACTGGTTCACACCAGCGTCGGTTCCTGGACGAGGTTGTTGAAGCACCGAAAGTTGAACTGCCTCCTGGATTTCGATTGCTAGCTGAGTGCATGGACGCACGTGATCCGGATACACGAGCCTGTATCGACTACATTCATCAACGAGGGCTCGGAATTCGAGAGATGTGGTATTTCAGGCTTGGTTTTGTTCGAAGAGGTCGCTTGGCAAGACGCATAATCATGCCGTCGTTCGACTCGGACGGTAAATTGAATTACTGGACCGCTCGCGCGATAGACAAGAACGTTACCGGAAAATACGTGAATCCCCCAGTTCCACGTGGTGAGTTTATTTTCAACGAGCTTAATCTTGATTGGAGACATGAGATGACGCTCGTTGAAGGACCATTCGATCTAACGAAGTGTGATAGCAACGCGACCGCCATCCTTGGGTCCAATATGTCCAGAAGGTCTGCATTGTTTCAAGCGATAGCGAGAAATCGAACTCCCGTCGTCCTCGCGCTCGACAGTGATATGCCAGAGAAGCAGCATAAATGGGCGAAAGCACTCTCCGAGTTTGACGTGCCGGTGAGGATATTGGATCTGGGCAGCAAAAAAGATGTTGGTGAGATGACACGTGAGGAATTTCTGGAAGCAAAGGCCACGGCTAGAACTTGGGACAAGTTTCAGGGTATTATTAACCTCTCCAAAATCATGAGAAGCGGGAGCATCCTTTGATCAAGATCGCACATATCGCAGATATCCACTGGCGTGGCCTCCAGCGTCATGACGAGTACACCGAGGTATTCGAGGATTTTTTCAAGAAACTCGAAGACCTACATCCAGACATGATTGTCGTGGGTGGAGACATCGTTCACTCCAAGACCCAGGGCATCACGCCAGAGCTTGTCGATCGACTTCGCTGGTGGTTTCAGAAACTTTCGAACTGGCCGACGGTTGTCATTCTTGGGAATCATGATGGTCTCATCCATAACAAGTCGCGCCTCGACGCGATCTCCCCAATTATCGCGGCGCTTGATCATCACAATATTCATTTCCTAAAGGATTCAGGGAATTACGAGATTAACGGAGTTAACTTCGCTAATTTCTCATGCTTCGATGAGGAAGGATGGAATAAGTGTAGCCCTAATCCCAATCTGATCAACATCGCCCTTTATCATGGAGCCGTCGGTGGATCTCTGCTTGATACGGGTATGTCGATCGAGGGTGAAGTAACCGTCGACATGTTTCGACCCTACGATTTCTCGCTTCTCGGTGATATTCATCGACAGCAGTTTCTTGACGGTGATACTCGAATTGCATATCCAGGATCCACGGTTCAACAGAACTATGGTGAGGATGTCGAAAAGGGGTTCTTGTTCTGGCAGATCAAGAATCGAGATGATTACCGCGTTAACTTCATTAAGTTGAAGAATCCTCGTCCCTTCCAAACTATCGAGTGGCAGGGAGATGTCTCGGCTACGATGGAAGTTTGCGACAAGCTTCCAGCTGGTTCCCGTTTCAGGATTCTGAACAATGAGAACGTTGCAATCTCGGAGTCTCGCCAGCTCGCTGGCGAGCTCAAGAAGAAGAGGGCAGCCTCCGAAGTTGTCTGGAAGTTCGTTGGTGAGCAGCTAAAGGAGGAGATGCGAGCGGGCGCGACCACACTCTCACGTGAGAATCTTCGTGACCCTGCCACGATAAAGGGTCTCTTCAAGAGCTACGCCGAGTCGAAGGGCCTTGACGGTGACTCGCTGGTGAAACTCGACGCAGCAGTTTCGAAGCTCATTGATTCCCTGCCGGAGGACGAGCGTCTCGGAAGCGTGAAGTGGTCCATCAAGAAGTTGAGATGGGATAACACGTACTCATACGGTAAGGACAACGAGATCGACTTCGAAAATCTCACCGGCATCACTGGAATCTTCGGTCGAAATGCGCAGGGAAAGTCTTCCATTCCGGGCACGATCATGTATTCGCTGTTTAATACGACCGACCGTGGGCCGATCAAGAATCTTCACATCATCAATACCCGAAAGGATTACTGCAAGGCTTCCGTTGAGTTTCAGGCGGGGTCCGAAACTTATCTCTCTGAACGTCAGTCCGTCAAGCATCAGACGAAAGCGGGACTAAACCACGCTGTCACCCACCTGAACCTATTCAGGCTCGATCATGACGGTAATCCCGTTGAGGATATCTCGGGCGAGCAGCGTAAGGATTCCGACAAGGCGCTTCGATCCCTCATCGGTACCTCTGATGACTTCCTTCTGACGTCCTTCGCGGCGCAAGGAGAGATGAACGCGTTCCTGAAGGAGCGAGCGACCGCAAGAAAGAACATCCTTTCGAAGTTCCTGAACCTGCAGGTGTTCGACTCCTTAAACTCACTCGCAAAGGAGAGCTCGAGCTCGATAAAATCAGAGCTTCGTAGGACTCCGGCTCTCGATCTTAAAGCTGCGATAGAGGCGAAGCAGAAGGAGGAGGAGACACTTCATGATGAAATAGCGGTTCTCGAGCGTGAAAAGAACTCTATCGAGTCCCACGTTAAGAAGATCCGCGCTATCCTCGAGCGCGAGTCGCCGGGATCTTCTCACACCTTAGACGACATCAAGAAGTACGACGAGGAGATCATCGATCTCCACCTCAAGATCAAGAAGAATCGCGACGAGCTTGAAAGATCTATTGCTGAACGTGATGAGCTCAAAGCTAAGATTGAGAAGACCGAGAGTGTGCTTGCAACAGCTGATATCGTTGCTCTCAAGGCAGATATCGAGCGCACCGAAAGAATTTCAACGAAGATAAATGACGCGCAGGTGAAGCTTAAGCTCGAGAGTGAGACGCTCCAACGTCTGGAAAGATCTGTTACCAAGCTCTCTGACGTTCCATGCGGTGATAAATTCCCAACATGCAAATACATCAAGGATTCCCATGCTGATCGTCTGCTGATTCCGAAGCATCGAGCTTCGCTGGATGAGATTACAGCGTTGATCGATGAGCTGAAGCAGAGTTTTGACGCGAGTGACCTGAGTGAGATGAAATCTCGTTACGAGAAGCTCGTCTCGATTGAATCGAAACTTCCCGCAGCGCGAACCTCACTCGCTGCCCATGAGGGTAAGGCGAAGAGCTTGGAGTCTCTCGGAGAGTCTCTTGAAAAAGAGTATCAGCGAGTGAACAAATTGTTACAAGAGATTCGCGCTGCTATCTCAGTCTCTGCTCTGGAAGAGGTAAAGAAGATGCAGCTCGAGGTTGATGAGCAGGAGAAGAAGTCGCAGGAAATCTCTAAGAAGATCTTGAAGGACAACCAGCGAATCGGGGCGATCGGTGCCGAGATCACCCGGCTCAAGCAGGACATCGAGAGGATCAATAAGCTCCAAGCTGATTGGAAAGTTTTTGAGACGATTCTTGCCGCGACCGGCAAGGACGGGATTCCACTTCAAATTATCGCTTCCCAACTTCCCAGGATCAATAACGAGATTTCAAAGGTTCTAACTGGCGTCGCGAACTTCAACGTTGAGCTGGCAGCGAACGAGGAGGATGGTGATCTTGAGATCTTTATCGATTACGGTGACTCGCAGAGACCAATTGAGCTCTCATCTGGAATGGAGAAGATGATTTCTTCGTTGGCGATTAGAACAGCTCTGATTGAAGTGTCGGCGATACCGAAGCCAGATCTGTTCATCATCGACGAAGGTTTCGGCGCTCTTGATGACACGAACCTCGAGGCTTGCGCTCGACTTCTAACCTCACTCAAGCGAAATTTCAAGAATATGCTCGTGATCTCCCACGTTGACAGCATCAAAGACATCGTTGATAACGTCATAGAGATCTCCCATGATGGGATTGACGCGAGGGTGAGATACTGATGCAGACGGTAGTTGAGAAGAAAAAAAATTTCAGGATCGTAAGACGAGGAGAGGTAAAAAATGAGTCTTCTCCTCTGGACTGCCCGCTGTGTACATGCATTCTCATAGATGAAATTGATGAGATATCGATTTCGAGATCGAAATGCTGCTTTGACTGTGAGGTTGAAGTTGCAGACCCAAATCGAGAAAGATGGTTGAAAGGCTGGAGACCTGATGAAATCACGATTTCAGAAATCAAAAGGAAGAGATTCTCGTCGCCTCACTCGAGAAAGCATATTTAAACTGGGAGAGATGTCTACATGCACTTGTCAACTAAAGAATTGAATGTGCTATCACAGATAGCAATGAAAGGGTGGGGCGTATCATCGATGCCTAACTCTGTGAACTGCTCGCTGGCGGGTGATACGATAACGCTCAAGTATATGACCGTTGTGCATTTTGCCGCTGAGCAGGCGCTAAGGTCGCAGGTCGATCGAGTCAACCATGAATCCATCGATATTCTGACTAAATGCGTCGCTGACCTGAAAGCGCAGTTTAAGGATATGACTGGTAAGTCGATCAAGCTCAAGGAAATTTCAAACAAGGATTCACTTGAGGTGATCGCGGCGACCAATCTGTCACCTCGTCGTGCTGCATACTACAGGAGACAGGTCGTCTTACAGGTGGTGTGAAGTGGCTGTCCTATCCAAGGATCGGCAAGTCGCTGAGATTGTCGCGTGCGGTAAGAACTCGTCGTATTTCATAAACAAGTACGTAAAAATTCAGCATCCGACCCGTGGACTGGTCGGATTTGACACGTACAAGTTTCAGGATGACTGTCTTGATCAATTTGAAAAGCATCGATTCAATGTCATACTGAAGTCAAGGCAGCTTGGAATTTCGACCCTTGCTGCTGCGTATGCGCTTTGGCTCGCCTTGTTCTACAAGGATAAGTCGGTTCTCATCATCGCGACCAAGCTTGCAGTGGCGCAGAACTTCATCAAGAAGGTGAAGGTCATGCTCCAGAACCTTCCGACCTGGTTGGTGATGCCAAGCGTCAGATCTGACACAAAGCAGGTGGTGGAATTCAGCAATGGCTCCTCTATCAAAGCTATTCCAACGTCAGAGGACGCAGGTCGATCCGAAGCTCTAACGCTTCTAATTGTTGACGAGGCTGCGTTCATCGGCAACTTCGACGAGCTTTGGACTGGTCTGTACCCCACGCTGTCAACGGGTGGTCGAGCGATCGTTCTTTCGACTCCCAACGGCGTCGGAGGTCAGTATCATAAGCTCTACATTGAGGGAGAGGCTGGTCTCAACGAATTTAATGCCATAAAACTTCCGTGGGACGTGCATCCAGAGCGTGATCAATCTTGGTTCGACAATGAATCTAGAAACATGACCCGCAAGCAGGTGGCGCAGGAGCTCCTTTGCGATTTCGCTGCATCAGGTGATACGTTTCTAAATGCGAACGATTTGGAGTACATAATCGCCAGTACCCAGACACCTATTGAGCGCTGGGGTCCCGAGATGGGGGTCTGGGTTTGGAGGTACGCGCTTCCAGGACACAAATACATAATCGCTGCGGACGTCGCAAGAGGCGACGGTGCTGATTACTCCAGCTTTCATGTTATCGATACCAGCCTTGGTGAGCAGGTTGCAGAATTCAAGGGTAAGATACCACCTGATCAATTCGCCGTTCTTCTGAATGAAGCTGGGATGAGATACAATAAAGCGCTTGTTTGTCCTGAAAACAACAGCTACGGCTACGCGGTATGTATGAAGCTAAAAGAGCTGGCATATCCAAACCTGTACTATCGGGACAGAAAATACGCCTACCTCGGAGCGAACGCCGGCTCCGGTGACGTTGCAAACATAGGCTTCACGACAGGCCCCTCGAATCGGACCAAGATATTAACGAAACTGGAAGAGGTGATTCGAAACAAGCAGATACGAATCAGATCCACCAGGATGTCCGAGGAGCTCAAGACGTTCACGTGGATCGGTCAAACTGCGAAGGCTATGAAAGGTTACAACGATGATCTTGTCATGGCACTGGCGATTGCGATATGGCTGTTTGACACGGACACGGATTACTCACGTCACAGCCAGGAAGTGACGCGGGCGATGATAGCTGCGTTCGCAGTGAATAAGAAAAATGATGAACAAGACCCAAACGTTCCTCATCCAAGAAACCCTCTATCGCCGATAATGGTCGACGCACTCCCGGGAAAAGTGACAGCTGGAATCAATCCTTACGCACATTTTGGGTGGGTGGTGAAGGGTTAATTTAAGGGATCGATAAATTAAGTACAATTGAGAGCAAGATGGCAGAAAAAACTAACAAAAATCTCTTTCAAAGACTGACCCAACTGTTCAGGTCTGGACCTGTAATACGTCGAAAGGTCAAGAACTTTTCGGAGCCGACAGCTTCGTCAGCCTATGAGATGTTTAGGAGAAATCAATCCGACATCTATTCAAGCACGGTGTCGGCCTACGGCGCATTCGACAGAATGTCAAGGTATTCTGATTTCTCAGAAATGGAGGCGACTCCTGAGATCGCGTCTGCTCTCGACATCTACGCCGAGGAAACGGTCTCACAGGATGAAAGAGGACAAGTTCTGCACATTCATTCCGAAAATCGAAGAATCAAAGAGCTGTTGGAGACTCTTTTCACCGATACGTTGAACATTGAGTTCAACTTACCAATGTGGACGAGAAATCTCTGCAAGTACGGAGATTTTTTCCTTTTCAACGACGTACACCCAAATTACGGAATCGTTAACGCGTACCCTATTCCAATCTCTGAAATGGAGCGCGAGGAAGGGTACGATCCGAAGGATCCAATGGCGGTTCGATTCCGTTGGATCACACGCGGCAATCAGGTTCTTGAGAACTGGCAGATCTCCCATTTTAGGCTCCTCGGAAATGACGCATTTCTTCCGTACGGTTCATCTGTGCTGGAGTCGGCGCGTCGCATCTGGCGTCAGCTAATTCTCATGGAGGACGCGATGCTTGTGTATCGTATCGTTCGTGCTCCTGAACGTCGCGTCTTTTATATTGACGTTGGTAATGTTCCACCCGAAGAGATTGCGAACGTTATGGAGCAGGCGCAGACAAGCCTGAAACGCAATCGCGTCACCGACAAAGCCAACGGAAAGATGGATTTACGTTACAATCCGCTTGCTGTTGACGAGGATTACTTTATTCCAGTTCGAGGCGGCGAGACCGGAACTAAGATCGACTCCCTGGCGGGAGGTTCCAACGCGGCAGCAATTGAAGACGTTCAGTATATCCAGAAGAAACTCTTTGCTGCGTTAAAGATTCCGAAAGCTTATCTTGGTTACGATGAGGAAATCGGAGCTAAGGCTACGCTAGCCCAAGAGGATATAAGATTCTCGCGTACAATCACAAGGATTCAGAAAGTCATCATTTCTGAGCTCAACAAGATTGCCATGATTCATCTTTACTCTCATGGATACGAGGGCGAGGATCTTCTTGATTTTACGCTGAAGCTTTCCAATCCTTCCACAATCGCACAGCAGCAGAAGCTAGAGCTCATCTCTTCGAGATTCGATATTGCAGGAAAGGCTCCCGAGGGCATCGTCGATCGTCGGTGGGTTCGTAAGAATATCATGGGTCTTTCTGATGAGGACATTGAGAACGTTAAGGAAGGACGTAAGAAGGATAAGCAGGAGGACGCTGAACTTGAGGCGCAGCCTGGACCTGAGGGTGCGGGTGGCCTCGGCGGTGGCGGCGGCGGCGGTGAGGCAGCTGGTGGAGCGCTGACGGCTGGAGTTGAACGATCAGGTGAGATAGTATCCGCTGGGGTCACAAGACCCCCTGTTCTCGAGATAGAAAATGAAGAGCTTCCTCTTCGAGCAGAGAAAACGATAAGAAATGTCTTTGGGAAAGAGGTGGAAACCACCCGTGATCGTAGCACTGCAGCATCCATCGAAATGCCAGACATGTTCAAGATGGCAGGCGTCGGAAGCTGGGCGCGTGATCAGGACACCTCGAATAAGGTGTTCGACGAGGATGAGCTGCTCTCGGTTGCCACCGAATCAAAAAAGAGTCTCAGCTTGGTGCAAGAGCTCTACGATGACCTTCCATTCTCAAAGACAAAGATGACTCCTGAGATGGGACACGCGCTAAAGCACATGCGCAGCAGCATAAGTAATGCAAGAAGTACTCTCATGTCAGAATCATCAGAGATACTTAACAATTCAGGAAGCGCAGATGAGTAATCAACACAACAAGAAAAGAAACGTCGGAATCATCTATGAGCAGCTGCTTCGTAGAGCTTCTGCTGCTTTGGTTGATAATGACGTCGCGACAGCCGCTAAGTGTACGTCTATAATCAAGAAGTACTACAAGCCTGGTACCGAGATTTTTCGTGAATTTAGATTATTTCAAGCGCTTCTAAACACCACGGTAAAGACGGAATCACTCGGCCTACGTCTCATACAGGAGGCGCGCCGGGGAGTTCATTCGTTCTCCCAACAGCAGATCGATATTGAGAAGTCAGCCCTAATACGTGACATCAATAAAATTGTCAACGATCCTGATTTTTTTAACCAGCCCGTCAGGGAATACCGCACATACGCAACCGTTCAAACCCTGCTTAACGATTGGCGTAAAGAGGAAGAAGCCGACCTAAACCGTGTGATCGATTATGAGAGCAAGCTTTTGGAGTGGATGAAGGCGGAAAAAGATACGGGCGAGCGGTTGGAAGAGCTTACCACCAAAGAAGTTTCATCCTTGACGGTCAAGTTGATGAATGAAAAGTTCGAAAAGAAGTGGGGAGATAAGCTCAATGAGACGCAACGCGCTCTCATTCGCGATTACGTGCACGGGTCCGTGGACGAGAGAATGCTTGAGAGCATCAAACGTAGAGCCCTGAGAGGTCTCGATAGATTAAGAGATTCAACAGACAGTCAGGTTCTTTCAGAGAAACTTGAAGACGTTAAAGCATTGGTTGAGAGTGCAAACGCTAAATCGCTGGATGATTCAAGCATTGTGAAATTCATGCAGATGACGCAGCTTTACCAAGAACTGGAGAGTAAAGATGAGTGACAAATCACTGACTCTGTTAACGGAGTGGACACCCTTCTCCTATGACGCGAAGTCGATAAAGGAGAACAGGGCCGCGAACGGGGGAAAGCTTATCATGAAAGGGATCCTCCAGAAAGCTGAGACTCTCAATCAGAATGGACGAGTGTATCCACGCGATATCCTCGAACGTGAAGTTCGCAACTATCAGAAGTTTATTCGCGAGAATCGAGCATTGGGAGAATGTGATCACCCAGATTCCTCCGTGGTAGAGCTTAAGAAAGTAAGCCACATCGTTCGTGAAGCGTACATGGAGGGCAATGTCTGCTACGGTTCGGTCGAGATTCTCGATACTCCGTGTGGCAAGATCCTTCAAAGCTTGGTCGAGGCTGGTGTCACGTTGGGAATTTCATCACGAGGCGTTGGGTCCACACGAAAGTCCGGCGAGCATCAGATAGTACAGGACGACTTCCAGCTCATATGCTGGGATTTCGTTTCCGAGCCCTCGACACCGGGCGCTTTCATGATGCGTGAAGGTCGTCAGGTCAAGCAGGCAGATCTTTCGAGAACGTTTAATAGAAGTGATCGCATCGATAGAATATTCAACGATATTCTAACATGGAAGAAATGAATGGCGATGACAAGATCTGAGTTGAAGGACATAATCAAAGAATGCATTCTCGAGGTTATGCTGGATGGTATCAAGCCAGCCCATCGTCCTGTGACGAAGAGCGTTCAAGAGTCGGTGCGGGTTAGCCCACCGGCGTCCGGAAAAAAACATCTGGACAGCATCAGCTTCTCTGATGGAGCTTCACGTGTCGCGAATCAGGCTCAAGGTCGAAGGCCAGTGCCGCCCGTCGTAAATGAGCTAGCCACTGCTTTTCCGGCCGAGCAGCGCGATATCATGAAGCAGATATTCGAGGACACCGTTAGAAACACTCTACCAGCCCAGATGTCCGCCGATCGTTCACCAGGATCCGCGCTGGCCCAGCGGGCTGATGACGTGAACGGTGTGACGAATGTTGACCCGATGTCTATATTCGAGGGAGCATCCAACTGGGCTGATCTCGCTTTTGCGTCGTCTAAAAAAGCGGTGTGATAATCAACTTGAGATAATAGTTAAACGTTGATCACCATAAGGAGTTCCGTATGTCAAGAGTCGTAAATCTCACGCCTGATATCCTTCGTCGTATTATCAACGAGGAGAAGAAGAAGATCCTCAAGTCGCGCGCCAAGAAGCCATCCGGCAAGGCGCAGGACGTTGAAAAGGTCGCGAAGCAGACTCGAGAGGTCGAGGCAAAGGATATGGCGCACACTCTCGCCAAGGAAGTGCAGCACTACAAGAACCTCCAGAAAGAAGCAGCTGAGCTTGCGCAGCAACTCTCCGAGGTTAATGAGGCTCGTCAGGAAATTCGTTCCCGTATCCTCGAGCAGCTCTGATCGAGCGAATAATTAGAGGATAGGAGATAAGCATCATGCCTGGAAGGTATCCAACAATCACATCCCCCGAATCGTCTCGATCAACGATCACGACAAGCTCTACGGGCACTTCGAGGTCTGACACGGCAACATTGAAAAAGATGTTTCCAAAATCTCCGACGTATTATTCCGACGCGCTATCTACGACGGCACAGTCTGACGCAGCATATCGATCTGTCGCAGCAGGGCTTATATCTCCAGACACTCAATCCGACACGCTAAATTACCCGCACTTCGACAACCCTGTCGACATGAATTACGGAGAGTCTCCCGACCTATCTACGCCTCCACCTGGATTCGATTCATCTTACTACCCGAATCTTATCGCTAACAGCGATCCTGCAGGTGGAGAAGGAACTAAGCTCGGGGGTGATCCTCGTTCTCCGAATGACAACTTCGGAACAGGCGCAACGGTTGACACTGTGCTTCCATCGGCAACAGCTGCGATCATCTCTCAAACCACGATCGTACCGACCGGACCCATCGCGCCGCTCGGTAAGAGCGGAGCCAATCTATCCAGCGGGACGGTCCACACTCACACGATCAACGACGGAGCTTTGGGCGACGACACACCGGCAACACCGTCACCTTCGTGATAAATGTCTTACAGGAAGATTAGCGAAGCTAACAATCCGAACTACGACGTTAGAACAGGTCTTGGTTACGGCACGGACGCTAGACGAGATCTTCCTCGTTCACGCGGTGCAATTTGGCCTTATGTCGAGCCGCCAGAGCACGATGTCGATGATGAGCCGGAGATTGATGACCCAGAAACGCAAGTTGCGATAGGTAACAAGGCGGGTCAGGGTCACATTCGCTGGGACTCGTATGCCGATCGTGCTGCGGATAATCGTCGATTCGTGGGCGCTGATTTCTGGATGCACGAGCAGACGACGGGTCGTGGAATGTCTCCGATTCCAAATCTGTACAAAAATAAGCAGGGTATTCTGGGGGTTGGCGCCGATGGTCCGGCGATTAGACCTGCTCCGGCCAGAATATCACTCGCTGGATCAAAAGCTGGATATTCCAGCTCACTACCGCTTCGAGATGCGGGATCCATGGAACCTGCTTACACTTTAGAGGAGATACCTGGACCTGACGAGTTGACGATGTCCAGACTTCGTCGCTTGATCAGAGCAATTCATTTGCGGCAGGACCTCGAAAAAGAATGAGAGCGATATAGTTAATTGAGCGTAGGGATACAACATGTCGAATCTTTATGATGAAGCGATCGCAGACGCCAAGTCTCTCAAGGAGATGGCGGAGAGAAATGCAAGAAATAAGATTATCGAGTCAATTTCACCGCAGATCCGTCGGATGATCGAGCGGCAGATTTTAGCTGAGCAGGGAGAGGAAGAGGAAGCTACTGAGGAAGCTCCGAACCTTGATCTCGAACCCTTACCAGACGATCCTGCTGCTGCTGTCGCCGCACCAGCTCCTGCAGCCGCTGCTGCTCCTGGGGCGCCCGCACCTGATCCCGATGAGGAGGTCACTCACACGGTGACAACCAAAACTGCCTCCGGAACAGAGGTGAAGATCAACGTTCGCGTTGATAAGCACGGTGAGGCATCTGCTGCTGCGGACGCTGACGTAGCTGAGGGTGATGACGTCGATGTGTCGATGAATGAGGAAGCTCTGAACGCGTTGGCTGATATGGTTCTAGGAGAGCGTCATCGCGAAAGAGTCTCGCTCGGGAAGATTCGTCGCCAATTCGAATCTCTCAAGAGAGTTTCACACAAACTTCCGTTGACCGAGAGCGTGAATTTTAGGTCAGCGTATGCAATTCTGGTTAAAAATGTCAATGATTTCAGGAATCATATGATATCTAATGGTAGCACTCCTGAGATCAGGAAAAAATTCAACAGCATCGTAAAGGAGATAAGAGATATGTCAACTAGCGCGCGGTTCCGCCGTCTGCTCGAGGAAATGGAGAGAAGGCCTCGCCTTCGTAATGAAGCGAAGCTCATGTTTGAGCCAGCTGATCTTGAGGGTCTCGATGACACTGTCAAAGAGAAGCTCAAGGCAATGACTTTCACAGTTGATCTCGGTGACGAGATGGAGGCTGGTGCCGAGGGAGCCGGCGGTGAGATGCCGGTCGACGTCGCTGATACTGGAGCTGGTGCTCCAGTTGCACCCGAACCCCCACCGGCTGCTCCCCCCGCTCCATCTGAGTATGATCTCGATGAGGAGATGTACGACGAGATGGACCTCGATGAGATGATGGATTCTGACCTCGATGAGGAAGAAGGATATCACGTTGAGGAGATGGCTGACTCCGAGCTCGACGAGATGATGGATCCCGAGCTTGACGAGATGGATGACGACAGCATGATGGAGAGCAAGACTTTCCACGTTGATGAGTCCATGCTCCGTCGTGAGCTCCGTCGCCTCCGTGAGGCTAAGAGCTCCAAGGGTAAGAATGCAAAGGGCATCAAGGACGCGATGCCCAAGAGTTTTGGTGGTGGTTCCGTCGAGAGCCTTCCGGATGAGTTGAATCATCTCTCCGAGTCTGAGATGGACGAGCTTGAGGAGGCCGAGGAGGTCGCCGAGAAGGCTCTCAAGGTTGCCAAGAAGGCTACCGAGGCTGCCAAGGAAGAGCGTAATGCCAGGGTCGAGGAGGCACGCATGAATCGTGCTCTCAAGTCCAAGCTGGTTGAGGCTGCCAAGGAGGCTGTTGCCCTCCGCGAGCAGCTCGAGGAGGTTAACCTGTTCAACGCGAAGCTTCTCTATGTCAATAAGCTGATGCAGAACCGGGACCTCACCCCACGTCAGCAGAGAGCGATCGTTGAGTCGCTCGACGCTGCGAAGTCGGTGCGAGAGGCAAAGCTTCTCTACACCAGCCTGACTGAGTCTCTCAAGTCGAAGTCAGGCACGATGACTGAGGGTCGGATCCTTGGTTCGTCCTCCAGATCGACGCGGTCAGCTAGCCCTGCTGCTAGCCTGAATGAATCCGTCGAGGTGGATCGCTGGGCTGTCCTCGCAGGTATCAAGTCGGGCAAGTGATTGCCCCGTTGGTTTTGATCAGTTTCTAAATCTTTTCTAAATTGGAGAAAATAAAATGTCAAGGACTTTCACACTAGATCAGCTCGCCGAGGGAATCCGCGGGCGTGACGTTGGGGCGGAGAACAGCCGCCTCGTTGAGAAGTGGAGCCGCACCGGCCTGCTTCGTGGCCTCGAGGGCACCAATCGCGAGAACATGGCTCGCCTCCTCGAGAACCAGACTGCTAACCTCCTCCGTGAGTCGAACGCTCTCTCGTCAGGTGGCGGCTCCACCGCCGCTGGCAACGGCGACATCCGCGGCTTCTCGAACATCGCGTTCCCCATCGTCCGTCGCGTCTTCGGCGGCCTCGTGGCGAACGAGCTCGTCTCGATCCAGCCGATGAGCCTTCCCTCGGGTCTCCTGTTCTACCTGGATTACACCTACGGTAGCAACGTGGGCGGCCTCGCAGGTCCGAACCTCAGCGACAACGCTGCGGCCTCGACCTACACTGCGGGCCAGTCGATCTACAACAACCCAGCGGGCAAGGGCATCCAGACAGGCTCTCTCGCGACGGGCGGTATGTACGACCTCGCCGGTGTCAGCTTCAGCCGCGTCCACGGACACACTGACGTCACGGTGGCTGCTTCCGGCGCCTTCGGTGGCTCGGGCGCCTTCGCAGCGACGAACTACATCTTCGCCACAGGCACGGATGGTCGTCTCCTCGGTTTCGATCCTGCTCTCACAAGCCTGATCGAGAACGGAACTGCTGGTGTGGCAACAGCCCAGTTCAAGTTCGCCGTCGTTACGCTCGGTAACATCTCTTCCTCCGCTGATCACACTCTCGCGAAGGAGTTTGCTCTCGTCGCCAAGGCTGGCACGGTGAACAACCCTCTCAACACCCGCGCATGGGGTGAGGGTTTCCAGGGTGGCACTAATGTCCTCAACCTTCGTCGACTGAACCAGATCGGATCCTGGGACGGATCAACATTCACCCCGACCCCGCTCTCCGGTACGCACCTTCTCTGCGTTGTGACCGGTACTGCGGCTGCGAACATGGCGGCGAGCTGCTCGCTCAGCTACCCGCTCGCCTCGGCGCTCGACGTTGAGAGCTCCACCGGCTCCACGGTCACCATTCCGGTCTTCGAGTCGAACTTCGGCGCGACCCCCTCCCCGGTCATCCCCGAGATCGACATCAAGATCGAGTCGATCGCCGTCACCGCGACGACCCGCAAGCTCCGCGCTCGTTGGTCTCCGGAGCTCGCACAGGATCTGAACGCTTACCACAGCATCGACGCTGAGGTTGAGCTCACCCAGATCCTCTCCGAGCAGATCGCTCTCGAGCTCGACCGCGAGATCCTGAACGACCTCCTCACCCAGGCGAACGGTGCGAACTACTTCTGGAGCCGCGCTCCTGGCAAGTTCGTCAATAAGACCACAGGCACCGAAATCACCCGCAGCGGCGCTACGCAGCCCGGCCCGAACTTCACCGGTACGGTCCGCGAGTGGTACGAGACGCTCACCGAGACGATCATCGACGTCGCCAACGAGATCCACCGCAAGACCCTCCGCGGCTCCGCCAACTTCATCGTTGTCGGCCCGGACGTCGCGACGATCCTCGAGGCCTCCACGTACTACCGTCCGAGCTACAGCATCGACGGCTCCGGCCAGGTCGGCGCCCCGTTCTCGATCGGCGCGGAGAAGGTCGGTACTCTCTCGAACCGCTTCACGGTCTACAAGGATCCTTACTTCCCCCGTAACAAGATCCTCGTCGGCTTCAAGGGCGGCAGCTACCTCGAGACCGGCTACGTCTACGCCCCCTACGTCCCGCTCATCGTCACTCCGACGATCTTCGCGCCCGAGGACTTCACGCCACGCAAGGGTGTCATGACCCGCTACGGCAAGAAGATGGTCCGCTCCGACTTCTACGGAACGGTCACCTGCCTCGACATGAACATCATCTGATGTTCTGACCGCGGGGTCAATCTAGGGCGGCCACCTCGAAAGAGGTGGCCGTTTTAGTTTGTGAGACATATTTAGATTTGCATGTTTAGCATCGCTAAGTTTATCTTCGATTCAGGTTCAATCAACGAGGGCGGAAACACCCGTGCTCTTGTTCGTGACCCTGCCACTGGCCTCGTCGTCGGAGGCGAGCAAATTAAAACTTTCCGCGGTCGTGAAGCGTACGCCGAGAAGATCGATCTAAGATCCGGTAGGATCACGAGGCAGCAGCTCAGGACTGACGTGATCGAGATGCTTCGTAAGCTTGACGAAGAGTTCGAGAGAGATCACGGGGAGCCTATCTGGGATCGCACGCAGCGTGATGATATCCTCGGGTCAGGATTCGCGTTTAACGGATCATCCTCACATCTTTTTGCACCTCCTGAGACGTTGTCGGATGATGAATTCGTGACATACAAACCCGCGGTAGGAGATATCGACCTTACGGTACCAGTCGATAAAATGGACAGATTGTTTCAAACTCTCAACAGACGTGAAGACGCGCAGCTCACGCCCAAGATCGCCTATGTCGGTCATAACAAAAAATCACCAGGATCGCACCAGATCAACGCTCTTTTCGCCTACACGTGGGACTCCCAAGCCCCAGAGGGTGAGGGAGACACATTCTTCCAGATTGACTTCGAAGGTTCTGAGTACGAGAGCGGACGACCCTCTGAATGGGCAAAGTTCTCATACTCTTCGGCGTGGCGGGACGTCATAGCGGGCGTTAAGGGTCTCGCTCATAAAGTTCTGCTGTTCTCGATTGCAGCCGTGAGGTCTCCACCACCAGTCGGAGCTCGTGAGGCTACTCCGACAGCGACGGCGGAGAAACCCGCGGTAAAAATGACGGCAAACCCAAGCTACGCTCCTCCGACGCCAGAGGAAATTGAGAAGCGAGTGAGTCAGCGTGAGAGTGAGATTCTAGCTGCTCAAAAGCGTAAGAACCCTGAAAAGGCGCGTGAAGAAGCAGAAAGAAGAGTCAGGATTGAGATAGGTCATGAATCAAAAATGCCTGCTCCCCTCAGACCAGTTCGGACACTTGATCTTGTAACTGGTTTGGGCGATCGTTATCAACGTCTCGATTGGACTTACAACGGCGATGAAGTTTACAAATATCTGAAGCGCGCTGAGAGAACTAATGCAATACGTGATGTTAAGCTTATCTTTGATAATCTGATGGGTGTAAATCCACCGGCGACCGAGGAAGACCTCGAAAATTTCGGATCATTTCTCGGTGCGTTGGAGTTGCTTAAAAATAGATTCACGCCACAGGAAATCGTGAAAGTATATGAGGAGATGGTCGATCGCTTTTTCGGAGATCGTGGGCAACAACTCTCAGCAACAGATCCAGAGGAGGATCGCAGTGTGAAGGACAAGGTGCTTGAAGTTTTTCGTCAACATCTTCCCGAAGCTGAGGCCTCCACCATTAATGTGGAGGCGATGAAGAATGACTTCTACTCAAGATACAAAATTCGTGGACAGGCAGGTTTCGTAGAAGATGATGATCAACCCAGAGTTGATGAATCGAGGATGAGGCGTATTGGCAGGCTCATCGAAGCTGCTGTGTGGGGTAGCTGATGTCGACAAACATATCCATAGAAGATCTCAAGGATGCGTTGGCCCGCGACGGTGTGGAAGGGCGTGCTCTTGCGAATGATCGAAGAAAAGCCCAAGCATTCTTGAACGACCCCAATATAAAAATTGTCGAAAAGATCGACGGAACAAAGCTCACCCTTCTTCGTCGCAACAATCCTTTCGACCCCGACGATTACACGAAAAACTGGTATATCGCGTACAAAGGAAACATCATTTACCCGGGCGAAGCACGTGGCCTCTCATCACGTGAGGAGGAGGTCAGGTCCTCCTCAAGTGGAACGGCTCAGTACTCCCTTGTTCATTCGCACATGGCCAGAGTTCATTCGAACACCGCTTCGATTCCACCCGGGACTGAATTCTTTCTTGAGTTTGTGCAGAGAAAACCTACGATCAGCCGTGAATACCCACAGAAGCACGGCATTTTCCTCACCCTGTACGGAAAATCAAGATACAAGGCAACTGGTACCCATCTGGTCACCGATATTACTCCCGAGGATGGACAACCGAACCTTACAACATACGCGAATACTCTGGGCGTAAGCACCTATCCCGTTCTGTTTGAAGGTCGTCTTTCAAGTCTCGAAGAGTTTAGGAACGGGATCAGAAGCCGGATGATCCAAAATCGTTATGTGAACCTTTTTGATAATCTAAAAGCGGCGTATGACGATAACGGTCCTGATCGACCATTGAAGATCGTCAACGCAATATACTCGATGTTTTCTGACTTTCAGACGACCCTCTCCACGGATGCGGACGTCTCGAAAAAGGGTGAGTACCCTGCTGCCGAAGGCGCTGTTTTCAGCACGTCGGCCGCGGGTGCACTTTATAAAGCTCTACGCTACGATCAACACGATAAGCAGCATCGCCTCAATATAAAGAAGAAGTTTCGAGCTGAGACCCAGGAGGCAGAGCAAGAGTACTGGAACACCGTCGTCGGTATCGCGGGTGAAATAGCGCAGGAATTCGCACCGCAGCAGCGAAGGAATGTGCCAGAGGCGGAGTTTGACGAGATCCTACAGGACATCCATCAAGAGTGTTACTTCGACGCAGCTATCTCCAATCGACTCGGGGCCCTATCACATCCAAAATCTCTGATTCAGCGTCAGGAAGACCTGTTTCTAACGACCAAATCCCAGGTCATGAGAAGACTTGCAATTGGAACTCAAAACGGTATCAGCGTCGGCATCTTCGTCCTCGCTGGTAAGCCTGTGCACGAGGGCCACTGGCAGATGATAGATAGAACACGTCGTGAGTGCGATGAGGCGCTCATCATCACCTCGACTGCTGGTCGTGGTGAGATCCCATCGGGAATCATGATCGATGCATGGAAAGCGGTACTGGAACCGCAATTTCATCGTGACTATCCGAACGCAACGCTTATCATCACCTCGGAGTCACCGCTCGATATCGCAGTAGACAAGATGAAAGAGCTGAAGAACGTGGTCAGTAAATTCGTATTCTACTCCGACGAGGAGGACGCTAGGGTCAAGTACTCTCCCGCGAAGATGGCGGAGAGAATCAGGGATCCGGAAGCCCTCGCTAAATTGCAACAGGTCGGAGTTCCAAGGACTGAGACCGTCGACATCTCAGGAACAAAGATGCGACAGTTCATAGCTGACGATGATAAAGGCGCGTTCGATCGCTACGTACCGCAAAGCTTAAGTCAGGAAATGAAAGACAAGTATTGGAGTATAATTAAAGGCCAGCATGGAGATATTCAAGACGGCAGAAGATTAGCACTTCGCGCCCTTCTAGAATCAATTCGTACGAATAATTACAAACAAGGAGAATCAGATATGAGAATTTCAGAGAGACAGCTCCGCGCGATCGTGAATGAGGAGCTTCGTCGTTCGTCACGCCTCACCGAGGCTGCTGTGAATACCGGGAAGAAAACATCCGACTGGTTGAAGGAGAAGGGCGTACAGGCAAACTACACAGCACGTTACAAGGATGATCCTTATTTCGTGCTTGACGACGCGAACCGCGGGCCCGGTGCTTACAGAACTGGATTCGGTGATCCATTCACATATGAGGACGTCGGCGGCGGTAAGATTAAGGTCATATCGGGCCCCGTCGAGTCGTCGATCGGAAGAATTATCCCGAAGTCAGGAAATCTGATTCCAACTTCTGGCGGTGGTGGTGGTGGTGGTGGAGCAGCGGCCGGTGGCGGTGCAGGCACGCTTCCTGGATGTAATCTCGCATCGATGAGTGCAGGTCTCAAGCAGAAGCTTGGAAGCGTCGTGAGGAACACGACGGCGGCTGCTTTTTACGTAGATCTGATGATCCAGGATGCGCTTCCAGTGCAGCCCGCCGACATCATCGCCGCAGGTCAGAGAGCTGCAACGATGGGAGAGGGCGGCGGATTCTTTGCTGGTCTCGCGGATGCAGCTGTTGGAGGCGCGAATGAGCTCATCGGAGCGTGTCTTACCTATATTGGGACACTCGCGCAGGGAATCCGCGCCGCAAAAGCAGGTTTCGTGCAAGGTCCGAATAAGTGCAGCTATCGTGCGTTCGCTACGGCTATTGAAGCTGCATTCACGAATGCTTTCTCTGCTGCCGGTGCAACGATCCAAGCAGGATTCGCGAGCGTCGGTAACATGCTTCGCGCCGTCGTTGCTGGTGTCGGAGCGGTTCTCGCGGCTATAGGAGGAGCAATTGCAGCCGTCGCGGGTCTCATCGGCGCAGTGATCACGAGCCTCCTTGGGCTTGGGCTCGCTGGAATACGGGCGCTGGGCGCTGCGATTAAGGCTGCCGTTATTGCAGTCGGTGACGGTCTCATAGCCGCAGGCGGCGCGGTTAAGGCAGCCGGGCAGGCGATGCCCGAGTCTGTGGCACGAGCCGCCCTAGACAGGCTCGCGCTTGAGGTGTGCACGATATCGTACGCTCGCAAGCTTCTATCAGAGAATGTCACACCGGAGAATCGCGCGCGGGTCCTGCTGTAAATCTTGATCAGCTAGCTCGGCAAACAACGGCCGACCTCCTATTTAGATTAGGAGGTCGGCCGTGTCAACTTTCATGACCACGTTAAACCCAACGCCGTTCGGCTTTTTTGACTCTGACTCTGAGTTCCAGACAGAGGCGGACGCCATGATCACATTCGTGAAGCGCAAGTTGGGAGATGACGTCCTCTCTGTGGAATTAACAAAAAAGCAGATCTGGGCATGCTTTGAGGAGGCATTCCTCGAGTATGGATCCATCGTCAACCAGTACCAGGCGAGAAGTCAGCTTCTCTCTCTTCTTGGCATGCAGACTGGCAGCTTGAATGAGGCAACCCAGAAGCTACCACGTGATACCCTCAACTACATCATAAGACTCGCGGAACCATACGCTGTCGAAGCTGGATTGGGAGGCACTTACAATTCCGTGTCAGGTTCGATACAACTTCGACAGAACGTGCAGGACTACGATCTCTACTCTGAGCTGCTCGATCCATCGACAGGAACCCCCGTCGTGAGCTCGTCCCTCAATCCTGAGCACAGGAAGATGAGGGTGTTCGAGATCATGCACTTTAACCCATCGGCGGCCTATCGATTCTTCGATACGACATCGGCAATCAACTACCTCAACAACGAGTTCTCGTTCGAATCATTCACGCCTGAGACCGTCTTTTATGTCCTACCGGTGTTCGAGGATATTCTCCGCGGCGGGCAGATGAACATCTCGAATCGCGTCCGTCGCTCGAATTACAGCTATCGTGTGACCGGAACCAAACTTAGGATCTTTCCGACCCCCACGGCAGAGAATCCTTTAAAGCTGTGGATACGGGTCGGTTTCGAATCGAACCCGTTGAATCCAGCTTTTACCGACAATTCGATCGGTGGTGTCTCCAATCTTTCCAACGTTCCCTATGGCAATTTCATATACTCGAAAGTTAATTCCCTCGCCCGGCAGTGGGTCAGGCAGTATACTTTGGCTCTCTCCAAGGAGCTGCTTGGAATGATAAGATCGAAGTTCAACTCAGTTCCAATTCCGGGCGGTGACCTACAGTTGGATGGAGGAGATCTCAAGTCAGCTGCCAAGGAAGAGAAGGATAAACTTCGAACCGATCTGAAAGAAATGCTCGATTCGATGACCTACAACAAGCTGATCGAGACGAAGGCGACGGAAATTGATAACGTTCAGAAGATCCTGAAGTCGATCCCGGTCCCAATGGGACGCGTGATCACGATAGGGTGATGTAATGGCTCGTCTTTTCATAACTCCCAGAGAGCTTGACCTGATCAGTGATCTTACCAAAGAGGTCATCAAGGACGTGATCGGGCAGAAGATCTACTATTACGCTGTACGAACTGATGTCACTCAAGTCCATGACGTTTACGAGGAGTCTGTCGAGAAGGTATTCGACCCGCCGCTGGAGGTCGACGCTCTTGTTGAATGGTCAGCGGGTGAGATCAAAACGAACAAATTCAGCAGCGAGAAATTTCATTCGATCGAGGCTCGAGTGCACGCGCAGGATCTCATTGACAAGGGTCTACATTTGAAGATGGGAGACTTCTTCTCATATGGCTCAGTATTCTTTGAGATAACGCAGGTCGTCACGATCAGTAAGATCTTCGGACAGGTTGAGCATATCACTGGATACAAGCTGGCAGGCAAGCAGGCACGGGAAGGTCTCATCGATCGGATGGTCCAGGGCCCTGCTGCCCAGACACTCGAGACGGAGCGCGTGGTGCAAGATACATTCGTGCAGCAGCGCGGCGCATCCACCAACGAGCTTGGTCAGACCGCGGATCGCCGCGAGCTGCAGGCGGATGGAAAGCTGGACGCTCCTCTCACAGGTCCTAACAAGGTTTCACCTGATGGTATAAGTTCATCGTTCTACGGTGATAAATGAGCACAAGATACTCGGTAGGCAAACGATACGGGCGTGACGCCATACAATTGGGGTACGAGGGTAGCAATGTTCCTGATGATTACAAGGTTCCTAGCTGTGGTCTTGAGGACGTCGATCGTGCTCTCTTTGAGCTTTTCAACCGGGATCTTCCGCTCATTTATGAAACAAAGGACGGAAGCACTAAGCGGGTTCCTGTCATCTTCGCGACAGGTGAGCGATTCGCGATCACCAGAAGAAAGGAACCACTCCGCGATAAGAACGGAGCGCTGATCCTGCCGCTTGTCACGATCTCGAGGACAGGTATCGAGCAGCAAGCTTCGAAGTCCATCGAGATGGGTGACATCGGCACGATTGATATAAAGAGAAGGATCTCCAAGGACGACGCCGTCTACCAGCGTCTCGTCAACTCCACAAATTTTAAGAATGCAAGCGCTCCGGGAACGGGAACACGACGTGATCCGCAGATCAGCTCAGGGCGCAGGACAGGTGGTCGGGAGCTGGAACCTAATCTAGGAGTTGGAATTTACGAGACGATATCAATACCCGTCCCGAAGTTCTTCACTGCGAAGTATGAGATCACGTTGTGGACCCAGTTCATGCAGCACAGCAACAACCTGCTGACGACGATCATGAGTGGATATCATAACGTTCGCGCGAGATCTTATCGAATTGAGACATCAAGCGGATACTGGTTCAACGCGACATTCGAACCCGATATATCATCGGACACGACATTCGACAATATGTCCGATGACGAGAGGGCGATCAAGCACTCGATGACCGTCACCGTTCCTGCATTCATAGTTCTTCCGGATGCCCCAGGGATTCCAAACGGCCTCCGTAGGACTCTCTCAGCGACCCAATTCTCATTTGGTATTGTTGATGGCGTGCCGAAGCCCGAAGCAACTGGTAACGTCACGGATATGAGGATAGACTCTAGGATTCTTGACTCAGTCGCGACGGTGGACGATAATGATTCTGTTGGAGCCATCGGGACGTCATCCACATCCCAATCGGAGCGGACGGCGGCAGGATCGCAGCGCCAAGGAACTTCATTCCATCAACCTCTAACGACAGCCGTAGGAGGTACGGAATCCACATCACTCGTGACACCCAGCATCGCCAGGGACCTCAAGGAGGATCCCATCACAGGCAAACCCATGGATGTAACCGTGAAGGCACGTCGCATATCCAGCGCCCACGGAGAGGAAGTGTTCACGACCGTGGTGAAAACATTTAAGACCGACAAGGATCTAAAATGATGTCGAAGTTTCACCCGCTACGTGATACTTAACATCTGATTATCCCATTAGATTAGGAGCAACTGATGTCGGAACAGACCTTTCGCTCTCCTGGATTCTTCGAGCAGGAGATTGAGCTTACAGCGCCGGGCGCGGCCCCATCCGGTATCCCGGGTGGAATCATCGGCGCGGCTGCCTCGGGGCCGGCGTTCGTGCCGACGACCGTGGCATCTTTTGCAGACTTTGAGGCTCGATTCGGCGGACTCGACCCGGATCGTCCCGCAACGTACGCTGCCAATGAGTGGCTGAAGCACAAGGGAGCCCTCACGTTCATTCGAGTTCTAGGAGCTGGCGCCAACGCGACAGCGGGTGATGTGTCCACGACGGTTGCCCAGGGCATCGTGAGAAACGCGGGCTTCAAGCTCGCTGGGCAGGCCGTGAGCCTTCCGAATGACGGAACATCCGACTTTGCGACAGCGACCGTAACGATGGTTGATTTTTCAGCGATTCAGACCGCTGGAAATATGAAAGTCGCGCTCATCAGCGCTGATGGAACCAGCAAGACCTACGTCTTTAAGGTCGGAACCACAGGAGCTCTAGACGGAACGGACGTCATCGTTGACGTGGGCGGCCCAACGGACACGCATACTCTTGCCGAGGAGCTCAAGACTGCTATAGCGTCCGCCAATGGACATGGATCTTCGAAAATTACAGTCGTTCGTGCCGGTCCAGCCTTAACGTTGACGCAGGTCGTTCCTGGTGTAGCTGGGAACACGACCGTTACACTCACGAACGTGGGCGCCGGTGAGATCACCAAGACAAATTTCACAGGTGGTGATGAGGCTGGTTTCGACGGTCGTAAGACCAACACTGTGCAGTTCATCGTCGCCCGCCACAAGCTGCCGGCTTCTGCCGACGCACCGTCCGAGTGGAGAGGGTTCCCGATCTTCAGCGATAATCCGAGCTTCAATCCGGGTCTCGGGGACACGCTGAATATCGTTCGTGGTGTCCTGATGTTCCCGACGGGGGCTCGCGGAATGCTGCTCGACATGACGGGATCAAGCTCTCAGTGGTCAGGAACCGGCGCATTCATCGATGACGTTGCTTCAACTGATCTTAGCACGTCCTCTTCCACCTACAAGAAGTTCAAGCTCGTTATCTCCTCTTCCGAGGGTTCATCGTTCGGAACAACCGACGGTTACGCGGGTCTCCGCGTCCTTACGGCTTCTCTTGACCCGAGCTCCACGGATTATCTCGGGAAGGTTCTCAACACGGATCCGAAGAAGTTCAAGGACGAGCAGCATCTTCTTTACCTCGACCTTCCCGTCGAGGATGAGATCGCTCCTCTCGATACAACGGGCGATAAGTGCATCGCCATCGCATCGGGTTCCAATTCCACCTACCTGGGGAACTTCGGTCGTTTCGATACGCGTTACACGACCGCTCGCACGCCAGCCATCATTTCGCAGCCATTCGGCAATCTCGAGCACGATCTCTTCCACTTCGAGACAGTCACCGACGGTGCGTCCGGCAACAGTCTTTTCAAGATCTCCATCGCGAACGTTAGGGCATCGACGGATTCCAGCAATCCTTACGGAACCTTCGACGTTCTCGTGCGCGATCTGTACGATAACGACATCAGCACGATGGTTCTCGAGAGCTACACCGGATGCGACCTGAACCCGAACAGCCCGAATTACATCGCGAAGAAAATCGGAGATCGTAAGGTAACGTTCAACTTTGACGCTACGGACGAAGCCGAGCAGCGACTGGTGATCAGCGGTCGTTTCCCCAACGCAAGCCGCAGGATCAGGGTAATAATCTCCCAGACACTCGATTCGGGGGTTGTACCGAAGAGCGCCCTTCCGTTCGGATTCAGGGGTCTTCCGGTCATCCGCACGACACAGACGCTCACGGATACGAACGCCGCGTTGGCAGAAGGGGGTAAGATCTTCGGAGCGGGTGCCGACCAGTTGCCGCGACTGACGTGTGTCAGTCCTGTCGCCACACAGCTCACCGGTGCGATCGTTCCACCCCTCCCGTTCAGGTTCAAGATCACGAAGGGCGAGGTTAACGGCTCTGCTTACATCGGAGAGCCGGGTATCCTCGAGATTCCAGATTCTAGGTACTACTGGGGAGTCAAGTTCGAAAAGCTCATTCCTTCTGGAACTTCCGACGGACGTGCGCTGGATACCATCATGAACTCGAACGATGGAACCGAGTTCAATCCGTTGATCCTTTCGTACTCCAGGTTTCAGGGCATTCAGAAGCTTGACGCGCTTGTTACTGGATCCGATGCCGACGTGTTTAACGCGAACAAGTTCACGCTCTCACGTGTCGCTCTCTCGAACCAGACGGTCAGCGACCTGACTGGAACATCGGACGTGCACATGAAGGAGGCTGCGTACATCAGAAACGGTGCACCAGACACGCAGGATTACAGAATCATCGACTCAATGTCGACCAACCCACGTCTAACCTTCGCGTCCCTGCTCTCCAGCTCTCCTTCAACCTTCAACAGATTCTCAGAGTACGCTAAGTTCTCCACCGTCTTCTACGGTGGCTTCGACGGTGTCAACATTCTCGATGGAGCCGCTGCACGTCTCGGAGATCGTGCAACCTCGACTGAGGTGGGCGGTTTGGCGCAGAGCACCGCGGCGGGCGTCATCAGGTCTGGCCTTGGATACGATCCAAACGGTGAGAAGCTGAGCAACAACGCTGTCAACTCCTACCGCGCCGCGGCGAGGATGATGACAGAGAAGCTCACTGTCAACGTCAACATGATCTCGATCCCCGGCGTCCGTGAGCCGCTGGTCACGGATTACATCGCACGTCGTCTTTCGACATACGCGCTGGGAATGTACGTAATTGACATTCCTGGTTACACCGACTCTGATGTTAGAATCTTCGAAGATTCCTCTGGGCTGAAGCCGAATGTTACTAAGACTGCGAACTCTCTGTTCTCACGTAACCTGAACAACAATTACGTCGCTGCATACTTCCCGGACGTATTCGTGAATGATTCCACATTCGGTCGCAGGGTGAAAGCACCAGCATCGATCGCAGCGCTCGGCGCGCTGGCCTACGGTGATCGGGTCTCGTATCCTTGGTACGCTCCCGCGGGCTTTAACCGCGCGGCGTTGGACTTCGTAGGAAACGTTGAGGTTCGACTCAGCACGTCGGATAGAGACTACCTGTACGAGAACCTGATCAATCCGATCGCGACATTCCCAGGAAACGGATTCGTGATCTTCGGACAACGCACACTTCAGACCTCAAAGTCAGCGTTCGATCGTGTTAACGTTCGACGCCTCTTCCTGGAGCTCAAGCGCGTTATCATCGGCGTTGCTCGAGGACTTCTCTTCGAGCCCAACGATGCAACGACTAGAAGAGCTTTCGTTGATCGAGCGACCCCACTTCTCAGCTTGATCAGAGCTCAGGCGGGAATTGAGCAGTTCAGGATCATCTGCGATGAAACCAATAACACCCAGGCTGATGTCGCTGCGAGCAGACTCAACGGTCGAATCGTGGTCGTTCCGACCCGCGCCGTTGAATTCATCGCAGTAGATTTTATCATCACTCCCGCGGGTGTTGAGTTCGTCTGATCAGCAATAGTTAAGTGAGAGATTAAGGAGTTCGATCAATGATTGCACCAGGCATAGAAACACCTGAGAGAGACAGCACCGGAGTCGTAACCGAGATCCAGCCGACGGGACGATCCGCGGGCGTGATCGGAACTGCCTTGCGAGGCACTGCTTTCGTTCCGATCACATTCGCGAATGAGTCCCAGTTCAGGTCGGAGTTCGGGGGTACGAACGTAAATTACACCTCAACGATCGCGCTGTCACAGTGGCTCAGCAGGGCTACTGCGGGCACATACGTCAGGATTCTTGGAGTTGGAGACGGTAAGAAGCGTAACACCACCGGTGTGAATGCCGGTCGAGTGACGAACGCGGGATTCATAGTCGGAGGTCAGAAAGTTTCAACTTCGACAGGTCAGCTGGCTAACAACCCATACGCTACTGAGACTGGCGATCTAGGACGCACGTACTTCCTCGGCTGTTATATGTCAGAGTCAGCAGGATCATGGGTCTTTTCAGATGCTGGACTCCAGACCTCACCTGCAGCTCAACCGATCATCCGTGGTGTTCTCCTCGCGGCCTCTGGGGTTCAAATTGCCCTATCGAGCTCAGCGCCGGGTGTTAATTCGAGTGATTACTCATCGACCGCCGTGACAGCGTCACCCGCAAGAGGCTGGTTTACAGGTTCACTAGATCTTCGCGACGGCAAGCAGGATTTCGTTCTCCTGCTAAACGGTCACACCGACTCATCTGCTTACCGCAGCGTCCTGACCGCGTCCTTCGATGTCGTATCTGACAACTACTTCGCGAAGCGTCTAAACACCGATCCATTGCTCATCCAGGAGCACGGGTACGTTCTGTACAACCACTACGATATCCTACCTTCCTTTGCTGTTCCGACAGGGTCGGGAATTGCGGATGAGGGTGTTGTCCGCCGCGTGAGCACAAGCGCTGCGATCGAGGAGATCGTATTCTGCATGACAGGATCGCTCTCAAGAAACGCAGGATCACAGACTGTTCCAAACTACGAGAACTTTGAGGACCGCTACCAGCACCCGCTGACTCCGTTCATCGCTTCCCAGAATTTCGGTGGAACTCGCTACGACCTGTTTAGGATTCACGCCCGCGGTGACGGAGAGTTCTCCAACACGTCGTACAAGGTTGTGGTCAGAGATATCGCGCCATCAGAAATCCCGGACGGTTATGCAACCTTCACCGTTGCTCTTTACAACTGGTCTGATTCGGAAGACGCGATGCAGGTGGTTGAGGTGTACCCAGGTTGTAACCTCGATCCTGACAGCACGGCCTTCATAGGCAAGCAGATCGGAGACCTCAACACGTACTTCGATTTCGATCGGACCGCCGACGCGCAGAAGGTAGTTGAGGAGGGCTTGTACGGAAAAGTTTCACGACGTATCCGCGTTGAGCTCTCGGACGATGTCATTAACAAGATCGTTCCGACGAACACGCTTCCCGTCGCGAGCCGTGGCTATTATCACCTTGTCACATCCGGATCGGGATTCCTATCCACGGGATCTGCCGACTCACCGCATCTCAACGTTCCGACCACCGCTGCGAAGGAGCCGCCCGTCTTCTTCCGACGCGCGATCAACGCGTTTGCGCCAGCTGCAGACCCAAATGCTTCGGGTGAGAGCAAGTATCACTGGGGTCCCCAGTTTAACATCTGCAACAGCCTCTCCCAGACGAACGACGGGACGACCATCGCCAGCGCATCGCTCGGAGCCGGGTCGGTCGCTGCT
>Ga0214917_10000082_pt1 | contig 105599 bp, 98 predicted proteins | sample LL_1208_BB_MetaG_FD_177983 | JGI IMG/M metagenome (GOLD analysis project Ga0214917, IMG submission 177983) | Freshwater microbial communities from Lake Lanier, Atlanta, Georgia, United States - LL_1208_BB | ecosystem: Environmental > Aquatic > Freshwater > Lake | place: USA: Georgia... | reverse complement strand
GTTTTATTCTAGACGAGACCCGCTGGATGTCACCTATCTATCCGAATTCTACATACGGACAGTCCGCAGAGCAACTCAAATTCGTTTCACCTGAATCACACAGGAAGTCGCCACAGGCGCCCGCAGGGCTGGAGCCATCACTCATCCAATCCATAATCAGCAGCCGGAACGGATAATAGTTAATTTGCCAAACTCGGCCGCCAGGGGCGATGTGTGTTTTAGGATAAACCGCTCCCGACCAGCCCGGACCGAAACCATAATAAACACTCATGTCCAAACGCCTGTCGATAGTGCCATCAAATTTAATATGGTAAAGATAAGGAGCTTGAACATAACTATGAGTATTGGGAATCCAAAACCCGGTAGCATCTCTGGCCACCCCTTCAATCGAGTCAATCACGACATCTAAGAAGCGCCCTGTATCGGTGGCATAATCATATCGATAAAAAGTACTTCCATCCCCTCCGGTGGCTACAAACCATCCCCCCTGGCCCTCAAGTACTCGGTAGGCTTGAGCAGGATCCAGGCCAGCTGAATTAGATGGGAGATCTTTTGTTCGAATCACCGACAGCGTATTTTTGTCGAAAAAAACCAGTTTTGAATCGCCCGTAATGGCAATTTTGTTGCTATCGACTGCAATCCCCTGGGGCCCATATCGCCACCAATCCCACGGGATCTCCCCTTCGGGAAAAGCACCAAAGATATCGGACAAGTCTCGGGTCACCACTATCTCACCAGTGTTGCCATCTACTTTGTACAACTTCGGACCTGCATGGACTCCCAACAACCAAATAAAACCATCCGAACTAGCACCCGTTTTCACGATGGGAAAAGATTCAGTGAAAGTAGTGACCGCGTCTGTGGCTCGGTGAACTCTCCATGCACCTGAGTCTCCCCAAGTTCGGAAGGCCCAAACGTATTCCCCGACTCTGAACAACATGGCGGAACCGCCGTTTCCGGGTAGTTCTATATTACTGATAAATTCCCCAGTCGTGATGTCCCGTTTTTGAATATAAGAAATATAACGATACGAAATCCATGCATAGTTTCCCGGCATGAGGGTGGAGTCGGCAACAGCATGATCGCCATCAGATTCGGGGGCATAGACTCGAATATTCTCCCCTTCTGCACAGGTGTAACTGCAACTGGAATCATCGTTATTAGCGGATGGATTGTAATTGCAAGCCAGGGAATCCATGCATCCAGAGATTGCAACCGATATCACTCCGTTTACATAGAAATTTCCATTCCAGCTATTGAGACCATTCCCCCCATTGTCCAGAGGGCGACCACCAATAAAGCAGCCCCATGCATTACACCCGTTCAATCCATTCCAAACCGCAGTCGCTACATCAACTATTCCACCCCAGTTGACCGCATTTTCAGCAAAAGTGGCAACTCCGGTTACCGTGCCACTGTTATAGTTCTCGTTATTAAAGCTAGCATCCCCATTGATTGTGCCAGTATTGTTAGCATAGTACCCATTTCCACTGAAACTTGCGTTGCCGATCACCAAGCCGTTATTAGATGAAAGGCCTTGGAAAGACACGTACGAAGCGGTCACAGTTCCGTTGTTGCTAACACCAGCAAAATCCACAATTCCGGAACTGCTCAAACTGCAACCGGCACACAAGTCCACAACCAACATGACATTACCCGGAGCCACGTAATTAAATCCATTAGGCAAAGTCTGCGTTATTTGAAGATTACTGCTATCCCCCAGTCCGTACTGAGTCCCTTGATAAAAGAAACGCCCATCCCAAAACCCTGTTCCGTTGGCATCCAGGGTGGTCGGATATCCACTCACATAAAAATTACCCTTTGCGAAACCAGAAAAGCCTCCTACTCCACTAAAGGCGATAAAAGTACTGCCAGCGGAACTAATCCCAGATACCAGTGCGCCTTCCGGAAACAAATAGTTCCAACCTGCAAAAACAGCAAAGTCGCTGCCATCCAAACGAGAAAAATCAAAAACATTGGGGTCGGAGGATCCGAATCGATCGACTTCAACACAGATATCGTAACCACACCCAAGAAAACTTCCTATTCTCAGTCCATCTACATAACAGCCTGTGTCTCCGCAGCTGCTGGCTAACAAACCGGAAGAATAATATTTACCATCGCTCATCTGTCCATTAGCTAGCTCACCCAAGTAATAGTACTGATCAAAAAATAGCCCTTCCCCATTTTGATCTAACGACGTCTGCACGCCGCTCAAGTAATAAAGCTGCTCGGCTGGAACCCACCCACTGAGAGCACTTCCTGTTGAGAAAGAATTTATTGCTTCGGGAATATCCTTGAAAACAAGTGGGCTATTGGGATCTAGGAGAGCACTTCTGGCAGCGCTCATGGCACTTTCCCAAACCATAGCTAATTTTTTTGAAGCTAAGCTTAAAGATCCGGAAACACTACCGTTGAATTTTCCATCGTCTTTGAAATCGGCTTGCAACGCTTCTATGACTGTAGCGAGCTTTTCTGCTTCAGCCAGTCCTTGCAGCGAAAAATCTTTTACGAAATAGGATAAAATTGCTAACCGGCGTGCGACTTTGATGCTTTTCGCTTTCTCGGTTTTTTCCTCGCCAGACATTGTAGCTATCGCATAAGGCGAAACAGGAAGTTCCAACAAATCAGAGGCTTCCATATCAAATTTAGATGCTACTTCAGATTCAGCTTGGGACTTTGCTTCCTCAAATGTTTTACCAGAAGCTCCCATGAGCTCTTGGGCTCTTGCTTGAGCCAGTGTCGAAACAGGGGTCACAGGCACTTGTGTTGACTGCGCGGGATCAACCACGGCGCCGAGAACGCAAGCACTCTTTTCCGTTTGAAGGGCTTCGTCCAGATGAGTTCCTTCTCCCAGCGTCTTAATCACGAGCGGACCGGTGCCTTCGGGCACTCTTAATGTAAAACTTCCGTCATCTTGCGTAGTGGTTTCTGCAACGACAGCACTGTCGATAGTGCCATCTGCGTTGAGTTTATAAGCTCTGACGCTTTCATTCTTTACAGGGGCTAATTGAACGATACCGTTGATGGTTATGCTCGGAACAGCATTAGCTTCGGTAGGAGCTTCAATAGAGGCATCAGTAGCACTTTGCTGGGAGCCTTTGGTGCAACCTACAGTGACTAAGAGGATACTCAACCCGAGAAGAGACCCAACGATCTGAAACGCACCAAGCATGTAAGACCTCCACATACGTCCCGCCAATAAACAACGTTAAGAGCTTATTCTATTCCTTAATTGTGTAGGAAATGTGAGGACGGGCGTTTTTTAGCCCATGAATAAGGGATATCCCTACCCCCCCAACACTCTCATTAACTGCTCTGCTGGGGCCTCTTCGGTGGGTTGGTTGGCATCAATTGAAATATCAGCTCCCTTTTTTCCGGGAACCACGAGAACCCCTTCTTCTCCGCGTAACTTGAGAATCTCTTTTACGAGACGAGCTTCTTCTTTATTCGACCACTCTCGTTCCCCGCGACCCATCTCCACAATCCGTTTGGCAGCTTCCTCGCGTTCCGCTCGAGTGGAAAATTCATCTGTCACGATCGAAAAATCTCTCAATTGACTCGCTCTACGAGCCGCCTCACGATACGAAGTGAACTTAGGATTTGGCCCCGTCAAATTCCGCACCAGCCATTCCGATTCCGTAGCCGCCCGCTTCGAAGCTAAATAATCTCGTTTGAACATGGCCTTCACAGTCCTTGCGTCTTTAGACCAATCCTTTGTTTTTGAAGCCGTCGGATCTAGCGCAAGCTTCCACCGGTTCACTTGCTCGCTTCGAAAGAAAAAGTTCACTTGATTGTCCTCGGTCTTCACCGAAATCGCTCGGTCTCCATTCCACGTTCCTGTTTCCGAAATATCACCCGCTTTGATACTGCCCGGCTTGAGCGCGGCTTCGTAAGCAGGCTGCAGGGTTTCAAACAATCCTTGCAAAATTTCATTGCGCAAAATGGTCAGTTCAACTTCGGTAAAAGCGCCTTTGGGCTCCTCTGCCGACGCTTTCCCTGGTTCAATCCCTCTCAAAGCATTCCTGACTGAAAACGGATACGCGGAGTGAATTTCATCTGTGGAAAATTCTCGCCCGTAGAGATCCGCTCCCACTTTTCCGGATAGTTTACTTTTGAAGGTAAACACTGAAATCTGAGGAGTCGTGTCGCCATTCGTTCGAGCATGGATGGCTTCGTGACCATCACTTGCTGCATGGAACTGCTGGCTCATCAACGCTTTTGCTGAATACACCAACGCCCCTTTCTTTTCATAGAAGTGCCTACGAAATTGAGCAGAACCACCCCGAACTCCGGGCGTATAGGGATTCAAAATATGATCCGTATTGAAGATCCCATCGAGCCTAAAATCAAATCGGCTACTGAGCTTCTCCGGTACATTTCTAGCCCACGTGAAAGGGCTATCTGGCTTCACATCTTCTACGATGATATCAATGCCATCCCCCCGGTTGGGCTCCACTCGAGTTTTCACTCCATACTTCTTCAGATACTTCACAACTTCTTTTGCAAGAGCTTCATGTTGTTCTTTGGTTCGAGTTCCTGAACGGACAATTTCGGTAATGATGGGCTTCAATTCAGGAGCAACTTCATCTAAAGAAGCACGCGCTTTGCTGGCTGCTTTCACCTCTTCCAAAAGCTTTTCAAATAAGGGATGGCAGGACTCTCTACCAAAACCCACCCCATTTCCTAGCAGTGAGAGGCAACACAAGAACCGTATGAGTGCCTTGGATGGACCCTGTATCATTGCGAGTTACCTCCGCTCTTAACCCAATACAATTTGTTCAATAATAATCAGAATAATTCCCATGATGGAACCGCCGGCAATCACACCAGCACAAGCAGTTTCTTGATTTTCCACAAAAACCTTTGAAGCCAAAGAGGTTTTTCCCTCAAACTTTCGGCCCAGGGCCCAAAACACTAAGCTGCCAAGCGCCATAGACCAGCAGTTTGAAAAATTCAGAACAAACGAAAGCCCCAAGCCCATCGCAGAAACAGGAAATTTCCCTCGGGTCCTTCGGTTCATAAATTCAATCCCAATCCCCAGAAGGCCCCCCACTACCACTGCCACCCGAGTCGATTGCGGCAGCACGCTGAGCCCTGCTGAGAGTACTTTTGCAACCGCAATCCAAATCTGTGCGCCTGGCATCGGCAAGTCTTCAGAAGCAATTTTGGAAATGTCATTCTGCAGAAGCAGATAAAAAACCGGCACCGAAACCACAGCCCCGGCAATAATCCCTAAGCAATGGCCAATCGCTTGATGGCGAGGTTTTCCCCCCAGCATGTAGCCTGGCTTGATGTCCATCAACAAATTAGAAGCGTTCAGAGCCACTTCACCGTTGATCCCAGCCGTCATAATATTGGTTCCCATATCGCCGGGCTTTAAAATCGCAAACGTCAATTGAGTGAGTTTTCCGAGCGCTCCCCCCGGCGTAATGGCCGTAAGGCCCGTAGAAGTGACTGCAATCAACGTAAACACAAACACCAAAGGAATGGCGATGACCGTCACCCACCATTCGATATTGAACCACATTTTACCCAGCACTAAGAGCAGGAGCCCCACGACGGGAATCCCCACGAGCGAGAGCCAAAGCGGTAATTCGATGTGAGCGAGCACATCTTTTTTGTGAGCTTCTTTTTTGCGCTTGAAGGCTGCCAAAATAAACTCTGGCTTTGCAAAGAAGGCATAGAGCGACGAGGTCGTCATCATGGCAACGCCACCCCACAAAAGCCACATATTGATGCCCTTCCAAGTGGGCTCGGCAATGAGCCCCCCAGAAATCGCCCAGGGGACTAAGAAACAATAATTAAAAAGTGCGCCTACTAATAAACTGCAGCCGACTTTCGTGCCCATGAGGCCGCCCGTAGCAAACATCACAATTGAAGAATCCCAGCGGATGGACAGATCTTTCAACGGAGTGCCCAAGATCTTAGGAACAAATCCATTTCCTGCATACAAGAAGTCATCCCAGTGTTCGGGGATCCGAAATTTTTCCCATTTCAAATGGGTCATGACTTTTTCACTGCGTAAAAATTCAATGACGGCACTGAGAGCCGCTCCTACGATCAGAATTTTAGCTTTGAGCACGCCTTCTTTACCGCCGGCATCGGAATGGAGACTATCCATCACTACACCCGCTGCGCGGCCTTCTGGAAACGGCAATTGTTCATCGTTGATGAACCGCTTTTTTAAAGGAAAAGCAAAAAACACTCCAAGTAATGAGAGCAAAGAAATCCACACCATCGTCTGATATTGAGGAATCATGGCCCCTGTCACGACCATATACGCAGCAATGGAAGAGACCAGAGGTGCTGTCATATAGCCTGCCGAAGTGGCAATGGATTGCATGGCATTGTTTTCAAGCACGCTGATTTCAGATCCGATTCCAAAACGAGAGAGAATTTTAAACATTGCAAAGGCCAAAACCACCGAGGTAATCCCCACCCCCAAAGTCCAGCCGGTTTTCACGCCCACATACAAATTGGTGATGCTGAGAATTCCACCAATGAGCATTCCGGTAATTGCCGAGCGTAGTGTCAGCTGCGGCATATCGCCTTTAAAACAGTGTTCGAGCCACCAGCGATCTTTTTCCTCAAGGCTCATGGATTGGATTTGTTCTTCTGAAAGTTGTTTTATGGCCATGTGTGACATTATAGCACTCAATCGCTTGCCGCTCTCTAGAAATCATCATAAACTGGAGCGCATGAATCACTTTAAAACTCTTCTCCTTTTAGCCTTTATCTCTCCTTTTGCGCTGAGCGCTCCATTTGCAAAAGACAAAACCCTTCTCTCGCCGGGCTTTGCATTACCGGTCGCTGTAGATTCTGGAGAAACCGGAGCGGGACCTTCTTTGGGGTGGCTCACTCAAGCGGAAAGTAATTCCAAATTTTATTGGGGCGGCGATTTCGGCTTACACTTTTTAGGGAAAGCGAATAGCTTCACAGAGTCCACTACGGCTTTGCAGTTTCTGCCCTCGGTAGTGCACATCGGAGCGGGGAGTGAAAGTTTAGCACCGACGATGGGGGTTTCTGCTGGAGCTTATTGGTATGTGGCTCAGGCGAATGGCGCTAAAGGCATCGATTTCCTTTTGCTCTTTCGCCCTGGAGTCCTCATAAATGCCGGTGCAACGACACAAATGTGGCTTGAAGGAAAGTTTGGCAGTTTGGCAGGTGAGCTTATTGTCATGCCGACATTAAGTGTGAATATCTATTGGTAATTTTTTTAAGGAGGCCTCATGAAGCAGTTCTTCTTTCTTGCAGTCAGCGTATTTTTTTCTCAGACCCTTTTATGGGCAGAACCTGCCCCCGCTCCCACGTTTGAAATCATGACGGGGAAAGCCGCTGAAGAAAAGATTAGAGCGCTCTTTGCAGGGGCCAGCGAACAGAATCCATTCATTTTTGAAGGAACAACTCCCGATGGCACTCCTTGCCAACTGAAATTAGAAGCACCGTCTGATTCAGAATTCATTGTCAGTATGGAGCCTGGGGCTGCAATCACCCGAATTTCCAAAATGGCCTCGCTCACGCGAGCCACACGAAGTTTTGATTCTTATTTCTCAGAACACTATAAGCTCTTCATCCCTTCCGGCAGCCACGATATTGTCGAATACCGAAGACGGCACGATGGCAGTGAATACCAGCTCGTGTTTCAGAACTCGTTAGATCAAAATAAATGGACTGCGTGCGGGAAGTTCAAGGCGGAGCGGGAGTGAATAACCAAACTTGTTTATCGAAGAAGCCCGGCCATGCGTAAGTAGTGCTGGAGGAGTAGCAAGCGCAGTGCCCCCCATCGTAATACCAAGTAGCGTACATTTGAGCGCACATCACTTGTCCTGGAAACTGGGCGTGACACCAATTAATACAGTTGCCACCATGGACGTTCGGTCCAAAAGCAGTACTGCCCCAAGCCTCTCCCAAAAGATTGGAACTCGGATCGCCACCTGGTTCACTGCACCCAATTTGAGTTCCTTGAGAGGACCAAGTTCCCATCGACCCTGGCTGTAAGACACCTGCAATATAATATCCCGAAGGAATCGGCGAAAAAGCTCCTTGCGATGGTGTGAAATTTGCTGTGTAACGAGCAAGGCCTTTTGTGATGCGGAGTTCGTCGATGTAGCCATTGAAAAAATAGGCATCATAATAAAGACCGACTTTTCCTATGAGAATCCCAGATCCCGGTCCTTGAGAGGGGACACTTGTCGTAAAGGTCGCAACTGGTATGCCATCCAAAAATAACTTTCCTACGCTTCCTAACCTTGAAAACGCCAAATGGTGCCATTGGTTCAGTTGGATAACTCCACCGGTCACTTCGGTAAGCGTTGAATCTGATTGAGGCCATAGGACCGCTGCGGCTCCGTTTTTTATGCCCAGTACGAAATTAGCCAAATCGTTGTCCCAAGCAGCCACTACGGCTTGATAATCCGGGACAGTTACCGTTGAGTACACCCATGCCTCTACAGTAAAATCACTTTCTCTCAGATTTAACTCGCTGAGATAGGATGCCCGCACATAACTTTGGCCATCAAAATACCCGCTTGCCCCGCCAAACTTCGACTGGGCGATACTAGTTGAAGTATTTCCATTCGTGGATAGGCTCATATTTAAGTTGGACGAATCCACAAAACTCTGTGATCCATCCGTGCCATCCATATGCATGAGAAGCACTGTCTTGTCGTCAACGTATCCATTCGCAATGCTGCCGTTCACATAGTACAGTCCATCGTTTGCATTAAGTCCTGTGCCAGTGGAGTCCAGGCCGGCCTGCGCAATGCCGCTTAAGTAATAGCTGCCCGCACAAGCACCATTCCCGTTTGAGTAAGTGCCCGTATTTAACCCAGCCGAATAACAAGCACCATTGAGAAGGCCATTGGCGAGAGAACCGTTTACGTAATACTTACCATCATGCTCACCCGTTCCATTCAGAGGCAGCAGCGTTGCTGTGCCGGCTAGGTAATAAATGCCACTACAAGAACCGGTACCGTCAATGACGGTGCCCGTATCAAGTCCGTTGGAGTAGCAGGCAGAAGTGGTGAATGCTTCCGTGGATGGAGTGAAATTCGATGTGTAACGAGCAAGACCTTTCGTGATGCGGACTTCGTCGATGAACCCATCAAAGGAATAATAGGGAGGGATATTCGGAGCTCCGCCTCCTAAAGAAATGGTGTTGCTGCCCATATATCGAGAAGGCAATGTAAAGGCTAAAGCACCATCTACGTAACAACGTACTTCACCGTTACTTCGAGCCATGGCAATGTGATGCCATTCATCGTAGGTAATAGCTCGGGTCCCAAAGACTGCTCCATTACAGCCCACGTATCTAAACCCAATCGTTCCCCAAGGATCTCCAAAAGACACCATTAAGCCATCGCCCGCACAGTCCGAACTATTGGAATCAAACGCTACACCATTCCAATTCACCTCGCTTTTGGGGAAAGCCCAAAACTCTATAGTGAAATCTTGTTCGCCGAAAATAAGACTATCATCTACATATCGTAGATGGCTCCAGCCACTAGTCGACCCAAATCGGCTGTATGGATTGATAAAATTTGCACTGGCGCTACCAAACTTGCTCTGGGTGGTGGAGAGTTGAGTGTATGAATGTTCCGTGGGCATTCGGCTAGAAAGTGAACTATCTATAAAACTCGTGGAACCGTTTTCCCCATCCATATGCGTGAGAAGCACGGTTTTATCAGAGCCGGGATCACCCACTAACCCATTAGCTATACTTCCGTTCAAGAAAAAACGTCCGCTGGTGATATGGGTGCCCGTTCCCGTCTCATCAAGTCCTAAGAAGAGCTCTCCCGCAATGTAGTAACCGGAGGCCGCAACTGCTTCAGATGTGAAGGGTTCACCAGCAGGAGCAAAATTCGAAGTGTAGCGAGCCAGGCCTTTGGTGATGCGGACTTCGTCCAGATAGCCTCTCACTGAATTATCGAATGACCCTTTGGCACCGACAGCGAGCGGAGTATCTAAAATATCAATAATGGGAGTTTCAAATTGAAACTCGCCAATTTTATTCCCGTTCAGAAAGGCTCTCAATGTGCTACCCGAACGAGTAAAAGCAATATGAGACCACGTGTTCAGAGGAACAATGTCCATGGGGCCTGACAAAAAATCTGAGCTCTCATCCCCATTTAATTTGAAAAAGATACTGCCATCCGGCAAGACACCAAACCAGTAAGCTCGGGTCACGGGCCAATCACGCCACACCCCAACCGCAGAACTGGCGATTCCGTGTCGGCCCGTCGGATAATACCAAAACTCAACCGTCCAATCCGAAGCTAGCAGATTGAAATCCGAATGAGCCGGAATGAGGAGATTATCCGAATCTGAATTGAAAGCACCGCTCCCAGATCCAAATTTACTTTGAGCTGCTGAAATCACCGCAGCTCCGTTTACGGTTGCACTTTTGGGAGCACTAGCAGAGTCGGTGAAGGTCTGTGCCCCCTCGCTGCCATCCATGTGCATCAGCAAGACCGTAGGATCACTCACCCACCCCGTTTTAAGTTCGCCGTCTTCATAGTACCGACTGGTTGCCGAACAAGTGCCATTTCCATTGGTATTCAGCTCTGTGGTGATTCCGCCCTGGGAATAGCACACTTTATTGAACACACCATGAGCGGCGAGTCCCTGATGATAGTACTTCCCATCTTTGCGTATCCCATCTGCCACTTGCGCGAGTCTTCCCGAAAAATAGTATTCATCCAGAAACAGCCCTTCCCCATCACTATCTAAATTTGTTTGCACGCCATCGATATAATAAATACCATCCGCAGTATTCCAACCCTCAAGCGCACTTCCGGTGTCGAACCGATCTTCTTCCGAAACGACTGCATCAGTCACACTCTCAACGGCTTCTTGAATGTTTGCATGCTTAAATGCTAATGCACTGGAGGGACTTCGCGTAGCTGCACGAGCCGTGTTCATGCCGGTGCGCCATTGAAGCGCAGCTTTCTTTGCAACGAGACCTAGAGTGCCCGAAACACTGCCATTCATTTTCCCGTCGTCTTTGAAATCTGCCTGCAAAGCTTCCAAGAGTTTGGAAAGTTTTTCGTTTGCTGAAAGCCCCGGGAATGAGAAATCATTCACAAAGTGCGAGAACACCGCTAGCTTCTCAGCCATTTTGATACGCCGTTTTTTACTACTTCTCTCGAGTGCGCTCATATCGGAAATCGCATAAGGCGATACCGGCACTTGGCTCATGTCTTCGACATTTAGATAAAATTTCGGCGCTATTTCCTGTGAGGCTAGCACTTGAGCTTCGCTCAAGTTTTTTTGGCCCGCTTTTACTAAATCCAATGCGCGTTCTTTCAGTAAGGTAGTCATCGGTGTGACTGGAACTTCTTGGCTGGTGTTGGTATCGATAAGGGCCGTAAGCTCACATGCGGGTTCCCACTGCCCCGTGGCTTCATCCAAGTGTTCCCCAATCCCTTCGGTCTTGATGGCATAGACTCCTGGGGGTACGGAAAGAGTGAAGTTCCCATTGGAATCGGTTAGTCCCTCTGCTGCAGCCACACTGCTCACTTCGCCATTGGGAAGTACCGGATAAGCTTTTATTCGTTCATTTTTTACGGGCGCCAACTGAACGACGCCGGACAGAATAATAGGAGCAGGAGGCGGGGTGAAAATTCGGGGGGTGCAGGCCGAAAAGAATAGCAACCCGCAGACCCCTACACGAGCCAAAAGTGACCAAAGTCGCTTCATCCTATTCCTTCCAAACGTACCAGTGCGAGTAGACTTATAACCTTATAAGTCTACTCGTACATTATGAAGGAATTGTGAAGAGTGTCGCTTTTGTAGCCACTAATACCTGTATGTATTCGGCTTATAAGGCCCTTGGACCGACACGCCTAAATACTTCGCTTGATCCTCTCGAAGCTCGGTCAACTCGGCATTGAGTTTTTTCAACTGCAAGCGAGCGACTTTTTCATCGAGATGCTTAGGCAACGTGTACACGCCCACTGGATACTTCGCCGTTTGTGTGTAGAGCTCGATTTGCGCAATCGTTTGGTTTGCAAACGAAGAAGACATCACATAGCTCGGATGTCCGGTTCCGCAACCCAAATTCACCAATCGCCCTTTAGCCAGCATGATGATGCGTTTTCCATTGGGGAAAATGACGTGATCCACTTGAGGTTTGATCTCTTCCCATTTGTATTTCTCTAGAGAAGCCACATCAATTTCGTTATCAAAGTGACCAATATTACAGACAATGGCTTGGTCTTTCATTTTTGCCATATGATCATGAGTGATCACATTGAAGTTCCCCGTGGCGGTCACAAAGATATCTGCTTTGTCAGCTGCATAGTCCATAGTGACGACGCGATACCCTTCCATTGCTGCTTGAAGCGCACAGATCGGATCGATTTCCGTCACCCACACTTGAGCAGAAAGGGCTCGCAAAGCTTGAGCGGAACCTTTTCCTACATCTCCATACCCCGCAACAACGGCTACTTTTCCAGCTACCATCACATCTGTTGCGCGCTTGATGCCATCTACTAAAGATTCGCGACAGCCATAGAGATTATCAAATTTAGATTTCGTTACGGAATCGTTCACGTTAATAGCAGGGAATTTCAATTCGCCCCGCTCATGCATGCGAATCAACCGGTTGACTCCCGTAGTTGTTTCCTCAGTGACTCCTTTAACGTGAGCCAAGCGAGTAGAATACCATTTTGGATCAGTCGCCAGCTTCTTTTTAATCGCCGCAAAAAGAACTGTTTCTTCTTCAGAAGTCGGCTTTGCAAGAACGCTCAGATCCTTTTCAGCTCTAGCACCCAAGTGGAGTAACAACGTAGCATCGCCACCGTCGTCCAGGATCATGTTGCTGTAGCCACCATCGGTCCATTCAAAAATTCGGTGAGTGTATTCCCAGTAATCTTCAAGGCTTTCACCTTTTACTGCAAAAACCGGCACTCCACTGGCTGCCACTGCGGCCGCCGCATGATCCTGAGTGGAAAAAATATTACAAGAAGCCCAACGCACTTTAGCTCCCAGAGCAGTCAGGGTTTGAATCAGCACAGCGGTTTGAATCGTCATGTGCAAAGAACCCGTAATGCGAGCTCCTTTCAGGGGTTGGGAAGCTGCAAATTCTTCTCGAATCGCCATCAAGCCGGGCATTTCCGTTTCGGCAATTTTAATTTCTCGGTGTCCCCAATCAGCTAAGCCCATATCAGCCACGACAAAATCTCTTACGCTATGCATGTTCTGCTCCTTATTCAGTTGTGTGTTGTAGGGTGAACGCCGTTACCTAATTCCAAGCCTAGGGCAGAGGGTGCCTTGCAGCGTTCCTTGGGAATTTTTTAAGCCTAGTTCAACTTTTCGCCATAATCCACCAAAAAAGCCGCTGAGTTCTTGAGTTCCTCACGGCGTTTATCGTAACGCTGGATCATGAGCGGCGTGGACCAACCGGCCAAGTATTGAACACTTCGGTGAGTTGCCTTTTTATCTAAAGCATTTGAAATACAGGTCGCCCGACACGAATGGGGAGACACTTTTTGAAGGACACCCGCCCTTTTTGCGTAATGAGTCACGATATAGGTAATCGCATTCGGTCCCAGGGGCTTTTCCAAGACTCCGTTCAGCGGATTCTTGGTCGGGGTGAAGACGAAACGTTCACTTTGTAGAGGATCTCTGCGATTCACCTGAAAATAGTGGTCCAAAGCAGCGCGCACAATCGGCACAAGGGGAAGCACCCTCACCCGGTGCCCTTTCCCACGCACTTTCACAACAGGCACCCCTCGTTCCTCTCCCAAATCCCCCATTTTCAACGCCATCAGCTCCGCTTTTCTGAGCCCCATATAGAGGAGCATGTGGAGAACTGCCGCATGGAGTGCCCCCGCCTTCGAGTTGAGTCTGGGAAGTAACAAGATTTTGCGGGCTTCTTCATCGGAAAAGCCTTTCAAGCCCGATTCCTGCGTTTGCGGGAACCCTTTCACCCACTGAGCAGGGTTATCTGCAATCACGTGGTTGATTTTGAGCCAACTCAAAAAGCTCTTCACAACGGCTAGCTTTCTATTTACGGTCGCCTTCGCCAGAGGGGTTCCCGTAAGCCGTCCCTCTTCCAATGCCTTTCTAAATAAAATGACATGCTCCGCACGCAAATGGTCCAACTCCCCGGGGGAAATCCGTCCTTCTAAGAAAAGAAAGAACTGCTTGAGATCCGCCTCATAAGCCCGACGCGTATGGTCACTCAGTTGATTCTGTAAAAACGGCTGAATTTCCTGAGCCCATCGGGGTAAAGAAACCACCGATGACGGCAAAGCAACTGCGTTAGCCGTAGAGCCTTGCTGGTAAAGGCTTTCCAGGCTCGTTTGTTTATTGCCTTTATAAGCCGCTCTTTCCTGCCGATAAGGCCGAAAGGGTTCAGAAGGAACAGCAGAAAGCACGAACTTTTCCCATTCTGTTTGCGACCTGCGTTTTAACCAGAGGGAGAGTCGGAAAAGGGTCCAAAAAAGAACTTTGTTTACCTGTTGCGTTAACATTTGCTGCTCTGCTCCCGATTTGAACCGTTTATTGGCTGATATTATTATTGATAACTAAAATTATAAACAATAAATGATGATTTGGAACTTCAAAAAAGCATCGGTTCTGAAGGTTGTTCTCCTTCTCGTCTGCTTAGGAGGCTGCGCGTCTAACAAGGTGTCTAACGACCCGTTCAAGACTCGCCTTTACGTCGGAAATTACGATGATGTATGGCTTGCTGCGCTAAAGTCATTGAACGATTATCCGCTTCGGGTTTCAAATAAAGACTCGGGACGCATCATCACCGAAAATGTGAACGGACCTTACAACGAACTCCTCTTCACCTACCCGGGCCCCTTGGAGCAACCAGAGCGGTTTCGATACAGTTTAAAATTGAGCTTTGCAAAATTAGCCTCTGAGAAAAGCAATCAGTCGTTGGTTCGAGTCCGCGTCATAAAGGAGCTCGAGCAATATCAGGATTTTTATACGGGCTGGTTGAGTTATCCTTCAGACGGAATTGAAGAAAAAATATTGCTGTATCGGATTCAACAGATCTTAGAAATGGAAAAAGCTCTCGCTAAAGCGATTGAAAAACGGTCGCAGCAGAAGAAATAGCCAGCTTTTAAGTCGGGTCTTTTTTAGGGGCTTCTTGGGCAAGCTTTTCAATATCGGTTAGCAAATTTTCAATCTCTCCAGGACTGGGTTCTTTTCGCTCCGGCTCAGCAGCTTTTTCAGAAAACTCAATAAATTTTTCTTCAATCACTGCTTCCGTCCTGGTCTTCAGTTGCAGACTTTTCAGTTCCAATAAGTCTGCTTTGAGCTTTTCATTTTCCTTTTTAAGCTCTCCTAAAGTAGCAATTTCTTCTTGAACGATTTCGTATTCCAATAATTTATTCTCTAAGTAGGAAATTGTTTTTTGGAGCTTTTCCACTTCGCCTGCAGCGGGTTCTGATGCTGGCTGAGGCTCAACCTTTGCTTGAAGTTGGGCTTCTAATTCTCCGACTTTTTTTAATAAAGATTGATATTCGGGATGATCTTCAACACGAAGGGGTTCTCTTGGAACCTCAAAAACAGGCATCGATGAATCCTCTGGGGCTGCTCGTAATCTCCGAAGGAACATCCCTACCCAGACCCAGGATAAGGATACTACGCCCACGATTTCACCTACTAATAAGTAGCCGAGTGGACCTTGAAGGGGTGACGACTCAACGCTCATATTCTTTAGTATATCCTTTCTTTTGGTCTGCTCGAGACCTTTCTCTTAGTGAGCGTATCGGAATCTTTACTCATCCCATTGATCGTTTCTTTTTATGCGCAGCCTTTTCTTAGCCGAAGTTTTACGCTTACTGTCTAAACGAACCCGTTGGCTCGAACGCGTGGGTTGCGTTTTTGTTCGCTTTTTGGGTCGATAGGAGAGGCGCGTTAATTTATCTTCTAAGCGCTCCAGGGCTGATGAGAGATTCTGCTTTTGGGAGCGCCGCTCTGTGGCTCTTACAGCCAAACCCGAGGGCTCATGCTCCACTCGCACCCCACTCATTCGCTTGTTCCGATTCTGTCCACCGGGCCCTCCCCCTTTAACATGCGTAATTTTAATATCCCTCAGTTTACTCATTGAAACTCTCCCTCCAGTTAGCGCTCAGCATTATGACTTCTAGCACCATACACTATGTAATTTTTTTAAATTTTTCTTCATGGTTTTTTCATAATCAACCGTTAAGCAACTAGAAGCTAGATTGTTATGGTACATAATTCTGTAAATGAATTTCAGATTCTTTATAAAGCGCTGACCTATTTCCGCACGCATTGGTGGCTCTTTATTCTAGAAATCACTGCCATCTATGCAGTGGCTTTGCACAACTTTAGTAAGTCCCCTCCGGTCTTTGATTCTCATGCCCGGATCTTAATCGATTCTCAGAAAAGAAACCTCTACCAATCTTTAGTCCCTGGAATGGGCAGTAATAATTTATCCCGAAAACAAAATCTAGCGAACTTACTCAGTTCTGCTGAAATGTTAGAGCGATTCCAAGTGGCTCTTTCTGAATTCTACAGTAATGAAGGAAGACCACCTCATCTACGTCCCTATTTCCCGGGAGGTTCCGCTCTTCCCTCAGAACGCTTTAGAAGCTTTATTGATTTGAGCTATGACAAAAATAGCGATGTTTACAATATCAATTGTAAAGCTCAAACAGGTCAAGCCGCTCACGACCTCTGCTGGGTCTACATGAACACGATTGAGCAGTACTACCCTGAAATTGGACAGCGAGATGTGATGATGAAACGAGATTTCCTTTCTCGTCAAATTTCTAGTTTCATTTCACAGATTAAAGAACGAGAAAAACAAATCATTGATTTCCAACAAAGCAATGAAGAGTTTTTTAATTACATTGTTCAAAGTGTTGAAGAAAAAGGGTTGCAACGTCTTCGATTAAAGCGTCACAATCTCCTACAAAAAATGGCTACCAATCGAGCCGTCCGGTCGCTCCTCATTGAAGCTCCCAGAGCCAATCGTGGGGAACTCACTGCCCGAACCCTCTCCATTGGAGCTCTCACTCAAAGAGTCACCGATTTACAATACCAACTCGAACTCGTTGAAGCCTCTACCGCACCTGATGCTAAAGAGAGAGCTGAAAACATTAAGTTAAAACTTTTAGAAGCTTCTGAGCAGTTGGCACGAGTTAATGAAGAGGAAGTTAACGCTTCTTTAAAGACTCCCTTACCTGCTGCTGAAGTCAGCAGAAAATTAGCTGGCTTAGAAATTGAATTCCGCAGCACTAAACTCCAATTACAAAACCTTGAAAAACAAATTGAAGAGCTTCAGGTTAAAGAACGCAAATTTGGTCAAATGAAATTGGATTATGAACGTATGTTAGCAGAGCTTTCACAACGCAAAAAGCTCATGACCAATTTATATCAAAAGGAACAAGAAACCGAAGTTGAGCTTTCTGCTGGGAGCGCTGAAATTTTCCGTCTGGCCAAGCCATCACTCCCCGGACACCGTAGCGCCCCTCAGTTGACTAAGTACATGTACGGCGCACTTTCTATGAGTCTTTTTGTGATTGCCCTCACCAGCGTTCTTCTCATGGCTATGTTCCCTCGATTGGATTCTGAAGCTGAAGTCCATCGTTTGAACTTACCTGTTTTGGGTAAAGTACCTCTTGTTCGGAGATTCCGAACGGTGCAGGACGATATCCCTGGTTATGGGCTCGAGCACTTAAAGATCATGATTTACCGAATTGTCCGAGAGACAAAGGAATTGAAGTGTCCGGTCGTGATTGTGAGCTCCCCGCATGCTCGGGAAGGTAAAAGTACGTTGACTCACTTCCTTTCGATTGCTTCGCAAAACCCAGATAGAAAAACTTTGCTCATCGATGGTGACTTACTCACCGCTCATCCAAATAAATTCTTTGGATTTTCTGAAGATGCAACTCCGGGATTGGGCAGTTTCCTTCAAAACACTAATCAATCCAATGAATGGAAGAATTTAATCTTGAAAACGGAATACACTGGGATTGATTTCATGCCCCGAGGAAGTCGAATGGAGACAGTCGCTCTTCCCCACTTCCTGAAGCCTATGGAGCAACTCCTCAAGCATTTACGAAGTGAATATGACATGATTTTTATCGATACCCCACCGCTCTTTGCGTCCAATTTAGCTCACCAATGGGCTGGGCTGGGAGATCTCATTATTCTAGTAGCACGTATTTTCTCAACACGGCCTAAGGACATTCAAGAAGCGATTCAAACGTGTAAGGTCTTTTCAAAAGCTCCAGTAGGAATCGCGCTGAATTGCGTCCGGTTGAGCAGCGCTAATAAACGAGCCTCTAACTACTATTTCTCGAAGAAAAAAGTCGTGCCCCCACGACTAGCAGCTTAAGGGGCCACTGTGATAGAATGGAACCCGTATGAAACTCTTTCGTACTCCAGGACTGCTCTTCCTCTTAGCGATCATTGCTGCACCGCTAACTTGGGCTGAGGCCCCGCTACGGAAACTCTCCGTTCTCCCCACCACCGATAGCTCTGCTTATGGATTAGGCTCCGCCTTGCAAAGTGCGCTGAGCACACTTTATCAGCAAGCTGGAACCTACGAAGTCACGACCTCCAATGAAGCGCTTCCGGGGTTCACTCCCCTTGAAATCAGCAGGATGCTTGAAGCGAATAGAACAGAATTACTTTCTTTTGTTTTGTTAGAGCCCGAACGACTCTCCATTTTTATTTTTGATAAGGAACAACCCCTTCAATTCATCGTCAGCACCAAATCCTTTAATGATGGAACCCCCGCTCCCATTGATTCTGCTCTGATTGAAACTCGCTTTCGAGAGGCTTTTGCTGAGGCCACCACTTCGCTCGCTCAGAAGGCTTTTCAAGATTTACCAGGGGCTAATGCCGATGCAGCGATTGCAAAAAACGAGAGAAGAGACAATCGAATCGCACAAGAGACTCGCCTCCTCTTTCGAGAGTTAGCCTCGCAAACTGATTCTTCACTGTATTTTGGAGCTCAAATCGGGATGGCTCGCTTTGGTAGCGCAGGCCAAAGTTCAAGCACTGTTGCTTTTGGTTTCAATGGGGGTTATCAAGTAGCTCCTAGAATCAGTGTGGAGGCAGGGCTCTCCGCCTCTACTTACCTTATGGGAAGTTTGGGAGCCCGGTATAAGATCCCTTTTGCCGAGGAAATTGTAACCCTCTCGGTCGGCCTCGATGCTGCTTCAGTTTTTAGAGCAATCACTCAGAAAGCTGGGTATACCAACCCCAATTTACAGTATAATTCTCCCCCCATTAACGATGGCTCATTGTTTGTAGGACCCGGAATATTCTTTGATATCCCTCTGCTCGGAGCTGCACTTCGGGGCGATATTCGTCTCTACGTGGGCAATGGCAGTAATATTTTGATGGGTACCTACGGTTTCGTTTACTACCTCTGATATGCATCTGCTGGCTCTTTTTATTTGTTTATCGACTCTCTCTGCTTTCCCTGCTCCTCATGGTTCACTCGAAACCCAGATCCGGGATGCAGCAGCTCGATCCTCGTTAGATCCTCTATTGATCAAAGCTGTCATCGCAGTGGAATCGAACTTTAAAACCCATGCGACTTCTCCCAAAGGGGCCATGGGCCTGATGCAGGTCATGCCCAAAACAGCAGAAGCTCAAGGAATTCGACAGCCTTATCATCCAACGGATAACTTGATGGGGGCTTGCGAGTACTTGCGGACGCTCATCAATCGCTACCGAGGTCGGTTAGAATTGGCTTTGGCAGCCTACAATGCAGGTCCCTCGAATGTGGATCGCTATCAGGGGATTCCTCCCTTTCCAGAAACCCGCGCCTACGTAAAAAAGATCCTCACTCTGTACGAGAGAAGTAAACGAAGTCCTCAAAAACCATAAGGACTGACGCTCTTAGATATCGAGATTTCGGCGAGAATTCGGCAGTCCCTCTTCAGAGAGTGAAATAGCCTGATACTGGGAGGTTTCCTCTGTGGGAAAAATCGTTCTTTCCGCACTGAGACAGTATTTTTGAAGTTCCGAATAAATGGATTTACGGATCGGATAATCCTGATTGTGAAGAATTACTTGTTTCGCTTGACGATCCTTCACATTAATCACCACCGGGGCCTTCAAATTAGCCGTCATTTTTGTAGGATCGGTTGGGATAGTCACGATAGAAAAAATCTTGGCATGTTTGAGGTCTTTTAAGCGAATCGCTTTCAAATCCTCATCCATCATCTCTACTTTGTAGCCCTGTTCAAAAATTTGGGGTTCTAAAAGCGGAAAAGCTACTGAGGCCTTTTTAATTGCCTGTAACCACACAAAAAGCGAATCATCTGAGCGCTCTACTAGAACGTATTGATCAATTTTTGAGAAGCCCAGCATCCCCTCTGGAAATGTAATGATATCTTGTTCAGAAACGGTGATGCTCCCAAAACGTGTCGTCTCAATCATCATAGGATGAACGCTCCTCAGTCAAATTGTATGGGAAAAACCTGTTACTGAGAAAATGCTAACTGGCTCGTGTAGTCTTAGCAAGGGATTTTAAAACGGGGATTTTACTGTCAGCAGCTTCTTTATTGGAATCCTGGATAGCAATATAGACTTCTTCCCGATGGATTTTTGTATCGCGCGGCGCTTCAATACCTAACCGGACTTGCCGTCCTTTAATCTGCACCACAACGATTTTGATATCGTCGTCTATCGTGATGCTTTCACCGAGTTTTCTAGTTAGAACGAGCATAGGCTAATACGATCTACCTCTTCTTAATGTATCGGAGAAAAACTGAGATCGCTTAAGCCATTTGGGTAAAAATAAATGACGCGGGGCTACTTTAGCAGGGTATCAATGGGGCTTTCGTTGATGACTTTTCGATTGGTTTCGATGGCAGCTCTCAAGACCGTCTGATCTCGAACCAAATCTGAAAAGACTTTTACAGGATCCGCTTCTTCCAGTTCTGAGATCACTTTCTGACTCTGCTCTTGATTGACTTCATAAGAATCCAGAGCGCGCTGAATTTCTGTCATACTGCCCGCCACTTGAGTCCGACCCAGGGAAAATTGATCAATAGCACCTAACAATCCCTCTAAACTATCCCGAACGCCCTGAATATTCCCCTCTTTGAGTCCAGTCAGAAGACCGCGATACGTATCGATAACATTGACTCCTCGTTGCAAGCCTTCACCAAAAATGATTTGAGAAGCGGAGAGATTGACTGGAATTTTTAAATTCCGATCAATTTCGACTTCAATTTTCCCGTTATCGCCGGAAAAGCCGCCTTCAGTATCAAATGGCTTTTGATGACTTTGATAGCCGCCAAAAACTGGACGATGGGCAAATTCGGTATTAACGGCTTGAATCACATTTTGGAACAGCCCCTCCACTTCCGGTAATATATGATAGAACTGCTCGGGACTGACCGTACCGCTACCGCTCGCTTCGACGGCTAATTCATGCGTTCGTCCTACTAACTCCTGAAGTTGTGCAAGCGTATTTTCAGTAGCTGTTAAAAAGCTAGTTGCGAATTTGGCATTCTTAGCAATCCCTTCTCGAATGTTCAGATCGTCTTTCAGATTCGCTGCGACTGTCCATTCAGCAGGATTTTGAGACGGACGGGTGATTTCTTTCTGAGTCGCCGCTTTTGCAGCTGAAATCGATTCCTTCTCACGTGCTTTGGAAATGTGATTTTGAGCGTTTGTAAAAATTTGTGCAGTCGATACTCGAGTCGTCATAGATTAGTCCTTCAGGCTTAAAATAGTGTCCAGAAGATCTTCACCCACCTTCATCGCTTTTGCTGAGGCATTAAACACGGTCTGATATTTAATCATGTCCACGGCTTCTTCTTCGAGATTGACCCCAGCATAGGATTGCCTGTAATTCTCCAGCTGATCTACGATCGCTTTTTGATGATCAAACATTTGAGTTTCCTGTTGGGTATTGATTCCCACTTGTGAAACCAAGTTATTTAGACTCTCATTCACGGACAAATTGACCTCTCCACCCAGTTGCCCAGCCGGAAGCATTTTTTCGTTTTGAATGTCTGCAATGGCTTGAGCTAATCGATTGTCCCCAGTGGAACTTGAAAAGCCAGTGGCAATTTTTTCATGGTTTTCTTTGATGTCGGGATCCAAATCAAAGTGAAAACTCGCATGTTCCACATCATCTCCAAGATCCTTAAAAAACTTTCGATTGTCGATCCCGTCAAGTCCAATCCCTTCCGCATGAAGTTCATTTACTTTTTGAGTGACCTGAAAGGCGATTTGATCGAGGTGCTTCATGGCCGGATTAATGACTCGATCTCGGGCTTGCATCAGACCAGCCAGCTCTCCGTCTTTCACACTTCGGGTGATTTCCCGAGGAGTTCCACTGGAGTGAATGAACACGCTCATACTTCCAGCTGCTTTTTCCCCTTCCGCGGCCGATCGTCGGACACTCATTTCGAAGTGATCTCCGCCCTGTACAATCACTGCATTTCCAGCCACCAAAGTTTTTTGACCTCGTTGGTCTTCAGTGACTTGAAGATCGATCTTTTCCGCTAAATCTCTGATGAGTAAGTCTCGCCGATCCATGAGCTCGTTGGGCACTTCACCCCGAGACTCCGCCTGAACAATCGTGTTGTTCAAATCCGCTATTTCACGACCTTCGGTATTGATATGTTTAACTACATCTTCCACTCGAAGATCGAGTTCTCTTCGTCCCATTTCCAAGCTTTGATTCATTTTATGAAAACTTCTGGCTAAGCTTTCAGCGGAACCTCGCACCACATTTTTGAGTGATGGATTTTCAACATTCGTGGCAAGGTCTCTAAAGTCGTTGAAGAATCGATTGATCGAATCACCCAGGTTTGAGCCCTCTTGGGTGGTGAGTGCCTCAAAACGGCTCAACATCTCAGCTTTCACTTGTAGACTGCCTAAGCTCTGCTTTTCATCGATTAACTGCTTTTGAACAAATTCATCGTGAACACGAACCACTTTTTTAACTTCTACCCCGGAGCCAATCGGCAATCCGTGGACTAAATGCGGGGGTTGATTTACTAATTGGGTTTTTTGTCGGCTGTAGCCAGGAGTATTTGCATTGGCGATATTACTTGAAGTAGTGGTCAAAGCCTGACGTTGAGCTTGCAACCCCCTCTGCCCCACATCGAGAATGTCATTGACTGCCATTAGAACCGTCCTTCCAGTACTTTTCCTGAGGAATTTAAATCCTGTCGTTTTCCCGTTTGGTTATAGATTCCCGGATTACCGAACAAGTGTTTCAAATGACCTAAAAGTAGATCCATATTTTTTAAAGAGTGCTTAAGAAAACTTTGATTAGATTGGCATTGAACAATCAACTGTCCCCATACTTTTTTCCACTGCTGTTGTTGCTCGGCCCATTTCTGAGCATGCTCCTCAGGTAATACTTCTGAAAGTTCCTCGAGCTTTTTGCTATAACGGATAGATACAAGTCGTCTCAAAGCCTCTCTGCGTTCTTTCAATCGATGCATCAAGGACTGTTTCTCGGCTACAGCATTCGTGAGGAGTTCAATATCAAAACTGATAAGACTTTTCTTTTCTTTCCCTAAAGCTCGTAAGATTTGTTCAGCCAAGTCGATACACTCTTGACCCCAAGGCAAAATGAGCTCTTGCGACTGATTGGACATATTAGCCCCACACAAATGTGTCTAGTTGATAAAAGACTTACAGAAGATTTTTTCCGAAATCATTTCGGACATGCTCATCGACTAAGCGATCCGCTACTTTGGAACTCTCTACTTGATACGTTCCATTTTTGATACTTTGCTTGAGAGCATTCACTTTATCCCAACGGATGTCGGGCGTGCTCTTCGCTATTTCGCTCGCTTGTTTCATGAGCTGAGCATGCTCGGAAATTTCAACTGAAGCTCCCCCTAACTCGGTAGAGGTTGCTGCTGTGTTTTTTACCGAAGAGCTTTTGGCAGCTGCACCAGAATCCTTCGTTTTTTCAACACTTTGAGGATTTACTGGAATTTGATTTGAAACTTTCATGTCCCGCTCCTGGGTTAGGATACTACTAGTTTATCACTTGCCTTGGGCCGTTCGCAATAAATGCTCATAGACTATTTGTGACAAGCCTAACTGCTCCGAGTCAGCCATTCTCTGGGCATTTTCACTGTCTAACATCGCCTTAAATGTACGCTCCGCATTGCTTTCGGGGATCAACCCGCCCGAAGGCACGGTCTTTCGCATTGCGCCGATCATCTGATTGATAAAGATCGCTTCAAATTGCTTGGCGACTTTTCTCACCTCTGGGTTTTCCTGCGGCTTTTCCCCACTCTGATATTCAGGAACTGGTGAAGTTGAAGGATTGATTTTCATAATTTATTGCATTTCTATTTCAGCAACCAAAGCTCCTGATGCCTTGAGAGCCTGCAGCAATGAAATGAGGTCCTCTGAACTCGCCCCCATCTCATTTAAAGAGGAGGCAATATCCGCTATGCTTGCTCCCCGCTTCATCACCATCAGCTTTTGCTCTTTCTTGTTACCACTTTCTGTTTCTCCAGATCCTGCGCCAGCACCTTCCGCAGCGGGAGCTCTCTCATCTCTTATTTCAATTTTGAGATTTCCTTGTGCAATTGCAACGGGAGAAATACGAACTTGATCCCCGAGTACCACGGTACCTGTTTTAGGATTGATGACGACCTTAGATCGAGTATCTGCTTCTACTTCAATCACTTCCACTTGGGCCAACAGCTCCACCGGATTTGATTCGTAATGGTAGGGAGGGAGGACATCAATCGTAGCAGCATCCACAGCAGTTGCATATTTACCCCCCAGCTCTTCATTAATTCTTCTCGCTACTCGAACAGCAGTAGTGAAATCAGGATTGAGTAACTGATAACGAAACTCTTTCATCGCAACCAGGTTCTGAGGCAACTCCCGCTCCAGGATTGCACCACCTGGGATCAGTCCAGTCACTAAATTCTGGCCTCCCGATCCACCGGCCTGTCCACCTCCGCCCCCAGCACTTTTCTTCAGTGCCAAGACTTTGCCAGTGGCCATTGCATAAACTTTTCCATCAGCTCCCCGGAGGGAAGACATCATCAAGGTGCCGCTCTCTAATGAGCTCGCACTTCCGACACTGGAGACTTGAACATCCAAGCGAGTACCACTTTTACTATATGGAGGTAGCGTAGCAGTTACTACAACTGCCGCCGCATTTTTGGTTTCCATTTTCTGACTTTTGACATCGACTCCCAGCCCTTTAAGGACAAGCCCTAATGATGATTCCGTTAATTCATTCGATTTATCTCCGGTTCCGGCCAATCCTACGACGATGCCATAACCGAAGAGCTGGTTGGCTCTTGCCCCTTTTAATGAAGCAATGTCCTTCAAACGCGCACCCCAGCAGGAGCACGATAATAAAGTTACAAAAAGAAGAGTGATTTTCATGATTCTTCCCCGCCCGACTCAGTGGTGACTTTCATATCCCGATTAATACTCTCAAACTTCAAATCTAAAAGTGAGTTAGAGCTGACTGAATTATCTTCACCAATTTCTCGATCGCGAACCATTCCCTGAATGTACACATAGGGCGCATCGACAGTCGGCTTAAAGCCTTGGTTAGCAGCTACCCGATAGGCGCCTCGAGGCAATACCTCTACAATAGTGACTTCCACAGTGTCTGGGAGTTTGGGAGCTGGTGAAGCAGCACTTGCCGGAGACCTGCCCCCGCCGGTGCCTTCAGAACTGGCATTCATATTTTCAGCATTGGCTTCAGGCTCAGGACTTTTCTTTTCCTTCTTCTTGTCTTTTTCATCCTTTTTTGGCTCTTCCTCAAGTTCAGGTCGTTTTACGGCTAGTTCTAACTTGGAGAGAAACTTTTTATCCAATTTCACAGTGATAATATCCCCTGGGGATCGTGTTTGGGTCGGGGAATAAATTTGATTCCAGCTGGAATCTTCGCTCCAGAGCGATCCTAGCTCGCGCTTGATCTGTTTCGGTTTTTGCCTAGAGACATGCGTGATTTTTGGCGGCGGTAGAATTTCGACATCTTTTTTTGCCGGAGAAAACCAGGAACATCCGCTCAAAACCAAACTGCAAAAAATAAAAACAGCCTGTTTCATGATTCTATTGCCTCTTATTTAATGAAGTGCCACACGTCCGGATGCGGATACTTTCGCACGGATAATTCGCTTGCTCGTCGGATTCTCTAATCGAATCCACTGCCCGGTTCTACCAGAATCTAAAGCTTTCATTCTTGCTGAAATCAGCATTTGTCGGTTTTCAAAAACAAGCTCAACCATTTGCCCCGTTTTGATTTCAGTGGGCTTTTCCAATTGGTTCCGATGAATCACTGTGCCGGGTCTGATGAAGGCGCGTGCGACCTGATCCGACACTTCAATTTCATTGGAAAAATATCCATTCTGCATAAATTTTGATATTTCCTGCTCTTGAAGAGTTGTATTTTCTTCGTTCAGAGCCTCGCCGGGGTTTATGGGGAGGCGACTCAGTAAAACCGGCTGGAATACTTTCACTACAGCGCTTCCGTAGCTCTTTTTCTGAACTCCTTGAGCAATCCAGGCCAACTGAAAATTAATCGCTCCCAAAAGAGGGCGAGGATTCATTTGAATGAGGGTGGCATCAGCGGGAACTACCCCCTGAGACGTCACTTGAGACACTTCAATTCGAGTTGCCTGAGGCCAATCTCGTCTGGCTGCACTTCGGATCATCTGCTCTAAATGACCCGAACTAGTGGAAGGTGCCGCCCAAACAGTCACTGAAGCCAAGAGAAGAAGAAATCCCATCATACTCGATTACCTCAATCCCGTTGTGTTCTGAAGCATCTGATCGACTGTTTGAATCACTTTTGAATTCATCTCAAAAGCCCTTTGAGTGGAAATCATGTCTGTCATTTCCCTCACCACATCTACATTCGAGGATTCCAAATATCTTTGCATGATGCCCCCAGCAGGAGCTTGATTGGGCACCGAGATATTGGCTTGCCCACTGGCCTCTGTAGCAAGAAAAATATTTTTTCCCATGGCCTTCAGGCCTCCCTTATTCACAAAGGTAGCCACTTGGATTTGTCCTAATTGTTGGCGTTCCGTATCTGTCATGATGGCCCAAACCATTCCGTCATCCGTAATTTCCACTCTGCGAGCATTTTGAGGAATGGAGATTTCAGGAACTAAAGGGTATCCATCAATGGTTTCAATACGACCAGTAGAAGATTGGTAGAATGAACCATCTCGCTTATAGCCCGTCTCTCCCGTGGGAAGTTGGACGAGGAAGAAGCCATCCCCCCGAATCATCATATCGAGATCTCGGGAAGTGGAGACTGGACTCCCCATTTCAAAATTAGTCTGTGTACCAGATACTTTCACTCCCATGCCCCGTTGAATTCCTACTGGAGCTTGGGTGAGTGCTGAGGTATTCGCCCCGGGCTCTTGCAAAGTTTCATAGAGGAGGTCTTGAAACTCAGCTCGGCTCTTTTTATAGCCAGTGGTATTCACATTGGCTAGATTGTTGGAGATGCTGTCGATTTGTGCCATTTGAGCTTCCATTCCAGAAGCTGCACTATTGAGGGCGCTGATCATCTATCGCTCCTTTGCTATCTCGTTGACGCTTTTGCTATCAATATCTTGATAAGTCCGCACTGCCTGCATGTGAGATTCGTAAGCTCGAGTTGCCTCGATCAAGCGAGTCATTTCGCTCACAGGATTCACATTGGAACCTTCCACAAAACCTTGATGAATCTTGCTCTTTACGTTCTCATTTTTTAAGTTGTTCGGATGTGTATTACGAAAGTAACTATTCCCCATTTTTTCGAGCCACTGCGGTTCATGAAATTCCTCAACACTCAATTGCCCAACCTCTGCGCCATTTTGAAGAATCCTTCCCTCCTCCGTGATCTGAATCGGTCCCTGACCGAGTTGAATCACCCGTTGCTCAGGAAGTGGCTGACGGTCGGAAACTGGACCTGTAATGGGGGGCGCGCCTGGAATCTGTAAATCGGTGACATTCGCTTGGGAGGGATTCCCCTTACTCAGAACAGGAAATCCATTGGAAGTCACCAATCGTCCGTCTTTATCGATACTGAAGTTTCCCTGGCGTGTGTAACGAACGCCACCAGGGGTCAGCACTTCGAAAAAACCAGTGCCTTCAATGGCCATATCCAATGTACGTCCCGATTTTTGAAGAGTGCCCTGCCGAAAATCCGTATAAACCCCATCCATTTCAACAAAGCTTTTGTCTCCTGTAGGACGCGCGTCGGGATCGGAGAGGCTTCGGATTTCTCTTTGAACACCGTCCACAGAATCGTGCCGGCGTAATTCCGTTAAGTATTCGTTAAATGTTCCGGTATCTCGCTTAAATCCGGGAGTGGTGGCATTTGCTAAATTATTCGCAATGAGCTCCACTTCTCGAGACTTGGCGAGACCTCCCGATAACGCAGTGTAGATTCCTTTATCCATGCCCAGGGATGAAGCATCTACCGTGCCAAACGGTTCGCTGGAGCCGCTGCTTTAAAGACATTCCTGAGCTACCCATTTTTTCCGATTCAGGCGGAAAGTTTTTCCTGCTCAGGAACCAAACCATCCAATGTAATGCATTGCGTTATCTCTTGAGAGTCAAATTAGTGACAAGCCAGTCTGTAGAATGGCGATTTTTTAGATTACAAAACTAAAAACCCCAGAGCCTCCAATGAAGGGAGGCCCCGGGGTTTGAATCTAATCCCCTGAGGGAATGATTAATTCAAATAGTCTTTAAATGCTTTGCCAGGCCGAAACTTAGGCACTGTGCAAGCTGGGATTTTTATCGATGCTCCGGTTTGTGGATTTCTTCCCGTGCGCGCTTTTCTTTTAGAACGGGTAAATGTTCCAAATCCTACCATGGTTACATCATCCCCTTTTTTCACAGATTTCCGAATGATTTCCAAGGTGCCATCAATAACACGTTCACAATCAGCTTTTGTGATTTCTAGTTCTGATGCCAGCTGTTCAACAAGTTGCGCTTTATTCATGATCTATTTTCTCCTCATCAAGAAACAAACTATGTTTTACAAGAGAACGGGTTTTAACAAAAGGGGCCTAGAGGGGTCAAACAAAAATCAAAAAAAAATTTTAAACTTATTAAATAAAAAAGTTGCCATTTACAAAAAACTAAACTCAGTTCACGGCACAAAAATTCGCTGGAAAAAAAACTTTCTCCTGAGTCAGAATATTCGATATTTCTAATCTGTTTCTACACGGTCCCTCAATTTTTAGAGACCCATTCCAGTAATCTTGCCCCACTCTGAGGGCATAATGATTTCCACTTCGAGTGCCATGAACTTTTTTTTGAATGGCTTTAGTCACCCATATTCCTTGAAAAGATTGTTGATGAGAATCTGAAAAACGAATCCATAGCTGTTGGTTAGGAAGTATATAGCTTTGATCGAAAGTTACGGCTGAGGTGTTCAGAACGGAATTCCAGGCGAAGATGATATTAGGTAGAATCCCCCGAAACCATGAGAATTGGCGAGCCATCTCTCCTCGTGTACCTCAAGCTCCCCTCCAAGAAAAGGAAAATGCGCCAAGCTTTTGCAACTCGGCGAATTCGATTGTAGGATGTGAGCACTATGCCGACTTCGGAACAAATTCCTTCGTACTTAAAAAAGTATTGCAAGGCTCAGGAGTATGCCCGTTACACGGCTCGCGAACATTCCACTTGGCGCTATATTCTTCGCCAAGCTACTGACTTTTTCAAAGATCATGCAGTTCCCGTTTATTTGGAAGGCTTGAAGAAAACCGGCATTTCAATTGAAAAGATCCCTAAAATTCAAGACATGGATAAATGTCTCAAAGAGTTTGGCTGGGGAGCTGTGGGGGTGAGTGGCTTTATCCCACCCTCTGCTTTCCTGGATTTGCAAGCTCGTGGGATTATGCCGATCGCCATGGACATGAGAACGTTGGAACATGTGGGATATACCCCTGCTCCGGATATTGTCCATGAGGCCGCTGGCCACTTGCCGATTCTTGCAGACCCTAATTACCGAAACTATTTTAAACAATACGCCACAATGGCAAAAAAAGCCCTGCAAACCAAAGCGGACATTTTGCTGTACGAAGCAGTTCGCATCCTTTCTGACATTAAAGAAAATCCAGATACCACAGAGTCTCAACTGGCCGCCGCTCAGGAACAACTCATGCTACGCACCCAGGAAGTTTCGGAAATCAGCGAACTCAATCAGGTTGCGCGAATGAACTGGTGGACTGCGGAATACGGACTCGTAGGTGATTTGAAAAATCCACTGATATATGGGGCTGGTTTGCTCTCATCAGTAGCTGAAAGCCGCCACTGCTTAGGGGCGAAAGTAAGAAAAATCCGTTTGTCTTTAGAATGCGTTCACCAGCCCTATGACATTACCGAGCCTCAGCCACAGCTATTTGTTGCAGAATCGCTCGAACAGTTACCCGCCGTTTTATCGGAACTGGAAAGTACTCTCAGTTACCGTATTGGCGGATTGGAATCCTTACAAAAAGCGCTGAGAACAGAAACGGTTACGTCGTGTCTATTTGAATCCGGAGTTTCTGTAAGCGGCTTACTGACACAAGTTTTGAAATTCCAGAATACGGTTTCATTCATTAAGTATGCGGGGCCCGTCCAGTTAAGCTTTAATGAAAATGAAATCCCTGGCCAAGGCCGTGCTCGGCACCCCGAGGGATTTAGTAGCCCTGTCGGTTGCTGGAAAAATCGCCCGCAACAGCCGCCGAGTACATTCGATGAGAGCACGCTAGCACAACTTGGAATTAAGAAAGGCCACGCGGCCTCTATAGAGTTCACTTCCGGCTTCACAGTAAAAGGCGAAGTAATCGACTGGATAAGAACCGATGGAAAATTAGCCATCATTCAGTGGAAAAACTGCACGGTGAAGAATGGAGAAGAAGTGTTTTATCGCCCGGAATGGGGAGATTTTGATCAAGTTTTAGGATCCGAGATACTTTCGGTCTATGCTGGACCTACGGATCGAGAACAATATGGAGATTACGAACTAGGAAAAGTAAGTACTACGCCGGGGCGAACCACTCCCTACTCAGCTCTAGAAAATAAAGTGTCGGTTTTTTATGACGGCCTCAGAAAAATGCGAGATGAGGCCAAAGCGTCGGTCAATGAATTAAAACGTTTAAGCGGACAAATCCTTTCCCAAGCCCCGGAGGAATGGCTATTGAATGTGGAAATCTTAGAATTGCTCAACTCGGCTTTAGTACATGCGGAAGGCAGTCACAGTTTAGCGGAACACCTGAAAGAGCGACTTCAAGCACAGTGGGACCAGTCTCCTCCGAACATCCAGGAACTGATTCACGAAGGGCTTCGTTTGGCGGCCCCCCACAATTCGAAATAAACGCTCTGCGTTAACACAAATTACCGAAGACAAATGCAATAAATTTAGCTAGATTTTTGTGTCGTTGGCTTGTCCTGTTGGGGCGTAGACAAGCGGTAAGTCACTGGATTTTGATTCCAGCATTCCCAGGTTCGAATCCTGGCGCCCCAACCACACTCACCTAAAAATACTTTTAAGAATATCTTGAACCGGTTTCGGCGCTTGATCCGTGAGTTTTTTGACCTCTTCTTTAGCTTTTTTAGTCACTTCAGATTTGGCTTTATCTTGCGCTGCTAACCCTAAATTACTCAAAGCAATTTTTGCGAGAAATTCAGGCGCCAATCCGTAATCATACTTCGGACTGAGCAACGTGCCGCTCACTCGAATGGGTAACCGAAAGGGTTTCCCTCGCTCGACTAAAACAGACTGCACTTGAATCCCTCCCTGGTCCAGATGCAGATCTTGTGCTTTCAACAGGTTGTAAGGATCGGAAATTTCCCATTGGGCATTCAGTGCATAATCAATCAAACCAATTTGCGTGTCCCCTCTCACATCAACACCTTTTTTTGGTACCGCTTCAGCAAAAAAATCAGGCGCAGAAAATACACCGTCTTGAATACTGAAGGTCCCAGTCATTTGAGAAAACTCAGAAGTGATGGGCTCATTCCGCAACTCCTTCCCTTTTAGGCTGGGAACTTTATTTCCGATTTGAACCATCGCCTCTTGTAGCCCCTCAGAGATCATTTTATTCATATCAATGGAAGATAGTTTAGCCGGCTTCACTTTCACTTTACCCTTTGCGTTCAAGTTTTTTTTCGCAAGAACGGGGTTGAAACTTTCTCCAGTCCCTTCAAACTGGGCGCTCAACAACCCAGTCGTAATATTCTTGAAGAGATTCATCTGAGAAGCGACAGCCTCTTGCAGCGACAACGTGTTGAGCTGGCCCTGAAATTTATACTTGGGACGTTCTCCCTGGAATGAAAATTCCCCTGCAGCGCGAGCACTTCCCCCCCAAAGACGAGCTTCCTCAAAACCACCGGATACAACGAGATTTTTCAAAAGAAATTTCCCTTTGAGAGGCTCAATGTGCACGTTATAAAACTTCAGACTTTTACCGTTCCAAGTCACTACTCCCGAAGCTTTTTTTGCAAGGTCATTCTTGGAAAGAAAAGCAAGGGGCGTATCGTAATCAGGAACCGAGACTGCACGTCCAGTTTTCTCAACAGGTGGAGTTGTTTTCTTTAGCGCTTCAGAATTTGCAACAGGAGCAGCAGCTAAAGAGTCTTTTTTCATCTTCTCCCAATCCATGAGTTGGTCGAAGTCCATCTCATTAGATTCACCTTGAACAACGATACTGGGCTTTTCGAAGGAATTGATTTGACTCGCAATTCGAACGTCAAATCCAGGAGCGTTCATTTGAATTTTCAGTTGATCGACAGAATCTAAATCCGCCTTGAACACAGCGGAAAAATCCAAGGGTCGTTTGAAATACTTTCCTTGAAACTGCCCCCCCTCCAAACTAGCTTCCACCTGTGCCTTTGGAGCATCTACAGTTCCCGAAGCCGATAGCACACTTTTGACTTTTCCTTTCAAAAGAGACTTATCCAGCGAGGGCAATAGCTCGCTCCATTCATCTAAAACGAGATTATTCAGCTCACTCTTCCACTGCAAGGTTTGCGAGGCACTCCCACTTTTTTTGCCTAAAGCGCCTTCAAAATTGAGAACTGCTTGATGAAAAACGAGCTGCCCTTGTGTTAGGTTCCATACTTCGGGACTCTCTACAGCCTTGAACTTAACAGTGAATGGGATGTTTTCATTTTTTTCAAAATGATTCCCTACTACGATTTTTACTGCTGTAAAATCGGCAGAGAGAGAAAAATCATTTTGGTCTTGTACACCCGCTATTCTAAAAGGGCCCCTGATTCTTCCAGAAGGGCTAAATGACGAATCGAGAACTCCTTTCAATTGAAAACCGGGGAGCCGGTTTAAAACAATTGCGTCACTGGTGAGCGCTAACGATTTGAGTTGATACTGTGCCTGTGTTTTCAAATCTGAAATCTCTAAATCTGCTTGTTGAACATCTAAAGAGACTGAGGCATTTCCGACCCAATCTGGCAGCTGTGCCTTTGCTTCTGATGCATCAGGAGCTGGCTTCGGCTTCTCTTCGGGATTGTCGGATTTTTTGATCAGAGTAGCAATATTCCAAAGGCCTTTTTCATTTCTCTCAAACACAATCTTGGGCTTTGAAAGGCGGACTACTAATTGCGGTTGCCCCTTCATGAGTGAACTCACTGGCACAGCCAAAGAAAACTCTCCCGTACTCAAAACTGGCTTTCGAGACGCATCCACCAGTTCAGCATGCGCGATTTTGACTCCTAATTGCCCCCAGAGTGACAGTTGTATTCTTCCTAACTCCAACTCGCCCTCAATTTGAGAATTCACCCAAGTAATAAGCTGGGGGCGGTACTTATCCACATCAATAACTAAGGGAAGGATGGACATGGTCAAAATAACGACGCCCAAACAAACAGTGATAATGGGAACAACTCTTTTAAAGAAAAAAGAATGACGTGATTTCATGGTTTCAAATTCTAACAGGTTTTTTGCACCTGACTATGGCCTAAGGCAAGAAGACGAGTGTTTCAGCGACTCCCGGATAACCATTTTCAAACCAGTGCCACCATCCAACAACCATAATCAAATGCCCGACGAAAATAAAAAAATGACTCCACATTTCAATTCGGTCTGAATTACCTGCCATATACCGTCGCCAATGCATGGCTTCGTCGATCACGCTGTAAAACACAGAAAGAATCAGCATGACCAAAGCGGGTATTCTCAAAAACTCTCGATAGGAGTAAGCCAAACAGAGCAAAAAGGTACTGGAAATACCTGCGAAGATGGTGATGTGATGGACAAGGTCTTCTCCGGTTTTAAGCGCCTGCTTATACACTGTCCGATGCCCTATAGTGTCAAAAGCAATCGCACCCACAAAGATGAAAATACCTATTGGCACATTCCAGACATAGACCGGGTAGCGAACACCATTCAGGTAACCGAAAACCAGAAACCCCGTGACGGACCCCAGAAGCCCCAACATCAAACCGACCCAGGCAAAATAGACCCGCCAATCCTCCACATTGAAAAGCTTCATGCGGCTGGCATAGAGCAAGGTATCTTCTAAAAAGTTTCTAGTGCGGTCCACTGGTGTCTCCACAAAGTCAAATTATCTACCCTCTTCCACGGTTTTAAAAGCCGATAAGGTACAGTTTTTAAAACTAACCCCATCGCACGCCCGATACAGAGGCATTTTTGAATTTTTCCAATAACAATTCGAGAATCCCAAGCGTGTTCTCTCCGCCTCTCCACTTGAAGTCCGATTTTGCGATAAACAGATAGGGCCATAGCGACCGCAAGCGATGCCCGCCAGGGGAGATATTTCAACCCTTCACTGCCCCTTTGATAATGCCGTTCAGCTTCTTTGAGTAACCTCCGCACAAGGTAAGCAATTGAGACACGATACGCCGGATTCTGAAGATCGCTCTCTTGGAGCCCGACTTCAGTTAGCCAATTCAGTGGCAAGTAGACCCGACCCATACGGGCATCGGATATCACATCCCGAGCAATATTGGTCAGCTGCATAGCAATCCCAACGTCCGAAGCATGCTCCAGAGCTTTATTCTCAGAAACTCCCATGATGTGACTCATCATGAGTCCCACGCAACCAGCCACTCGATAGCAGTAAAGACTCAATTCCTTCAAATCTCGGTACCGAGTATTTTCCACATCCATGCGCATGCCTTCCAATAACTCTAACGCATAAAAACTAGGGATCGAATACTCTCGAGCGACGCGCGATAACGCCTTAAATTCAGTCACTTCACTGGGGAATCCAGAAAACGCTTTCTCGGTTTCCTCTTGGATATTTGCTAATAACTTCTTTTGCTCTTCAACGCTCTCCACTTCATCGATCGCATCATCGACATAGCGACACCAGCCATACAAAAAATGTGCTGAGTCTCGATTGTTCTTATCGAACAATTGGCTCGCTAAAGCGAATGATTTTGACCCGCTTTGAATGATGGTTTGACACTGCTCTGCCAACGATTTTTGTGCCGGAGGTAATGAATGGGATTCGATTTTGATTCCGGATTTCAAATCCTCTAAAATCAACCCTGCCGTTGCCTTGGCGGAACCGACCACTCCAGGAATCCCCGCACCAGGATGCGTTCCCGCCCCAACAAAATACAGGTTCGGGATATGGTCTTCTCGGTTGTGAGTTCGAAAATACGCACTTTGCTGCAAGAGGGGTTCCAAAGAAAAAGCAGACCCCCATCGGGCATTCAGCTCTGATTCAAAATCTAAGGGCGTGAATATCCGCTGAGTCACGATCGAATCCTTCAATCCCGGCAGATACCTTTGATCCAAATAATTAATAATGGATTGCCCGTATTTTGGTCCTTCGACCGTCCAATCTACGGGGCATTTCTCAAGATGGGGAACTGGAGAAAGTGCATAAAAAGCATCACATCCCTCAGGTGCCAGACTCGGGTCCGTTAAAGTAGGCCGATGAACATACAGTGAGAAATCATCAGCTAAAACTCCGTTTTTAAAGATATCTGCTAAGTGTTCTTTGTATCGCGGTCCAAAAACGACGTTGTGATGTTCAAACTGGGGAAACTGCTTCTTTGTTCCAAAGTAGATCACAAAGAGCGACATGCTGAACTTACTTCGGGTTAATTTTTTTCGCTCACCTTCAACAGCAGAATTTTTCCTGAGCAGGTGGTGATAAGTGTGGAACACGTCTGCGTTGCTGACCACTAAATCTGCTTCAAACCACTCTCCATTTTTACTTTTTACTCCCTTAGCTAAATTATTCTCGGTGACAATTTCCTGAATTTCCGTACTGCATCGTATCTGCCCCCCCAATTCTTGAAACAACTTCAACATACCTTGAAGAAGCGCTCCTGTGCCCCCTCGAGGAAAGAAAACCCCCCAGTTTCGCTCAAGATAATGGATTAAAGTATAGATGCTCGATGTGCTGAACGGGTTACCACCGACGAGAAGTGAATGAAAACTAAAAGCTTGCCTCAAATGAGGCTCCTTGATGAATTTTGAGACTATCGAATAGACGCTGCGATAAGCCTCCAATCGCATGAGTTGAGGTGCTACTCGAATCATGCTCCACCAATCCAAAAACGGCACATGAGCTAACTTGGTATACCCTTCATTGAACACTTCTTCGGTATAGCTTAAAAAATCCAAGTATCGTTTGGCATCTTTGGGACTCACCTGCCCAATTTGCTTCAACGTTTTTTGAACGTCGTTCGTATAATCAAAAACAAAACCATCTTCCCAAAACAAACGGTACAGAGGAGTGACTGGCAGCAACTCAACATAGTCTTTCAACTCCCTGCCCGACAATTGAAAGAGCTCCTCTAAACAGGGAGGAGCTGTGATCACTGTGGGACCGGCGTCAAAAGTAAAGCCATCTTGCTTGTAAACGTAGGCTCTTCCTCCTGGTTTATCCCGTTTTTCTAAAAGAGTAACTTGCAGCCCCGCTGATTGAAGCCGAATCGCACAGGCTAATCCACCGAATCCACTCCCAATCACCACTGCTTTTTTCTTACTCATAAGCCCTCTTCAGTTGCTGTGCGACTTCTTGCATTTTTCCTATCGCTTCAGTATTCCACGGATGAGACTCCAACCGAAGCAATGCCTGATTTAGAAATGCGGCAGCTTCAGAAAATGCTTCTCTGAGCCAAAATGCCGTTTTGAAATACTCTTTCAGGGGACCTTCATCCGGGAGAGTTTCCACCAATTTGATAAACTCAGAGAACTCAACCTCAGAAAGACGCTGAGCCGCAACTGCCCAAATCCAAGAAGGGCGTCTCCCCTTGAGATCTTCAAACCGTTTGGGATCCGGAGGCGTCTTTTCTCGGACATTTCCTAAATCATCAAACATTTGCAACGCAACGCCAAACTCGGCTCCAAATTGAACCAATCGTTGATTCTGCTCGGGGCTGGCCCCTGCTAAAATAGCCCCCAACTCAAGAGCCAATGCTGTCAGAGCACCTGTCTTGAGTTCCAAAGACGAAAAACAAATACTTCGTATTCGCTTCTGAGAAACCTCACTAATCGGAGTCCCTACATCAAGAGCCTGTCCGGAATGAGCTCGTATCAGAGCCCTATAACAAGCTCGAATCAGCATGGATTTTTTTTGAGCATCCACTTCCCAAGTTTCAATAGTCTCGAAAGGCCAAAAATAGAGCCAATTGGCGCTATTCAGAGCAACTGCAACTCCATGGGTTTTATGCAGAGTAGGTTCGCCCCTTCTCCAATCACTGTTATCCTGAATATCGTCTACCACCAGAGATGCCGCATGAATCGCTTCAAGAACCGCTTGAGCCTGAAGCACATACTCACTAGCTGACTCGATTTTCTGGGGAACCAGATCAAATCCCAGCTGGACCAATTGAGCTCTAAACTTCTTACTGGGACGTTTCAAAAAGCTTTTGAGAGGATTTAACAAGGACTTTTCAATAAAATCCTCAATGTCCCCGCCCAAACTTAAGTCCAACCAATGCTCGAGTGACTTTGAAGAGGGAAGTCCGATGTCGCTATTAATTTCCATTTACAGTTCCCCAATTCCACACTCGTAAAGCCGCAGAGACACTTACAGGAGGAGTTCTTAAGAAAAATCTCACTTTGTCCAACCACCCCATTCGCCCCGAGTAAAAGGCATGAATCACGTCATCAGGTAATTGATAAAAGTGTTGTAAAAGTTCAAATCGCTTTTCATCAGCCACAGAGCAAAAGAGAACTCGATTCAACCACCAATAAAACGACTGTGTTTCCGCCAATTTTTTCTTTTGACTCTCTAACAAACGTGGCCAATCCGATTCTTCATGAGCCGATAACAAGAGCTCTACGGTTTCGACAGCACATGGAAAACTGTACCCTGTGGTCGGATGAAAAAATCCCCCCCGCATACCCACTGTTAAGGGTGTTTCTCGAACTTCCTCCGGAGAACGACCGCCTTGAATAAAGTTATTGGACAACGGCAGTGGCAAACACCCCTGCTCTTCATCAAATATTTCCTTTACTTGCCACGCTTTGCTCAAGCAGTAGTTGAGAATTTCTTGACGGGTTCCCTCGATGTCGAGTTCTGGTACTCGACTGTATCGCGTATCTTCCACCAACAAACGGGTCTCCGTCCAAGGCAGACAGTAGAGGAATCTATACCCATCTTGTTGAGCAACTGTCGCATCCATCAAAACAGGCCCTTTGAGTCCATGAGGATGATTTAATTCCAACTCTAACCCTACAAATTTTTGGAACCCCAGCGTAGCGGGTTCCCATGCATGGAGCCCTCGCCCATCAACAATCACCCGCCCTTGGATTTGGCGTCCGTCCTGCAACAACACTCGATCCCCTTCAATTCTGAGAACCGACTGATCAAACAGAATATTCTCAAAGAGTTCCTTGGTGATCACTTCATGAAGCTTTCTCGACCTGATGGAAAAGTAACGACTTGCGATAATTCGATGGTATTTGGGAAAGGCAACTTCATAGAAGGGCCAAACAGCCGAGAGCAATGGCTTCAGCCACTCCAAAGCTGCGGGAGAGACGTCTTGCTCGTGAAAAGACCACGTGTGCTTACCCCCTAACGTATGACCTTTCTCCAAGATAAGAAACCGAAGCCAAGGCTTGATGCGTTTCAGCTGCCAGGCCAGTAGGCTGTTCACCAGACCGCCACCGACGAACAAAATGTCATAATGATTCGAGTTCATGAAGCCCTCCTAACCTACAAAACCCCTCAGGTTCTGGCAACGGGAACCTTATTTAGTCTTTTCCATTGGTTTCAGCAGGTTAGAGGGTACAAAGCCAGTGGTTTCTGGGGTTTTTGTGTTAAAATGGGTTCGTTACTTTGGCACTCTCATGGCGTACTTCTTTTACTTGCTGAACATTTTCGCTCTGTTCTTTTTAGCGCAATGTACATCCGCCCCTGATTTATCTCTTCAACCTTCCATTTCGGGAACTGATTTTTTTTCTGATCGTCCTCCAGATTCGATCACCGGCGACGGTTCGCCTCTTTTTAAGCAGGCCCAAACGTTCGATAAAATGCTCCGCGGACAGTTACCAGAAAAAGAGATCACTCAGTTTTTAGCCGAATGTAAAAAAACGCAGTCTGCGGGCTTGTTCTGTTCGGGATTTTACCAACGCAAAAAGCTCCTGAACCTGGTTAGCGAGAAAACTTCCCCTCCGATAGCAGTCCAAAAAAAAGAAGTGCTCCCTCTGAAAGCTGATTGGAAAGATGGCGCCATCACGAATCTGAAGGCCCTGAGAAATTCAAAAATTGAACCCTTGATTAAAGGCTTGTCAGGCCTTTCTCAAGAGGAGTTGGTTACTCTGTCAAAGTTTGCCCTTCAGGAATCGAAGTGCCCCAATCGTTTCGCAGTTGCTGTTGGTGCGATGTTGGAGGATTTTTTACCCAGTCAGAATCATCATGCTCTCATCGCAGATTTATATTTGAAAGGCGCCCGATGCGCAAAACGAGAGCCGGTAGATCGTGAAAACTATCTGACCCGAGCTGGGCTGCTCCTGCTTTGGAATAATCAGTGCAAAAAAGCTATTAGCGCCCTCAAACAGGCGGTTCCTACAGATGCATTTTCGGGACGCGCCCTGTACTGGTTAGCTTATTGCCAAAAACGAACGGGGGACTCTGTGGGAGCAGAGTTGACGCTCACCAAGCTCTTGGCAAGACAACCTCTCTCTTTTCATGCGCTCCTTTCCTCTCAGGACCTGAACAGTGATCCTTTTCAGGACTGGCTCCACAACCGCACTTTGGAAAAGAAGCGCAGTCAACGGACTCCACAGGCAAATGTTTTTGTTCGACAGGCAGAAGTCTTGAAGAAGTTTGGCTTCGACTTTTCAGCAGCCATCATTTCTGAGTGGATTTTTAGTAGGTACAAAAAACTGGAAGGTGAGTTTCGCCTCCATGTTGCTTCTCTTGCAGCTCCCCCCACTGCCATTCTTCAAATACCGGCAGTGTTATTAGCCCAGCCCCACCTGGCAAATCGTTCGGTCATGGAACAAATGTACCCCCGTCCTTTCTTTGAAGTATTTGTTAGACATCAAAGAGGCATTGACCCGTATTTACTGATGGCGATTGCCCGAAAGGAGAGCCGATTCAATCCAAAAGCGGTTTCTTGGGCGAATGCCCAGGGACTGATGCAAATCAATCCAGAGACTGCACGCCAAATGACCGGTAAAGACTCTCTGGATCTTTACAACCCTGCTATCGGCATTGATTTAGCTGCTCTTCACTTGGAATCAGATTTATCCAGATTTGACGGACGATTACCCCATGCAATCGCAGCCTACAATGCGGGTCACGAAGTGGTTTCCAGGTGGGTCCAAAGATATGTAGTTTCTGATCCGATACTTTTTATGGATTTAATTCCCTATCGCGAAACACGAGATTACACTGGTTTTGTTCTCAGTAATTACTACTGGTATAAAAAACTTTACACAAAAGAACCGCTTAAGTTGAGAACTTCATTTTAGTGTATCCCCATCTATGCATTATCCCAAGTGTAGCCTTCTTGTTCTAAAGCGTAATCCGCCAATGCAATAATCTCAGCATCATCATTTTCATCGATTTTTCCGAAATTACTTTTCACACGACGTCGTACTTGCCCAGAAAATACATGTAATATTTCCTGCTCCTTCTTAGTTTGCTCTACCCCTTTTTCCTCAATGCTCGCAGTTACTCGAGAAATAACACAAGCCAAAGCAAACAAATCAATCATCGCATCAGCTAGGCGTCGCGTGGGGAACTGTAAGTCGACAATTTTTTTGCCATGCTTTCTTAAAAGTTTGTCGGCAAAACTCGCAAGCCCCTGTGTGCACTCCTCAAAAATAGCCGTCTCTGCTTTTAATGAAGGATGAGCTTTGGTGAAAACAGATTTACCAAAACCGGTGGTCAAAGAGACCTGCTTCTTGGCGTAGTCTGTAAAGATACCAAAACCCTTAATAGGATCCTGAAATACCTTATCCACACTGGAAGCAACTTCTTTAAGCTGTTGTCCCACATCATGCATTGCAGTCAGCGCGATAAACAATCTCAGAATATCGTTTGTGCCCTCATAAATACGATTAATTCGCGAATCTCTGAGCATTCTCTCATAGGGCAGTTCAGTCATATACCCGCCACCACCCGCGATTTGAAGCGCTTCATCTAAAGTTCTCCACAAACATTCGGTGGCGAAAACCTTGCTGATTGCAGCTTCAACTGCATAATCCTCATGGCCTTGATCCACTAAACCTGCCACCATATTCACGATCGATTCAGTGGCGTAGCAATCGACCACCATATGCCCGATTTTTTGTTTCATGAGGCCAAACTCGGAGATAGGTTTACCAAACTGCTGTCGTGTTTTAGCTTGGTGCGTACTCAGAGCAATAGCCCGTTTCATACCTCCGATACATCCGCCACCAAGTCCACTTCGACCGCTATTTAAAATCTTCATGGCTACTTTGAAGCCCTTTCCCACTTCGCCAAGAACATTTTCTTTTGGAACTTTTACGTTATCGAAGCTCACCGTGACGGTAGAACTGGCTCGCAAACCCATTTTATCTTCATGAGGCCCCGTACTGACTCCTGACATATCCCGAGTCACAATAAAAGCAGTGATTTGTCCTTCCGCAGTATCTGTTCGAGCAAATACTGTAAAAAAATCGGCAAGCCCCCCATTGGTGATCCAAATCTTTTCTCCGGTCAGAACCCAGTGCTCCCCTTGAAGCACAGCCTTGCTTTTAATCCCTGCAGCATCGGATCCAGCGCTCGGTTCGGTGAGACAAAAACATGCAATCATTTCTCCACTAGCAAGGCGAGGAAGATATTTTTTCTTTTGTTCGTCAGTTCCAAATAGCAACAGGCCTTTCATGCCAATTGAGCTATGCGCTCCAGCAGTAATAGCGACTGAAGCTTCATATCGGCTGAGTTCCTGAAGCACTCTCGAATAGGCAGTTACAGAAAGTCCTAAACCTCCAAACTCTTCAGGAATAATGAAGCTGAACAAACCAAACTCTTTCATTTCCTGAAGGAACTCTTTGGGGAGTTCTCCTTGTTTGTCCCACTTTCTAAAATCACTGTCTTTCCCTTTTAACCAGGAAGCAAAAGATGCAAAAACAGACTTGAGAGTATCTTTTTCATCTTCTTTCATTTTGGGAAACGGGAATAAAATCTCCTCAGCTATTTTCCCCATACATAAAGCTCTCATAAAACTGCCAGATGATTTACTCATTCGATTCTCCTACTTATTTGCAAATTGCTGATGAAGCCAGCTCTCATATTTGGAATTGGCGCCCATCACCGGGATAAAAACCACACAAGGACATTCATAGCTATGGACAGCCTCAACCGCTTTACTCACAAAATCCTTCTTTTCTACTCGAGTCTTTGCAATCAGAAGTACCTCCTGAGAATGCTCGATGCGACCCTCCCATGCGTACCATGATTGGCATTGGGGAAGGATATTGACACAGGCCACCAAATTTTGCTCCAAAAGATGTTGTGCGATCCGATTCCCTTCTTCAAGATCCCCTGCCGTGATGTAAGCGATTAGCCATTCCATTGTGGATTATTTTATCATAGAGTCCTCTCCTAAATGAATCGCTCTGAAAATAAGACCGTAAAGCTCATCACCTGGAACGTGAATTCAATCAATGTCCGATTGGAGCGCCTAGTTCAGCTCATTCAACGCGAGGATCCGGACATTGTGTGTTTACAGGAGTTGAAATGCACAGAAGACAAATTTCCAGCTGAGGCTCTACAAAAAGCTGGTTATAGAACTCTAATATGGGGACAAAAAACTTATAATGGAGTGGCTCTTCTATCCAAGGTTGATCCTCAACATCCATGGAAGGGTTGGCCTGAGGGTGAGTCTTCAGATGAGGCTAGAATCATTGCTGCGGATTTCGGCGGCGTGGAAGTGCTGTGCGTGTACGTGCCCAATGGTCAAGCGGTGGGTACTGACAAATTTGATTTCAAAATGAAATGGTTAGGCAAACTCCATGAGACGATTCATCAACGATTAAAAAAGAATCAAGCAATTCTCATTTGTGGGGATTTCAATATTGCTCAGTCGGATCTCGATGTGCACGATCCTCAGCAATGGAAAGGTCAGTGTCTTTTTTCGGATTCCGAAAAAAAGGCTCTCAACCGTATATTGGAACTTGGTCTAGTGGATCTGTATCGAGCCACACACTCCTCGGAACCTGGTTTTACTTGGTGGGATTATAGAAGTGGGGCATTTCCCCGGAATCATGGCTTACGAATTGATCTCATTCTCGCCAGCTCTCATTTATTGGATCAAGTGGAGGATATCTATGTCGACAGAAATGAACGGAAAGGAGAAAAGCCCTCTGATCACGCCCCGGTGATTTGTGTTTTTAAAGCGGCGGCATTTCCAAGCTGGTAAAAGGATCCCGAGGATCTTCTTCTTTTTCAGAACTCTCCCAAGTTGATTCTACTTCTTCAGATTTACCTACGCTTAAAAAGAGCTCCTCATCAAAACTAAAATCCTCATTCCAAGATTCACCCAGAGATGTTTCGATATCACCTGTTGGCTCTCTCACCTCGTCTGCTTCTTTAAAAGGATCCTCGACTTCTAAGACTTGCTTAACTTCAGAGGCTTCAAGGAGATCGGACTTGAATTCTCCCAAGGGTCCTTGGGGATCTATCTCGACCAGATCTGATAATGTCTGTGAAGCTTCTGAGGAAGCAGTAGAAAGCGCTTGAGACTTAAGCCATTGGCTTTCGAGTTTGAGGGGCGATTCAGCAGAAAAAAGCACGTAAGAAGGCAGAAGGCTTAATAATATCCAGCGAATTCTCATAGTCTCTTTTCGTCGGAAACCAGCCGAAAGGTTATCGCGCCGCAACAGGCATTCAGGTGGGGTCTAAATCCACGATCGCCAAACGTTTATTGATGATTCGTAAGGCTTTTTTTCCATGAAAAAAATCTACCAAATCATCTCCGATGAGCTCAGCAGCTCGAGGAGTAAGAGCACCGATACTGACCCATTCTTCCTTGGAGAGTTCCGGATGACTGAGCAGTTGATGAGCTTGATGCTGATTCATCAAATAGCGAGGCATGATCTTATGTTTCCCAGCTAAAAAATAAATATAAGTCTGTATTAAATCAGCGGCATAGGGATCCACTCGGATGATTTCTCTTTTGTCGGGCTGAAGCCGTGGCTTAGATTTAAGCTTTCCTTCAGCAATAGCTTCTAAGATCTTCTTTCCACTTCTTTCTATTTCTTTTGCATGAATTCCACGGAAGGTTTTCAATTCTTCAAGACTTTGAGGCTGGCTTCGGGCCAACGCCACCAAGACCTCATTATCTGCAATCCAGCCTCTCGGTAAGTTCGCATCCCGTGCCCGAGACTCGCGCCATCGAATGAGTTCCGCTAGAACGGACTCTTCTTGGTGCAGGTGGGCTCCCTTGGCGATTTTCATAGCCATTTCCTCAGGAGACACTTCAAACTGATGAGGATCAATGAGGCTCTCTTCTAAAGCCCATTCCCAACGTCCAAGGGTTTCTAATCGCTCCCGCAACTCTTCCCCTAACCTCACTAGATGGGCAACATCCTGTTCCGCATAATGTAATAATTCATTGGAGAGTGGCCGATTCAACCATTTGGCCCGGGCTCGTCCCTTGGAAACATGAACCCCGAGCACTTCGCGCAGCAGTTTCTGAAGCCCGATGCTATCGCCCATGCCACAAAGTGCCGCAGCAACAGAAGTATCAAGAACCGGATTCGCGACAACGTCATAAGACCAAAAAAAACATTCCTGATCCGCGTGACTCGCGTGCAATACTTTTAAAATCTTGGGATCCACCAAATTTTGAATAAGTGGCATTAACTCACTCTTGCTTAAAACCGTGGGATCAATCAGCCAAACCTTCTCCGCTGTGGCTATTTGGATCAGGGCTATTCTTGGAAAAAAACTGGTTTCACGAATGAATTCAGTATCTAGTGCAAAAACAGGAACTTTGGCTAGTTCGTTTGCAAGTTCAATTACTCCCTCTGGAGCCGTTATCATGGGGGCTATTGGTTTCATGCTTTAGTGTCGTATAATATACATTCCGTGATTTAAACGGACATTGATGTTCTCCAAATACCGGATTATAAAGTGTTTCTCAAACGATGGAACCATTAATCAGCTATGGCTAAGACATTTTCAGGATCCTTCCCACAACCTCGATTCATCACCGCGGCCTCTCTGTTTGATGGCCACGATGCTGCCATCAATATCATGCGGCGGGTTTTGTTGTCGCACGGAACAGAGGTCATCCACTTAGGTCATAATCGTTCTGCTGAAGAAATTGTCGAAGCGGCCATTCAAGAGGATGCTCAAGCGATTGCTCTCAGCAGCTACCAGGGCGGCCATCTTGAGTTTTTCAAATACATTAAGGACCTATTGAAAAAAAGAGGCGCTGAGCACATTTATATTTTCGGAGGTGGTGGTGGAACCATCACTCCTCAGGAAATTCAAGAACTCGAAGCTTACGGAATCAATAAGATTTATTCTCCTGAGGATGGACGCAAATTGGGACTCGACGGCATTATTTTAGACATGCTGAAGCATCTAAAAACGCATCCCCTTCACACCAAACACTGGGATCGGCTCCAGCAGTTCACTAAAGAAAACCAAGCATTAGCAGAAGTACTTACTTGTGCTGAATTGGGTCCCGAAGCCTTCAGTCATGCGGGTTTGGAAAAGCAATTAGCTTTGTACTCTCAGGCTCTGGAGCATGCTCGAAAATCACCCTCCCCCGCACCCGTAATTGGAATGACAGGGACGGGTGGAGCAGGAAAATCCAGCCTGACCGATGAACTGGTGTTGCGACTTCTCGAAGCCGATCCGCAATGCCGAGTGGCTATTTTAGCGATCGATCCCACCCGAAGAAAAACGGGCGGCGCTTTATTAGGAGATCGGTTGAGAATGAACAGCCTTCAGAACGCTCGATGCTACATGCGTTCTCTAGCAACTCGTGAAGCACACGTATCTATTAGTCAGGCTACTCGAGATTCTATTGCCATCTTAAAGGCTGCCGGATTTGACTGGGTTTTTGTGGAAACTGGCGGGATTGGACAAGCAGACACTGCAATCACCGACTTGGTGGATATCAATCTCTACGTGATGACCAGTGAATTTGGTGCCCCCACCCAATTGGAAAAAATTGGAATGTTGGATTTTGCAGATCTCGTGGTTTTGAATAAGTTTGAAAAAGGTGGAGCGTTAGATGCTCTGACCGAAGTTCGAAAGCAGTTCAGAAGAAACCATAAAGAGTTCGAATCTCAGCCCATGAACCGATATCCGGTCTTCGGGACCATTGCTTCTCGTTTCAACGACATGGGGGTGAATCAGGTCTTTACTCATCTTCGTCGCATTGCTCACCAGCCAAAAAAACGCATTCCTTTAGAGCAGGATTTTGTGATTCCTCCACCTCATCAGTTTTCCATTGTTCCCAGAGAGAGAACTTCTTATTTATCTGAAGTTGCAAAAGCGGTTCGCTCGTATCGTCAATCTGCTCAGAAACACATTGCTGCTATCAAAAAGACCGAGGCTATTGAAAATACGCTCAGAGATTTGCCCGCTCTCAGTGCAGATACCCACCAAGAATTAAAATTGGCACTTCAAACGTCACAAAGCGCGCTTCCTTCAGAAGTAGTGAAAGCCTTGCGGCAATATCGCGATTTAGCAGATCGTTATCGAAACGAGCATTTTGAATATCACGTCCGGAATCAGACTTTTCAGGTACCCATGGCCAACGAAAGTTTGAGTCATCAAGCTATCCGTAAAATTTCACTGCCTCATTTTGAATCTCAGGCAGATTTAGCGCGCTTTGTATTTTTTGAAAATCTGCCAGGCTATTTTCCTTATACAGCTGGAGTTTTTCCCTTCAAGAGAACCGAGGAGGATCCCAAGCGACAATTTGCCGGAGAGGGAACCCCCTCTCGCACCAATAAGCGCTTTCATCTGCTGTGTGACGGTGAAAAGGCCAAACGCCTCTCAACGGCTTTCGATAGCGTAACTCTTTATGGTGAGGACCCTTCCGAACGCCCAGATATTTTCGGAAAAATTGGCGAAAGCGGAGTCAGCGTTTGTACTTTAGACGATGCTCGGGAATTGTATGCGGGGTTTGACTTGTGTGATGCTTCCACAAGCGTTTCCATGACCATCAATGGGCCGGCTCCTATTCTTTTAGCTTTTTATTTCAATACGGCTATTGATCAACAGGTTGAAAATTTTGCACAACGTGAGGGCCGCACTCCCACATCCCCGGAATTAGAACACATAAAAAGGCAAACCCTCAGACAAGTACGAGGCACCGTTCAAGCCGATATCCTTAAAGAAGATCAAGCGCAAAACACCTGTATATTCTCGACTGAATTTGCTTTGCGAATGATGGGAGACATTCAAAGCTATTTCATTCAAAATGAAATAAAAAATTATTATTCGGTGAGTATCAGTGGCTATCACATTGCTGAAGCTGGAGCGAATCCCATTAGCCAGTTGGCATTCACCTTGGCTAACGGCTTTACTTACGCGGAATACTACCTAGCTCGTGGCATGAAAATTGATGATTTTGCTCCCAATTTTAGCTTTTTCTTCAGCAATGGATTGGACCCCGAGTACACCGTGATTGGCCGAGTTGCCAGACGGATTTGGGCAATTGCAATGCGGGATCGGTATGGCGCCAATGAGCGAAGCCAAAAACTGAAGTATCATATTCAAACCTCAGGACGCTCTCTCCATGCTCAAGAGATGAGCTTTAATGACATCCGAACGACGTTACAAGCCTTGATCGCTTTTTTTGACAACTGTAATTCACTGCATACCAATGCCTACGATGAAGCGCTCACAACTCCCACGACCGAAAGTGTTCGTAGAGCCATGGCAATACAGATGATCATTTCAAAGGAGTTGGGTTGGGCGAAAAATGAAAACCCCCTTCAAGGAAGTTACTTCATCGAAGAACTGACTGAATTGGTTGAATCAGCCGTTCTAGAAGAGTTTGATCGTATCTCGGCTCGAGGAGGAGTCCTGGGCGCTATGGAATCTCATTATCAACGTTCTAAAATTCAGGAAGAATCGCTATTTTATGAAACAAAAAAACACGATGGATCGTTGCCTATTATTGGCGTGAACACCTACATCAATCCAGACACTGAAAATCCTGTTTCCACCCCGCCTTCCCAACTCACCCGGGCGACCTATGCAGAAAAACAAGAGCAGATTGATCGAGTCAGAGCCTTTCAAAAGAAGCATGCTACGGAAGCTCAAACGGCGCTGAAACGAATCAAGTCTGCAGCCCACCAGAATGAAAATATTTTTGAAGCCTTAATGGAAGCAGCCCGAGTTTGTTCTTTGGGACAAATGAGCAAAGCCCTCTACGAAATTGGCGGGCAATACCGTAGAAATATGTGACCTAGAAAATATATCGTTTTCTACTGATATTTAGCAGCAAAGCCGTACAAATCATAAACATCATCATTGACGACCCGCCATAACTGAAAAAGGGTAAAGTCACTCCCACAATAGGTAGAACTCCAATCACCATCCCAATATTTATGAATACGTGCCAAAACATTACCGCCGTGAGCCCCACAGCAATCAATAGCTCAAACTTATCTCTGGCCCGCAACACAGCTCGAACTGAAAATAACAAATAACTGGCATAGAGTCCTAGCAAGAACAGAGCCCCCACAAAGCCTCGTTCTTCCGCAAAAACAGAAAAAATAAAATCTGTATGCTGTTCTGGGATGAAGTTTAACTGAGCTTGCGTTCCCTCTAGATATCCCTTACCCAGCACCTTTCCGGAACCAACAGCTATACGGCACTGAAGCGCATTATAGCCAGTTGCTTTCGGGTCTGAGGTGGGATCCAAGAAGGTTTTTACCCGATTTCTCTGATAATCATGGAGTACGTACTTGTAGGCAAGCGGGATGCTGATCAAAGCAACTACTAATACGAGGAAAATAGACTTCCATTCTACTCCGATAAATAAAATCATTGAAGCCGCCGTTAAAAAAACAATCCCTGCAGTCCCCATGTCCGGTTGTTTTTTGATCAGAAGAAAATAAGGAATGATGAGCATAGCCGGTACTAAGAGACGCTTGAGGGAATACGGAGCTCCTGTTTTATCATCGGCAAAATAACGGGCCAGGGCTAAAATGATGGCAATTTTTGCAAACTCGGAAGGCTGAAGTCGAAAAAAACCTAAGTTGATCCAGCGCTGACTTCCGTTTCCCACATGGCCAACTACCAATACCAAGCCTAAAAGCAACAAGCATCCTGCATAAGTGGGATAGGCAAGTTTTTTCAGTAAATCAGATTCAATAAATACAATGCCCGCAATCAAAACACATCCTGAAAGAAAATAGATCGCTTGTAGTTTTGTAAGAGTTTGTAATCCAGGACCTCTGCTCGCACTGTAGAGAGTGACCAAACCCGTAAGCACGATCAACAGTGTACTGATCACGAGTCCTAAGTTAAAACTACGAATCACCTCTGGGGAATCACTTTTCAGCATTATTCATCCATTTCTTCAAAAGGTACTTGTATGCTCTTCTTGGGCTTTCCGGAATTTTTGGCGTTCTTTTTTGTGACTTCATCTACAGGAATGCCTTTTTCCAAATTAATTTTATCAAAATAGGCCTCTACGACATCCCGAACAATAGGAGCCGCTGAGGAACCATGACAGGAGTGTTCAGCCAGAGCAACAACTGCTATTTCAGGCTGTTCTTTGGGGGCATAGCCCACGAACCACCCATGGTGGCGTTGCTTTTCTGGCAGAGCCATACAGTTTTTTACGCGCGAAATATCACTGAAACCCCGGACTTGAGCAGTTCCGGTTTTGCCCGAGATGATCGTTTTTTGACTCCGTCCACTCACCACTGCAGTCCCGCCAGGCCGATTGACGACTTCAAACAATCCCTCTTTCACGGCTTTCCACACTTCGGGATCCAGTTTGATATCTGCTTGCTTCTCCGGCTTGAATTCCTCGAGCAGCTCACCATTGGGACGTTCAATTCTTCGAATGAGAAAAGGCTTAAATCGCGTCCCCTCATTGGCAATAGTCGCATAGGCATTCACCAGTTGAATTGGCGTGATAGTCACAAAGCCTTGTCCGATTGCGGCGCTGAGGGTTTCCCCGGGAAGCCATTCTTGTTTCAATGCTTTCAACTTCCAATCCGAGTCTGGAATCAGTCCTTTTTGCTCTCCGTTGGGTAAAACTCCCGTGACACTCCCGAAACCGAAAAGCCGAGCATAATTCGCAATCGCCTCAATCCCCAACTGAGCCCCCAGCTGCGAAAAATACACATTGCAAGACTCTCTCAGCGCCTTCACAAAATCGGTCCATCCGTGGGTTTTCCAACAATTCAGTTTATGATTACCCGTTTTGATGAAGCCGTGACAGTCCATTCCTGTAGATCGCTTTGCAACTTTTTCTGCCAAAGCAGCAATTCCGACAATCGTTTTGAATGTGGAGCCTGGCATATAGATATCTTGAATCGCGCGGTTTCTCATGGGCCTATCTGGATTCTTCTGAATACGAGACCATAGGTTCGGATCTACTTCTCGGCCGGAGATCTTCTCCGGATCATAGGAGGGTAAATTAACCAATGCTAATACTTCTCCAGAGCGGGGATCCAGTGCCACGACGGTTCCGTTGAACTCATGTTCCTTCATGGATTGAAACGCTCGATTGGATAAATCGATATCGATAGTCAAGTACAGGCTGTTACCAGGACTGGGCTCAGTCTGGGAAAAGTACCCCAAGATCTTATCGCTGTTCTCACTGGAGCGGCGGCGCCCCCGGGCATCTACTTCTACATAGCCAATTCCATCTTGCCCTCGTAAAGCAGAATCAAAAAACCTCTCTAATCCCGTCCGACCAATAAAATCGCCCATCTGAAGTTTTGGGTCACTCTTAATATCTTTTTTTCCAACTTCGCTGATATAGCCCAGAAGTTGAGCCCCCACTTCGCCAAACAAATACTTTCTCTGAACGTTGCTTTCAATATCCACTCCAAGAAAACCAGAAGGTGCCGTCTCGATAGCTGCTATCAAATCTTTACTCACATCTGATTTTAATAAGCCAGGAGCATAGCTGGGTCCCCGATTAATTTTTGATAGTTTGCGTTCAAACTCCTGAGGATCCATCTTTAATGCCGAAGCCAAACGTCGGTTTTCGTCCTCTTGGTACGAGTAGTACTGTGAGACTAATACGACATCAAATGCCGCCCGGTTATCAACAATCACTTTGCCATTTCTGTCGTAAATCCGTCCTCTTGCTGCGACCACCTTTTCCTTTTTGAGCCGATTAGCTTCAGAAAAACTTCGCAGTTCATTGCCTTTTATGATTTGCAGAAAAAAGAGCCTACCCACCAAAATAAAGAAACCAATAACTATCGGAACTTGGAAAATCCAAATTCGGGTCCGGTACTCTTTTACTTCATCCTCACGACCAATCACGCTATTCCCTCACCTAGATCCAAAATTTCTCGAGGCCCCTTAAAGGTCAACTGATCGATCACTCCTAAGCCCAAATAACAGAGCCAGCCCAAAACAATATTCATTGAAAGAATTCCAGGGTGCAGGTTATTCCAACTCCACAAACCCCATCCTGAATTAAAAGCCCCTGCTACCAGTGGTAAAATGATACGCGACAAACCCACCAAGACTGTCATCAGTCCCAAAATACTCATTCCACTATTAGCAAAAAATGCTTCACTGATGAGTCGCGAAACAACAAATATGAGTAAGTAATAAATGATAAATACGCCCACAGGAGCTACACTTTGAAGCGTGTAAAGATGTGCTAGGACAAACCATAGTAAGAGCCCCTCAAATAAAGGTCGTCGTTGCCCGTAATAGACCATGAAGGGCAATAATAAATCCCAATTGGAAAACACACTGGGCGCAATCCAAAATGTAGTGGTTCTCACCAACAAAAGAACGAGAAACAATCCAATCATGATGATGGGATTGAAACTACGTATTGTTTTTGCTTGGTTGGTTTGAAGATATAACAACCAGCACCTCTTCAATTCGATAAATATCTACTGCAGTCTTGACTGAAATATTTTGTAGAATCCCGTTTGAAGTTGAGGAGATCTCAGATACGTATCCAATCAACAAACCACTTGGAAATACGCCTCCGAAACTTGTAGACACCACCGCATCATCTTGAGAAACATCCTCCAAACGGTCCATGTACTTCAATTTACAATGGAGCGACTTCGACTCTCCGGAAATGATGCCGCGAGCGCGGCTCCGTTGAATGACTGCATCAATATTGCTGGCAGGATCTGCAAGCGTCAAAACATCAGCGAATTCATCGGTGACTCGATAGACCGTACCTACAACGCCGGCCGGATGTACAACTCCCATGCCCACGGCGACTCCATCTTTTCGACCACGATCAATTCTAATCCCGATGAAATCGGACGAAATATCATGCGCAATCACTTGTCCAGGAACAGTTTTAACAGACAAACTATTTTTGAACTCGAGCAAGGAGGCCCATCTTCGGTTCGTAGATTCAACTTCTTGTAATTGGATTAATTTCTGCTTTGCCTCATCAATCTCTTTTTCCAGTAGTTCATTTCTTTTGGCGGTCTCCACAAGAAAGACGTAGTGATTTGCCAGTTTTCGCAAACCCTGTGTAAAAAAACCTGTGTTTTGTTGCAAATGCCCAGTCACCCACATGAGAGCATTATCCACTTTACCCGTGCGCCCGCTTCTGTGTTGGTGAATATAAAGCGCAAGAAAGCATACGGTGACCGTACTTAAACCAAAAAGAACTAGTTTTTTATTTGATGATACCAATGCGTTGATTTTAATAATAAATTGCCTTATTTTAAACACATTCGTTGCGTTCTGTCAGTGTTAGCTTTTCTTTTAATGGCAGTTTTTTTGGAAAGGGCTCGCTTATGTTAGATATCCTCAGGAAAAAGAAAGAGCATTGGATATCCGCCTTCATTGTACTCGCAGTGGCAGTAGTGATGGCCTTTTTCGGCGTATCCAAATTCAATGATTCTACGGCTAATCCCAATCAACCCGTTGCATGGGTCAACGGAGAAGTTATTTCCCAAAGAGATTTTTCCAGAGAGTTGGAATTCACTTTGAATCAATACCGCTCCATGTTGGGAGCACAGTATGATGAGAAAATGTTAGCTGCGTTTCAGATTCCCCAGAGAACATTAGAACGAATGATTCAGTTTAAGGTTTTGTGCCAACAAGCTGAAAAGATGGGGTTTTCTGTATCAGATACCGAGTTGGCAGATCACATCCGCACGCTCCCCTACTTCCAAAAAGATGGCAAATTTGATGCGGCTCTCTATTCACAAATCCCCAATCGTGGCATTGAAGAAAGGAAACAACGCGAACAAATGACAGCAACACGACTCCAAACCTATCTAACTCAGCGCATTAAACCCTTCCCAGCTGATCGTCAAGTCAGTGATGCTTTGAAAAATACCCAAGTCGAATTGGAGTTTGCGGCCATTGATTTCAATCAACTGGCACCCCAGAAGGCTCCCGATCCCAAACTCTTGCAAGAACTCACTGACAATACTCAATTGCTCGCGCAACAGTATGAAGCAAGAAAAAAGGAGTTTACTGAGCCCGCTCGTTACCATTTCCGGCAAATTCGAGCGGGAGCCGCTTTTCAAGCGCCCGAAGAAATTCGTCGAAAAGCACAAGCAAAACTAGAAACCCTCAAAAAGGAACTCACTCCTGAGAATTTTTCACAAAAAGCTCAAACCGTTTCCGACGACGAATTTGCAAAAAAAGGAGGCGATCGGGGCTGGGTTGCTCAAGGCCTGCTCGATCCGCAACTTGAAAAGGTTATCGAGCGTTTAGCTCCCCAACAGGTTTCTGAGGTGATCGATACGCCCTCTGGATTTTTCCTAATTCAGTTGCTGGAAAAAACGGAGCCGGTTGTAAAACCGTTGGAAGCTGTTAAGGAAAAGTTAGTCGCTGATTTGGCTCGAGAGCAATCCAAAAATAAATGGGTAGAGACCCTCAGAAAAGAGTGGGAACAACAGCTACTAGCTGGAAAAAGTCTCACTAGTGAATTCCAGAAGTACAAAATACCGGTTAAAAAGACGGGGAAATTTTCTCTGGAGAAGGGAACCATCCCCAGTATTGGCGCTTCTGAACCCATGTTAGATGGACTTTTTGAATTGTCTCTCAAAGCGCCCGTCGCCAAGAGATTCTATTTTTATCAAGACAAATACTACACTTTAAAATTGGTATCCTTGAACCAGTCTCGTCCTAAGACTGAAAAAGAGGACCCAGCTTCAAATGCAGTAAATGTTTTACAGCGAGAACTCTTTGAATCATGGGTGAGCGGTTTGGAAAAACAAGCCTCGATAAAATTGGGTGGGCCCTTCCAAGATAAGGGCAAGAAAAACGCCGCTACTCTTTAATGAATGGGACCCATTCCCCTTGATAGAGCTATTAAAAAGTTACCTGAGGTATGATCCGGCAGCGCAGAGCATCTGGGAAGTCTTTTTGTGCTATCCAGGCCCCAAAGCGATTCTCATCCACCGACTTTCTCACTTTCTCTACCAACGGAAAATTGCCGTATTGCCACGACTTCTGTGTGAGTTAGGTAGATTTTTCACAGGAATCGAAATCCATCCTGGCGCTAGGATGGGTAGGAATGTGATCATCGATCATGGCATGGGAGTTGTGATTGGAGAGACCGCGGAAGTGGGCGATGGAGTGATTTTATATCAAGGCGTTACTTTGGGAGGAACCAGTACTTCAAAGGGAAAGCGTCATCCGACCCTTGAAAGTGGAGTCGTGGTCGGAGCAGGAGCAAAAATTTTGGGTAATATCATTATTGGACAAGCCTCTCGCATAGGAGCTAATTCGGTGGTCATTGAATCAGTACCAGCTGGATCTACTGTGGTAGGCATCCCCGGCAAGCCCGTTTCTCGGCCAGTTGCCAGCGGTCAGGAGCTTGAACACTCCCTGATTGATTGAACTCGTGGCGAAATTATTCAGCAACTAATGCAGGCCAGAGCCAAGCTCGAATTCCATCCAGCCTTAATTGAGGCCCACTCGCCACAGTTCCAGATAAGGCGTTCACTCGAAGCACCTCAATCACAGCTGAAGGACTCGCATAAAGACCAGCCAGTTGAGCCGTAGGAATCATCAGTTGTTCTTTGCCATTGATTTGCTCGAGCTGAGATTCCAGGATTCCACAGGCCAGTATTCTTTTTTGCTGATTTTGTTCAGTCAGGACCAAGACTTCGATAATATTCATATCGCTGGGCATTGTGGGAGGATCTATTTCGATTGAGCAATCTGCGCTCTTTTGAACCACCGCAGGCCCTTCTTCCAATCCGTGACCATTCACTCTTACATTTCTCACTTCCTCTGGCATGGAGAACTCAACAGCAAAAGAAGGTGTTTGATCTTTGAGCCCGCTGGCTTTAAGGAAGTAGAGTCCCGCGGCGAAATGGGGCAATAACATCTTTTGATACACACCAGGGCTTATTTCTGGGATCAAAAGACCGTTGGATGCAGTAACCGTTCGCAACTCTAAGGGGCCCACCGAAACCGGAACACTCGTCTCGCTCCCCTTTTGAACCTGGGTCTCCGAAGTGAGCTGACATTGAATGCCCCGAAAAGCGGGATCTATTTGGATATTCGCTCGTCGAATGGCTTCGGCGGTTCTCTGCTGGGTTTTGCTAAAAGAAGCCGTGATTTGTGCTTCGTACTGATATTCCCCTTTTTCAGAAACAGTAGATAAATCCACTAGAGATACCGCACCTACGTAGGGCGTCTTGAGTTTTTGGGGTGGCTTTTCATAACCATTGAGTACACAACCCGCCGTTAGGAATAACAGGCCCATTTGAATCAGAGCAACTAACATGTGCAGTTCTCCTTCCTATCTATCCGCGAGGATGGAATTTTGCTTGCATCAACTTCAGATTTTCAATGTCGAGATGAGTATAAATTTCTGTCGTGGTGATCGATTTATGCCCTAACAATTCCTGTACTGCTCTCAGATCCGCACCATTTCTCAAAATATGAGTAGCGAATGAGTGCCGAATCATATGCGGCCAAACACTCTTTTTTATTCCCGCTTTTTTTGTGTATTTTTTTAGAATTTTCCAAACCATCTGGCGCGTAAGCGGAGTTCCAATTGGGTTTAAAAAAAATCGCTCGGTTTCTTTGAGCCCCGATTTTCGTATCCACTCGTGCCGAATACTTAAATACTTCTTGCACCATTCGATGGCTACGTTCCCAACTGGAATGAGCCGCTCCCGATTTCCCTTACCAACTACTTTGAGTTGTCCTTGATCTAAATCTAGATCAGATGCCTGCACCTGAGCCAATTCCGAAACACGGGTCCCCGTCGCGTACCACAGCTCGAGAAGTGCCCGATCTCGAATTTCTAATTCAGTTTCGCCCTCTGCCATGGCAATGATGCGAAAGAGCTCTTGGATGGTTAAGTGCTTGGGCAACCGCTTTTGTTTAACTTGAACCATTAAAAGTTCAGTCGGATCTGACCCAATCTTGCCTTCCCGAAAAAGAAACTTAAAAAACTGCTTGAGCGCAGATACTTTTCTTGCAGAGGTTCTAGGTGCCCGCTGCTCTTTCCTTAAATGGGATAAATACTCGCGCAGTTCTCGCACCGTGAGGGTTTCTAAATTCCATTGGCGAATATTTAAATAATCACCGAACTGCAGCAAATCCCGTTGGTACGCTTGAATGGTATTAGGGGATAGCCCCTTCTCAGCAGAAATAAAATCTAGAAATGCCTGGATTTCGTTCAGAATCACTCAAAATCTCTATCATTTTCAAATTGGGCCTTCAATTTTCTTTTTAGCCACATAATAGCCTGGGTGTGTAGCTGGGAGACCCGGCTCTCTGTTACATCTAAAACCTCACCAATTTCCTTAAGATTCAAGTCTTCATAGTAATACAAACTCAATACCAGTCTTTGCTTCTCGGGAAGACTTTCAATCGCCTTGGTCACCACTTCTTTGACCCCTTTTAAACTGAGTTCCGAAATGGGGTTGGGTATTTTGCAACTCTCTAAGAGGTTCAAAATACTTTTTCGGTCGCTGCTGTTAAAACTTCCTGCTTCATCTAAACTCAGGATCGAAACAGACTTTACCTGATTCAATAATTCAAAATACTCGTCTTTTGAAATATTAAGCTCCACAAGGAGTTCTTCCTCTGTAGGCAGACGTCCCAACTTTTGCTCTAGCTTGTTATGAGCTCGCTCCAAGTGCTTCGCTTTTTCCCTGACCGAACGAGGCACCCAATCCTGAGCGCGCAATTCATCCAAAATAGCGCCTCGAATGCGAAACTCTGCATAGGTTTTGAATTTGTTATCCCGTGTAGGATCGTATTTATCGATTGCATCCATTAATCCAATCACACCACTAGACACTAAATCGTCAAATTCAATATTTGAGGGCAATCTCACTGCTATTTTTTGTGCAATAAACTTAATCAGAGGCGAGTATTCAATAATGAGCTTTTCTTTAGTTCGTCTATCAACCCGTTTCCCGCTGGTCTTAAATTTTTTTGTAAGTGGAGTCGTTGCCATATTATCTCCCCAAGGCCGGGGCATAAAAAAACTGAAGCCCGTGATTCCTTGCTGCTGGATTTTCATCGAGTTTTTTACAAATCAAACTCAGCTTTCTTGTAAACGGATCCCGAGGATACAAATCGATAAACGGCCTCTGCTTAATAATTGATAGGCTCAATTTGGGCTCCCAGGGAAAAATCTCAAGAAGCTTTATTTTAACATTCAGTTGGGCCGTAGTAATCTCTATAAAACGCTCCATGATTCGTTGGCTCTCTGCGTGATCATGACTCATTGTGACTACCAAGCCAAATTCTCGGATAGAATACCGCTGAGACAGAATCTTCATCACGGCATAGGCATCTGTATAACTCGTTGGTTCTGAAGTCGTAACAACCACATGCTGATGCGCTGCAGCCGCAAATGTGGTGACACCTTGATGCAATCCAGAAGAATGATCGATGAGAATCAAGTCAAATTCATTGTGTAGATCCTCAATGGCATAGAAAAGTTGGTGACGACTCGTTTCATCCAACTCTTCAAATCCCAAGATGCCTGATGGGGATGCTAAAAGAGAGAGTGAATCGGAAATAGGAGTAATTGCATCTTTTAGGGTGATAGTCCCACTGAGCACTTTCTCAACAGTCCATTGGGGTCTAACTCCCATCGCAATTCCTAATTTTCCCAAGTGCCAGTCACCATCAATGAGAAGAGTCTTTTTCCCTTGTTGTGCCCAAAGCGAACCTAAATTGGACACTAAACTGGTTTTTCCCACCCCGCCCTTTCCACTAGAAAAGCTGATCACTTTAGTACTGAATTCATGAGACATCATGGCGTTTCTCCTCGATGTAATACAATTTGACTCAAGGACCTGGGAGTCGGAAGTTTGATGAGCTCTTGTAAGGATTGAGACTGGCTGAGAGCACAAATGGGCAAACGACTTTGCTGAACTAAATCAACTAGGAATCCAGCTTGAGTGACCAGATCCATTTTGGTGATAAATATTGCTTTAATCGGAAATAATGTTTGTGCGTAATCAATGGTTCGCATCATTTCCGCAAATCTAAGCGAACCTTCCAAACACAAAAAAATTGAAGTGGGGACCGTCTCCAGCTTCTTTACCAACGACCAATTGCTATCGGGATGATCGAGGCGAAGGCTGGGGGTGTCTACCAAATTAATTCCCTGCCCTCGAGCCTCATCAAATTTTTTTAATGGAACCCGTAGCATTCGACTGTATTGGTTCATCTCAATACCGCTCACTACCTTTCGGTTATCCAACGAGGACATGGAAACTTGTTTTCTCTGCTGCTTCAACATCAATGCGAGCTTCACCACGCTGGTTGTTTTTCCAGCCCCTGCAGTTCCCACTAAGGCCCAGTTACTGTGCGCTTGAAGATCATTCCAATCCATCGTCTTTAAGCGTTGTCCCAAAACCTCGCATTTGAATTTTTCAGAGGAAACTCCATCTTCAGGTGCCTCAGGGTAATCACGCAGCAATTTCAAACCAAGCTCTTTTGACATTGCGGGAGATATCCCCAACCGAATAAATTCTAATTCAAACGGATTACGGCGTTTTGGAGATGGACTCGTACGCCCGCTCGGCTCATCTAAAATCTCTACATACTTTGAATTCCGGGAGGCAGTTTTCCGGTCCGTTTTTTCCTGTCCATGAACAACTCCTGTTTTTCGATGAGGGAATACCTTCTCCAACATCTTAGGATCAAGAGTCTGTGGCTTTTTCTCCTCTTTTTGCTCGTATGCCACGGTAATCTCAATCAGTGCCTTTCCTAAAAGTCCACTCTTCTTCTTTTGAGTTCCAAGAATAAGTGCTTGTGGCCCGAGTTCTTTTCGGATTTGCTTCAGTCCTTCCTCAAGACTCTCAACTTCATATTTTTTGACAAACATGATTAGGCCTCCACGGATGCAATGATTTTCACACTAGCGTCCGGTGAAATATCGTTTGCAGAAACTATCTGTAAATTGGGAACAAACCGCTCAATCGCTCTTTTTAATAACCCTCTGATCATAGGACGACAGAGAAGCACCGGTGTACCCGAGTTGAACACTGTGGTCTCAAGAGTTTTATTGAAGGCCTTGATCAACCGTTCAAAATACCCTGGTTCTAAATTGAGTGTTGCACCACCATTTTCTTGCCGCTGATAAGCCCTGAGAATCTGCTCCTCGGTAGACGGAGACATGGTCATAACCTCTAATGCCCCGGTACCGTTGCTGAGACGGCTAGTAATCGTTCGAGACAGCGCGGCGCGTACATGTTCCACCAGTTGATCAGTGTCTTTTGTTACTGAGGCATAATTTGCAAGTGTTTCTAAAATCGTTCTGAGATCTCGAATGGGTACTTGTTCCTTCAAAAGCCCTTTGCACACTTTAAGAACAGCGCCCAAATTGAAAGCGGTAGCACCAATCGCTTCCTCCACGACTTTAGGATGGCTTTTACCCAAATTATCGATCAGTGTTTGAAGCTCCTGGCGTCCAATGAGTTCCTGAGCATTTCTTCTAATTAACTCCGTCAGGTGGGTAGCCACAATAGTGGACGCATCTACTACGGTGTACCCTGCCATCTGCGCTTTCTCTCGGTCTTTTTCTGGAATCCAAAGCGCAGGCAATCCAAAAACGGGCTCATGAGTTTCAATTCCTGTTATTTGAGTTTCAACACTCCCGGGATCCATTGCTAACACATAACCCGAAAGTAGCTCGCCTCCACCGACAGATACCCCTTTGATCAAAATAGAGTACTGGGCAGGCTGAAGTTCGAGGTTATCTTTTATCCGAACCTTGGGCACGATGATACCCAGCTCTTTAGCAAATTCCTTACGAATCTGATAAATGCGGTCCACCAATTCCCCTTTTCCCTCTGACTCCACTAGATTCACAATCCCATACCCCACTTGAAGTTCGAGTGTGTCTACTTCCGGAGGAACATTGGTTTCACTGGCTTGAATTTCAACCTGTTTCTTCTCTTCTTCCTGCTTCTTAACAATTTCAGCTTGATCTTTTTTATTCACGGTCCAAGCGATTCCACCACAAATGGCTCCAAGGAATAAGAATGGCATTGCGGGCAAACCCGGCATAAAAGCCATAAGAACCAAGATTCCCGAGGTAGCTCCTAGTGCTCGAGCTTGGGTAAACAGTTGTTTGGCGACTTCCTTAGAGAGGTTGTTTCCTGAGGCAGCTCGGGTCACCACGATACCTGCGGCCGTTGATACAATCAAAGATGGGATTTGAGTGACTAAGCCATCTCCGATAGTCATCAAAGTATAGATTTCGGCAGCTTTAGCCAAAGCAAGGTCTTTTTGTAAAACCCCAATAGCGAATCCTCCGATGATATTGATGATAGTGATTACGATGCCGGCAATAGCATCGCCTCTGACAAACTTGCTAGCACCATCCATCGCTCCGTAGAAGTCGGCTTCTTGTTCAATTTTACTTCTACGTTCGCGTGCTTGTTGTTCGTTGATTAACCCAGCATTTAAATCAGCATCAATACTCATCTGTTTGCCAGGCATCGCATCTAGAATAAATCTCGCAGCAACCTCAGCAACACGACCGGAACCCTTGGTGATAACCACGAAATTGATCACGATCAACAATGTGAAAACCACAAGCCCCACAACATAGTTTCCACCGACAACAAACTTACCGAATGTTTCAATGACGTGACCCGCAGCACCCGTTCCCAGGTGTCCATTCAAAAGGATTAAACGAGTGCTAGCTACATTGAGCGATAGTCGAAAAAGTGTCGTAAACAACAGAATGGTTGGAAAAACTGAAAACTCAAGCGGCCTACCTGAATAAACGGCAACTAAAAGCACAATCACACTCAGGGTAATACTGCCCACCAAAAGAACATCCATGATGGCTGCAGGCATCGGGACGATCATTACTAATAGAGTGCCCAAGACCCCAACTGCGATTAGGAGATCGGTCTGCTTAAAAATATTCCAAATTGAGCCTTTTTTATCATCCATAAATTTTCCTCCTCAACTAGGCAGCTTGCCGGCTCCCTTTCAGCTTAAAGACGTAGGCCAGAACCTCGGCAACCGCTTTGTAGAGTTCCTTGGGAATGGGATGCCCCAACTTGATGTTTTTGAACAAAGTTCGCGCAAGCGGTTTATTTTCAACAATGGGAACTCCAGAGCCTTTAGCAAGCTCCCGAATTTTATCTGCAATAAACCCCGCCCCTTTTGCCACCACTTTGGGTGCAGACATTCCATTTTCATAGAATAAAGCCACAGCTAAGTGGGTCGGGTTAGTAACAATCACAGTGGCCTTGGGCACCTCTTCCATCATTCTTCGACTAGCCAACCGCTTTTGGATTCCCCTAATTCTGGATTTTATGAGCGGATCCCCTTCCCTCAACTTAAACTCTTCCTTGATTTCTCGACGGGTCATCCTCATTTGCTTCTCAAGACTGAATTTTTGGAAACCATAATCAGCGGCGGCGACGAAAGCATAGGCTCCAACAATCCAAATGAGCAGCCGTGAGAGCAAGTCCAGAATGATTCTGATCTCCTCCCCCGGACTTTGTGAAAGGAGTGTTGTCAGGGTGTTGAGCTGAGCTGCACCGAATTTCCACACAATCCACCCAACTAACCCCATTTTCAGGATCGATTTAAAAGCCTCAACGAGACCCTTGCCTGAAAGCAGCCGTTGTAATCCCGAAATAGGATTGATCCGCTCCCATTTCGGAGATAGAGGTTCCCATGTAACATACAATCCCACCTGAGCGGCGCACCCTACGAAAGCCGCAATGACAGAAACAATAAACACAGGCGAAACGATGGAAAAAAAGCTAATCCCCACTTGATTCTTGAGAACCAAAAGATCCGCTTTTCCGAATTCCTTCACAGCTTTTTCAAAACTAAAGTATTGCCGGATCAATCCTGTCATTTCCTGGTAAGCTCGGGGCATCGAAAAGCTCAAGGCCCCTAATACAGAAAGCAAAATCGCAACGGTAATCACTTCTCGAGAAATAGCTACTGAGCCCTGCTTACGAAATTCTTCGCGCCGAAAGGCGGTAGCGCTTTCTGTTCTTTCTTCGTCTGATCCTTCAAACATTGCCATAGCGTTCTACATTGCCTTCAATAAAACGATAGTCTTTTCACTCGCTCCAGAAATCATGTTTTCAATAAATTCGATCAGTTCTGGTGCGACGAGATAAAAAGTGAGAAGCCCCAGCAAAATAGTGATGGGAAAGCTGAAGAGCATCACATTCATTTGCGGAATCAAACGATTCAGCACACCAACAGCCAAGTTACTGAGCAGAGCTAACAGTGTAAAGGGAGCTGCCATTCTTACAGCGGTAACAAACAACTCACCGAACATCCCTAAAACAATTTTCATGACCTGACTATTTTCAACAAACACACCATCAATACCTTTAGTGATACGAAAACTCTGCACAAACAAATAGATCAATTCATGATGAAGATTGAGCGTAAAAAACAGCATCAGAACAACCCAACCATAAAGCGGGACCATGACAGTTACTGAGCTCTGCATCTGTGGATCCATCAGTCCCCCAACCCCAAAACCCATTTGGAATCCAATGAATTGGGCTGCCACGTGAATAGCCTCGACTGCAAGGTGGGCTGAAAGTCCTAAGAACAAGCCAATGAATGTCTCGCGAATAGCGAGTCCCAAAATTTCAAATAAATCGGTGGGAAATGGATCCAGATAAGGCTTCACGATGGGAAACAAAGCCAAAGACAAGGACAAAGCCAATACGATTTTAATGACTGCGGGGATAGATCGATGGTTGAACGCAGGCGCCAATAAAAAAATCCCAAGAAGGCGAACGCCAACAGTGCAGATATCGAGATAGTGATTCCAAACATAAGGATAGAGCTCTGAAAGCATAGTTATCTGACTGCAGCTGGGATGTTTTCAAACAGTTGAAGCGTGAAATCAGTAATAACGTCCAGCATCCAAGGTGAGAAAATAAGTAAGGCCAGTAACATGGCAGCAAACTTGGGGACTACTGCCAGTGTAGTCTCACTCAACTGGGTCACCGCTTGAAAAATATTAGTAATAACCCCCACCACGAGGCCAAATAATAGCAAAGGGGCAGAGAGGAGAACCGCCGTTTTCAATGCCTGCCTCAAAATATCTAACACATATTCTTGTGTCATTTTTCTCCTTATCCAAAGCTTTTAACTAATGAACCTACGATCAGTTGCCATCCATCGACGAGAACAAAAAGAATCAATTTAAAAGGCAGTGATATGACTACCGGAGGTAACATCATCATACCCATGGCCATCAGAATGGAGGCCACAACCATATCGAGTACTAAGAAAGGGATATAGATCATGAAACCTATATAGAATGCGGTTTTCAATTCGGAGATCATAAATGCAGGGATTAAGATGTATGTTGGCACTTCAGCTCTTTTGCCCGGCGTCTCAAGCCCCGCAAGCTTGACAAAAAGACCCAGGTCTTTATCCCGAGTCTGTTTGAACATGAATTTCCGAATATAACTTTCACTGAAAGTGATGGCTTCACTCTGTGTAATCTTGTTTTTTAAATAGGGCTGTAGAGCATCCTGGTTAACACCTTTCCAAACGGGTGCCATAATAAAGGCGGTCAAGAAAAGAGATAAGGCAATAATTAACTGGTTAGGGGGCAACACTTGTGTGCCAATGGCCTGTCTCAGAAATGACATCACAATCACAATACGAACAAAAGAAGTGAGCATGATGAGTAAAGACGGAGCAAGCCCCAACACCGTAAGAAGTGCAACGATTTTCAAAGTTGTGGCAGTTTGTTCCGGGCCAGCGCCCGCGCCTAATGACAGCTGGATAGGAGGTAAAGCATTTGCTTTGTCGGCGGCAAAGGTCGCTGACAACTGTAAGAACAGTGATACAACTTTTAGGGAAAGTGTGAACATGTCTAGCCTTTAATAAACGGGAAGAATTACCGCAATTGATCTACGTGTTTATTCACGGTTTCCTGGAAAATGCCTCTCTCAATTGCTGATTCATCCTCGTACTGTTGTTGCAGTTTTGGAAGCTGAGATAACACACTGATTTGGTTGGGTGTCACTCCCACCAGAACAAATTCCTGTCCAATCTTAAGTAAACTCACTCCAGCCTTGGCACCCAATGGGCAGTAGCCCAACTGTTCGATCAAGTATCTTCGGGGCCCCCGAAACACGCCTTTTTTTCGGAACACTCTAAAAAAGGTCCAAGCCCCCAAAACAAAAAGCAGAAGGAATCCAGTCACCATTCCGACGGCCCCACGATAATTACCACTTGAATCAACTTTTCCTGAAGTCACTGCCTGCGCCAATGGAGTTTGTTCCTCTTGAAGCAATTTTAAAGTGGATGCATTTTGCTTGGGATATTCGATTGAAAGTTTAAATTCATTGTTTTGTTGAGAGAACTTCACCCGCTCTTTCATATCCTCGATGCTTCCATTGAGGTAGATCCGCGCTTTAACGGAGTCTTTTCCCGCTGGAGTCAGTGTTACCCGTTTAATCAGTGCATGAGGTGATTCAATTTCTATCTTTTCACCCTGCTCTTTTGCCAACTTTTGTTCAGCCCAAACAATCTCGAGGATACTCCCATTCATCTTCCAAGAGGGTTGCTGTGCAGAAAAAGCACCACTGAAAGTCAGCTGTGCATTTTCTTGACCAGTAATTTTGACAGAATTGATTTCAAAACCAAATGCCAAGTAACTTAGGCCAAGAAGTGCAAGGGTGACAACCTGTCTCATGCGACTTCTCCCAACTGTCGAATCCTCTGGGTACTGCTCACGACATCAGTTAAGCGGACACCAAACTTCTCATTCACGACAATCACCTCACCTTTGGCAACTACCTTGTCATTGACCAAGACCTCAAGAGATTCTCCCGCTATTTTCTGTAATTCAATGACCGAGCCTTTGTGGAGCTTAATTAAATCCTGAACAAGAATTTTGGTTCGTCCTAGCTCAACGCTCACCCGCAAAGGAATATCTAATACGTATTTCAAGGAAGATTCATGACTAGAATCCGAAACCACTTTTAAATTTGGCCCGGAATCTCCTCCAGACTGCTCATTATTAGCCATTTGTACCTTTGCTTTAATCATTACCTTCTCCTTCTTGTGAATCTTTCGGTTTGAGAGTTTCCGTCATGCGAACAGCCAGATTGCCTCTGACGTTTCCCATCATCCCCTGCATACGAGGTAGACCTTGGACATAAACGGTGAGAGGTGCCACTGTGTCCTGCGTTAATGGAATCACAGAGCCCGCTTCAAAATACTCGATCTCTTGTAGTGTCTTCGTAGTGGCCCCCAGCTCAACCTGAACCAACATTTCGGTGGTCATCAGCTCATTGATCCAATGACTCCTCCACTCCTTCTTGTCCATGTTGAAGTCGCCTACGACATTAAAACCCAGATGTTCTTGAATTTTCTCTAAAGGATCGAGCTGCAAAACTATAATGCATGGACCTGACAGTGTCTCAAACTCCACATCAATACTCAGAACAGCTACTAATTCGGATGGGTGAACAGTTCCAATAAAATGAGGATTGGTTTCTGTTCGCTCATACTTAAAGGAAATCGGATAATTTAACTTCCAAGCATCTGCTAAATCCTTGATAGCTATTTGAGAAACCTTTTTGATCATGTTGTTTTCAATGCTTGTGAATTCATCACGAGTCCCAATTTTTGCGAAAGGTCGCTCTGTTCCGCCGTAATAGGCATCTACCAACGCATAGGTCAGCTTGGAACTCACAATGTAAAGTAAGGAGCCCTTGAGCTGGGGCATTGAAACAATATTTACCGAAGCGGGGAGAATTAGATTTTGGAGATAGTCTCCGAATATCATGAAGTCGATCCGATTCAGATTAACCGAAACAGGACGCTTCAAATACTGCCCCAGCGAGGAACGGAACAATCGGGAAAAGCGTTCATGAATACTTTGAAGAGCTACCAGCTTGTTTCTCACAATCTTTTCATGAGAAGTGAGATCATAAGCAATCCAATTTTGATTCTTTGTATCAGCGCGGTCTTCGTTTTTAGATCCGGTATCAGCGGAAGCAGTCCCCTCTACTTTTCCAGTAGAGACCGCAGTAAGAAGCGAATCAATTTCCGCTTGGCTTAACACTTCTGGCATAGCACTGCCCCTCTGTTTTAATTGAAATGGAATTGAGTGAAATAAACTTCTCGGACTTGGCCCGAAGTCAGTAAATTGTTCACGGATCTCAAAATATCTTTTCTGAGACTCACCATTCCAGTTGTTTCTCGAATCTGCTTGTAAGTTCTGCTGCTCAGCAACACAATGATCGCGTCGCGAATTGCAGCTTTCTTTTTTGTGATTTCATCTTCAGTAGCCGCATCTGTAAGCTCAAACTCCATTTGAGTTTGTAGAAACTTCGGACCTTGATCACTGGATATGTTTACCAGAAAAGCTTCCAGAGGATAGAGAGTTCCCGGCGCTGGAGGAGTAAGGACTCGTCCAGAAGGGTTGTTTTTAGCCACAGGATGTGCTTCTTCTTTTTGAGCAGCAGCCATCTGGTCCATTCGATTATCCATATCGATCAGCTTCGTATTTACCGTTTTAAAAAGAACACCCAAGCCGACCACTCCAGCTAGATTCAAGGTCACCACGAGAATCGATATTAAACTGACGATATCTTTTTTGGGTTTGTTTTCGGGTGCAACGCCCGGTGCCGAAGGCGAACTTTCCTTCTTCGCAGCAGCTTCGTTGATTTTCTTGGCAGCCTCAGCCATAGACTTCCCCCTCAGTGATTTGAATGAATATCCTCACAGGCTGCAAAGGAGGTGCCAGCAAAATGTCGGATTTTAGCGGCGGTCTCGCCGCGTCAAACGTCAGGAGCGCTGAGTTGGCGTCACGGATTTGACTCTTTAAAAAAGAAACTGGATTTCAACAATCGTAGGTACAGACCAAACGGAAAGGAATTCCGTTGTAGTTTTGCCAAAACATTTGGGGTGAATATGAGGCAGGAAAAACCAAATTGGGATTCATCCAAGGATAAAACTGACTCGAGAAATATTGATAGAGCTGGGGTGAAATCACTTGAGGTAAATACGAAAACCAAAATTGACTGAAACTGTAAACCGGGATCTGCTGTATGAATGCATACGTCTGCCACCCATTCCAGATTGTCATGAACACCGGTTGCAAATAAACGTATTGCTGGAAATACCAATAAATCGGCACCCAAGGATAAAACTGGGCAGGATAACCTGCGGGCAAATAGGGTTGAAACATTCCTCCCATTGGATATCCGGAAAAACCACCACTGGGGAAGTAACCTGGGTTGGGTCCATATCCGGTTGGCCCAGTAGGATAAGGAGCTGAGGGTCCCATAGGCGAAGGGTAAGGACCGCCGACGCCTGCCGTACGGATTCCATCATTCTTTCCACAACTGGCGAGAACAATGCTCACTAGAATTAAACTGATCCGCATCCACTTCATACCACAACCACTGTATTCAGAGTGAATAACCTGACTTCACTGACTGAAGCCCTTTCACTCATTTGAGGAAAGTATGCAATACCATGCCAAAGTCCACACGCAGAGTAGACCTTGAGAACACGGTCATTTTTGTTTGCGTCAGAGACAGCAGCGTGACTCTTTTTGGCTTAATTGACGATCCAGTCTTTCAGAACAATTTCACTGGGGCCCCGGGAAGAAAATTCGGTCTGATATTTTTCAAGGAGTCTTTTTTTAAAAGCGGTCAAAGACTCCGCGGTTTTTGGCCCTTCAAAATCCTCCAAATAAAAATCACTTCCCACATTGAAAATCGTATCTAGAAGCTTTGCTCGATTCAAAACCATGGATTTATGAGATTCCTCATTAGGACAAGTGATGACTAAACTAAATTGAGCATATGCTGTTTTGGTCCCTTTGCGGTTCATTATCGCCATGGATACTTGGTTAATCTCATAGGGGAACCCAGTCGACTTTGATGCATGGACCTCTTCAGGCTCATGTTGAACACTTTCAGACTCCTGTGCAACAGGTGGATGCTGAGCTTGTAGAACGTATTTCACTCCAAACACACCCATCACGGTTACAAGAATTCCAAACAAGATCCAAAGGGTGGCGAACTTTTTTTTCTCGGGGGTTGTAGAACGAAACCAATCAAAGAAGTCACGTAACATGGGCTACTCGCTATAAAGGCTTAGGAATGTTTTTATTGAGAATATCAGAAAGCCACTGATTAAACCATTCACCCAGCTCTGAAGCCCATACCTGCTCCAAACTTTTGTTGAAAAGATCGTTGAGCAACTGCTCCTGTTGGGGGCTGAGAGAATCACTTTTTAGATTTTTCATCTCTAGGGCATGCACCTGAACTTGCAATACCACAAGACCTTCGGGGGAATCCGTGAATTCGACTCTGCCCTCCAAGGTGATCGTCTCAGCGCCCAGAGTTAACCCCTGACTCAGAGGGTAACAAAAGGAATAAGCCCCCTGATAACTGCCCTGCAAATGTACCGAAGGATTTTTCAGGACTGCCTGAAGAACCACGGCTCCATCAGGTTCCACTTGAAGATCCAAAGCTTGAACTTGAGTTCGAAGCTCCACCCGGTAGGAAGAAGACCCGGGGCAAAAAACACTTTCCCAAGAACTCTTCCCTTCTAAGACCTTTTCAAAAATACGATGGTCCCATTCGAAGTCGTTTTGAAGCGCTTCGATTTCAAAGAAAGACCCTTCTTGAGCCCGAGCGGCTCCTGAGAAGCCCCAAAACAGAAAAAAAAGTGTAGCCCCACCGGCAATCCACGGTTTCATGCATCCCCCACAGTGATGATTGACCAAAACCAGCCTACATTAAAAAATATGACGTTGCCAGTCAAGGACCGGATCAAATCCCAAGTAATTGTTTTTATTTACTTATTTTTTCTTCGTGGCTGCCGGATAGGAAAGCGATGTCTCCGACAGGCACTGCAAGTACCTGAGCCACTTGATGTAGTTTTTTTTCCTGAATGTAGCATGTTTTCCCCTGAATCCAGCGTCTCAAGGTGGTTTTATGGATCCCCGCCATTTCAGCAAGCCACCAACGCTTTAATTGCTGCTTCTCTATTTCCTGGACTAATTGTTCAATCTTTACTTGATACTGTTTTTTCGACTTCACAAGTGCACCTCGCTTTTCTGCAAAAACAACTGCAAAAGCCTATGCCAACTTTGTGGCTAACACGGGCGCACCGAAGTAAAAAAAACCTCCAACTGGTTTGATTTCCAGTTTTTCAATCCTATAATCGGGCTCATAAGGAAACCGACTTGAATACCGCTCTTCTTAAAAGAACCTTCCTCTGGTGGGTCCTCAGTTGCCTTCTGGGGAATATGAATTTATCCCATGGCGCAACTGATTTGATTCGAATTGGGTTGGCAGGATTTCCTACTTCGCTCCTTCACTACCTTGGATATGACGAATACTCCGAGGCGATTACTTCTCTGGTTCTAGAACCCTTGGTCACTTTAGATTCTCAAACCTTGCAACCTCAGGCAGCTCTAGCGCGTCGCTTTGAAGAGAATGGTTCGAGAACTCGGTTTGAGTTTGAGATCCATCCCAAAGCCACTTTTTCAGATGGAAGCTCAGTGACTTCCGCAGATGTCTTGGCCACCTGGAATCAATTGAAAACTGCGGGACCTCCCGCTGCCACTTATGCGGCTCTGTTTGGTGGAATCGAAGATTGCCAAGCTCTTTCTTCTAAAAAAGTGGTCTTTACTTCAAAACAACCCGTGGCTGCCGGATTGGGAATTTTTTCCCAATTTTTCATCATGCCTGCAAAAGTTTTTGCTGGGAAATCTCTTCTTAAGGATTTTAATGAATCATTCATAGGCTCTGGCCCCTATCGTATTGAACGCGTTGTTTGGGGAAAAAGCATTTCCCTTAAAAGAAATGCTCAGTATTGGGGCTTTCAAGAAAAAAGCAGTGAACGCAAATACCGTTTGGAACAAGTCGAGTTCATAACTCAATCGGACCCCACAGCCTCGTTTCATATGTTGGTTAAAGATCAAATCGACTATCTCTACTTCTTGTCAGCGCGCTCTTGGGCAAAAGACACTGAACACCCTCTGTTCAAAAAAGGCTCCATCAAGAAACTGGAAGTCAATAATCGTCTCCCTTTCGCAATGGCAGGCATTGCATGGAATCTTCGTAAGCCTCTTTTTCAAGATGTTCGTGTGAGACTAGCCCTGGCCCATTTATTCAACAGAGATCGTCTCATCAAGGAATTCTTTTTTGATCAGTACCTTCCTTCTACCGGCATCGCACATTCCAAATCTGTGTTTCATCACCCAAAGAACCATCCGGTGCGCTTTGATCCTCAAAAAGCTCATGCTCTTTTGAAGGAAGCGGGTTGGAAACAGTCCGAGGGTTCTCACCAATACATAAAAGATGGAAAGCCACTTCAGTTTGAAATTTTGACGGGAAATCCCCCCGCCAGCAAATACCTCGCTTATTATCAAGAGGATTTACGCAAAGCGGGAATTCAAATCTCACTTCGAGTCGTCGATTGGCCTACTTATCTCAGAATGAGAAGCCAAGGCACATTTGAAGCTCTAGACTTTTCTCGGAATCGAGATGAGCAGCTTCGAGATTTAGACCTTACATGGCACAGTAAGGGTGCTGCCGATCCAGCCTCCGGAAATATTACCGGATTCCAAAATAAGAAAGTCGATGATTTACTTGCCCAGATCCAATCGGAAACTCGGGCAAGCGCTCGAGAACGCCTTATTCGGCAGTTAGATCTCATGATCTCCCAGAACCATCCTATGGCGTTTTCTTGGGAACCTAAATATCAAAGAATTGCATTTTGGAACCGTTATGAGTTTACCGAGCCCGGTTATCATGCTTATTCCCGCTGGAACCAATTGTTTCATGAATGGCAATGGAAACTTTCCGCACCTTCAGTAGGCTCTCCGTGATGAGAGGGTTCAAGGCTCTGTTAGCCACACTCGTTGCTCTAACCCTCTACAGTTTTCTTGTTTTTTCTTTGTATTGGACTATTCCCAGTGATCCCGTTGCTGGGATATTGAATCGTTCGTCATTGACTTTCCTGCATTCAACATCTCCCCAACCGCTCAGGCACACTCCTGGACCTTTTTGGAAGCAAGCTCAGCTTTTCTATGAGCACATTTTAGATGGAACCTGGGGTGTTTCTTTTTGGACTGGAAGTTCAGTCTTACGATTAATTCTCGACCGGGCACCGCACACCCTGTGGATTGCACTCGCTAGCCTCTTCGTTACCTATTGCCTTGGAATAGGATTGGCTTATCTTCAATTAGGAGCAAACAATCGCACCATCAGTTTCTTAACTCGCTGCTCAATTGCACTGTTGCTTTCCATACCCGCATTCTGTACCTGCATTTTACTTTTCATTCTCTCTCCCGCTGGAATCTCCCACTTGCTGGCTGTTCTCGTATATTCTTTGAGTGCTGCTCCGTATTTGGCTGTTTTGGTTTACACGCATTTAAAAGCAGAAACTCAAACTCCTTATTTTCAGGCGGCTCTGGCCAAAGGGTTGGATCTCCGGCAAGTCATCCGCAAACACTTATTGCCTTCGGTTGTTGGTCAACTCCTAGCCTACCTTCCCTTTTGGTGGGCTTTGTGGGTCGGTACCAGTTTGGTGATTGAGCCCATCCTGCAGATTCCGGGAATGGGTCTCCTAGCTTTCGAATCCTTTAGAAACCAAGATGTGGCTGTTTTGGTAGGACTGGCTTTGTTTTACGGAAGCATTCGCATCTTACTGGGTTGTCTCAGAGACAGTCTCTTTGCTCTGACCCACGAGAAATGGCTGGGAGTTAGAGCTTATGAACCGTAATCTCCCCTCTTTAAAACAATTCTGGAATTACTTCTTTCTGGCGTGGATCCTGCTGGGGTTAGTTTTAGTCGTTCTCCATTATGCTGGTTTTTCGCTTCCTGAAGCTCTCCAACCTTTTTGGATTGATTCAGAGATCTCTCCACCCACATCGCCTTCTTGGAGGCATCCTTGGGGAACAGATGAGTTAGGAAGAGATCTCTTGGTACGTCTGCTTTTTGGAACAGGTTACTCACTCTTATTCGGGCTTGAAGTCGCTGTTGTGTCCTCGGCTGTCGGGATGGCGGTTGGGCTTTTTCTCAGCTTTCTACCTTTTCCCCTCCAACGCTTGGGAAGTTTGAGTATCGACCTAGTCGCATCACTTCCCTTTCTACCATTCGCACTGTTAGTACTTTTATGGTACCCCGGTCAGATCATCGCCCTCGGACTGCTCAAAGCGCTGCTGAGCTGGGGCACTCTAGCGCAGGCCGCTCGTTTGCAAAGCATCAAGTTACAATCAAGTCCAATGCTCCTAGCAGGGCGTTCACAGGGGCTCTCACCATTTCGGTTGGCTATAAAATATGTACTGCCGGCACTCATTCCAACGTTGCATGGATTCTGGCCACTTTTCATCGCATCCAGTGTGCTTTCACTCGCCTCACTGGATTTATTTGGGCTCGGCATGCCCATCCCCTATCCTTCTCTTTCTGAAACATTTCGTCAGTTTCTGGAGCACACAGAAGCCTGGTGGCTCATGCTCTTTCCTCTAGGGGTATTGGCTTCTTTAATCCATTATTTCATGACTCCCCAAACAGTTGACCAACCCCGTTTCTCTCGATATGGCTCTCTGCATGGAACTCAGATCTCGAACCCCTGAAGCATGGACTGACTGCGTCCTCAAACACTTTGATGATTTTTTAATCGATCATGCTTCGTGCGAAAGAAAAGCCAGTGCAGTAGGAATGTCTTTTGTAGTTCGCTATCCGGATCGTCCTGAACTTCTTGAGCCCATGATTTTATTTGCCAAAGAGGAGTTGGATCATTTTTATCAAGTCTATCGCTTAATGGCTCGGAGAGGCCTTACCTTATTGCGTGATGAGGCCGATCCTTATGTAAACTCTCTGATGCAATCCGTCCGATTTGGCAGGGAGGAACGCTTTCTAGATCGCCTCCTGGTATCCGGTGTGATTGAAGCTCGAGGAACGGAAAAACTTACGTTGTTGAGTCAGGCTCTTCCAGATCCAGATTTGAAGGCATTTTATCTGAAACTAGCTAAGGCGGAGTACCACCACCAAGAGCTTTTTGAAGATTTAGCAATGAAGTTTTTTCCGCGAGAAGTGGTGAAAGATCGGTTGAACTTTTGGCTCGATAGAGAGGCAACTGTTTTTTCTGCTCAAGATATTCGTCCAGCTGTCCATTGATCATGCCTACCGGAACTGTTTCCACATACCTTGAGCGGTATGCAGTAGCCGCTGATCAGTTTGAATCGCTCATTCCCTTCTTACGTAGATATTCTAGAGGACTATGCCTACCTCTCCGAGGAGAAGCTCATTCTTCAGTACTTTCTCTTCTTAACCATTTAGATACTCATCTGGCCCCCAAAAATTCGCCGCTCGTGGTGGTTGCCGTTTTAAATGAAAACCTTCACTCCGCACCTCGTTTCCGGGAAATCCATCAAGAAAGTGTTCAAGCCATCAAGAGAAGTGCTTTCAAGCAATCAGGCCAGTTCTACTTGCAACGCTTTTCAGAATCGGTTGATATTTTGTGGATAGACTACACCAACACACATGCGTTTGCCCCCAAACAAGGAGTAGGACTCGCACGCAAGGCTGGCTGTGACCTTTTATTACGCATCAAACAATTAAACCTGCTCGAATCTCCCTGGCTCTGGACCACTGATGCAGATGCAAGGATTCCCACAGATTACTTTGATCTCGAGGAATCAGGCCACGGCGCGGTTCATTATACATACAACCATGATGTCTCTCACTTCGAAGGCGATGAGGCACTGACACTTTATGAAATTCATTTGCGCTACTATGTTCTCGGGCTTCTCTGGGCTAATTCACCCTTTGCTTTTCCGACTATTGGAAGCTGTTTGGCTTTGCATTTTGAGAAGTATGCTCAGGTGAGAGGCTTCCCCGACCGAGAAGCAGGCGAAGATTTCCATTTACTCAACAAACTGAACAAAATAAGTAAAATTCGAGTACGAGCTGGATTGCCTATCATCCTCAGGGGGAGATTTTCAGATCGCGTGCCTTTTGGAACTGGAAAAGCCACTACTGAGATACATCATCTTTTAAAAACAGGCCAATTGTTTTCTTTATATTCTCCCCAGGCTTTTGAATACCTCCACTCTTTTCTCCAAGGAAGTCGAGCCATTCTGGATGGAGACACATCGGATTTAGATGGGAAGCTACTGGAATTCAGGAAGACGATGGCTCAAAGCTCACCGGTAAGCGATACTCTTTTTAACGAACTTCAAATCGAACGTATTCTGATGGAGGCTATGACTTCTCGGAGAGATACTCAAAACAGACATCTTCACTTCCACGGGGCATTTGATGGGCTTAAAACGCTTCGTCTCATTCACTTGCTGCATCAAGGACATCTTCGTAAGCAGGATTGGCGCTTGGCGCTCAGATCCGCTCCTTTTTGTCACTTTCTATCTGATTTCACCTGTGCACGGAGTGCTCTAGAGCAAATGAGACATCAGGAAGAAACGCTTATTTGTTCCTAAGCCAGTTTCGGATCAAATGGGTGACTGTGATTACTCTCTGGATAACTGCCAAGGTATTCTCGTCGCTCGCATTGGAAAATGAACTACTGGCTGATACCCACAGCTTATCTGGAGCTACCACTTCAAATACTTTTCTTAGAAAATTCTCAATACTTTTCTCAGTGGGTATACCCGCATTCACTGGTTCACTGAACACCGGAGACAATGCACATTCCATGGGGTGAAGTTTGAGCCATTGAAAGGTGTCCTCCCACCCATGTTCTGTCTCAAATGAAACGAGATCTACATCGCACTTGCAAAGAATTTCACTATGCTCCTCGAGCTTATTAGAGAAAATATGATATTGAACGTGAGTCTCATCCTTTACCCCACAAAGCGCCAACTTTACTCCCTCCAGACACGATTTCCAAAACTGGGAATGTTTTTGTCGCTTCAAAGGCAACCCCACTCCAAGGGCTGGCTCATCAACTTGAATGACTTTTGCTCCCATGCTCTCAATCTTTTGAACTTCTTTTCTGACCGCTAGTGCAATTTGGGTCAACAGGTTTTCAGTCGTCAGATCCATCCGAGCAAAAGAGTAGTTCAGAACTGTTAATGGACCTAGTGCTCTTCCTTTTGCTATGGGGGAGGACTGGCCCACCCATTTACCAAAACTTTTTGTAAATTTCCCCTCCCGCCATTCAATATCACTGAGGATCAACGGTGGTCTAAACCATTTCATTCCGCCCAAGTGGATATAGGCGTTTTGAAAACTTCGGAACCCACCCCATTCCAAAGAGACTTCGCTTAACCTGTCAATTTCTGTGGTCGCATCCGGCAAATAACAGTCCAATGCGGGTGTGAGCTGTTGGATGCTTTCTGGCGCCCCTAATGGAGTTGTTTGTGTGACGGGCAGGACCGGCAATCCTAATTTTTTTTGCTGCAGCTTGATACGTTTGGTAAACGAGGAGGTTCGCTTCCTAAAAGTAAAGTCAATTCTACCGATGGGATTACGGACCGAATCTATGGGTTTTTGCAAGCCTTGGAGCTTTTTATCGAGTTCATTTTCCATTTTTTGCAGGGGCTCAACTTTCTCATTCCCCTGAAGGACCCTTTTAAGTAAAGAAAGTTCCTGCAAACGCTCCTTTGCGAAACTCAGATTATCAAAAACTTCAGATTCCCCTTTGAGAAGGTGCTCCTCATCCTTGCTGAGCGGTAGGTGAAAGAGCGGCCCGCTCGGGGCTAAAAACAGCTTGGATGCAGGATGAAACCCCTGGAGTAACTCAATCTGCTTAACTAAGCTGGTTACCGGAGCACGCCAAACATTTAAGGCGTTGACGAGCCCCAAGCAAAGGATTTTCTCCTTCGGAAATCCTCGGGTTTTTATCCAGCTCAATACAGAGGGTCCACCAAGAACATCGAAATGTAATGCTTGAACGGGTAAGTGGCTTAATTCCGATAGCCACGGATCCGGAGAATCGTAATAGGTTGCCAACATGAGCTTGAGATTACATGAACCCATTTGCTCATAGGCTTTTTCAATCACCTGAATATCTTTCTTCTCAATATTTCCGCAAAGACCGGGCTCTTCTAACTGAACCCATGAAATCCCTTTCTTTTTGAGCCATTTCATTAATTCCACATACTGGGGTATCAACTCCTGAATCAGATCGCTCTTGGAACGCTTCCCACTTCGGCAAAGCTGCGCGAGTGTCCATGGTCCTAGTAGTGCAAAATGAAATGTATAAGGCAGTGCTTTTTGATTATTCAATTCCCACTCAACTTTATCTAAATTGAGCTTCAGTTTTTGCTTAGGATCCCACTCGGGTGAAAAATTTAAATAGGGGGAATGAAACCAACGTGCCTGAGGCAGAACCTGCGACATGTCTTTAAGACACACACTCCAAGGCTTTGAAAGATCAACGCTAGCGGGAATCAAGTTGAACAAATAGGCAGTTTCTAACACCCTGTCAAAGACACAAAAATCATTGATGGGAATACTGTCAACTCCTAGATCGTGTTGCTCAGCCCATCTACTTTTGAGAACTTGTACCCCGACCTCCAAAAATGCATCCACCTGTTCCACTGAACCAGCCATTCCTTGCACAGCATGAGCCCATTGATTCTGTACTCCTAAATAGGGGTAACCTAGATTCCACAGTTTCATTTCTGTTTATCCCACTTTTTGTTGAGTTTGTGTTGTTGGCAAGAAGATACGGAAAAGAGTGCCTTTTCCAACACTACTTTTTACCTCAATTTTGCCTTGATGCTTCTGAACAAGTCCGTAGGCTATAGAAAGTCCTAGACCTGTCCCCTCGCCTACTTTCTTCGTGGTGAAGAAGGGGACAAAAATATGGCTCAAGGTTTCCTCGGACATCCCAGTTCCCGTGTCCTCGATTTCAATCTCGACTCGATCCCCCAAACTTTTCGTTCGTATCCAGATCTGGCCCTTACCTGGGATCGCTTGGATGGCATTGGCGAGTAAATTCATGAATACTTGATTGAGTTGTGAGGGGCTACACTCAATTTTTGGAACCTCTCCAAACACCTGATGCACGGTGATTCGATTTTTAAGTTCGGCATTCAGAAGTCGTAATGTACTTGAAATACCCTCGTGGATATCCCAGGGCCGAAACTCGGACTCCTCCATACGCGAAAATGTTCTGAGTCCTAGAACAATATCTTTTGTCCGATTCGCACCATCCAAACAGCTTTGTGTTAACTCCGTTATATCCCCCAAAATAAAATCGATATCCAGTTCTTTTTCCAGGTGTTCTAGTTCACTTTTAGCTGAATCAGGCAAAAGTGTCTTTTTGTTTCGATATTCCGAAACCAAGTGTGTCATCTTATCCAAATAAGTGGAAAGGTGGTGCATATTGCTGTAGATAAACGCGACCGGATTATTTAGCTCATGAGCCACTCCCGCCACTATTTGTCCTAAAGAGATCATTTTCGCCGATTGCACGAGTGTTGTCTGAGTCTCTTTGATTTCATTGTTTGCCTTTTTCAGCTCCTGAATTTTAGTTTCTAATGTCCTACGGGCGACACTGACATTTCGAATCATGTCGTTGAAAGCTTGTATCAAATATTCGATTTCATAATTTGACTCCGCTGACGGGAGTTCTTCCAAATGTCCAGTTTTAACACGTTTCATTGCTGCGACAAGTGTCTCAATGGGCAATACCACTCGCTTTGAAAATATAAATATCAGATACCCAAAAACAACCGCCAAAATGACGGTGAGATAGATAATATTCATTCTCAGTTGACGAGTTGCCGAATCGCTGGCGCTCAGAGGCACCAAAATAGCTAAATACCCCCAGTCTCTTTTTTTACCGCTGATATCAGGCAAATCGAACAAGTAACTCGCATATCTTACTTCACCCAGCCAAACAGGATTAAAAACAGCCGATTCGTTGCTCTGGCGGCTCACAACTGAGCTGGATAGTTTCTTTATTTCGCTCTGACCCATCGCAATTCCAGAAATTGCCTGACTAAAATCACGCTTAAGAATCAAAGCCTCTACTTCCCTTTGATTGCGCATGTCTCTCAGTTGAGTTCCACCAAAGTGAAATTCCTGCTCTAATACTCCATAAAGCTTTTCTTCATCCTGTATTAGAACACGTCCAAGAATCCACATCCCGGAGCCGTCATCGCTGAAGTATCTGTCCAGTGTGAAGTTTTGCTGTCTGATCCTTTTTAAACTTTCACGTGGAATAAAATGAATTCTTGGTCGAAGACTTTCGGGGCCTGGCCCTTCGGCCACAAAATCGCCTTCGGGACTGTAAACTCTCAAACGTCCTTGGACACGGAAGCCATTCAGCATCTGTTCAATGGCTTTCAAGTTTTTCATTTTCAGAGTCTTTACAACGACGGGCTGACTTCCTATTTTTCGGATCTGCGAGGCAGTGACTTTTTCTAGTTTTACGAGGTCATCTAGAATCAGCGAGCTTTCCGACAAGGCTTGTCGATACAGGTTTTGACGACTCGTCTTCTCAAAAATGTGGGTTGCATAATAACTCAGACCGATCACAGGTACCAGTGTGGCAGGTATAAAGTAGAGTGCCAGTTGACTCTTGAGGCTTCGAGTACCTCGTTTAAAATAGCTGATCAAGGGCTTCATATAGATTTAAAAAAACCAAGAGGCTCCCATCCCTGCATAAGTTCCGTTTGAAAAGTTGGGCACTTTGAAAAGGTAGAGTGCCTCCAGATAAACGGCAAAGCCACTATCGTGCATCCACTGGACTCCAATACCAGGATACAAGGTCCAGATACTAAATCCATCTCGTGGGTCTCTGCCCTCAAGAAAAATATTTTTCAACACTGATGGACCAATATTTCGTTCGAGAGTACCATTGGTCCACCATCGAGCGAATCCTACTAAGAAATAAGGACTGACCTGATCTCCCAACAAATAGTACTTACCCTTGACGGCAAAGGTTGAGTAGTCCATGCCACTTCCCATACCACCTGAAATGGAAACTTCCGGAGTCACATTGAATTCAACTTCCAATCCAAGAGCGCTCAGAGGTCCTCCGACACCAACCCCCGCACCAAAACGACGTTCTTGTTTAAAATCGTGGAGAAATCCTGCAACACTCAAACTGCTTAGAAATATCATCAGGATAAATACTTTTTTCTTCATAAATCACCTTCCTGCTTTTAAAAAATGCGAGCTCGAACACCTTCTTCTTGAAGGAATTGTTTGAGCGTAGGCTTGTCTATCTGATGGGCTCGGTCCACGAGCTCAGAGAGCTGATCCACAAACTTTCTTCCCTTCTCCGTACGAAAGCCCCTGGAGAGCGCAGCTACGTTAGCACTCACTTCATTCAAATTATCAATCAGCTGACCCATGCGCTTTCTGTCCAGGCGCTTGAGAATACTATTGGTGTCTGTCATGAGGGAATTCACCGTAGTTAAGAGCTCTTGCATGGTGTTTTCATTACGCTCTAAAAACTCTTGCACTCGGCCAAACACACCATAGCCTTGGGACAGGAGTTGATCCACACGAGGGGGATCTATCCCACGCACTTCACTCCCACTTTCAAGTTGGGCTTCTCCTATACTCCCTGGAGTGATCTCGAGATAACGTTCACCGATGATCCCTGCTATATTGATATAGAATTTCGAATCTCTTCGAATCAAACTCTTCACTTCTGAATCCATTTGAATCTCTAGCTTGACAGAAGTTCCATCTGAATCCTTTCTTTGCGCTTCACTTAGAAAATCAATCCGTCTTACTTTTCCGACTTTGACACCGCTGACTCTTACGGGCGCTCCTACTTCCACACCGCCTGCAAATTGATATCTGACAAAGAGCCTCATTCCCGAATTCCAGGGCTGAAAGCTGCCCAAAATCCAAAAGAGCCCAAGGCACACGATAATTGAGAGGAGTATTAAAAGACCGACCCAGAATTCCTTTTTTTGCTGCACCATGGGATTGTCGTTGAAAGTGAAGATGGAGATGAACTGCTGGCTTCTTTAATTATACCTGATTACGCGGATCTTTCTTCCTGAGATTCAGCTTCAAGACAAACTCAATTTGACTACGAGATCCATAAAAGTGAATTTACCAGGAAATCCAGAATGATAATCCATAAACTACTCTTTACGACGGCCTGAGTCGCAGCTTGACCGATCCCCCGACTACCACTTTTACAGGCCAAACCGGATGCTGCAGCTACAAACGGAATAGTAGTACCAAAGAGAACTGCTTTTACCAACGCACCGACCAGATCCTGTCCGCGAGCCAAAACAAAGAGAGCATTATAGAATTCTTGGGCCTGGTAGCCGAGCCCATAAGATGCAAGTTGAGAACTGACCAGAACAGCTACCACAATACCTAAAAGTGTGAGCGATAGGCTTGCTAATAGGCATCCTACCCACCGAGGCAGGATCAGAAAATCTACTACGGATACTCCTAAAAGCTGGAGTTGGTCCAGCTGCTCACTGTTTTTCATGATCCCTATCTCTGCAGCAATAGCAGCACCCAAACGGGAAGCCAGTAACATAGCTGTGACCACTGGAGCTAATTCCCTAATAGTAAGAACCAATGAAAATGCCGGCACCAACGCATCTTCATGCATTACTTTCATCATGTGCCAAGAAAACTCAAGAACGCCCATCAAGGAAACAATAGAAATTGAAAACAACACCATGGGTGCACTGAGTACAGCTCCTTCATAACACTGCTTCAGTATTTCGCCCCCACGCAGCTTGGGCTTTAAACTAAATTGCCCAATTGAAAGAACCAGCAACTTGAAGGGCGCACAAAGTTCGCTCAGATAATTCAAAAAACTCACTTCGGAACACTCCATTTTTCAACTACCATTGGCTGAGACCCACAAATTGACTTCCCATCCAGGAAATCATGAAATCCAATATGATGATGCCTACCACTAAGACAACTGCAGTTCTTCTCACGCCTCCTCCAACCTCCTCTGCCCCGCCCGAAATATGAACCCCGATGAAACACGAGACAGACCCAATCATCAGACCAAAGATAATACTTTTGATGAGAGCTAAAACCATACTGCTAACAGCCAAAAACTCAGGAACTCGATGAACGAATTGCAGCGGATTCACTTTCAGTCCAATACTCGCAATAGAGATTCCCCCAAAGACACTCATGAGCAGCCCCATCAATAAAAGGACAATACTTGAAACAGCAACTGCCAATAATCGGGGGATCACAATCTCACGAATGGGATTGAGGCCCAAACAACGAATGGCATTCAATTGATCTGTGATCGACATGGTACCCAACTCAGCCGAAGTGAAAGCTCCTACACGCCCCGCAAGAAAAAATGCAATTAAAACAGGCCCGAGATTTCGAAGGGTTGTGGAAACACTAATCCCCCCTAAATAGCTCTGCGCCCCAAAATCCCTGATCTGAGAATCGATTTGTATGGCTAAAATAGCACCCACGAAAAACCCAGCGGCGCAGGTAAGCGGAATAGATTGAATACCTACTCGCAATAATTGCTTTTTAAACTCTCTTCCCGAAATCCCATGAGAGACCAACAAGTGAAAACAGAGCCTCACAAAATGAGCCCACTGCCCCACATTTTGAAAAAACATTTTTAAGCTCTTCATTGGGACACAATTCCCTGAACAAATGCCTGTGCGAGCAGCAACTGACATTGTTTCAATTCAAAGGGTTTCCCCTCAAAAACCACTCTGCCCTGATCCAGAAGGATAATCTTATGGGCTATTTCAAGAGCACTTTGAACATCATGAGATACAATTAAACATCCCGAATGAGTTTTTCTCACTGACTTTACAATCAAATCATTCATCATACGAGTACCTACAGGATCTAACCCTGTAGTGGGCTCATCAAACAAAAGAAACTGGGGTTTTAACAAAACACTTCTCAAAACACTGATTTTTTTCTGAACGCCTAGACTCAGCTCCTGTGGCATCCGATCCAAACACTTCACATCTAACTGCAGCTCACTCAACCAATTTTGCAGCTCTTCTCTTTCGGGAAACGGCTTTCTCAATGCAAATAATAAATTTTCCTCAACCGTCAAAGAATCTAAAAGAGCTGGCATCTGAAATACCAAGCTTACTTTTCTGCGGAAGTTAGTGAGAGCACTCTCATCGAAACAATCCATCGGCTGCCCATTCAAAAAAACCTTTCCCTGATCCTGGGGAATGAGACCCACAATTGTTTTTAACAAGACAGATTTACCGACCCCGGATCTACCCAGAACAAAAACGATTTCATCAGGACTCACAGAAAGATGCACTTCCTGGAGGATAGGGAGCCCTCCCAGACGCTTCGAAATTGCCTTCAGTTCAAGCATTTTTTCCGTGGACAAATTGCCGCGCCCCCTGGTTTTGGCTGCTTTTGAAAGCTTCGACAGATTCAAAACAAATGATTTCTCTGTTCCAGAGGAGTCCCACTGTTTCTGCCAAAGAATAAGCCACGAGAAGTTCACTAGTAACAACCACCAGGGTTGTTCCCAGACTTTTGTGATAATTTTTTATCAAGTGAACGATTTCAAGAGCTGTCACAGGATCTAAGCCCGCTGTGGGTTCATCTAAAATAAGTATCTGAGGCTGCAATGCAATCGCTCTAGCCAAAGCAAGGCGTTTGATCATCCCTCCACTGAGTTCTTTTGGCTTTTTTCTCAACGCCCCTTCTAATCCTACTTCTTTTAATACTTTCTCAATCGTTTGCTCACGTTCCTTTTTCGACAACGAAGTCATTTCTTTCAAAGCGAAATCAATATTCTCAAAGGCATCCCATGAGTCTATCAATCCTCCCTTCTGGAAGCACATGCCCAATGATCGAGAAGGTTCTTTGGCAACGATCACTTCCCCCGCTGTAGGAGCCAGTAACCCTGCAATCAACTTCAATAACGTCGACTTGCCAGAACCTGTCGGCCCCATCAGGCAAAACACCTCTCCGGTTTGAATCCTCAAGTTCACATTTTTAATGAGATCAGCGCCATCGATAAAACCAAAGGAAACGTTTCTTAATTGGATATCAACAGAAAAGCTGCTCATTGACTTTTTCCAGGACGGAACACAAGAGGTAGCGGGAGACCTCTCTGTACTTTGCGTTGACTTCCTTCAAGCCAGTACAACGTCGGGGTTGAGTTGACCCCCCACTTTTTTTCAACTTCCTCTTTCGTGCTGCACACACTTTTTCCAATTAAAGCTACTTTCAGACTCAATTCCAAACACCGATTGCTTTCATTCTCAAGCCAGATAAATTCAATTACCTGGTTTGCTCCCGAGGAACGAATAGATTTCAATTGATCGATCAACAATTGGCAGGGGGCACAATCTCGTTCCACGATCACTCTCAGTTTTGAAGACTCCCATTGGGTTTGACACCCTGTGGATTGGGTTTGAGGCACCCTAGCTTCTATTGCTTCCGGAGGACATGCCCAAGTCACAAGACTGACCAAGCTTACGATGAGGGCCAACTGTTTCATTTATAGGGTAGCCTTCACCGCAAACATCACGACCCGTCCTCGCAGAGGACCCCACACATGAAGATTATCTAGATGAAAATGGGTGGGATCAGAACCGTGCTGATTCCAAGTCAACGGAGAATCACCCCATCCCGTTTGCGTAAAGTTAGTAGCATTCAGAACAGACAAGGAAAGCTCCCAATCTCTCGCAGGTCGATAAGACGTACCAAGATCCACGGTCGCATAGATGGGGGCCCGTTGATTTTTGCGTTCCTTAACGGTGTCCACTGGGCCCAACCCAGAATCTACCGATTCATAAGTGGCGTAATGTCCGTCATAGCCATACTCCGTTAAATTTCGTGGACCAATCAATTGTGTTGATACGTTAAAGTCCCATTGGGTCCCCAGTTTTTTATCAATTCGAACCCGCGCACGTTGTTCTACTGCGGCCACCGGCAGTAACCGTTTGTATTGTGAGGGCAATCTGAAATCTTCTACACTCACCTCACAACTCCAAGAGGCTCCTCGGTAAGTTCCAGAAACCCCCGATGAAATTACGTTTACCGGGCTTGATAAGTTTTGAAATTGTGCAGGGCTAAATGCATCCACTGGAGCAGATGCATAAGCTAGATTATGAAGTTGAGAGCCATAGACACTGGCATTCCACTCCCAGGGTCCGGTGTTAACAGTCTGGGAAAGGCCAACAGAATGGGCCGTTTCTATTTCCGTCAATCCGATGGTGAATCCATTCTCACTTAAACCATGTTGTGATTCAAAAAAACTGAGCGGTGCTCGATAACCTCGGCCATAAGAAAGTCGAGAGGTCCAGGTTTTGGTTGGATTCCATTTCCAAAATAGACGAGGTGAAACCAGCCCTTTTTCAACTCGCCGTTCTCCCACCTTCTGCAAAGGCCAATTCATATTCAGATAGTCGAATCGAGCCGCAACATTGATCTCATGGTTCCAATCGGGGGACCAGGTGTCTTGGACAAAAACTGCAGCATTTTGAAACTTAAAGTCGTCTGGAGGCAACCCCTTGATGCTATATAATTTGGTGGAGCTCGAGTCCATTTGCTCCAAGCGAGCATCTGCTCCGACCGTCAGAATATGCTCGACTGTTATCGGTGTCACCACGCGGGCATCTTGAAACACCAACAAATCCCGATTGCGATAATCATATCCATGAAAATAAATGGAATCCTGCTTTTGCCAAGCGGCACTGGAAGTGACTTGCAACTGCGAAGTTTCACCGATTCGATGTCGCCATCTCCCAGCAGCCTCGTGACGAACCAATGAAATGGAATCGGAGATCTTGAGAGGATCATCTAAATACATTTGGTTGACATCGTTGTCTTTGAACTTGGGCAATTCAACTTTCTCAAGAAATGTGGTGGGCCGAATCCCATCCACAGACCCTCCCAAGATTCCCACAGTTTGCCATCCGTAACGTAACTCCACACTGTCTCGGGGCCCTACATCCACCATGATTTTAGACAGGACTCCCGCATTGGAAAAGAAGGGCGCATCAGAGACTCCGTTATTATCAACGTCCCATACCCCTGTTTTGTTTGAATCCCAGTATCCTTGACGATTCCACTGTCCAGAAACAAAAACTCGAGCTTTGGGAATGAGTTGAGTATCGGAGGCAGCTCCACTCAGTAACCAATTTTGGGCTGAACCGGTGGCAAGATCGAGGTCGACCTCATTTTTAGTGGGCGCTTCAGTGATGATGTTGATGACCCCACCCATGGCTTCAGGAGCCACCAGCGAAGCTCCAGTGCCTCGGCTGATTTCAATCGACTCTACGCCCGCTAAAGGAACAGCATCGACACCGTAAAGACTGGAAACTGCTGAGTGTAAAGGAATCCCGTCGACAAGAATGGTGGTGTGCTCTCCCCGCAAGCCATTCACGGTGATTCTTTTTGAACCGCAAGTCGCACAGGAAGTTTGAGCCTCAACACCGCTCTCTCCTGCCAGCGCTTCAGAGAGGTTCGGAGCATTTTTTTGTTCAATTCTCTTTTTCGGGAGTTTTAATGTAGGCACCACTGAGGATTTGTCCCACTCGGCTGTGGTTTCTTCGCGGTCTTCTTGAACAATAATCTCGGGTAAAACCCCGATTTCCTGGGTTTGGGGTATTCCCCAAGCCCCAAAGCTCTGAAGCAGGAACCCAACGATGAAAGGAGAGAATCTCAAGGGTTGCTCACCTTTTTCAAATCCTTGCAGGTGGCATCATGCAAATGATCAAAGTGAAGCCATTTCAATCGGAAGGCTGTGGGATCTTGAAGCGAAGTTGCCGGAGCTGTCAGCAGGACTCGCAAAAATTCATTTCCAGCTTCGCTCATCCATTCCAAGACTTTTCCCTCGGACTGAGGAGAAAAGTGAAGGATGACTTGTCCAAGTCCTTGGCCAGCATGTTGATAACTTGTTGAGACTTCCACTTGATAATCCCCCAAAGTCGAATCATGGGGATCATTGCGTAGCTCTTCATGAATGTAAAGATAACAGGGCTTCCCCTGGTCCACTCCTTGATAAGTTCTCAGAACACTTGCATTTAGATTTGCGCTGATGAAAAAAAGTCCTAAAATAAAGGCCAACCCTTGCTCCTTTCAAGAATAACGATTAGGGTTTAACGCATTATGACAGCCCTTTGCAAGAAAGCCTTTTTCTCGACCGGAACCCGTTCCGGAGTATTTTTTTTGTTCAGTATTTTCATGCACTTATTTCTTTTTCTTCAGGTCCGATCGGCCTTGTCCCACTCCACGAATCTACGGCTCTTAGGAAAAACAGGAGGCCCCACAGACGCGCGCGAGATCGCTTTTTTTCCACGGCTGGCTTATGCCGGTTCGAAAACTCCCTCAGTACAACACTCCCCTGTGCTAGTGCCCCAATCTAAAAACTCTTCAGATTCTACTCCGAACTCCTCCCGATCATCCGAAACCCCTGCAAAGGGAATCGGTCAGGGCGGGTCAGCAACAGACTATGGTTCAGTCCTCCACGCTTATTTGGACGCTGAAAAAATATACCCATCTCACTTAAAACATTTAGGCCTCTCGGGGGTCGTTACAGTGAGGTTTCAAGTAAGCCGCGAAGGATTCTTGGAGGACATTGAAGTGGCCGATTCGCAAGCACCCGCCCTCTTACAACGAGAAGCACTTAAATTTTTAAAGACCTTAGATCGGGTCCCGGCGCCGCCGACTCACCTGACCCAACAAGAACTACACTTTGAATTACCTCTGCGCTACGAACTGAAGACCTGAACATGAAAATGCTTTCCTGGCTCATTCCGATGCTCTGCTTGGGAAGCAGCTTTGCAACTGACCTACCTGGACTCAAAGTGGGCTTGGTGCTCGACAAAGGGGGAAAAGACGATAAATCATTCAATGCCTCGGCTTATCGAGGAGCCTCTTTAGCCAAAGAGAAATTAGGTATTCACCTCAAAGTCCTGGAATGTTCCTCGGATTCAGCATTGGCTCCCTCTCTCAAGACCTTTGCTCAACACGGATATGATTTAATTATCGGTGTCGGTTTTGTTCAAAAAAGTCCTTTAGAAGAAGTGGCTCGCCTCTTTCCTCAAACCAAATTTTTATTAGTCGACGCTCCGAGCACGCTACCGAATGTCCGTTCTGTTCTGTTTCAGGAGCACGAGGGCTCGTTTTTAGTTGGCTATATTGCCGCACTCAAAAGCAATCAGAAACCGGTGGGTTTCATCGGGGGAATGGATATCCCTCTCATTCGCAGATTTGAGGTGGGCTATCGCGCGGGGGCTCGGACAGCCCAACCATCCCTGAGCGTTTTCTCTCATTATGTAGGCGCTTCTTCCGAAGCCTGGCGAAACCCATCTAAAGCTAAAGAATTGGCCCTCCTCCAGTTTTCTCAAGGTGCGGAAGTCATCTTTTGTGCTGCTGGGTCCTCGTGCCTTGGAGTATTTGATGCTGCCCAAGAAAAAAAGAAATTCGCTATTGGCGTAGATTCTAACCAAAATTGGGTTAAACCCGGAACTGTTCTGACCAGCATGGTAAAGGCAGTAGATGCAGCTGTTTATCAAACGATTGAACTGACGCAACGAAACCAGTTTCTGGCGGGACCGACTACTCTGGGCCTCAAAGAAGAGGGGGTGAGCTACTCAATCGATGAACACAATCGGACCGTGTTGAGTCCCTCCATAGAACTAAAAGCTCGCTCTATTCGCGAGCAACTGATTCGTGGAACTCTACAGGCTCCGGACTACTATCAGATTTCCAAGACGAGTAGGCCCAAGAATGATTGATACCGCCTTGATTTCTTTTCAAGATGTTAATAAATCCTTCGGAGTCGTCTGTGCTAACGAACATGTTAGTTTTGAGATCCAAAAAAATAGTTTCCACGGAATCGTTGGTGAAAATGGTGCAGGAAAATCCACCATTATGCGAATGCTCTATGGCATGTTTTCGCCCGACTCAGGACACATCTTTCTCCAAGGAGAGCGGATTCATTTCAAAAGCCCAAATGAAGCTATTGCGCGCGGAATTGGCATGGTACACCAGCATTTCATGCTGGTCCCTACTCTCACCGTATGGGAAAACATTGTTCTCGGAGATGAAAGATCTTTTGGATTCCTGAAAAAGCAAGAACTGATTCAGACGATTGATCAGTTACAGCAGGACTTTGGCTTCTCTTTGAATCTAGAACGCATAGTTGAAGACCTTGCTCTAGGAGAGAAACAGCAAGTTGAAATTCTGAAATTGCTTTATAGAAAATCAGATGTTCTTATTTTGGATGAACCCACAGCGCTTCTAACACCAACGGAAGCAGCTCATCTTTTTGAACGTCTTAAACTTCTTCACACTCAAGGGAAAACGATAGTCCTGATCAGCCACAAGCTTCGGGAAATTCTTGAGTTTTGTGAACGCTTCACAGTCATGCGAAAAGGGACTGTGATTGGGACTTTTGAGACTGGCGGAATCTCAGAGTCTGAACTCGCCCAGACTCTTTTGGGTAGGCAACCTTTAACTTTAAAAAAAAACGTTCCTGCCCATGAGCCCTCTCCAGTTCTCAGGGTTCACAAGGTGAGCTCAACCCCTATGACTGGCATGGGATTGAATCAACTCTCCCTAGTCGTTCGGAGCCATGAAATTGTAGGAATTGCAGGAATTGAGGGCCAAGGACAGGAAGAGTTAGTACGGATTTTAGCCCAACTCCATCCCTTTGAAGGCAGTATTGAATTTTTAGAAGAGCCTCTCAACACAAGAAAACGCTATCAAAACCGTCAGAGGGGATTTGGGATCATCCCTCCGGATCGGCAGGAGGAAGGACTCATTCTGAATTTTTCAGCTGCGGACAACTTAATCCTGGGTCACCATCGAGAGCTTCCGTTTTATTCAAAGGGGATTCGTCACTCTCAGGCGATTGAGGCTCACGCACAACACCAGTTCACACAGTTTGAGATCACTCCTAAAAACATCGACCTACCTGCCTCTGCCTTTTCAGGAGGAAACCAACAAAAGTTAGTGATCTCACGCGAAACCCAAATACCACTGCGCTTTCTTCTTGCTTGCCACCCCACTCGAGGAGTGGATTTAGGCGCCATGGAACACATCCACCAGCACTTAGTTGAAATGGCAAACAACGGGCTTGGTATTCTTTTAATCTCCTCAGACTTAGACGAACTCTTGAAACTTTCTCATCGTGTTCTTGTTCTTCGGGAAGGGGCTATCGTTTACCAAGAGGACGCAGAAAAGATTACTTTTAGCGATCTGGGGTTGTGGATCACAGGAGCTCGAAAGTGAAACAGGCAGGTTCACTTTTTCTCATGTTTTTAATCGCTGTGGGGACAGCTTTTCTCATTTTGCTTCTGATTGGGGAGCAGCCCTCCACCCTGATTCAAGCCTTTCGCTATACTTTTTTTACCCGTTTCGGGCTGGGGTATAGCTTTTATTACACAACACCCCTGATTTTCACCGGGCTTGCGGTAGCCGTTTGCTTTCATGCTGGGCTCTTTAACATTGGTGCCGAGGGCCAGCTGCTCTGGGGGTCGATTGCTGTTGTTTGTTTATCGCATTTTTTCCCAGATTTGCCGCGAGGATTTGCTCTATTTTCTGGAATTCTGGCTGCTGGATTAGCAGGTTCACTCTGGGCTTTTATCCCCGCCTATTTCAAAAGCTATCGAGGGATTCATGAAGTAGTCACTACTTTACTGCTGAATCTGATTGCTACTGCTTGGGTGAATTATCTCATTCTCTACACTTTTAAAAATCCGGAATCTCAGGCTGCGGAGACAGAGTTGATAACAATAGGATACCGCCTTCCGCAAACTTTATTTGCTACAACCCCCGCAAACAGTTCCTTTTTTCTAGCGGTATTGCTTACTGTGTTTCTTCAATGGGTTTTATTTAAGACCACCTTCGGCTTTGAGATTCGAGCTTTGGGAGAAAACGCCCGAGCGGCTGAACTTTCTGGGATCACACGTTCTAAGCGTTTGCTTCAGGCTTTTCTACTATCTGGGTTTTTATCTGGCCTAGTGGGCGTTAATGAAGTCATGGGTGGGGAGTATAAAGTTATTGAAGGTTTTTCTCCGGGATATGGGTTCACAGGAATCGCTGTGGCACTACTGGCACGGAATCAGCCTCTAGTCATTTTGTTTACAAGTTTTCTTTTAGGAAGTTTGCAAAACTTTTCTCGAGAACTAGAATTTTTCGGCGATGTGATCTCTAAAGAAGTCGCATGGGTACTTCAGGCGCTTTTGATCTTTGCGGTGGGAACACGAAAGTGGTGGGAAAAGAAATGGAACTAATCCTGGCAACTTTGAGATTAGCGACTCCTCTGATTTTTGCTTCTCTTGGAGGTGTGCTTTGTGAACGAGCCGGAATAGCTACCATCTGTCTGGAAGGGATTATGTTGGTAGCGGCATTTGCAGCTGGGAGTACTGCCGTTATTTCAGGCTCTTCTGAAATGGCTCTTTTCATCGGGGTGTGCAGTGGATGTTTTCTGATGGGGCTTCACGAGTTACTAACGCAGAAAGCGGATGCTGATCCTGTTGTGAGCGGAATGGCTATCAACATTCTGGCACTAGGCCTGACTCCCCTGTTATCTAAGTTTTTTTTCGATAGTGCCACCAACACCCCTTCCCTGCCTCCTACCACCCGACTTCATCCGGTGCCGCTTCCGCTCCTTGGAGATCTCCCTACAGTGGGCATTTTATTTAAGCAGTCATTTTTGATTTATATCGCATTGCTGCTGCCCTTTGTGGTTCACGTGCTCTTGAAACGATCCGTATTAGGCCGTCGAATTCACAGCGCTGGAGATGGCCCTGAAGCTCTTAGTGCAGCTGGAGTTTCCGTTCATCGAGTACGGGCATTAGCACTTTGGATTGGAGGTTGGCTCACTTCACTCGCCGGAGTTTATCTCGTGCTGGATCACACGGGACAATTCCTGCGGGATATGACCGCGGGACGTGGCTTCATTGCATTAGCAGCTGTGATTTTTGGAAGATGGCAACCGATCCCAGTTTTCCTGGCTTGCCTATTTTTCGGATTTTCTGAAGCCCTTCAAATGGTTCTACAAAATGTTTCCGTGGGTTCCAAAACGATACCCCTCCAATGGCTTCAATCAATTCCCTATTTGGTTGCCTTAGCAATTTTAATTTTTTCTCGCAAAGGCAACAAGGAGCCCAGAGTTTTTAGACGGCGACCTGTGTGAACGATCACATTGGGATGATGCTGCTTGATTTCGCCTTTTTTCGCCACTTGCTCGCGGCACTTTCGATTCGCAATTTAACAGCAGTTCTCACTTCATCAAAATCAATGAGAGCATCTACGACCAACTCGGAAGCCATCCGATAAATATTCACATCCTTCTCATAATCGGCCATTTTTTCTTGGATAAAACTCTTACGTTTCTCAGGGGAAAGTTCATTGATTTTATTGTAGTACACGGCATTGACGGCAGGCTCCGGGCCCATCACTGCGATCGCAGCCGATGGCAGAGCCAACACAGCATCACTATCGTAAGCAGGCCCACACATGGCATAGAGTCCCGCTCCAAAGGCTTTACGGACAATCACTGTTACTTTAGGGACTGTTGCATTTGACATGGAATGAATCATTTTTGCTCCAGCCCGAATCATTCCCTCTTTTTCAACTTTGGAACCAATCATGAATCCAGGAACATCTGCTAAAAATAGCAAAGGAATATTGAATGCGTTACAGAGCTGAATAAACCGCGCAGCTTTATTGGAAGATTCAACAAACAGAACGCCGCCTTTCACTTTTGGCTGGTTCGCTAAAACGCCTATGGGTGCTCCCTCCAATCGAGCAAGACCCGTTATCATTTCACCGGCATACAAGGCTTTGATCTCCAAAAAAGAATTTCTATCAACTATGGTGTCAATGACTTCTCTCATGTCGTAGGCGCGTGCAGGGGAATCTGGAAGGATTTGTTTGAGGCTTTTATTGGTTTCACTCGACTCCGCTTTTTGCACCGGGGGCTGTTCCGTGAAGTTCTGCGGGAAATAGGAGAAGTATTTTTTAGCGAGGTCAATCGCTTCCGATTCACTTTGGACTAAAAAATCACCACAGCCACTCTGTGTGCAATGCATGCGTGCTCCACCCATCTCTTCCAGCGATACTTTTTCGCCGATCACGGCCTCTGCCATGCGTGGAGAACCCAGATACATACTGGCATTTTTTTCCACCAAAAAAACTACGTCACAAAACGCAGGGATGTAGGCCCCTCCCGCTGCAGAGGGACCAAACAAAATACATATTTGGGGAATCTTGCCGGAAAGCACTGCTTGATTTCGGAAGATTCTGCCTGCTCCCCGCCGACCTGGGAACATTTCGACTTGATCCGTAATACGAGCACCGGCGCTGTCTATGAGATAAAAGACCGGGATTTGTAATGATTCTGCTTTTTCTTGAATTCGGATCATTTTTTCAACAGTGCGCGCTCCCCAAGATCCTGCTTTTACAGTCGAATCATTGGCGACTACAGCAACCCATCGCTTGTTACATTGAGCAAGACCCGTCACTACTCCATCTGCTGGAAGATCGGCATTCAGACAATTAGCAAATAAACCGTCCTCAATAAAAGTCCCAGAATCTACCAACTGTGCAATCCGCTGACGCGCAAATCCCTTTCCCTCTTCTGCATTTTTTTCATGGTACTTGGGGCTTCCGCCCTTCAAAATTCGCTCTAAGTGCCGTTTGTATTCACTAGAATCTTGCATTTCAATCTCCGTTATAAACTGGCTTTCTTTTCTCACTAAAGGCCCGTAATCCCTCAAGCCGATCTTTTGAATAGAGACAGGGCTTATAGCATTCGACTTCCCATTGAAGAGCGTCTTCCCAACTTTTCTCTCTTCCTCGAAGGATTGCCTTTTTTGCCTGCTGGATTGCGATGGGACCCGATTCTGACATTTTTTGCGCCCACACCATTGCTTCTTTCATTAATTGGCTTGCCGGTACCACACGATTCAAAATTCCCCAGTCTTTTGCTTCCACTGCCGTTAATTTTTTGGCAAGAAGAACCATTTCCATAGCTCGACTCATTCCAATGAGCCGACTCAGTCGCTGAGTTCCTCCATTTCCTGGAATAATCGCTAATTCAGTTTCCGGGAGTCCCACTGTGATATTTTCAGCTCCAATTCGCAAGTCGCAGACAAGGGCCAATTCTAACCCTCCTCCCAATGCGACTCCATTCACCGCAGCAATGCTGGGAATAGATAATCTTTCCCACCGTAAGTACAAATTTCTAACCATCTCCAGTCGAACAAGCACATCTTTTTCATTCATGCCCTGTCGTTCTTTGAGATCAGCTCCTACACAAAATGCTTTCTCGCCACTTGCCGTGAGAATAATTGCCCGAGCAACTCGATCCGTTTCAAGGACATCAAGAAGTTTTTTGAATTCTTCCAGAATCTCCTTGTTGAGGGCATTCATTTTATCGGGACGATTTAAGGTTACGATCACAATCGGACCTTCTCGCTTCAGGATCACATTATGAGATGCCATACAGCACTCCTCCTTTTTTGAGAACTTCTCCCAGATGACTTTGGAGTGAAAAACCTAGCGAAGACAATTTGGCCAAGACCGTTTGAATTGCAGCCCAATTGACGTGAACTGCTACCCCCTGACGCTGAAGGAAAAAAGCGATTTCCTCAGTGGGAATATTTCCTGAGGCACCCCGAGCATAGGGACACCCGCCTAATCCTCCCGAGGATCCATCGAATTGGGTAATTCCGACCTCTAATGCTGCTGCTATATTTGCCAAAGCCAATCCATAGGTGTTGTGAACATGAAGAGCAATTTGGGAAACTGGAAACTGGGCGGCGGTGAGCTGACAGAGACTTTTCACTTTTTTAGGACTCGCAACTCCGATGGTATCACTCAAAGCGATTTCATCGGGTTGCAACTTCACCACTTGGTCGATTACGGTCATAGCTTGTTTTTCTGAGACCTCGCCTTCATAGGGGCATCCGAAACTGGTGGATACATACACACGACATTTGCGTTTATTTTTGTGCGCAAGCTCAATCAGCCCTTTGAGCATTTCCATGCCTTCTTGGCGCGTCATGTTCATATTCTTTTTATGAAAAGCCTCAGTGGCTGCAGAAAAAAAACTGTTCCATCGAATTGGGTAAGTGAGGCTTCTTTCCAAACCCCGGAGATTTGGAATAAAAACCATACTTTCTGTTTCAACGGCAGAGGGATTTTTGAACACGTCTGCGCAAAACTGTTCGCTATCCGCTAGGGCTGGGATCCATTTAGGATGAGAAAAGCTGGTGACTTCTAAACGAGAATAGGAACATTGAAGCAGCAGTTGATATAAATTAGCCTTTTCAGCTGTGGGTAGGACGATGGCCTCACTTTGAAGTCCATCGCGAAGAGTTACATCCGTGAGATTGATCAAGTGTGTTGCCTTAAGTTAACTCGATAACTACGTCACCCTCGTTTACAAAATCCCCTTTAGCTTTCAAAACACTCACCACTTTGCCCTCGCACGCACTCACCACAGGAACTTCCATTTTCATGGATTCTAAAATAGCCACTTCTTGGCCTTTTTTAATCGTATCCCCGACTTGAACATTGATTTCCAAAACTGTCCCGGCCATTTGGCTGATGACTTTTGAAGACATAGGTGACTTCTCCAATTATTTCTATAATTTAACCCAGGATAGTGAAGATTGGCAACACTTAGGACGTGGCGGCTGGCATTTCCACTTTTTCAGTAAAGCCACATTCCTTGTTGGGGCAACGGATGGAGGCCCCTTCTTTTTTTGTGTAGTGCTCAGCAAGGAAGGGATACTGACATTCTGGACAGGGACGACCTTTGATAGGTTTATCCCACATCGCATACTTGCAGTTAGGATACTTGGTGCAGCTATAGAAAACTTTGCCGAATCGAGTACGCTTTTCTGAAAGTTGACCTTCCTTGCAATCCGGACAATCAATTCCCGTAGTAATCGGTTTTGTGGTTTTGCAGGTCGGATAAGAAGAACACGCCAAAAACTTTCCAAACCGTCCAGTCTTAACGGCCATGGCCGCCCCACAAGCTGGACATTTTTCCTCTGTGACTTGTTGCTCAACCAGTTTCACCTTACCTTCATCTACTTGATATTCACTAGTGAACCGACAATCGGGGTATCCCTGACAAGCTGCAAACTTTCCGTTTTTTCCCCATTTTAAAATGATGGGCTTTTCACATTTTGGACATTTCAAGTCGGTTACTGTCTCCTCCCGCTTGATATTTCTCATTTTCTCAGCAGCAGTAGCTAACTCCTTTTCAAAAGGAGCATAAAAATCTTTGAGTGTTTGAACCCAGTTTGCCTTGCCCTCCTCGATTTGATCGAGTTGGTCTTCGAGATGAGCAGTAAATTTAACGTCTAGGATTTCAGAAAAACTTTGTACCAACAAATCAGTGACGATATCTCCGAGTTCTGTTGGGAAAAACCGGTTTTCCTTCTTTTCCACGTACTTTCTATCTTGGATGGTGCTCAAAATTGAAGCGTAAGTAGAGGGTCGGCCAATTCCTTTCTCTTCCAGTTCCTTAATCAGTGAACTTTCAGAATATCTAGGAGGCGGTTGAGTAAAATGTTTTTCCTCTTTTGCGCCTTTCCCCAACAAATCCGACTTTTCAGTTAGGTCAGGTAAATTCACAGTTTCACTATCGTCAGGGGCTTTATCATCTGATTGCCACATGACCAAAAACCCATCAAAGCGTAAAATGGATCCACTGGCCCGAAATAAATACTTTTTCCCATTTTTAGCAGAGGCTTCCATTTCCACAGAAGTCTGATCAAAAACGGCAGGTTCCATTTGTGAAGCCAAATATCTTTTCCAAATCAGCTCGTACAACCGATATTGATCCAATTCTAAGTACGGCTTCACGACCTCTGGAGTGAACTCTACAGAAGTGGGACGCACAGCTTCGTGCGCATCCTGAGCATTTTTCTTGTTTTTGTATTCCAGAGGGAACTCAGGCAGATATTCGTCACCCAAAATATTTTGAATAATCGTACGAGCCTGCTTAATAGCATCGTCTGAGAGCCGGGTGGAATCCGTTCGCATATAAGTAATTAAACCTTGGGCCCCTAAGTCACCCAATTCAATCCCTTCATAGAGTTGTTGGGCTAGGGTCATCGTTTTCTTAGCGCTGAAATAAAGACGTTTGGAAGCTTCTTGCTGCAAAGTCGAGGTGATGAATGGTGGATCGGGATTGCGACGACGTTGTTTCTGGGTCACGGAAATGATTTTCCATTTGGCAGAAGACACGTCCTGAACAATTTCTTTTGCCCACTCTTCGCTATCAATATCAGTACGTTCTATCTTTTTATCCCCGACTTTGACCAACCTACCTGGAAATGTTTTACCGTCGGTCTCAAGTAGGGCTTCAATAGTCCAATAGGCTTTCGGTTGAAAGGCTAAGACTTCCTTTTCACGCTCCACAATCATTCTGACAGCCACGCTCTGCACGCGTCCTGCCGAAAGTCCTCTTCGAACCTTAGTCCATAACAAGGGAGAAATTTTATAACCGACCAATCGGTCTAATACCCGACGTGCCTGCTGAGATTCATACCGTTCACGGCTCATCCGAACGGGATTTTCAATGGCCTTCAAAACCGCTGGTTTAGTGATCTCATGAAACAAAACTCGATGCACTTGATTTTCGGTGAGCTTGAGCACTTCAATAATGTGCCATGCAATGGCTTCCCCTTCGCGATCCGGGTCGGCCGCCAGATAAATTTTATCTGCATTCAGTGCAGCTTTTTTTAATTCGTCCACTACTTTGGACTTGCCTTTGATCATTTCATAAGTGGGTTGAAAATCATGTTCCAAATCAACCCCTAGGTTACTTTTAGGCAAATCCAGGATGTGCCCTACCGAAGCTTTTACATCGTAATTGCGTCCTAAATATTTTTTCAGGGTTTTAGCTTTAGCGGGGGATTCAACGACAACCAAACCTTTAGCCTGGCGACTCCGAGTAGATGGAGCTTCGCTGTCTGCTTTCTTGGACTTACTGGCAACTCTTTTTTTAGCTTTTACTGTCTCCATTCGGGCACTAGATCAAAAAAGATTCGGTCAACCCTGGCCGAACTTCTTCGTGAGCTTTGTGCTCATAACCGAAAAGAGTAAGTGCTGCAACCGTTTTTATCTCCTTCAATCCCGTCTCTCCATCTAAATTCATAGCTTTTTCAATAATTTCGTCTTCCAAAGCGTGATCGATAATGCCACGTACTTTCAATTTCCACAAATATCCTCGCGCTCTTTTGGAAATTTGTGATGCTTCCTCCGAAGTGTAAACACGACAGACCGGGATCTCATCACTCCAATAAGGACCAATTTCTTCCAAAGTAGTTTTCTCAATATGCGATAAGGCTCCCCAAATTTCTTCCTCTGAGAACCCTTGGGAATTCAACTCTTCCCAAATCGTTTCCGCATCGTAGAACAAGTCCTTGTTCTGCCGTAAACTTTGGGAGAGATGCCCCAGAATATTGAGTATTTTTTGTCGCAATGTATTTTTTTTACTTGCCGCCTAACATTATTGTTCTGAAGAAAAAAGGATTTGGCAAGCCTCTAAAAATGGAAGCCGGAAGTACAAATGTACCGTTGAGGTGCTTGTATGATGATATCGCCGCCTGAAATCCGTTCCTGAAGTAACCTCTCACTTTTTTTTCCAAATAATCTGATCCATTGGGAAAGTGTGAACTCTTCTCCGAAAGAAAAAGGAAGCTTTGCTTGAAGTTCATCCACGCAATCTTTCGGAGCCATCCCTAATTCCTCATAAATGTCCCCTGCGGAAACGATGCATTTAGCACCCTGTTGAATCAATTGGTGACCTCCCTCAAAACCGACATGATGCGCAGGCCCAGGCAACACAAAGACTTCTCGGCCCTGATCTAGGCTCGTTAAGGCGGTAATTAAAGACCCACTTTGTCTCCGCGCCTCCACAACTAATGTTCCGAGTGATAATGCAGAAATGATTCGATTCCTCTGGGGAAAGTTTTGGGGGAGCGGTGGAATTCCGGGCAAGTATTCAGTGACCCAAGCTCCTCCTCGGGCCAGGATTTGGTAGGCGAGCTCTCGATTTTCAGGGGGATAGAGAGTTTCGAACCCAGCGCCCATAACAGCAACAGTCGCGCCTTTTCCATGGAGTGCCCCTCGATGACTCGCGCTATCTACGCCTCGAGCCAAACCACTGACAATTCCAATTCCATCTAGGGCTAATTTTCGAGACATTCTAAAAGCAGAAGCAAGACCGTAAGCGCTCGCTTTTCGAGCGCCCACGACCGCGAGTAGGGGTTGATTCAATAATTTCAGGTTCCCTTTTACGAAAAGTACCGCAGGTGGCGAGTGAATCTGCTGAAGAAGCGGGGGAAACTGGTGAGGCTGCAAAATATGAATCTGATTTTTTTTGCACCATTGGAGAGTTTGAGAGCTGAGTTCCATGCCCACAGCTCTTATCCAAATCTGAATGACGATACAATGGAGCTTGGGGCGCTTTTCTAGGAACGTTACTCTAAGGGGAAAGGCTTACGATTCCGTTGAAAGCTGTTGAGATCCTGTGGGAGTTGCCCGGCTGCTACTAATACATTTCCTACTTCAAGAGTATTTTTCACCTTGATTAAATAACCAATGCTCGCGTGAGGTGTGACGTACACAATTCTCGCCTCACCTTTTGAACGAGGTTCAATCAACTGCGAATCTTTAAAAATTGGGTCCTCGTCATCATAAATCTGAAAATGTTGACCTACCTGCACTCCTGATTGAGAGCCCTTATTGAGCACCACTGTTTGCCCCTGTGTGAGAGCAATATTGTCCAGATTCTCCCCCATCAATATTTCTAGGATAAGATTCGCGGGAGGAACTTGCAGGCTCCCCCCCAAATCAAAAGCTCCTAATTTCACGACGCTGTCCCCTCTTTGAAAAGGGGCATACGCGGACGCTACATAAGCACGAACTAAATCCCGTTCATAGGCTTCTACTTCTAATTCACCCACAACCTCTACGAGGGCTCCCGCATCAGAGGGAACTTTCTTTTGGACGGATTGAGGAAGTTCCACAGGTCGGATGACTGCCAGTCGCGTTTTGGGAGCGACCTTCGTTTTATCATAAATTCCGATATACACTTGTCCGTTCGGCTCCATGTAATTTTTTTCATCAAAAGAGCCAGTGATCACTCCTAACTTTTCCAGCCCATCCAAGAAGACCAATCGTAATCGATGCTGGTGCGCTAGATCGGGCTTCAAGATTTGGTCTGGCAAATCCGCAGGTTCTTGTTTGCGATCCAAGTCAACTTTCTTTTTAGTTTGTTCAGAGGATTCGCTTTGTGGCTTGCGAACTGGTACTTTCACAAAAACAATCTTCAGCTCTGGTTCTAACCGGTGGGGATTGCTGATACTGTCCTTGTTGACCTCCCACAATTTGGGCCAATATTCCATCGTTCCGAATTGCTGTAGGCTGATTTTTGAGAGGGTATCTCCCGCTTTCACTGTATAAGTCTCCGTGGCTTTTGACCCCATCAAGCGGTTCCAATCCTGTTCCTGAATCGGATGAGTCAATTTCCACTGTTTTATATAAAGGTCGTCGTTCATTTTTCCGGCAAAGGCGGCCAAAGAAGACAAAATCAAGAATAGCATTATTTTCATTTAGAGAACCCCTCCGGGTTGGTATTGAATCAACTCTTGTTGAGCTTGAGTGACTATGGCACTGCGGGGAAACCCACTGATGAGGGTTTTCAGGCCAGATATTCCTTTTTCATGATCTCCCAATTTAATATGGGCTAGAGCGCTCAAATAAAGCACTTCAGGAAGTTTAGAACTCTCTGGAAATCTATTCTCAAAAAACCGACTGTCAGTCAGGACTAACCCAAATTCCCCTAGTTTAAAATGACTCGAAAGCAATAAAAACTGAGCGCGATCCGCATAGACATGATCGGGGTTCTGGCTCACAAACTCATTGAAAAGCTGAGCAGCTGATTCCCATTGTCCCTGTTCACGGAACTTCAAACCGGCATGATAAAGATGCATGCCCTCATCTTGCGAGTCAGCCAGAACCTCTTCAGCACTCCCATGAGATAGTTTTTTTTCTAAATGGACAATTTTTCTTTTCTGAAACGCAATTTGATCCTCTAAATTGAAAATATGCTTTTCCAAAACGGCCCCTCGGTTTTGTTTAGCTGAAAGACTGTGTCCTGCGCATCCCCCCACTGCTAAGACGACCCCGAGAAAAAGTCCTAACTGAATTAAGATCATGGTATTATTTTATCCGGTAGCCCGTTGCGCTATCGAGAATAAATCGAGCATGGCTGGAGAATCGTCCAGAGCACCGTGCCAAAACCACTTTTCTGGCATGTTAAAGACCGCACACTGGCAGACTGTTCTGAATACTAGCAAGAACCTTCACGAGGACCCTTATGAGTTTTTTGCAGAAATGGGCTCCCAACAACATTTTGTTTTTGAATCTAAAAAGTCTCGATTGAGAAATTTTGAATCGGGTGGACTCCAACTGGTCATTTCAAGAAAGAACAGGCCAGAAACCTTTCAATCTTCGTGCTTGGATCCAGACTCTTTTTTACAATTTTTTCAAGAGGCATCCGTCCAATCCACCCAAAACGAGAAGTCGAAGCCTTTCCTAGCCCTCAGGAACAACGCTGAACAATTTAAAAGACTTGAACAAGCCTGTCGGCGTACCCTTTTAGAAACCTCAGCTATTCAGGATTTAAAAGTTCATTACCAAGAAACCCAGAGGACCTATCTGTATGGAACTGATCGTTCGGCATTAACTGAAGGTCATGAGAATTTTGCTCAAATCTCTGCTCAATTACTTTTAAAAAATGAAACCTCCCAGCGAACGCTCACTTTTGCGCAAGGCAGGACCGATATTGACTCCCTCATGTCAGAGTTGGAAAAGAATTGGTTTACCAAAAAACAAATAGAAAAGGCCCTTTCAAAACCTTGGCCCTGCCCACTAGGAAAGATTCCTGTTCTTTGGTCCTCTAAAGTGGTGGCTCAACTGGCACTGTATTCTCTGTATCAATTAGAATACTTTTCAAGAAGCCCTGACGGGTTTCAACACTACTTGAACCAGTTTTCGAGGTTTAACTTTCAATTAATTGATAACTGGAAAAACACCGGGTCGGTAGATGTTGAAGGAAGGCCCCGGACAGAGACTTTAATATTCAGTTCCCAAGAAATGCCCCGTAGGTTTGATCAAACCCTTGCAGGGTTTTCAAGACGAGCCTCCTATAAGGAGTTCCCCATTACAGCCCCCTGGGAACCCGCTATTTTAGGGAATCAAAGAACACAGAATCTTTTGGGACAACTGGAAAATGGAATCTCGGTCCACGAAATTGATGTGCTTTCATTTGATATTAAAACTGGAAAAGCACAGCTCAGCATTCGGGAGGCTGCTTTAATCCATCAAGGACTGGAGGGAGAAAAAATTGAGCCATCGGAACTATCGATTTCAATTCCCCAAGTTCTTGGCTCTTTCGAACTCTTTTCAGATAGTAGCAGCCCCCACCCGCTCTCTTGGGGCGGGGTCCCTGCCCATTCTGGTCTTTTTGTAGAAATGACTGCACCCGAGGCTCTCTCCAGCACTGTTGATATCCAAGGGACTGTTCCCAAGAGTTATTATTGGTAGCATTCTTGCCCACCCGTTGCCTGTCTGGTATACCCTTGGCATGTTTCCAATTTTGGAAAAAATTGATAAGGCCCTAGAATCAAAAGAAAAACACACGCTCATCGACAAGATGGGAAAGTATTTGCACGGGACCGTAACGGATTCCTGGATCAGAATCTCCGGTGGCAAACTTCGAGGAAAACTCCAGTTTCAGTCGGATGAAAAGGGCCCAGTAGAATTAGATGCAAACGATATTTTAGACCTTTTACCGGAGAAATGACCGTGATCATTGGCGTACCAAAAGAAATCAAAAATAGAGAAAATCGAGTGGGATTAGTCCCCGCCGGAGTCAGAGCGCTCACTCACAAAGGACACCGGGTACTTGTTGAAAAAAACGCCGGTGTAGGCAGTGGCATTTTGGATGAAGCCTACCAAAAAGCTGGAGCAACGATTGTGCCGACCGCCCAGGATGCATGGGCCGCTGATATGGTGATCAAAGTAAAAGAGCCCCTAGCCTCTGAATTTGAGCTACTCCGACCTGGCCAGATTTTGTTCACTTACCTTCATTTAGCAGCTGAAAAACGTCTCACTGAAGTCCTGGTAGAAAAGAAAGTTACGGGCATTGCATATGAGACCATACAGGAAAAAGATCTTTCTCTTCCTCTGCTCAGACCCATGAGTGAAGTCGCTGGGAGGATGTCGGCGCAAGTAGGAGCATTTTATCTCCAAAGTAGTTGGGGACATACCCAGACGGGCAAAGGAATTTTGCTAGGCGGAGTCCCGGGAGTCATGCCGGGAAATGTGGTGGTACTTGGGGGGGGCGTTGCAGGTTCTCACGCCGCTAAAGTGGCTCTGGGAATGGGGGCCATAGTCACGATCATTGATCAAGATGCCAGACGATTAGAATACTTGGAGCATATTTTTGCGGGCAGAGTTCTAACCCTCATGTCCAATATCGACAATATCGAAGAGAGCGTCACCAAAGCGGATCTTCTGATTGGCTCAGTATTACTTCCCGGAGCTAAGGCCCCAAAACTGGTGTCTCGGCAGACGGTAGCTTCGATGAGCCCAGGTTCTGTAGTGGTTGATATTGCCGTGGACCAGGGCGGATGCGTAGAAACGTGTAAACCCACTTCTCACGAAAGTCCGACCTTTATCGAAGAAGGGGTCATTCACTATTGTGTGACCAACATGCCTGGAGCGGTCTCTCGCACTTCCACTTATGCACTAACGAACGTCACTTTAAGATACGCTCTAGACATTGCTGATCAGGGCCCTGAGAAAGCTGGAAAACAGTCCGAAGCTATTCGGAAAGGTTTCAATACTTTCCAAGGAAAAATAGTACATCAAGCAGTTGCGGAGGCTCATGGCCTTCCCTTTTCTCCACTGGCTCTATGACCGGCATCACAAGAACACTCGTAGTGATTCCGACGTTTAATGAGTCGGAAAATATCATCGGATTATTAGAACGGCTCAAAAGAGAAGTTCCGGAAGTAGATGTCTTAGTAGTGGACGACAACTCTCCCGATGGAACCAGCCGATTAGTGACTGAATTCGCTGAAGCTCACTCTGGCGTCTTTATTCTGAACCGCGAAAAGAAACAAGGTTTGGCTTTTGCCTACCGAGCCGGTTTCAATTGGGGATTGGAAAAGGGCTATGATTCCTTTATTCAAATGGATGCCGACTTTTCTCATGACCCTGAAGACACCAAAAAAATTGCTGCCCATCTCAAGCACTCAGATGTCGTGATTGCCTCCCGCTATGTACCTGGAGGACAAACCTCAGGGTGGGAGTGGCATCGAAAGTGGATTAGCCGAGCGGGAAATATTTATGCTCGGACGATCCTCGCTGCTCAACCGAAAGACATGACAGGAGGTTTTAATGGTTGGACCAAAAAGGCCTTGGAAGCCATTGACTATCAAAGCGTGGTCTCTCGAGGATATGCTTACCAAGTCGAAATGAAATACCGCGCACTCAAAGCTGGCTTCACCCCATGTGAATTTGCCATCCATTTTCGCAACCGCACCATGGGCAAATCAAAAATGTCCTCAGGGATTGTCTTTGAAGCAGCTTTTCGCGTTTTTCAACTCCGCAAACCATCCTCGCCCTGAGCATGCCATCTTCACCTATTCAAAACAAAATAAATTCCCTTCGCGCACAGATTGAAGAGCATAATTACCGTTACTATGTTTTAGATGCCCCAACTATTTCAGACGAAGCCTATGACCAACTTTTTCAGGAACTGCTGCGGTTAGAAGAAGAACATCCTAATCTCAAAAGCCCCCTATCCCCCACACAAAAAGTCGGAGGGGCTCCTTTAGATAAGTTTTCAAAAGTTCGTCACACTCAACCCATGCTCAGCCTTCAGAATGTTTATAACCCGGAAGAGTTTCTCGCTTTTTTTGAACGGTGGCAGGAGAGCCTAGGAGATTCCTTCTCCATTTTAGGTGAGCCTAAATTTGATGGTCTGGCAGTTGAACTGATCTATAAAAAGGGGGTCCTCACTTTGGCCTCTACTCGTGGCGATGGAGAAGTCGGAGAGGACGTCACGGCCAATGTAAAGACGATCCGAAGTATTCCGTTGCATTTGCGAGGAACTTTTCCAGACACTTTGGAAGTCAGGGGCGAAATCATTCTTCCCAAAGAGGATTTTAAACAACTCAACTTAGAACGGAGTCGACTAGGAGAACCCCTGTTTGCAAATCCACGGAATGCGGCTGCCGGATCAATTCGACAATTGGACCCTAAGGTGGCAGCCCAACGGAAGTTAGATTTTTTCCCTCACGGAGTAGCAATAACTTCTGGCTTGCCTATCAAAACTCAATCAGACCTCGTGAATGCTTTTTCTTCATGGGGGTTACGAGTCCATCATTTTTCCAAAGTGCTTCGAACAGCTCGGGAAGTTGAATCTTTTTTTGCAGAAATGGAAAACCAGCGGGAAAGTCTGCCCTTCGAAATTGATGGCATTGTACTGAAAGTAAATGCCTTCAAGGACCAGAATGAGCTTGGTTTTGTCGCACGATCCCCTCGCTGGGCAGTTGCTTATAAATTTAAGGCCCAAGAAGGAATAACCACCTTAATCGATGTCGTTTTTCAAGTGGGACGAACGGGAGTGATTACCCCTGTAGCCGTTTTAGACCCGGTTTGGGTAGGTGGAGTTGAAGTAAAACGTGCG
>Ga0214917_10000080_pt1 | contig 107838 bp, 51 predicted proteins | sample LL_1208_BB_MetaG_FD_177983 | JGI IMG/M metagenome (GOLD analysis project Ga0214917, IMG submission 177983) | Freshwater microbial communities from Lake Lanier, Atlanta, Georgia, United States - LL_1208_BB | ecosystem: Environmental > Aquatic > Freshwater > Lake | place: USA: Georgia... | reverse complement strand
CTCCTTCTGGTCCTGTTGAACCAGTACTACCAATGGGTCCAGTACTACCTGTGGCGCCTGTTAGTCCTGTGGCTCCTTCTGGTCCTGTTGAACCAGTACTACCAATGGGTCCAGTACTACCTGTGGCTCCTTCTGGTCCTGTGGCTCCTTCTGGTCCTGTTGAACCAGTACTACCAATGGGTCCAGTACTACCTGTGGCGCCTGTTAGTCCTGTGGCTCCAGTGGCTCCAGTGGCTCCAGTGGCTCCAGTGGCTCCACCAGTGTATGATTTCCACCGCTCGCCATCAAATTGCCAGCTATACACCCCTGAGCTGTATATTTGTCCTATATTTGGATTTAGCGGAAATGCTATGGCCATAATATACTATTTACTTTCGATTCCTGTGCGAGTATTTGAATATCTTACCAACTAATTGTTCCGGTGCCTTGGGTGAAGCGGTATACACGATAACCACTGCGAGTGGGCTGGTCGTAGGTTAAACCTGCGCTAATAGCTATAGGCGTCGGATAAGTATTGGGATAAGCAATAATGACTATGCCGGAGCCGCCATTGCCCCCGCTTGCTGTTGTTGATGGATTACTTGTAGCACCTCCGCCACCACTTCCTGTATTAGCCGAAGCTGCTGATCCAGGGCCTACGCTTCCGGCACCATTACCTCCCCCTGCTGCTCCAGCACCACCGCCACCTCCATACGCAATGGCACCACCTCCGCCCCCAGCGTACGATGTAGCAGTACCAGTGATTGATGATGAAGTTCCGTTTCCGCCTGCTCCGCCAGGACCGCCATTACCGGGACTAGCACCCGCACTTCCAGATCCACCACCGCCTCCACCTGGATATGTTCCTGCACCGGCCCCAGCCCCACCATTGTTTCCTTGACCAGTTGTTCCGGTTCCGCCTCCACCTAAACCGTTAGCGCCTCCGCCTGCGCCGCCACCGCCCGAACCACCAGAACTACCTGCACCATTTGAGCCCCCACCACCACCACCAATCGCAGTAGTAATAGAGGTAAAACTTGAATTAGATCCATTAACACCGTTTGGTGTTGAAGTACCACCGGCACCACCGGCTCCGACGGTAATAGTGTAAATTATTCTTGGTACAACATTAGTTATTCCAGTTACTAATCCACCGGCCCCTCCGCCACCACCATCTGAATTTCCTATAACACCAGTGCCGCCACCTCCACCACCAGCAACTATTAGATAATCAATAGAATAGGTAGACTGCGAAAAATCGTAAGAACCCACCCACCCCTGCGTAGCATTAATATATACCAATGATATACTTAATCTTGTAGAGTTGAGTATTAGATTTGATGTTAGCCCGCTTATTATACCGCCGTTGGGATTAACCGTAACATTATTACTTACCCACGTTCCAGCATAATCTATAAATTGAACCTGATCCCCTAAACTAGGACTAGCAGGCAGCGTGACCGTAATCGCGCTTGATGTAGTGTCAACTGGATACCCAGTGCTGACATTAGCAGTGAAATTGGCAGTCTGTACATTGGCCCAAGTGATATCTTTCGTAGTAGATACAGTACCACCACCTTGAACTTTCCAACGAGCACCCGACCACGTCCAGGTTTTACCATTATAGGTATAGCTTTGGTTGATAGTGGGATTGCTAGGAAATTGTATTGGCATTATGGCTCCTCGCTACGTTATTGTTCCCAATCACAGAGTAAATGTGTATACCCGTTGGCATTGAATACCATTTGTCCAGCAACAAGACTAATTGAATTAGCGACAGTAGTTCAAATTGGTAATACCATTTCTGTGGTTGATTATGCTTGATCATATAAGATATTAATTGTTCCGTCTAGTGTGATTGGCATTGGTTTTTCTAGTTATATGGTAATACTGTTGATTATATTAAGCAAACTGTCGGTATTGTTAGCATTATCGATTTCAATTTGAATATCTGCATACTTGTCGCGAATGCTTTGACGCTGTATTTCTACCTGCTGAAAATCAGTGCCCGGGATCTGTTTCATTATGAGATTATCAAAAGGTTCGAACTCATTTTCTCGCATTTTTCTGCGGATATTATGACTAATCATTTTTGCTTTTTCTAAGTTTATAGTTATCATATCAAATTTTATGTCCACATTTGTAAAATCTGCTGTCCAAGCTTCACGAAATGTTAGATCGTTGGGAAGGTCAGTGATACCGATGATTCGATAAGGTTTTCCTATGGGTACCGCTGTAAGTGCCTCTGTATGATTTATACCAGGTGCTGGTATCACTACACATATACCATTTGTATCATCGGGATAAATTATTCTATACTCTGTCATTTTATGCTCTTACTCAAAAAAACCAGCATACAAGGTACCCGGATTATATCCCGGTCCACCAGTCCCATTAATTCTAACGGAAATACTTGCGCTAGTGGTGGTTTGTGCAGTAATACTAGTGCCAACATTATAGTTGCCGTCCATTTGAACAAATCCCACATAATTTGTAGATGGAAATGGATTAGTAAAATTTATTGTCCAATATCCGGTAGTACCCAAATAAGTTATACTACTAACATTAAATTGCTTAGCTATACTTGGACTTGTACCACCAACTGTAATCTTAACCCAGGCACGACATAGAGTGCCAATTTGAGTGCCAGCACTGTCTTGAAATATAGGAGGTGTTAATATATTTGATCCCTTTATGGCGCTGGGTTGAATACTTACATTGAGATTTAAATTGCCGGTAACTGACAAGTTGCTTACAGTAATCATGCCACCAGTACCTACTGTTAATCCTGTAATACCGTTACTCTGTAATTCTAGTATGCCGCTGGCATCAGCACTATATACTAAGCCATTGTTGACAGTACTAGCATTGATTGTATTTGCCATTATAATTCCTTACCAACTGATTGTGCCGGTTCCGGCAGTAAAACGGTATACACGATAACCACTACGTGTTGGTGTATCATAAGTGAGACCTGAGCTTATAGTAGAAAGTGCCGGGTATGTATCTGGATAAGCTAATACTACTATTCCGCTGCCCCCAGCAGCAGCATAAGCATTGTTATAACATCCGCCACCGCCACCGCCACCTAAATTAACTGTGCCGGCCTGTGCTGGGCTCCTATCAGAACCACCGCCTGCGCCACCGCCACCACTTGAGGCCACTCCTCCAGTATTTCCTCTAGTATCACCTCCACCTCCACCTCCACCAGCATAAGTTACATTAGAACCGGTTATTCCACTTGTGACTCCGGTTCCGCCAACTCCGCCGCCGGACGATCCGTTACTACCAGCCGCACCTGCACCGCCACCTCCGCCACCTCGAGCATATGACCCTACAAGTTCTGAGATACCACCACTGTATCCTTGATTTAGAGTACCAGATCCAGCACTGCCAAACGAACCACCCCCACCACTACCTCCAGTTAAGCCATCTCTTAAACTTGGTGTATATTGATTATTACCGCCACCGCCACCGCCTGCTATGGAGACGATTGAGGCAAAAACTGAATTACTTCCGCTTGTACCTCTACCGCCATTGGAACCGCCACCTGAAGCCGTAGAACCTGCTCCGCCTGCACCCACTGTTACAGTGTATACGGTACTTTGCAACATTAAAAATTTTTGTTCTGCAAGAGCACCCCCACCACTTGTACCCGCCGATGTTCTCAGACCACCGGCTCCGCCACCTCCCCCTGTGTCGTATCCGCCACCACCGCCACCGGCAACAACTAAATAATCAACTTGTATAGGTGCTGAATCGCTTATACGAAGCCATAAAGAATTTACTGTATCATACCATTCTAATTGATTTATAGTAGTATTAAATCCAAAAGTACCCACAGCAGGGTTGGTGGGCCGTTGGGCAGTGGTCCAGGTTGGTACTGTGATTCCATTTGTTCCGTCTAGTGTGATTGCCATTGCTTGATCCTATAATTCAGCATCTAATGCTAAAAAAATTGGAGTGGTGCTATTCTGACTACCTAACACAAAACAAGTACCCGCACCACCTAAACTACCAGTTACGTTAACACTATAACTACTTATTAAATTCCCGGGTCCTCCTGGGATTACTCCTGTGCCGCTGGGATTAATAGCGGTCAAAGAATAATCCCAAGTGCTAGCGCTCACAGTCGAAGTACTTAAAGTTGGAGGATACTTTCTCATTGGTGATGGTAAAAAAATATTACAAGTTCCATTAGTAGTTGAATAGGCTCTACACACTGCCAAATGAGCATAGGTTGCGCCATTGCTACTCCATCTATAGTAATATCTATAACATAAGTTAGTTTCGTGTGTAATCATCTTACGCTCAAATGGTGTAGCCACCGAACCTGGTTCGAATTGAACATTATCTATTGTCCAAGTACCCGATGTTTGAGCTGCTACAGAAAACACTATCTCAATACCAGTAGTGGCCGCACTGGGCACTGTAATTTGAGCATTATATCTGGTCAATTGAGAGTTTACTGTAAATGTGCCTGTGGCTATTTGTGTACGAGTAGGACTGGCTAGTGTACCAAAAGTGTCTATGGTATTGGCATAGTATGCGGTCCAGGTCACTGTGGTTAGTAGACTATTTGCTAAAGAAACACTGAGCGTGGCAGTAGAACCCGCTAGGTCATAACAATTAACTGCTTCTATTCTTTGCCCAAAACCAATACCAGTGACACTGGCAGCACCGGTAAATTGATAGGCATACAAAGATGGCGAACCCGCAGTTCCGGTATTGTCTACCCTTTGTGCTGTGACATTAGCACCGGTACAGTAGGCATACCAACGATCTACTGTATAGGCCAGTGCTGCTCCAGCGGTAATGGTTTGACTGCTGCCGGCATTTCTTTGATCAATGTCCATTGATCCATTAATTATACGATTACGCATACCCATACTATTGAAGGTGGATATCACTGAATTATCGTTGAGTTGTACACCACCTACTATTTTTAAATTAGTACTAGGCGTAATTTGATCTAAGGCTAATGTTCCGTATGGCATTTTATAATATCACCCATCTTGATCCCGAAGCAATGTTGATGACAACATTGGCTGCTACATATAACGGACCCACACTCACAGCATTGCTGCCAGCGGGTATATTTAGATTAGCAGTTATTGTACTATTATTTAATGTCACAGCACCTGTCGTTGAAGCAGTCGACGATGTGCTGGCTGTGTATACCTCGGCCCAGGCATTGCCATAAAAAGCCGAGAGTTCACCGGTTTCGCTGTCAATCCACAGTGCACCAGTCACAGGACCAGTGGGTGGATTGGCGCTGACTGCTACACTTGCTCCTGTACCGGAACCGCCCGCAACTGTTTGACTTCCTGCATCTGTGACTATTTGTAGCGCATTCGCACCGGCTTGTAAGATAGTACGATAACCACCGGTATTTATTTCAATACTACCAACCGAAAGCCCAACTACAGCACTGGAATTAGCTGCGTTAGTAAAACTGATACCATTGGCTGTGTTTTTGATTGCTGTGCCACCTAGGTCAATGGTATTACCACTCAAATATAGGTCACGCCATCTTAGTGAAGAGCTGCCAATATCATATACACTATTGCTAGCAGGAACAATGTTTGAGCTAACTGATAATAAATTTGCACCAATTATTGATAGTCCATTGGCATTAAAGAAGTTTGTAGCTGTGATATTTGTTACTGTTAAATTACTACTAAACACCGGAGCACTATTAATACCTCGACCAACCAACACTGTGTTTGCGCTGCCAGCAGTTATAAAACCGGTCTGGTAACCAATCAAAGTAGGATTACTTGTAAATAACAACCCAGTATCGGTTAAAATACCAATGGCTTTACTATCATTTGTCGAGTCTCGATTATAATAAAAATAAAGACGATATGTTTGACCTGCTGTAATGGTACTTGTATCAGTCAATTGAACCACGTCAGATGTGTTTCTAAATGTCCAAGTTAATGTGGTTCCTGTTTTAGTTACTTGTAGTCTGAAAGGGGTACTGTTCTGCCAGACAGTAAAGGCATAATTAATTAATTTTCTAGCAAGCGGATCAGCATAGGCTGCGTAGTCAGCCCACTCAATTGCGTTTGTTCTTGTATTTGTTCCAACATTAAGTATACCAATTCCTAGAAAACCCGGGTCACTTGGTCTAGTTCCTAAAACTTCAAATTTAACAGTGAAATCTGCGGTATTGGTATTAAATGTTAGATCACTGTCGCGTACTCCATTGGTGGGATTATTAGCAATAGTAAAACCAGTTGTGGTCTGGTAAACAGGAGCCTGATAAACAATATCACCAGGATTTCCACCAATTATAGCAGTAGCATTACCGGATATAGTCACAGTAACATTACTGCCGGTGGTATTAGCAGTTACTCCTGCTCCTTGAAAGTTTATAGATGATAGCGAATTAGTTAACAGCGTACCTTGATTACTTACCGTTATATTAGCCGATGAACCAGCTGGTCCTGTTGCACCAGTGGCACCCGTTCCGCCCGCTGAGCCCGGTGATCCAATTCCTGTGGCCCCTGTGGCTCCAATATTACCTGAGGGACCCGTAGGACCAATGCTATAATTGGGTGATATCTTCCAATATCTTGTATTCCATACCCAAGTTATATTTGAATACGAATATGTTTGTTGATCTGTGGGATTAGCAGGAAAATCTACTAGGGTAGCGGCATTTATAATAAGATTACCTGAGGTAGTAAATGTATGTATTGTGATATTATTAGATGAAGTTATTGTACCACCAGCGGCTCTTTGAGCCCCTGCATAACTTACGACCACAACACCCGAACCGCCGCTGCCACCTGTTCCGCCATCCCTTGCGCCACCAGCACCACCACCGCCTGTATTTGCTGTTCCAGGATTAGTTGCAGCAAACCAAGGAGAACTACCACCACCGCCTAGGCCGCCCGCACCGGTGCCGGCACCGGATCCTGGTGCGCCGCCGCCTCCGCCAGCAAGATAATAAATACCACCAGATAGCTGTCCAGCAGTACTACCGGGTATAGGATTAGCTCGACCAATACCACCATTGCCGCCATTTTGCGATCCTAACGAGCCAGAGCCTCCGGCCCCACCGCCACCGCCCGACCCATCATTTGACGGATTTCCACTTATGCCCCCTTGACCTCCACTATTTCCTTGGCTTGGAGTAACAGCTGGGGTGTTACCAGCACCGCCGGAGAGAAAAGATGGATTACTAGAAAATCCTCCGCCGCCACCAGATCCGCCAGCTCCACCTGTTTGTCCTTGTGCGCCACCACGACCGCCTCCGGCACTAGTTAAGGTAAGAAAACTACTATTTGATCCCGATGATCCTGAACTGCCGCCAGCGCCCACCACAACCGGATATGTAGTTCCGGTATTAATAGTTGCGTTGCCTGATCTGAATCCACCTGCGCCGCCACCACCAGACTTTTGACTAGCACCACCGCCACCGCCACCGGCAACAACAACAAAATCAACTGTGACACTACTAGCTGGATTAAATGCTGAGGTAATATTGCTAGTGCCCATTTCCGCCCAAACATTGCTACTTGGAGTGGAAACGTAGATTAATTCTGTGGCATTGATTGTATCAAACCAACGAGCACCGACTGTAGTAGTCGCAGGAGCCGAACTTGCTGTGTAGAATTCACCGGAACCGGCCGGTCCTGCGGCTCCTGCAGCACCAGTCAGTCCTGTAGCACCAGCAGCACCCGTCGCTCCCACATTGCCGGTAATGCCGGTGGCACCGGCCGGTCCTGCGGCTCCTGTAGCACCAGTCAGTCCTGTAGCACCAGCAGCACCCGTCGCTCCCACATTGCCTGTAATACCAGTAGCACCAGTGGCCCCCAGATTGCCTGTAATACCAGTAGCACCAGTGGCCCCCAGATTGCCTGTAATACCAGTAGCACCAGTGGCCCCCAGATTGCCTGTAATACCAGTAGCTCCGACATTGCCCGTAAAACCAGTGGCACCAGTGGATCCCTGTGGGCCAGTAGCCCCAGTAGATCCCAGTGGGCCAGTAGCACCAGTGGATCCGACATTGCCTGTAATACCAGTAGCACCAGTGGATCCTATATTACCTTGTAAACCAGTAGCTCCGACATTGCCCGTAAAACCAGTGGCACCAGTAGATCCCTGTGGGCCGGTGGCACCAGTAGATCCCTGTGGGCCGGTGGCACCAGTAGATCCCTGTGGGCCGGTGGCACCAGTAGATCCCAGTGGGCCGGTGGCACCAGTAGATCCCTGTGGGCCGGTGGCACCAGTAGATCCCTGTGGGCCGGTGGCACCAGTAGATCCCTGTGGGCCGGTATTAGCAAAAGGTGCCCCATTAGCAAAAAAATAATTATCACTGAAAATACCAGTGTTTGCTCGAAATATCGAAGATTGAATAGTTCCCGGACTATTGATCCCACCTACTGTTATAAAATCATTCGCAGTGAAAGAGGCACTTGGGCCACCCACAGCGATCCAACCACCATTCAAGTAAACACTGACTATACCGCTGTCTTCATCCAACCACAGAGTGCCGTTTTGTGATATAGGCGGAGCATCGGGGTCTACAAAAACACTTGTGCCACTGCCACTGCCACTGCCACTGCCATGGCTAACAATACCGGCTTGAACTACAACTTCAGTATTGGCCGCTGGTGGTATATTTAAAAATATCCATTGAGTGTTGGCAGTGAAATCAATACCAGGTTTTTGATAAGTACCGTTCACATGAACAATCAATTGTTCAGGCGCTGCTACATTGCCTGAAAATTTAAAATTAGTCTGCGTTCCTGTGGCGTTGAACACGCTCACAAAGGCATTAGCAGAATTGAGTATGAGATTACCGTCATAACCTCGAGGCCCGGTTGAACCTGTGGCACCAGTGGCTCCTCCGGGTGATCCTTGTGGTCCAGCGGGGCCTGTCGTGCCTGTAGCTCCAATTGGACCAGTGGCTCCTGTGGCACCGCCTGGGTCTCCTTGCGGTCCGGTTGCCCCGATTGGCCCAATCAATCCGGTTGCACCGGTAGCTCCAGTGGATCCGGCTGGACCCACTGGTCCCAATAAGCCGGTAGCTCCAGTGGCGCCCCCGGGACTGCCAGCTGGTCCAATTGGCCCTGCTACACCTGTGGCACCAGATGCTCCTGTTAGTCCGGATGGTCCGGATGGTCCTGTGGCTCCTGTACCGCCTGTGGCGCCCGGGCCCCCAGGGCTTCCTATTCCTGTCGCACCTGTGGCTCCATTGGAGCCAGGAGTTCCTGCCGATCCTGCCGGGCCGGTGGCACCAGTTGATCCCACACCTCCTGCTACACCAGCAGGACCAGTGGCACCCGTGGAGCCTTCATTACCCGGGGTTCCTTGTGGTCCAGATGGTCCAGTGGCGCCTGTGGTACCTGGACCGCCGGGACTTCCTGTTCCTGTGGCACCTGTTGCACCAATTGAACCCGATGGACCCGATGGTCCAGATGGTCCAGTGGCACCCGTAGCACCATCTGTTCCGGGTGTCCCCGAAATTCCCGTTGATCCTGTAGCGCCATCTCGACCCGGTATACCTGCTAGACCAGTTGATCCTGTTGCCCCACCTGGATTACCAGGTGGGCCAACTGGCCCGGCAACACCTGTAGCGCCAGTTGCACCTTCATTGCCCGGTGTACCGGGTATTCCAGTGTATCCTGTCGCTCCTATTCCAGTGGCGCCAGTTGGCCCTGTTAATCCTGTAGATCCGGTGGCTCCTGTTATGCCTATCCCAGGCAATCCAGTGGCTCCGGTTAGTCCAGTGGCTCCTACTGGTCCTGCTGGTCCAGCAACACCAGTTGCTCCGGCGGTACCTGGCGTTCCGGGCGTCCCTACACCGGGGGCACCAGTGGCACCAGTTGCCCCCGGTCCACCGGGAGAACCTATACCAGTGGCCCCTATTATACCATCTGCACCCGGTGGTCCAGCCACTCCGGTGGCTCCTTGAACGCCGGTGGCTCCTACATCACCAACAGGACCAGCTGGTCCTGTTGCGCCAGTTGACCCCACATTACCGGGAGTGCCCGACAATCCAGTAGCACCTTGTAAACCAGTAGCGCCGGGTATTCCCACCGGTCCAGCTGGTCCTGTTGCACCAGTGGAACCTACACCACCCGGACTGCCTGATAACCCTGTAGCTCCGGTGGCACCTCCGGGATTACCCGGCGGTCCAATTGGGCCTGCAATACCGGTTGCACCAGTTGAACCCTCAGTACCTGCCACCCCGGGTATTCCCGATGGACCAGTGGCACCTGTGGCACCCGGGCCCCCCGGGCTCCCTACTCCAGTGGCACCAGTAGCTCCATCTTGTCCGGGCGCTCCTGCCAAACCAGTAGCACCGGTGGCTCCCCCAGGATTTCCGGGAGGGCCAATTGGCCCAGCAATACCAGTGGCTCCTGTAGCCCCTTCATTACCTGGTGTACCTGTCAACCCCGCGGGTCCTGTAGCACCAGTTGATCCAATTGGCCCAACTAACCCTACCCCAGTGGCTCCTGTCGCTCCTTCATTACCCGGTGTACCTGTTAACCCCGCGGGTCCTGTTGCTCCTGTCGCTCCTACATCTCCGGGTATGCCTATACCAGTAGCACCAGTGGCTCCATCTATGCCCGGCGTACCTGATAAACCAGTTGCTCCTGTAGCTCCCCCAGGATTTCCGGGAGGGCCAATTGGCCCAGCAATACCAGTGGCTCCTGTCGCTCCTTCATTACCTGGTGTACCTGTCAACCCTGCGGGTCCTGTAGCACCAGTTGATCCAATTGGCCCAACTAACCCTACCCCAGTGGCTCCTGTAGCCCCTTCATTACCTGGTGTTCCGGATATACCAGTGGCGCCTATGCTGCCGGTGGCACCAGTTAAACCAATTGACCCAGCAGGACCAGTGGCTCCTGTGGCTCCATCTAAACCAGCTATCCCGGATATACCAGTGGCGCCTATGTTGCCGGTGGCACCAGTTAAACCAATTGACCCAGCAGGTCCGGTGGCACCAGTTGCCCCTTCATTACCCGGTGTACCTGTTAAACCCGCGGGTCCTATCGCTCCTGTTGCTCCAATACCACCTGCTGCACCAGCAGGACCAGTGGCACCAGTTGCCCCTTCATTACCTGGTGTACCTGTTAAACCCGCGGGTCCTGTCGCTCCTGTCGCTCCAATACCTCCCGCTGCACCAGCAGGACCAGTGGCACCTGTGGCCCCTTCATTACCTGGTGTTCCGGATATACCAGTGGCGCCTATGTTGCCGGTGGCACCAGTTAAACCAATTGACCCAGCAGGACCAGTGGCACCAGTTGCCCCTTCATTACCTGGTGTACCGGATATACCAGTTAAACCCTGAATACCAGTAGCACCAGTTAAACCAATTGACCCAGCAGGACCAGTGGCTCCTGTAGCCCCTTCATTACCCGGTGTACCTGTTAAACCCGCGGGTCCTGTCGCTCCTGTTGCTCCAATACCTCCCGCTGCACCAGCCGGACCGGTAGCACCTGTGGCCCCTTCATTACCTGGTGTACCGGATATACCAGTTAAACCCCGAATACCAGTAGCACCAGTTAAACCAATTGACCCAGCAGGACCGGTGGCTCCGGTGGCTCCATCTATGCCCGGCGTACCTGTTAAACCCGCGGGTCCTGTCGCTCCTGTTGCTCCAATACCACCTGCTGCACCAGCAGGACCAGTGGCACCAGTTGCCCCTTCATTACCTGGTGTACCTGTTAAACCCGCGGGTCCTGTTGATCCTGTTGCTCCAATACCACCTGCTGCACCAGCAGGACCAGTGGCACCTGTGGCCCCTTCATTACCCGGTGTACCAGATATACCAGTTAAACCCTGAATACCAGTAGCACCAGTTAAACCAATTGACCCAGCAGGACCGGTGGCTCCGGTGGCTCCATCTATGCCCGGTGTACCGGATATACCAGTAGCGCCTATGTCACCTGTGGCACCAGTTAAACCAATCGACCCAGCAGGTCCAGTGGCTCCGGTGGCTCCATCTATGCCATCTAACCCCACTAAACCAGCTGGTCCTGTTGCTCCTGTTGCTCCTACATCTCCGGGCACGCCTATACCAGTTGCACCAGTGGCTCCGTCTATTCCCGGTATTCCCGGTATGCCTCCATCTCCAGTAGCTCCAACTGAGCCTGGTGGACCGATTGGCCCTGCAACGCCTGTAGATCCAGTGGCGCCGTCTGTGCCCGGAATACCCGCAAGTCCTGCCGATCCTGTAGCTCCTGTAGCTCCTATAGCCCCGGGTAATCCAATTGGTCCTGCTGCTCCTGTGGCGCCCACAGATCCTGACATACCCGTGGGTCCGGTGGCACCAGTGGAACCAATTGAGCCGGCAGGACCTGACGTTCCTGTGGCTCCAGATGCACCTTGCGCTCCAGTGGCGCCTGTGAGACCGGGAGAACCCGGTGTTCCGTTAATACTATATGGACTTCCATTGCTATAGAAAAGATTATCGGTAAATACCTTATCTACGTATACGTTTCCTGTAATACCAACACCACCGGCTACTGTTAAAGCGCCCGACAATAGGCTAGTACTAGGTTTATTTGATGATAATACTATCTGACCTAATTCAAAAGTTCCAGGAGTTCCTGTTATCTGACCCGATGATATCGTTACATTGGCCAGATAAATTAATTTTTGACTACTATTATCCCATCCTAAAAAATCACGTTTTTGTGATCCTGTTTTGTAGTAATTTAATATAAATCCTAGATCATTTCCATCATCAACTGTTAAATTTCCGCCGCCCGATCCAGTGTGTAAGTAAAATAAACTATCAGTAACAGCAGTATTTGTAGTGCTAACTATTGTAGTGTTGCCAGGTAAAACTAAATTTCCTGTAACTGTAAGGTTGATAGCTGTTAAAGTTTGCTGGACACCAATGCTAGTTATTTCAGGTTGACTGCTGGTTCTTAGTTGACCGTAAAAGGATTGAGCATGAATATTGCCGGATACCCCGACTCCACCTTGCACTGTTAAAGCACCAGTACTGGTACTAGTACTAATAGTATTTGATCGTAGGGTTAGTGGAGTACCTAAAACAGTATGTGTTACATTACTGTTGACTCCTAGATTATTTAGAGCTACGCTTTGTCGTAAATAACGAATCATCGCTCTTAGCTCATAATTTCATAGGATACAAGAAATTGAAGAGCTCCAGCGGAGTCAGAAACTAACCTAAGACTATCGCCTTCTTCTAAATACATACTAGTATCTTTACCCATTATTATTGTACTACTACCAACAGCAATTGGTATTTGAAAGGCTAATTTGTAACTGACTCCAGCCCTATATAAATCTGCTGTGCATAACGCATCTTGAACACCTAAATTTGTAACAAATAAACTGTTTATTCTATAAGAACTTCCGCTACTACTTGGATTTGTTACAATTGCAGTTGGTGAAGTTAAAACCCATTCTGCATGTGTTTTTCCAGTTACCGATGTAGTAATTACTAAATTGGGCGCGGCCATATTTCATCCATTTAATTCAATATAATATTTATCGATACTATATAGCTATCAAAACCATAAAAGATAAGTAAATCTAAGTTTTAAAAGGTAAATAGGTATTCGTTCTTGTTTCAGACCCAGATAAAGGTCCAACTGTAGCAGTTCCGGTTGCGGTAAATGTTAGTGTATTGGTTCCTACGCTGAAGTCGAAACTGGCAAACCAACTGTTCCTACTAGAAGAAACTGTTTTTGTCTGTGTTCGTCCAGCTACTGAAACTGTACAGGTAGCGGTAGCAGTACCAGACCAGCTGGTATTAACTAAAAATGCGTTTACATTCACAGTTAATGTTCCGCCGTTGAATTTAGGATTAGACAACCCATAAAGTGTCGATACTGTCAATTTTCCAGATGTAGGATAGGAGGCTGCTGCTGTGGTGGTAGTTGTTATTATTCTTTGAGTGGTAGTGGTGGTTGTTCTCGGGGGTCCAGCATTTATTGTAGTCGGGGCGATAACAGGAATGTTTAATGTGCAAGTTGTTGAACCCCCCGGACCGGTCGCTGTAAATTTAACTGTTTTTGTACCAGTTTGACTGCTATTAAAAGGTCCAAAATTAAAAGCACCATTTAAAGCAATGGATCCAGCGTCTTTCCCGTCAACCATGGCTGTTACTTTGGTGGCATGGGTCGATGTCCAGTAAATATTTGAGTTACTTACTGTGTCTGCGGTGAGAGAAGATGGTACTGCTTGACAGGTCATAACTGGTATTCCTACTGTAGTAGAAGTGGTAGGAACACCGCAATTAGGAATACTTAATACATTACTTACTTGATTTAACTTTAACAATCCATCTGTAGTACGCGACTGCACAGCACCAAATGGGATTGTAAGATTATATGTAGGATTTACATAGTAATAATAGGCTTCGAAGTCAAATACCTGATGATTACTAACCATAACAGGCGGTTTATTTTCTCTTTCTAAACCAAAATTAAAAAATGTCCAACTGTAACTCTGTTGACTTGTTTCGGTAGGCTTTTTGTACAAATCCAATGGACGACTAAAGGTAGCTCTAAATTTTACACGAGCCTGGCCCGACCCAGGACTACCAATTATTGGCACACATTGATAGTTACTGTCGGGTGCAATAGATAAAACAACAGTAAGATCGCCTTCTGATGCTATGGTTGTGGTTGTTCCTGTAAATCCCCCTCCACCGGATATTGTAGTAGTGGTTGTTGAAGGTGCTGTGCCTAAACTAATTATTATCGCACAAAAACTTTGAACATATGGCATGGTAATTATGCCATTGGCCATTGATCCAGTGAAATTACCTTGTATTCCAAACTTCCTGAACTCTATTAATTTTGTTTCTCCTACCTGTAGTAAACCTGCGTGTACCGCGGCTTTTCCAAAATCACTATCTTCGGTATAAGGATTACTACCCCAAACTGTTCCGCCCACTGATCTACCAGTTACTAATTTTGTTTCTGTTTGGCCAAATATACATGTAAAAATAGTGGTACTGGTTGTAGTAACGGGTTGATTGGCTAAAGGAATGGTGTCTATACAAGTAATTTGCAGTTTGGCGCCCAAACCCTTTCTTCCTGTTGCATCAAAACTACCATTTACAAAAACTATTCGATAGGTTCCCGAGTCTGCCACATTTACACGATAATTAAACCTTGTCCATCCAGTTGTACCTGACCCTTGTCTGTTCAGGATAACTATTTGCTTGTTAGGAACATAGATATCTTGCAAATAAACTATAATATCATAGTGGTCAAGTGTAGCAGTTGCATTATACAAAAATGTAATTATATCTCCACCACCAAAATTCACTGCCCGATCGCTTACAATATAAGGCCCACGTAATACTCCATAAGGTAGCGAACTGGTACCTGCTAAATCCACAGTCAACCAATTTTGCGATCTGCTAGCATCGCCGGCTTCAAAATACACATCCATACTAAATGGAGTTACCGGATTCGGATCCGAAGTCAGATCAGCAGTATCACCCGGACTAAGTCCACCAGAATACCTATCCGGATGGGGCGGGGTGGGAGCACCAAGAATAGTAGACTGTCCGTCCATTTTTACTAATTCACTGACAATTATCCAACCTTCGACGCTCTTAGTGGTGGGATTTATGGTTGTTATACTATAGTTAGGAAAACATTGATTCGCAAAATTATCATCTACTACCGGTATAGGCGTCGCAGTGGTCGTAGTGGTGGTGGTTGTAGTGGTAGTTGTAGTAGGACAAGGATTTATAGTTAATAGTTGACTACGTGCTCGTTCGGTGGTATTAATTGCATCATCAGTTAATATAACCTGTAATCTAGCCGGTAATTCAGGATCAAAAAACCTTTGTATAGGAATACTTAATGATCCCGATGTACTATTAACGGGTAAATTATTATCAAAACCCTTATCGTATTCGTCAACACCTTTTCCTGTATACCTAATGTTGCTAGCAAAATCAACCGCGAACCAACTAACCGTACTAGGAACAGCAGTAGTAGGAGCTGTCCAAACCAAATTTAAGGGCTCATCACAATTAACTTCAGGATTTCTCGCAACTAAACTCCAAAATCCCGGACTGGTATCACAGATTTCGACATTAGCCTTTAGGTTTTCGCTATTGGCCAATCTTAAAGTTAATCGCTCAATGCCATTGACTGGAGGATCCGATTCTGGTATATTATCTCGATTAGCAGTAAATTGTATGCAGGCCTTTTGATTGTACATAACAAAAGTACCATAGTTAAAATCAACTGCCGGACTTAAATCATCACTAGTGAGAGAAACTGTATTTCGACTGATAATATAATCGTATTTTGTTCCATCTATTATTGGGTGTTCTGCGGCATTAGCAAAAGATTGACTGAGACAAAATTCTACAACATTACCTTCTATTACACAACTAACATTTGCGGTTAGTGCTAGTGTCACTGGTTTTATATCAACTTTACAAAATGTTTTAGGACTATTATTAAGATTTATAGTAAAAAATTCAAACTTAAACTCTTTATCATAGGCAATCTGTAGAATCAGATCTGATTTACAAACATTACTACGACTTGTTTCTGTATCTAAAACCATATAGAAACGCCCGTTTAATGCATTGAAATCAATTTCTGTTTCTACATTGTAACTTATAGTAGAATTAAAATCCGACGACGAAATATTACCTAAAAATCTAAAAGGAATATACGAATTAGGAGGGACATTTACAGTAGTAAGGCTTGCTTGCCATCTGGCCCCTGCATAAGTAACACAGGGCTCACAGACTAATTCATAAGTAGTCATTGGCGCAGGAGCATGTACATCAATTGTAATTGTTTTAGGCGGTGCTATTTGTCCATGTTGAGTTACCATGGTATAAGTAAACACGTCTGTACCTTGAAAATTCCTGTAAGGAACATAAAGTAACCCGCGACGATCTTTAGTTGGTCTAACGTAACCCCACAAAGGCTGAGTTACAGCAACAGGTTCCGAATATAAACTATCTAACACATTACGTTTTATCACTGAATTATAACTAACAGTACCTGCCGGCAACTTACACAAAGTTGTTGTAGTGGTTGTTGTACTAGTTGTTGTACTGATTGTAATAGGTGGTACGTAACCTATAGGTACTACTGTAATAATAGGAGAACTAATAACTATGTTTGCCTGTTTTAATCTATCGGCAGGACTTTCATAAATGTTAACAAAATAATATTCTAAATCTTCTGGTACATCTAGGAAGGTTCGTACAATAAAGTTTTTTGTTGCATAGCCGTTAATAACCGTTGAATCATCTAATACTAAATTTCCTTCAAAAAACAAAAAATCATCGTTTACAGTGCCTAATGCCGTATCAGTCACATTAGCTACATTATTAAGTGGCATAATCTTCCAATAATAAGTCTTCGAACCGCCCGATGGTAATGTTATACTAAGTCGTTTTAGTCTGAATGTAAATGTTAATTCGTCGTTTTCATTTGTTATTACATTAGCTACTGTTAAAAAAGCGTTAGAATTATAAAGTCTATATGGTGGTATAGGCGGAGTTGCAGTTGGTAGGATTATCTGTACGTTAGACGTTTGTTTAGGTGCTTGTCTATTAGGAGTAAAATGTAGTGAATACCAATCATAGGGTTGTATGTTATTAAACCTGATTACTAATCCTTTTTTATTATAATCTCCGGTTGATTCAGGAAGAGGATCAGTGACAGTATCTTGAATAATATTAAATGTATTATCGATAAGTCTGGTAAAATGTAAAGTGCCGCCAGCTTCGCTCATTGAATTGGTTGCATCAACTAGCGTATGTTTTAATCTATAAACATCATACAAATTAAATATTTCATCAACTGTTCTTGCTGTGCCCCAGGCCCTTGCTATACTAATTTTTCCTTTAAATTTTTGATGATAACTTGTACCACCTACTGTGTACGGACTCGTTCCCAAATCCCAAGGCCCTGCAGTTGATGTAGACGCTACTTCTAAGCCATTAATAAATAATCGATGCGTATTAATAACTGTTACAGCAGCCACGTGATACCAGTTATTGGTCTGAAATTCAAAATCTTTGGTTAAGTTTATTGCTGTAGCAGCATTATTTTTGTACCTTTGAAATAATAATTGATCTGCACCTGCACGTAACCACAAACCCCAATTTCTTTTAGTAGCAGTAGATGGACTATCCGTATCTGTGCCTTTACCAAATAAACGTACCCAATCAGTGGGACGTTCCGTCATGTAGAACCATACCTCGGCTGTCATGTCCATTGGGAAATCACAGGCATGAGTATTAATACCCATATAGTAAAAACTACCTGTAAATGAGATACCAGTGCTTGTAGTTACAATATTACTGTTTGAAATTAAATTAAAATTTCTAGCTATGGGCGAGTCATAACTAAGTGCCTCTGTAGGAGGTTTAGCTATATTGCCATATCCTAAAAATAAATAGGAATAATTTTTGTTATTCCACACACTAGGAAAAGTGCTGCCAAATTTTGATATCAAATTTGATCTTAGGTTATCAGTAATAGTGGTCCTATCTAATCCCAACAGTATGACAATATTTCCATCTGAAACAGAATTTAATCTGCTAACTATACCGTTGTTAATATTTGCTTCTGTATCATATGTACTAACAAATTTACATTCGTAAGTATTTTGATCAACTATTGCTAATGTTATACCTTTAGTATAAAAATGTCTTATAGGCTGACCGTTTATCCAAATACCAACATCTTTATAATCTGATATTGCGCTAAGAATTACACCGCATACATTATTTGTAGTCGAAAGACTTGTGATTTTATTAGATTCGGTACCATTATAATTATTCAACAAACCAACAGTTTGTATTTGAACTATATCTGTTACACCTTCTACTAGAACGCCTGCATGTACTGCTGCTCGTTCTAGATCACTGTTTTCGGTATAGGGGTTTTTTCCGTAAACTACGTTTCCGTGTACTCTTCCTGTTAATGTTTTTCTTAGTATTGTTCCAGGAATACAAGTTGAACTTGTAGACGGTCTACTAAGTTGTATACCGCACCATGATTGTGAAAATGCAGAACTAAGTACATTGTTTTGCAGACTTCCAGCAAAGCTAGATTGATAGCCTAGTATACTAAAAGTTATTTCAGCAGTTTCGTTAAAATTCATTAAACCTGCATGTACTGCTGCTCGTCCCCAATCGCTGTCATCGGTGTAGGGATTAGTACCCCAGACTGGTCCACCTAATTCATTTGCAGTTATGATTTGTTTGTAGATATAACCACTTACGCACATGGAAGCCATGGTCAATCGATTGTCGCTCTTTATATCAATGGTTCCTAATACCACAGCATTATGTTTACCTGGTCCTAAATCATTCCAATAACCTTTTGATTGGACCGTTGGGCCGGTGCCAGGATAACTTTGCTTGTCTGTATTATCTAAAAATACAGCCGGAGCAGGTAAAGATTGTAATAATTCGTGTTCTTTTTCTGAGTATTGTAATTGATTACTTTTAAAATTATATTCGCTCCATGGCAACCCTACATGAGATATATGTTTATTTTTTGGATAGATATTATGATAGTATCCTCCGATGTTAATTATTCTGTAGCCTTTATAGGGACGATGCTCATTTTCGTAGACCTCCAAAAACGGCATTATTTTAACATCAAATCTTAAATCTATAAAATTTAGGTAAGGAGCTACTACTCTAAGAGCATTTTCGTAACGCCCGGTATCTTCCAGAGTCGTAATTTTCCAAGGCATGTAAAAGTACAAATCATGTATTTTAGGAACTATTACATGATGATTTGGTACTATTAACAAGTCTATCCCCCTTTACTATTCCATAAAATTGGCCATGTCTTACGACGTGCTACTACATACTTAGTAGAGGCCTTATTATACATTTGAGGTATTTCATAAGGAGGAAATTCAAGCATGATACTAATAGGTAGAATATTTCTAGTGACTTCTTCAAATTTAGGGTAAGCAAATTGTATGGTTGTAGTAGAATCTGAACAGTAATAATGATAGCAACGTTGCATAGCTTGAGTAGCATTGCTAGGGAATCGACCATCTTGAGGAATATTTCCCCTATTTTCAAATACTTTTCCTTGTCCACGAGTATATACACCCGACTCTGGATGTCTAACTGATCCAGGATAACCAGCAGGAAAAATATATCCTACAAGCAAATACCAAACATTATGATCATAAGTAGATGCACTTGCATAATCCCAATAAGGATTCCCTTCCGACAGGCCATCGGTTAATCTTATAACACTACCCGACGGATAATAAGGATTAGGATAAGTTGCAGCACTACCATTTGTAAACAATCCGTGATACACTACACCACCACTAGTAGTACTAGTTCTTCTTACCCATACTGTACTTCTATAAGTTTTATTGTTATCAATTGCAAAATAATTATGATTCCAACCACCGTCGGCATTTCCATCACCGCTGGCTCTAGTTTCCCATATAACTTTGGTATTGCCCCATGGATCCGTATCAAGTACTAGAGCATTTTCTCCGGTTGCAGTTTGATTAAAATTATATTCAGGAATAGGCCCCGATCCTACCTGCCATTGGTCTATTTTCAATGGACTCATCCTGTAGGCAAAATCAATCACTTCTTTATATTGTTGAAAATTTGTAGCCTCATTGAATGTAGGAGCCAGTGGAACAGTTGAACTTTCTGTTACATATTTGCTGTACTTCTCATACGACGTTGCTACGTCAACAGAAAAATCTTTGACTTCCACTTGACTCTTTGTACTAAAAAATTCCGGCAATTCGACCGGTCTACCCTGAATAGCCGGTAATCCTACATTACCAGACAATACATTACAGTTATTAAATCCATATAAAGCATTTCCTGAAGGCTGTCCTGCCGGAACAACCATTATTGTAATATTGGCATTACTAAGGCATCCAGTTCCAAATAATGTCAGTGTCACATTTGAATTAGTTGCAGTGTTGTCATTGATCAGAGCTAAATCAAAATAAGTTCTATTAGATTGAATAGTTAAATTACCCGTAGGATCTGTATTAGGACTTAATAATTGTAGGTTAGCTGTACTAGTTATTAAATATGGGACTACGGTTCCATCATTTATATCTTTAGTTTGCGCCATAAATCTAACAGTGCTGGGCTTAGAAGCTATGCTTAAATTACTATATAGACCGGGAACGTACTCCTCATAAAAATAAGCATCTGGTTTAGCAGGAACCGCGTATATATGAGTATTAAAGAAAATCCTATAATTCCAATAATTTGTGCCAGGAATTAAAAATGGTGTTGCACTTGTATATTTTGCAGCTTCTGTGGCTGCTTCTGTGTAACTTGCAAAACTACCTTTACTATATTCATATTTTTGTTCATATAGTACGAATTCTTGATAAATCTTAGGTTTACGATATTTTATAACAACTAGACCATCTTGTCCGTTGTTTGGTAAATCATTTCTATTAACAACTCCAGTCAATGGTGTTGTAAACAAGTAAGGAAAACCACCACTACCACCTGTGTAAACACTACTAACCATTGAAATATTATTTGGTCCTAGATAGCTATTACCTTCAAACGGTAATTCTGGGTCGAAACCCGATACTTTATAGCTACCAGGTAACCCTCGAATGCGTTTATCACCTTCTCGACCAATTACATTGGCCAATGGCATGACTAAAGACGTATTAATATAATTTGATCCTCCACTGGCTCTATCCATTTTAGTCAGATTAAGTTGTCCACGTCCACCCACTTTACCACCACCTCCACCTCCGCCGCCGCCACCATTTAATATTGCTTTTTCTATTGTAAATGCTACACTGCCCGGTCCTCCTACATTAGTAGCAACTATATCAATAGTATGAGTACCTGCACTGACAACAATACCTGCACTATCAATTAAGGCATAATTTACTAATTCTAAAACTCGAGTACCGTCTAAGTAAACATTTCCTTTGTCGTCTACACTACCAGCAAATACGTAGGTATCTGTCGTTGGAAAATTTACCGAATAAGAGCGAGAAAATATGGTTTCACTAGATTCCAATTCCCAGACCCCATACTCTATTAAATAGTCGCCATATTGTGGTTGATAAGACCTATAATTTGGAGATCCAGACAAGCCTGGGTCAATCAAATTGAATAGTTTTTGACTACCAACCCCAGACGAGATAGCAAAAACATAATCCGAACCCGGGGTGCCATCCATTGCTCCCGACGGATTAGTGCCAGCTATTTGATCACCTCCGCCGGTGGCCGGTACATTGTCTGCTGTACCTTCCAGTCCGCCACCACCCCCGGCTCCGCCGCCTGCAACTAACAAGAAAGTACCATTGGTTAGACTCACACCGCTGTATCCACCACCTCCACCTCCACCTCCACTGGTTCCTTCTTTACCGGCACGACCACCACCACCTCCACCATTTCTGCCACCTAATCCTTGACCCCCGGAGCCGCTAAATGGATATCCACCGCCACCGCCACCGCCGACCCAAATATTCAATGGTATGCTGGCCCGGGCCGTGTATTTCCCGCTTACTACTCCGCCACCTCCTCCACCAACTGATATTGTAGATTCTCCACCACCTCCACCACCTCCACCACCTACAGCTATAATTTCAATTTCTGTATCCTGAGGGAACGTAATTGTTGTGTTATTTGTAAAATAATGAATAACTTCGTCGTTGAACACAGTAATATTACCCTGTTTTATTAATGTAGGGTAATGTTGATATTTGTATCTGGTTGCAGGAGCTACAGTGGCACTAACTGTAAGTCTTTTTACCCTGCCGGGTGTAGATAGATTTCCAAATCTTTGTTCTGTTGCAGGTATAGCAATGTTTCCTGTACAACCTAATAATATATTTTTGACGATTGAAAGTGAACCAGAAGCATGAGCATTTGGGTTAATTGAATAAGCCCCGTCGGAGCCTTCAGGAAGCCCAAAACTGGCAAATTCTACACTAGAAAAAACATAACCCGGGGGCGTCTCTAGATAAAGCACATTACCTTCAATTACGCTTTTTGTAAGACTAATATCTTTTTCGTATCTACTCCAAACTTTATTTACAGCAAAGAATCTTATTGTCGGGTCGTATGATCCATTGGATTTTATGTCCGAATAACTTTGATGATTTTCTTGTAATAATTCCCAACTCTGAGATCTTATGATATCTTTAACTTGATAAAAATTAGGTATCATCCGATTATAGATTATATAGTTTATTTTATTTTGTATAGAATCGATTTTACTTTTAACAGAATCAATTGGCGACATAAGTTTTTCACCGGCCATTCTAACAGGAACACTATCCAATTGGGAGACAGCTAAACCTTCATAATTGATATAAATTTTGGGCTGATTTTCTTTAATAAGAGAAAACGGTAATGTCATTTCCAGTGAATCTAAATTAGGAACCGAATAGAAATTCATATCAACATCAAAACTACTACTGGTTGTTTCAAGATAAGGAATATAATCTTTTTCGTATCCAATGTTTTTAAAATCGTTAATTGGTTCTGAATTTCTTATTAAGAAGTGCGGATCTATCCTATAAAATGGCATTATTCTTGTTAACGATTCGTGTCTATGGTATAATTCATTTTCGTTCTCCATAATTATGCTAAATGGTAAATTTTCTTTTAACAATGGATGCCATAAAAATTCAACATTTGTTTCTAGATTCACAGTAGTATCATACAATGGCAAAGTGACCTCAGGAGTATTTTCTTGAAGAACAAATTCCGTAGAAAAGGTGTTAGTGCTTGTATCGATTGGCACATAGTTTTCAAGATTCATGTTCAATTCATTTACGTAATATGTGACAAAATTAAGGGTTAACACATTGTCGTGGGGTAAGTGCCTGACAAAATTTAGACTATTTTTTATACTGTCAGTTAAAATAGTTTTTATAAATTCTGTATCTGCAATATAACTATCATTTTTTGTATATTTTTCAAAATTTAAATATAAAACAATACTGTCATGTCTATTAGTATAACTAGAGTCATTGGTTAAATTAATTGCAGTAGGAAAAGCATAACTTTTATTTTTATTAGTTATAACCAATTCGGATCGCAATTCTAAATAGTCCGATTCAATTTTACCGATGTCTAAAATTGTATATTGAACTGAACTGTCGGGTTCTCCAATTGTTTTTTCTAATCCGATGTATGATTCTGAGTATTCCCCTTCTATCTTACCTATCAATGATGTATAGGTAACAACAGAATCGGGATCATTGATACTCTTAAGTATCTTAGTATTTGATTCTGAGTATTCCCCTTCTATCTTACCTATCAATGATGTATAGGCAACAACAGAATCGGGATCATTGATACTCTTAAGTATCTTAGTATTTGATTCTGAGTATTCACCCTCTATATTACCTATCAATGATGTATAGGCAACAACAGAATCGGGATCATTGATACTCTTAAGTATCTTAGTATTTGATTCTGAGTATTCACCCTCTATATTACCTATCAATGATGTATAACTAATAACACTATCATTAAAAATAGTTCGAACTAATTGATTATATGGTTCTACGTAGTCACCCTCTATATTACCTATCAATGATGTATAACTAATAACAGAATCGGGATCAATGATACTCATAAGTAAACCAGTACTTGATTCTGAGTATTCACCTTCAATGGTTCCAATTAATGATGTATAACTAATAACACTATCATTAAAAATAGTTCGAACTAATTGATTATATGGTTCTACGTAGTCACCCTCTATATTACCTATCAATGATGTATAACTAATAACACTATCATTAAAAATAGTTCGAACTAATTGATTATATGGTTCTACGTAGTCACCCTCTATATTACCTATCAATGATGTATAACTAATGACGCTATCATTTTCGATACTTTTTAATAATCTAGTTTGTGATTCTACATATTCTTCGTTTATAATACCATTTAATGATGTATAACTAATGACTCTATCATTTTCGATACTTTTTAATAATCTAGTTTGTGGTTCTACATATTCTTCGTTTATAATACCATTTAATGATGTATAACTAATGACTCTATCATTTTCGATACTTTTTAATAATCTAGTTTGTGGTTCTAAATATTGTCCATCGATAGGATTAATACTTATAAACGAATATTGAATATTATTGTCTGAGAGATCGATGTAGTTTAATAATTCTGTGTAGGGTACTAAATAATCTTCTTCTATAGTGTTACTAAATACTGTAGGACTAATAACAAAAACTTTATCAATAGTTTGATCTGATTGGGTTGGAAATCCTAGAGATTGTCCTTCGATGGGTTTAATACTTATAAACGAATATTGAATATTATTGTCTGAGAGATCGATGTAGTTTAATAATTCTGTGTACTGTTTTAGATAATCTGCATCAAAGGGACTAACACTAATTAACGAGTATTGAATAAAATCGGAGCTATCAATATAGTTAAATAATTCAGAGTAGGGCTGTAGGTATTCCATACCAAAGGGCCCAATATTAAATAATGAGTATCTAATGACAGAATCGGGTTCTTCGATAGTTTGGCCCGATTCAGTTGGTAATCCTAAATACTCGCTGTCAATGGGACCAATTTTGAATAATGAGTATCTAATGACAGAATCGGGTTCTTCGATAGTTTGGCCTGATTCGGTTGGTGATCCTAAATACTCGCTGTCAATGGGACCAATGTTGAATAATGAGTATCTAATGACAGAATCGGGATCGTCAATGGTTTGGTTTGATAATGTTGGTAATCCTAAATACTCGCTGTCAATGGGACCAATTTTGAATAATGAGTATCTAATGACAGAATCGGGTTCTTCGATAGTTTGGCCTGATTCAGTTGGTAATCCTAAATACTCGCTGTCAATGGGACCAATGTTGAATAATGAGTATCTAATGACAGAATCGGGATCGTCAATGGTTTGGCCTGATTCAGTTGGTGATACTAAATATTCTCCGTCAACAGGGCCAATGTTGAATAATGAGTATCTAATGACAGAATCGGGATTGTCAATGGTTTGGTTTGATAGTGTTGATGGTTGTACGTATTCCCCTTCAATTTGACCTCCTTTAAAAAATGTATATTTTAAAAGCGAATCCTCTAAAATTGTAAAAGAAAATTCTGTCGAGTATCTAGAAGAATCATCTAATGCAAAACTGAATATGGTAGAATTTTCGTAAATATCTTGTAAAATAGAGTTTTCCATTACGGTTTGTGAAAACTCTTTCTGCCCCGATAAATCAATTTCAGTTATAACACGACCTTGATAAAATTCTTTGGCTATTTCTATCGACTTATTCTCGGTACTTGTTAAAAATTGTTGATTTAGATTATTTTTAATAGATGTACTAATTACATCTTGTATACCAATGTTTGGTATTAATCTATTATTAATCGGCCATTGTCCGATTGGAATGTAAACGTTAGACTGATCTATATCTTTTTGCAGTTGATAAACTACAACATTACTTTCAAAATAACTCGTGACCACTCGTTGTAATGATAAATTTGATCCGGTTGATATATTAGTAACAGTAGGTTGACTGTATAATATATTACCATCTACTATAAATTCTACATTTGGTATATTGAGTAGAAGGTTACCGTTTATAATTCCCGAGTTACTGGTTAATGTAATATTTGAAGTAATGTAGGCTGGGATCCCTTCTACTACAATAACATTGCCATCGTCTACAATTTCTCGTCCCTTAAAATATCTAACAAAAGGTTGATCCAGTATTGGATATTCAAAATTGTTAAATACTGGATCGGAATTAGTTCTAAAACTTATTCTTAAAGATTCAGGGCCAACTATAACAACATCTCTATAATCATATTTTCTAAGACTAGTCCTTAAATTTTCAACGGTGATAATATCTCCACTGACAAACGAATGATTGCGCCCGGTAATAACTGTGGTGATCCCTGCTCTTGTTCTTTTAAAAATTAGATTATTTTTATAAGCAAAAGGACCAACATAATAGTCTGGAATAAAATAATCTCCGGTATAGAGAATAGTGCAAGTACCTGTTACAATAGTATACGTAGGTTGATTAATATACAATATATTATTTTGCACGTATGTATTGTAAATTGCTTCCGGTACACTAGGTAATGCAATCTGCAAATCTCCAATAGTAAATATTGGGCTAATTGCTCGCTGTGTTGTGTTAAATGGTATTATTAATTTAACAAAATCATTTTCTTTTACAAGTGATTGGTTTCCAAATCCGTTATAGAATATACCATTGTGCTCAATATATCCATAATCCATTGATAAAAATACGTTAGCTCCAATTGATACTTTACTATCTAATAATAATTCATAGTGTAATTCACTTAAATCCGAGCTGGATACTTTAAACATTCTTGGCATTCTCAGATCGTTAGGTTGAGCATTTTCAACAAAACTTCCTGTTCCTTGGTAGATAAACATACCCGACACACGAAAACTGGAAAACAGATAACTCATATTAGATGTATTACCGGGTATAATAATATTACTTGTTGTAGTTGAGTCTATGCCAATGTTAGAGGTAGCAATAACAGTGTTTGAATAGCTAATTTCTACATATTGAAATAAATTGCTATAAAATAAACCAACTTCATAACTTACTGTAGGTGCAGAATTATTAGACTTGAATAAAATTGGTTCTCCTAAATTAACACTTGTCGATGTATCAACTATAGCAAAAGAACCTTCGATTTGAACTCTACTGTTTACATTTAATGACGCACTTGTATTACCAATTGTAATATGATTATCAACAAAATCAATATATCCAGTAGAGTTTATAAATTGAACTTCATTTACCGGGTTACTTGAACTGGCAAATTCTACTTCAGTGGTTTTAAAAGAATAAGTTTCAGATATATCACTGATCACATTGTTATTGAATGTTAAATAATATTCCGTAAAACTAGAATTTTGGGTATCTGTGCCTGTGGACAATAAATTTCCATTTATACCTTGCGTGAAAGTTATTGTGGATGTTACATTGGGTATTAGATTAGCTTTTATTTCTAGGTTTATAGTTTGAGCAGCTACTTCTATTAGACTATTAGCAGTATATGTTATTGACGCAGAAAAATTATTTACAACAAAGTTTCCTGATAATGGTTGTGAGAAAAAATCTGCATTTCCTAAAAAATTTGTTACCGAATAGGTCACACTTACAGGGAATTCACAGTTGGCAAAATTTAAATTAGCCGATAATATAGAATTATTTGCAACTAAAGTAACATTTTTTTCAGCAGTTACTTGTCTAAATATTGATCCCTTATCAACTAATCGTGTATTAGCAGGCACTGAACCGGATGAATAAAGTGTACTATTAATAGTAACAACAGGGGCCACTGACGCATCGACGTATATTCGATCAGTATTATTTGACCTAATGGCATTGAACGGAATTGTTATTTCGTTGGTATTGATTGGTTCTACTAAAAAATGATAACTATTTACTAGAATACTTTCGCATCTTATCATTGTAAAAGGACTGACGAATTGACTAGCACAGTGCGTGTCTAATAGAATAGTTCTAATGCCAGGTTTGTTTAACATCAATGGTCCGGAACTTATTGTATTAGAATTAGATAATACATAACCTACATAATTATTAGAGTAAAATATTTCCGTATAATTTTCAACTAAATCTGTTGACCGTAGATAATAACGATTGTTTAAAGAGTCTACGGCAGCTATTCTAAATAAACCAGTATAAAAACTAGTCGACACGACTCTAGTACTCGTGATAATAGAATTTCCACTTATATAATCATTTACATTGAAATTATTATAAAGGCCGGTAGGTAACTTATAAGTGGTACTAACGTTAGCAGCCATTGGTATTGTATTACCCAATGGATAAAATTTCTGTGCTGTTCCAATCCATTTTATTCTTAATTCGGTAAAGTCTATATATTCATTTATTTTCCAATAAACCCCAGGAATTTCGTTAGTGGTTAATGTGCCCGTAGTTATATTCAAAGGATCAACATTGTTAATCGGCAAACCTTGATACAAAGGTTCTCTTATCGCATATATAGCATCTTGATTAAGTCCGTTGATAGTGTTTATAGAATTTGTACTAAAATTATTTCCAAAGGTCAAATAACCATTGGTGCTTACATTGATACTGTTGTATCTTTTTTTATAAACCGTAAAGTAACTTGGTAGGTTTATGGAAGTGGTGCCAAAACTAAGATTACCAACGCTTGGAATAAGATTAGAATTAAAAGGTGATTGTAATAAATTTAAATTTGTTATCGTTGATAAATTATCTATTTGTCTTTTAGAAGTTTCAGTCTCTATAGTATAATCAATGGCCTGATCTCCTATTACAACACAAGACCTCATTACTCCGGGAATTAGGGCTTTTATACTAACACCAACATAATCATTATGATTAATTGGTTCATTTTCTAATCCATTTACCCAAACCGTTGTATAAGGTCCCGGCACAGGAACTACGCCAGGCTCGCCTAATAGGTACACCTGTATTGGTTTAGTGCCTACATGAGTTATACTACCCCTTCTAGGTTCAAATTCAATTGGAGCTATTTTTTTAATGCCTGTTAAATCTGATGTTGTATATTTTTCTAAATAGTGATATCCTATTACACTATTGCCTACTGCGCTAACAACAGTTACTTTTTTAGTAAATTTTAACGACTGGTAAACATCATCGGCCACATATTTTAAAGAATAAATTGAATCATGACCGGTAACATACAGAACATTGAAAAAAGTTCTAGCATAGGCAGGAAGAAAATCAGGTGTACTCCATACTGTAAAGGAGCCCGATAAATCATTAAATACCAGCAATCTTTGATGGTTACTGTCGGGAACAATCAATCGGTTGTTATAATTAGATGGAGTACCCAATACACTAGATGTAAAAAGTTGCACAATGCCCGACGATGATACATGGATTAATTTTTGACTCTTAGTTGTAACTACTGCTCCGTTTAAAAAACAGCATATAGAATTTATTTCTTCGTCAGGAATATTAAATTGAGTTATTAATGTAAAATTATGATTTAATACACAAATAATATTACTACCAGCTATCCATATTGTAGTTTCATCTGTGTCCAATGCCATTACTACTGGTAATAATCTTTTTAAGAAAATATTACGTGCAGCATCTAAAAAAGTTCCACCGTTTGGTAAGTCTTGCTGAAATGGTAAATCATTGAGATTAAAAAAAGGGGTCACAGCCGGTATAAATTCTTGACTCTCATAAAATTGTCTGTCAAAAATAATTTTGTACAACTTGCCATTATTAACTAATACAATTAGATCTTGCCTGTATTGACCTATAGGACTAGTTCTTACTATTTGTTTGTAATCAATTGGGCCTGCTGGCAATTTAATTTTACATATAAATTCATATGTGGTACTGTAAAAGTTTATAAATGCGTTAGCAGGATCTAATATGATGTGTAATTTGGCAACATCAATGAAATCACTACCATAACCTACTAACTTTCTAGTAGGAAATTTTTCAGGACTTTGATAAAAACTAATTTCTGGATTCGAAGCAATATAATTAAACCATTTTAACTTAGAATCTTTAGTCTTAACTGTTGCAGTAAAATTGTTTCTATTAACTACTGCAAATACACTTGGTACTCCATCTATTGAGTATTCATAAAAATTATATCCTAAATATAAAGGAGGACTAATTATTTGGGCTCGTACAACGTCCCCTTGATTTATTTGTATAGGTCTTTGAGTTGTAAAATTACCATTTATCGATATAGAAACATTACTATCTATATCTAGTTCATGACTATTTAAAGACGAATATGTTGTAGTGACTAAAGTGGCTGGAATACATGACGATAGACTTGTAAACATCATGTATTCCTTGATTGATCATACAAAACAATAAATCATCCCTATTAAGGTGTTACAGTAATGTTAGCAGTTGACGCAAGAATATTACCAAATTCGTTAGGTAATCTTCTTACTACCATCTTGATGGTTTGAGGAACATTAAATGAAAGATTACTAGAAAAAGTCTTAACAAAAGTAGCAGTATTATTTTGGATAGTAAATCTGCCAGATTTTGTTAAGTCAGTAAAATCTAACCTACTTATATTAGCTGTAGTAACTCCGCTTGCATTTGTGATATGATAATCAAAAGTTTTCCCATTACTGACATTTGTTGTATTTAAAGTAAACGTAAGACTTGTTCCTCTAGTTGCAGACGTGGCGCTAGATGTTAAACTATATGTTTCAGGTGTTTTAAATATATGACTGTCTTCGTCTGTTTCACTGGCCTCCATAAGCACCATAACTCGCATACCACTACCAAATTTATTTGTTGCATAAGCTGCAATATATTTTCGTGGATACACCTCATTGTATACATTAACTTCAATTATAGTACCTGCCCCAATTACTTCAGCTCCAACAGTACCTACCATGTCTAATTCATCTGCATATCTAAATCTCGGTGAGCTTAGATTATTAATAAAATTTACTATAAATTCTCCACTTTCACTGATACTATTTTGTGGCCATGGATTTAAACAAGCAGGACTATCTTCCATGTCAACCATGGCATATTTTGATCTGCTGGGACTAACAACATCTAATTCCCTAGCAACAAATTTGTAAAATTGTTTTGATCTAGTAGTACCACCTACAACAAATACTGGACAACGACTAAGTTCGGCATTAGGATCTACATCATCGCGTAAAACTTCACCTCCGCGCACATGACCCGTTACTCGGTCTACTCCACGTTGCACCACAAACCATCTGAATGGACTCATACCATGTCCTTCAGGTTCATCGCTGGTATCGTTAGTAGCTGTATTAAAATTAATTTGTGGAATTTCTTCTTGACTGTCTTCCCAAACCCCCAAATACAAACCACGATTGGTAATACTTATCATGTAACTCATAGGATAAGCTCTTTGATTGTTTTCTCCAGTTTGTTCAGTGCCTTTTGTATTTGTAGGCATTCTATTTAACCAAAGATCGTCAAAAAAAGCTTCATCTATTAGATTAGGTTGACCATAAGCAGTTCCACCCCCACCTGGTATCGAAAATGATTTCCATGGCTGATTTAATGACCCAGGTGGCATAATATTTTTGGCGTAAGGATTTTGAGCAGTGATACCTCCTGTACTATTCGGAGGGAAATCACGATTATTTAACATGGCAATTTTACCAGAATCTGGAAATTGTATATTAGTCCCTACACTTACTGATATACCAGCCGATTTTGACCCAGAATTCACCGTATCGGGATGCATCCATTCTATAAAACATATACGCCATGTAGAGTTAGCACTAGAACCAGGTACCTGATAATTAAACAAGGGATCACAATCCACTGTGGCTTCGTATATCAAGACCTTAGAAGTATCCTCTATCATATCCGATTGGGTCAAATTACTGGCTTTATTAGTCCCAGATTCCCATGGTCTATTCCTAGTTCCGCCTATATTTGCGTATTTTCTTGTAAAATATTTTTTTCCGTTGCTTTTAGTGGTAGTAAGATCTTGATCTATCGCCCATAATAGTTCCCCTAAATGCAAAAAACCATATCGTTGGTTAAAATAAACTGCCATTTTATAAAATCTCCTGGTGCATGTATATTAAATTACTGGCTGGTCAACGTAAGGTGGCAGATCTTTTAAGATCGCTATTCTCATACCGGTGTTATATGGATTGTTAGATGGCATGGCCCTATATGTTCTTGGCCCAGACTCTTTGTATGCTGTTATAGAAATGTCATTGGTTGCCATACATACGTCTGCACTAGTTTGACTTACCAAATCTAATTCTTCACTATATCTGAATCTCGGTGTTGTTAAATTATTTAAAAAACTAATTAAAAATTTACTTTCTTCTGTGAGGGCAATCTGGTTAGAACTATTAATTATAGCCGCACTGTCTTGACTATGTCTATCTGCAGGAGTTCTATATGGAGTTGTTTCTACATCAATAGTATTAGTAGTATCATTATATACATAGGATTTACAAGTAGGGTCACCGACGGTTGGATGTAACGAATCAGACTCCCTTACAATAAATTTCCAATATTTGTAACCCACCGAATTTATACAAAAAACTGGAGATCTGCCTGTAACCAACGTTCTTCCTGTGACTCTATCAACAGGCCTTTGTATTAGACACCAATTAAAGAAAGCATCGTTGGCTGACTTAGTGCGTTGCATAACAGACCAATTGCTTTCCCAAATTCCAAAGAAAATACCACGACGAGTAATTGTCATTGTATAACTCATTGGATAAGCTTCAGGACTGCCAAGTGAAAAATTCGTTTTATCTTTGGTAGCACCTATCCTTATAGATCTGTTAATAAAACCTTGATCGACACTGTTTGGATTTGGTTCCTTAGAAGATATAGTTGTTTTTTGGCCTTTATCATTAATAATGACATTACCGATTTTAGTAGGTACATTGCCTAGTATACCGGCTATATCTACAATCTCTGTACCCGTTGCGTTCCACACATAGGAAATTTTTCCACCCACTGGAATTTGAATTTCTGTTCCGACATAAATTTCTGCGGTTTGACTATCTTTTACATTAAATCTTATACGATAGGGTTGTAAAGTGTCCCAGGTAAATTTTACTGGTTCATTAACTGTAATTGTTTGACTAGAGGTCAATGTTACATTTGCCCATCCAATATTTGCCTTGTTTACCTCTTTCACATAGACAGTACCAGTTACTGTCCCAGTTAGTAATTGACTGGTTAGTCGCATACCCGGATAAATTTCAGGCATGTAAGGATTTACAGTGGTCATATTCTTAACTATTAACGTAGTTCCAGAACTGGCGTGAACATTACAATTTATCGGAGCACCGTCACTGAGAATATCTCCGGCACCTTTACTTTCTACAATAACACTCCAACTGTTTGGTACTACAGTTGTATTGCTTGTAAAACTCGCACCTATTCCCCTTACATAAATTTTTTCGCCAAATTTAATACTTACTGCCTGACTTACTTTGATAGAGAAACAACTTTTGGGACTCGGATAATAAGAAGCACTATAAGGATTATAATTGCTAGTTACAGTAATATAGAATTCTGCTATGTCGGTAATTGTAGTCCCAGCAGGAATACTTGTATTTGCAGAAGGATTTGGACAGAATATTTCCTGGCCTTTTTTTATAGTATTAGTTCTTTGATCATCAAAAAACCAAATAGTGTCGTTTGTTGGCCATGTTGTTGTTGTTGGCCCTAATACAGCTCCGGTTTTCAAAGCGCCTGCGGCACCAAAATAGGAAGCAAATAATCTTAATTGATTCTCACTGAGATTTGTTAGATGGTTAGGATCACCACCTTGAGTATTCACAACTAAATAACCACTGTTAGTAAAATCACCTGTAGAATAACTAGCATCATAAGAACCAACAGGATCACTTGTGGATGGAGAGATACTTAATGAAGCCCCTGAACTATAACCCATTAAAGTAGGCTGAGTGTTACTTATCTGAGAATAAGTTGGTCCAGCGAATGTGGCGTATTCATCAATGGCACTATCTGTATTAGTAACTTTTGTTACTTTTATAGCAAATCTTCTTGATGTGACAGCGCCAAAATCTCTTAAAATAAGATAGTCTCCGACATTATAACCGGTTCCCTTTGCGGCGATTTTAAATTCTCTTTCAAGTGGTGGCCAATCGCAGGCCGATTCTGCACCAGTGGCCCTTTCCGTGAAAAATACCGATCCCGCGGTACTAGGAAGTGCATAGGCACCTGTAAAAAGCATGTCATTTACGAGCTGCTGGAAAAGCTCAGTAACAGTAGTAAACCCAGTTCTTTCTACCGAATAAAAAGCCCTGGTTGGATAACTAAGTTCATAAGTTGTGCGTAGAACTGGCATTTAAAATTCCCATATAAAAATAATTTTAACTATTTAGTTTTATTTATCAAATATATCTAGGAGGCTACACTCCTAAAATAATAAAAGCTAACAGTAACAGGATCATTGGCCCTGGTACAATCCAAACTAGTTACTGTAGCATAAACATTTCCGTTTACAGGGTCTTCCATATTAGCAAATACATTATATTGCTTAGACTGAAAACTACTGCCATCACTCATGACCACAGTACCATCATCGATTAAATGTCCAGTAGTCGATATAAAGGTATAAGGATTGGGTTCAACTCTAGAACGAGTACCAAAAACTTCTAATTTAACAGCAGGTCTGCTTAATTCTACTTTATATACAATACTAGCTACGCCTAAAGGTAAAACTATCTCAGCATTTCCATAACCAGGTAAATTAGGAATAGTTACCTGATATAACTGTCGACCGACATTTATATTAGCAGGAGCCGGTCCCCAGTAAGTACGTAAACTCGGAGAACCCTCGGCATAAAGTATACTAGTAACACCCGGTGGTGCTGTATTAGGCAACGAATACAAAGGAACTGTATTACCAATTGTAATAGTTCTAGTAGTAACATCAAATAATATTAAATTTCCATCAATAGAAAGATTTACACCTTGACGTTCAAGGTTGGGTAACAACATTGGTCCCGAAATACGTCCAATTGCCATATTAGTAATAACCTACCATACCCGGTTTAACAATTTTGATATTATCAATATAAACTTGAGTACCTACTGCTTTACCGCCGGTCCTGTCATAGCTACCAGCAATAAAAATAAACCTATAATCTCCAGCTTCAGAACTTGTTATTTTTCTAGTTACTTTTGTCCATCCTATGGTTTGCCCGATTGTATGAGTTAGTACTATGGTATTACAAGTATCCGATTGTAAATAAGCCATAACATCGAAGTTTTCCTCTACATAAAATGCAATAGGTTTCATTTCAATTTTAAAGTAAAATTCTACTATATCATTTGTAGTTAAAGAAAGATAATTATCACTAATTAATATAGGTCCTCTTGCAACTTTATTGGGTTCATTTACACTCCCGGCTAATGTCAAAAATAACACAGAACTACCACCTTGTCCAGGAACTAAGTCAAGATCGAAACCTGCAGAATAAGCAGCTCTCACAAATGTGTTATCATTGCCAGTATAATCGGGTATAGTAGTAGCCGGAGTAGAACAAGAAAGTATAGTTGCAGCTCCATTTATTCTAGTATTTGTTTTTAATATTCGCCAGCCCGGAATCAAAATTTCGTTAACAGTTTCTTGACGTCCTAGTGTATTTTCAAAGTCTCCATTGTAAACATAAGTAAGCCTGCTGTTGCTTAAAGGAATTGATGGTGTTGTAGTTGTGGTTGTTACCAGTGTAGTAGTGGTTGTAGTAGCCGGTCCTGCAGTTGTTGTAGTTACAACAATAGTAGGTACAGGCGGTAAAGGTTCAAAAGCATTACCGTTCATAGCTCCGTGTAAAATTACAATAGGATGTCCAGCCGGTGGAGGACTTGTAAAGATAATTTTATAATTATCAACAGTAAATGCAACACCAGGATTCTGAAATACATTATGTATAAAAACAAACAAAAAAACTTCATTTCCCGGTGGATACGGATAACTCATTGGTGTAAATTCCATAATGTATCCGTTGCCATAAAACACATCTTTGGCAGGTATATTAATTTCGTTACCAAGCATAGATCTCCAACGATCTATATAAAAACTTTCAGGTCTATTTCGGCTGGTATTGTATCTTACTAAACCATTTACTGGACTATTAGGGGCTGCCAAACCGGCCCCCATTGGAAATCTTACACTATAACTTCCAGATTTAATTTCTTTGTTTTTAACATATCGTCCCATTTAAACCTCAATGGTAGATATCGTAGCAACGACTCTTATATTTGCAGTCATAACAGGTATTGCTAAATTTGCTTGTAAACTATCCCCGGGACCTAAAATTAATTTTTCTGTGTCAATTACATAAGTGTCGTTGCTGGTTAAAGGAACACTGCTGTATATAATGTTAGTTCCGCCCGGTGATCCGCCTACCGGTACAGCATATATGTTAAATTGAACTGTGGTGGTTCCAGAATTGCAAATGTACATAACTGTAACGGCATTTGTAGTTACGCTTGAAAATAATGGTGCCACTATATTTGATAATGTTATGCTTTGTAATGCCATGTTATAAAACCAATGAGTAAATTACTGCTTGTCTTTTGGTAATTAATTCTTCCGATCTATTTTTATTATCGGTGATGTAAATACCTGATCCACCACTTTTTATTGATTTAGCATAAATCAATGACGAATCTATCAAATAAGGAACCACTGTTGCATCATTTATACGTTCAATGGCAATACCCGATGTTGCCCCCACGCCATCAAAACCCGGACTGAAAATAATATTATTTCCAAAAGGACTAAAAATTCTGTAACCTTGAGTGTTTAGATGACTACCCAATCTCGGAAGAAGATCTTCCTCGATTCTGCTTAACACAGGATCTTTACCATGGATGTTTGCGAAAGTTACACCGTCATTGGTAAGTTGCCACTTACCAATTGATTCGGTCCATTTTATCATTACTGTTGATTTTCCTGGACCTCGTTCTAATTTAATACCACCGTCTAAACTTGGATATCCGATTGGTGTATTGTTGCCTAATGTTAAAAATCGATCAATTGTAGTTGTATTAACAGTTTGATATGAATTATAGGTACCTAACACAATAAGGTTACCATTTACAAACATAGATCCTTGTCCGGCATTGGCAGTGAAATGTATATCCCCTGGTCCGCAAAGACCGGATAAGGTAGTTAAATGATAATCGCCTGAAATTCTATCATATGAAGACATACTATATTTATATAAAAAAATAGCACCCAAAGGTGCTATTTAACGATTTGTAATTGTTATTACAGATCTGTAATGCCTGTGCCTGTAACTGTACTGTTACCTGCTTCTTCAACTTGTGCTGTTCTATCTGTGGTGCTTGTACTAAAGTTCCAGGGTCCTACAAAAATAACTACTCCACTGGTATTAACAATGGTCATTTTTTTTGCAGTAATTTTCGAAACATAACCTACTGCTCCGCCAGTTGACCCATCATCACCACGAGCTTTAATTGTCATTTCGCCGGCTGCTAAAGAACCGTCGGCTTTATTGGTTAAACGACAAATTGCTGTAGTAGGGCTTGCACCATAACTAGAGCATCGAAATTTTTTACTACCTAATTGCTTGACAATAAAACCATCAACACTCGAAGTTCCATTGTGAAAACGAACACGAATGTTATTATCGTCATTGGTACTTGCACCAAAATGTCTTTTATTAATCGGACGACCCATTTTGTTTCTCCTTGTAAATGGCGTTCTAGGCCTACGGGGCGGGTTTCCCCATAATCAATGAACATAAATATTTATCTGACTGCATAAATAACTGACAACCCGAGAGGTGACAATATGCGTTCAATAATTGCTTTATCTATAGCTGCCTTGCTTGCAGCTGGTTGCGCTAACACAGATTATAAAATGTATTCAGAAACACAGCAGAAGATTGCTCAGGCCTATGCCGTGGCCGAAACTGCTAGGTATAATGCTCTAGCTGAAATAGCTAAAAACGGAGACAGTGGTGCTAAGGTTGCTGCTGTGTTAAGTATACAAATGGGCAGCGGAGGTGGTAACAATCAAAGACAACAATTGCAGGTTGCACCACCAACTAACTGGGGAGATACCGCACTAAAATGGACCAGTGTGCTTTTACCAAGTTTTACTCAATTATATGGCATCACCGCTAACAAAGAGATTGCCATAGCTCAAAGCAATAACCAAGCAGCCATTGCTCAAAGTACTAATCAAACTTTTGCCTCAATGAGTTCTAATATGGGTACAAGCAATACTAATATTGCCCAATCGGGATTCAATGCCGCTACTTCGGCGGCCAACTCTCTGGCAACTGTGGCCACAGCCGGTATTACCGGAGTCAATAATACTGCTGCTGCTGGATTAACTGCGGCTACAACCATAGGCACATCGGGATTTAATGCATTGGGCGCACAAAGTACCGCAGCATTTAATACCCTGCAGGCCACAAATATTGCCGGATTTAATGCATTAAAAGACACGGCAGGTGCAGGATTAACTGCTGCAACTACTTTAGGAACTGCTGGTATTACTGGTGTTAATAATGCAGCCGCAGCTGGTTTGACTGCTGCGACTACTTTAAATGCTAGCAATAATGCAACTATCCAAGCGTTAGGTGCTCAAGCAAATACCAATATTACCACATTAACCAATGCCAATAAAGATGTTGTTAAGACACTAGCAGATAAATTAACAGGGACAACAACAAATACAACCACTACCACAACTAATACAACCACAAGTTCAGTTAATACTGGCGGCGGTAATTAAAAAATAGTACTCAACAAAAAACCGCCTTAGGGCGGTTTTTTGTCCTTCCCATCCCTTTGAGAAGTTTGATTAGGTAAACGATAGATTGCTCATTGCGATTTCGCTTAGATAATCGCCTGCATTACCTAGAGAGCTAGCTGTGTTGGTTAACTCAACATAACCGTAACGTGTCATAAAACCAACCACTGGTTCAAATGTAGCTGGGTCTAACACAACACCACTGCTCATTAGAGGAACATATGGGCAATAGAAAGCAGCAGCATCAGCTTCGCTTGTGCCCTTATATCCAACTAGAACTGGTGTGGTATCGTCGGCATAGCTATCCACATAAACACGCATAGCGCCATTCAATGTACCAACAAACTTAGTGTTAGTTGGCGCTTCAAATGTGCCTTCTGTTGTGCGAGCAAATGCACTAGTTGTTGCGCTCTGTAGCACGGTTAAAGCTGCTGGACTTACAACCGCCCAGTTTGCGGCACCACGACGTGTACGCTGAGCAATTAAGTTAGCACTACGATTAATTAGTACTGCTAGAGCTGCGTGCTCGTCGCCAACGAATGTGGCTGTACCGCTAACAGCGGCTTGATTGTAAGTAGCTTCTGTTGCTGCTAGAGAACGTAGACTACCTAGGATCTCTTGATCGATTTCAACAGTGATTTCCTGGGCTAGAGCAGCCATAATTTCTGCTTCTACGTCAATGCCATGCATTGCTTGAGCATCTTGTGCAGCTTCGAATGTCCAACGTGCGCTTAGTTTACGAGTCTTAGCTTCCACTGTTTGCTTTAAGATCTGAACGTTGATCTTGCGACCTGCTAGACCTTCATAAGCAGCAGTAGCATCAGCCTTGCCGGTAGTCAAGCTACCAGAATAAGCTGTAGCAATTTTGAATGGACTTAGTGCTTCGTCACCAGCAGCAGTATCTGTATCAAATGGTGCACTTGCTGTAGAATTAGCTGCTTCAGCATAGCGAACACGCAATGTATGGATTTGCGCTACTGGGCCAGTCATTGGCTGAACACCAACGATTTCATTGGCGATAACTGTTGGCATAACACGACGGATCACTGGTAGAATCACACGGTTAAGAGTAGCGATACTACCTGCACTGGTTGAACCAGCTGTTGCAGTTTCCATCAAGTTTTTACGAGTGTTCTCTAGGATTACACTCATACTTGTGCGGCGTGAGCCTTGCAAGCCTTCTAACAGGGCTTCTTTAGTTTCGCCCCAACGGCTTTCTAATAGTTCTTGTGTCATTATCTTCTTTCCTTAAGGTTAAACTATTATTTCAACCCTGCCAAACGCTTGAGCTCAACTACGTTGTTCTCAATTGCAGTTTCTTGGGCTGCTGCTGGTTTAGCAGTTTTATCTCCTGTTACTTCGGTACGGCTCTCAGCTAGGACAGATTTTTCTTCTTTCTTAGCACTGCCTGTATTAAGTACAGCAGGTAGATACTTCTCAAATGCAGTCTTCAATTTTGGAGTCTGCACACTTTCAAGAAGTTCGCGCATGACCGCTTGCTTCTCTTTGACTAGAGTACCAAGTAGCTCGTCCATTACAGCACGACGATCTTGATGCTCTTTGATCACGCGGATCTCGCGTTCTTTTGATTCAACTAGACGTTCAGCATTGACCTTAGCTTCAGCAGCTTCAGCAATAACTTGATTTTGTTCATCTAATTGTTTTCTTAGTTTTTGTAGCTCTTTGCTTTCATTGAGATGAGTCAATGAAAACTCACTAGCAAAAGCTTCGAAAATACGACGTCCAAACATGTTCTCACGAGCCTGTTGAATGTCTTCTTTCAATTGAGTTAATTCAGCACCGAGTTTATGTGTTACTGATTCTTTAACTAGGCGAGCGCTTTGTTCAATAAAGCGGCGCTGGATTGATTCTAGTTTTGTTCTTGCTTCGGCAACAAGGCGAACCTTAGTTTCAACTACGGCCTTCTTGTCTTGACTGAATTCACGAATTTCTTCAGCTAGAGCGCGAACAATAAATTTTTCCAAACGCTGGTAATTTTCTTTTTGAACTTGACGATCACGATGCAACTCTTTAACTTCTTCGGCTAACTTGTTAACCATAAATTCATTAAAGCGACCTGCACTCTCAATCATGTGGTTTTTAATTTTCACACGATCTTCTACCATAGCCTGTTTCTCACCTACGAACTCTTCGATTTCTTTAGCGAGATTTTCAGTAACCATTTTGTCTAGTGCTTCAACCATTACCTGCTTATCATGCTCATAACGGGTAGCCATTTCCTCGCGGAGTTCGGCACGAATTTGCTCACGGGCTTCATTTAACTTGGCTTCCCAAGCTTCTGTGATTTCCTGGCGAGTATCTTCATTTATAATACCGCTATCTAGCAATGGTTTTAAAGCGTCAAACATTGCGGTTTCTCCTATATTTTCAAGTCTTTAATCAATGCCTTCACAGCATTGGCCAAATACTTTTGCACTTTTTGATTTTCTTTAGCTTCACCTGCCATTTCTAACACCCTATGCCCATGACGCATGTTTAATAAACCTTCGTATATGGCTTGAGGATAGGCATGCGGAGCACTAGGTTGTGCTACGATGTCTACGGTGACTATTTCAAACTCACTGACGTGCCCAGTGGATTCCGATACATTGCCGCTACCGCGGCTGGAAACACCTAACTTAACACCACTTTCTAACATGGTTTTAACTAGCTGTCCCATTGGTGTAGGTAGAATTTTAAGTTTACCATGGCCAGCAGGACCATCCATCCACATTTGTTCAATCATATGACTGACTCGATCTAAATTTATTTTTAAATCATCAGGATGGTCGACTTCACCTAATACACTATATCCACCTTTAATTTGTTCATTGATAGCATTAACTGCCTTGGCAATTTCGTTCACAGGGTAAACACGCTGATTAGCATTCTTTACCCCGCCCTCAATGAATATACCTTTCATGTAGAGATCCTTACCGGAGCCGTCGCGCTTGTCTTCATGCAAGATTTCCATCTTGGCATGATCAAACGTTAGGTTTTCTCTAAGGTATGTCATATTAAATTACTTGCTGCCTACTAGACTTTTCTTTTCTACGCTCATTGATCCGTCGGTTGTAGAACCTTCCTTGGGCTTTGCTGTGTTTTTCTTGTTATACCAATCTTGAGCACCTTTGTTACCGCCAGGCTGGTTAACATTACGCTTGCCTAATTCATGCTCGGTTTGACCTTTAGCATAAGCATTGCTTGGCTTTGGTGTAGGCTTTCCGTCAGCTGCTTGTTCTGCTCCGCCTTTAACAATATTAGCGTTTGTGCCGCCCATATCATTCTTCATGTTATCAGTGATACTTTTCTTGTTCACAGCAACACTACCACCTGTCCCAACTTCATGACCTTCGGCCTTGTTAGCAGGCATAGAGACCTTGTCTACATATTCACGTACCATGCCTTCTTTGGGTGCGCCACCAAAGTCGGGATCGCTTTCACCATCATGATGCTCTGGTTCGCCTTCTTCATCGGCCATTAGTGCGTCAAATTCTGCCTTAAGCTCATCAAGTGCTGCTTCGAGATCCATGACACGATCTTCTAGACCACCTTCGTCACCGGGCATTTCGTCACCCATGTCAGCATCCATGTCCATGTCGCCACCCATGTCAGCATCCATGTCCATGTCGCCACCCATGTCAGCATCCATGTCCATGTCGTCGTCGGCTTCAGCCATACCTTGTTCTTCGGCATCTACTTCGTCGATTAAACCAGCCACTGGGTCTACTAGACTTTCATCTACTTCTTCCTCGTCGATGAGATTCTCATAGATTTCGCGACTGGTTTCTACTACGATTTGATGAAACAATTCGCGTGCTTTGTCTTCTTGCTCATTGATAATATACTCAATCAGCTGTTCATATTTGTTCATTAGGAGCTCCTATTAAAAATCTTAAAATAAACTGCATTGTTATTATTTACATAATATCGTAATATTATGCTTTAGATGGTAGTTTTTTGAATGGTTTTGATTATAAACCGGGCGCAGCACCTGCTTCAGCTGCCGGTTTATATTGTTTTGATAGGCTTTCGACCTTTTTCTGCTCTTCATACTTTCTAAGGTCGTTCATCATGCGTAGGCGTTTGATCTGGGCCAAGGTAAGGCGACTCTTACGTAGTTCTCCCATTTTTTTAACGCTATGATCCTGCTTTTCGTCCCTATAAGGAGCAGGAATGTCTTCAAATATATCAGTTATAAACATATGATATTTATCCAGGTGGCATACCTACACCGGGTGCGGCCATGGCCGGTGCCGTTCCAGCACCAATTTCTTGAGCACCTGGAGCTGCACCTGGTGGCATGCCTGTTCCAATTTCTCCGGTTTGCTCAGGTGCGCCCGGTACCTGCCCAATGGCTTCCATATCACCGGCTATACCGCCTGGAGTGATACCCACACTACGTAAACCAACATTTATTTCCGAATTCTCAGGAGTTTCTCCTTGTTCCTGTAACCACATTTCTTGATTTTCGGTCATTTCTTCTTCGGTCAATCCCAAATAACGTTTCATTAAAAAACGTTTGCTAAAATATGGAACTTGTTCAAGTTGCCCAAATACATTAATTCTTGCTGCATCTATTTCTACTTGTCTGTGCTGTGCAAAATTTTGCGGCTCATTTAATTTAATTTGAAATAATTGTCCATCAATGTTTATACCACGCCAGCGCATAAACATCTTAAACTCTTGATCCAACGTATTAGCTATCATATTTTGTAATCTAATACAATAACGATTAAATCGCCATTCTTGAATCAAAGCTGTACCCACTCTACCATCATTGTAGGTTTGTGTGCCATCTTCAACACCAGTGGGCAAATAACTACTAGGAATACGTAATCCGCGAAATAATTTATTAGTAAAAAAGCGTAAATCTGTAATTTCGCCTAAGTTTTGCCCGCCCTGTAGTGTTTCGACACTGCTTCCGCGACCTTCTGCAGTCTGTGGGAAAAAATAATCTTCATTGGTACTAATTGGATTATAAGTAGCATCCATCATACTTATACCGCCGCCAGTTTGGGTGGGTATACGTCGTTGATTAATTTCGTTTTTTATTCTTTCAACAAAGGCCATTGCCATATGACTAGGCATATTACCTACATCAATTTTAAATATTCTTCGTTCGGGCGCTCTTTGCACACGATAGATTATAATTGCATCTTCTAAAAGTTCTTTTTGTTTAAAGACTTTAAAAATATTTTCTAGCACACTGTTACCAAAAGGCCAAAATATATCTAATCCTTCAGTTAAGCTCAAATGCATTACATTTTTAGCATCAATGGCCATTTCATTTTGAGCATGGGTAAATCTACTTCCGCCAGTGAATGGAGCGTTCGGTTGAATATAACTACCTTGCGGTCCACCTACTTGTGGATGATTTATATACGTGTCTGTTGTAGTAACTGCTGTAACAGTTAAATTTTTGAGATTGGGCTGTATTTCTTTAACTACATACTGCTCAGGCTCTTTGCCCTCTGCTTCGTTGACAATAACCTTTACAACCTTACTCATTTCAACCCAGTATAATTTAAAATTTTCTGGATCTCTTATAAAAACTTGATCACCGTATTTTAAAGTATTACGTACTAATTTAAAAATGCGTCTGTCTAATTCATTGAGATTAACCCATTGTTGTAACTGTTCTTTTATTATCTTAACTTCACTGTCGGTGGGTTTGTCTTTGTAATCTACATAAAACGGTAGTCCGGTTGTCTCATCTGGCTGGCTACAAAACTCAGCTAAAATATCTAGGGCAGCATTTACCTCACTGTCCATGTCCATTTGTTCGTATTGGTTGTATCTGTCTACACGATTTGGATGTCCTGTGTATACTTCAGGTAGATTACTTTGATAATTTCTATAGGTAGGCGAACTAGCAGTTGAATTACTAGTGGATGCCATACTCGAGGTAAATGCAGCATTTGGTGCTTTAAAATACTTTTTCCAAGACATATTAATATTTATAGATTATGTAAGGTTGTGTAGCATTTGCTGCGAAATGGACTTCATTTCTGACAAGGTTCTTAACATTTGTTCTTGTTGCTGTACAGCAAGTTTGTAAAGATCTGTTTGTTCTTTTAAAATGTTGCCCGCATTTCTTTGCTCACCGATCATGCGCTGTAATTCTAAAGGTGGTAAATTTGTTGCTGTCTCAGTTATCATATTATTAGGAATAATTTTTCCATTTTCATCAGGAACGAAAATTTCTTTTCCTAATTCTCCAACAATATAAGGTCTTCCCTTCACAACAATACCACCGGAAGCTCGTCCTTCTAAATTACCTTCGTTGATAAATGATTGATAAACACTTTCAACAAGTTCCCCTAATTTTTCTCCTGCCAACGAGCCAAGCCAACCTAATGCCATTGATCCTAATATACCACCACCAAATACACCCCCGATTCTTCCTACTAGACTACCTGCTAACTTACCATACGTACCCAATTTACTAGGTGTCGCTGTTTGCGGTGCGGGTGCAGCAACAGGAGGTGTACGCGGAGTTGTAGTTGATTTAGTTGATTTAGGTTCGGCAGGTTCGGGTTTAGGAGGTGTCCCTGCCGTGGCTGGCTTAGGAGCAGCAGGTTCGGGTTTAGGAGGTAAAGGTTTTCCGTCTGGGCCAAGTATAACCGGCGGCGTTTTGTTTGGTGTAGTGTCTGGTTGAGGACGACCCGGGGGGCCTGTTCCTATACCACCAGGTACTGCGCCACCAATATTATTTAAAATCACTACACTGAAAGGTTTTTGTGGACTTCCGTCGGGACCCATTATCCTGACATTGGTTATGCCCATTGCCATTCCAGCTGCGGTTCCAACCGCAGGATTTTTACCGAACGGAATTTTGTCTAATATTTTATCGGCTAAGGTTCCGCCAACTTTGTAACCTAATAGTCCACCAAGAGCATAACCTGCGTAGGTTCCTGCTGTTTCGCCCATTCCTTTAGAATCTGCGCCCTTGATCTTTCCTAATACATCTGTACCTATTTGTCCTAAATTTTTTATTACTTTGTCAATAGTACTACCAAGTTCGGCGGGATTTAATGCCTTGGCTAAGTTTTCTATTCCGTCGGCAATTTTAGTAACATTTTCAGCCAAAACATTGGCAAATTGTGTTAACAAATCTTTTATCGTAGATTCTACTAAAACTCTTAATCTTTGAGCTTGCTCTTGTATAGTAGTCATCAAATTAGTTATAGGATCTATCTTGTCTACTGTTTTCCCTTGCTTGGCAGCTTCTTCCTTTCTTTTTTTAAATTCTTCTTCGGTCATACTGCCCAAAATTTGATAATTCTTCATCATTTCATTGTTAGCAATGGCTGTTTCTCTCACAGCAGAATTGGTAACATAAGCACCAGCTATGGCAATGTCTCTATTTTGATTGGCTTGTTTTTGAATTGTGCCAGCAGAATCACGCTGCATTTCTAATGCTTGATCTGTTGTTAAAGTTCCTTGTTTAACCCCAGCAGCTAGTTTTCTGGCTAAATTTGCTGCCTCAGGTGTAACAGCAGCTACTTTGGCTAACTCGCCAGTTAATGTACCAAGAGTGGCATACTGAATGACCATACGCCTGACTGTATCGTCGGCTAACCCTTCTACTGCTTGTCTAACTTGATCTCTTTGTTTTGGCGCTAGATCGTTGAGTACTTGATTAAATGCCAGGATATCCATATCTTTCCTGGCTTGCTCGGCCCTTCTTTTGGCATCTTGCCCTGTAAACTCAGCAACTAATCTCAAATTGTAAGCATATTGTCTAGTTTGTTCGGCAATTTCTTTATCAGTGGCCTGCATTCTACCAGCACTACCAGCCATGCGTCCCATGGTTTCGGCCATTAATGTGCCTTGTTCTTCTACGTTGTAACCTAAATTAAGTAGTTCTCTACGTAGCTCTGAACCACCGGCTGCAAGGCCAGCAGCCAATCTTTTCGAGCCATTTACTACACCACCCCCGGCTTTGGCTATGTCTTCTGCACTTTGACTTACTATTTTAGCAAATTGCCCTACTGTTAACCCTGCTTTATTAGCAGTGTCAATCATTTCACTCATTCCACCTGCGTACATAGCACCAGCACGATTCATCGTTTGGAATGTTTTTATATATTCGTCAACTACACCTGTGAGTAGTTCAAATGCGGCTACAGCAACTCCGCCAACCATACCCACTAAACCGCCAAATGCTCGACCTATAGCTCCTGTTACGCCGCCTATTGTTGAACCTAACAACGGAAACCATCTAGATACTAAACTTCCTACTACCTGCCCTAGACCACCAAATACCTGCCCTAATCCAGTGGCTGCACCGGAAACTATTCTCACGCCTGCCGAAAATATACTAGTAAACATTCTAGTATCACTGCCCTGCCCTAGCATAGCAGTTACAACATCTTTGGTGGCGCCTATTAGATCTTTGGCAAAGTTAACACCAGCAGACGACATCGTACTTACAGCATTAACGAAACTACGGCGGCTATTAGCCCAAGCAGCTGATGCCTGTAATTGGTTTCTTTGGTTTTCTAATTCTCTTTTTTGTTCGGCTGTTACAGATTTTTTTATTGCACTATTGAAATTTTCTATTTCATCAGTGGCATCGATATAAGAAACACGCCCGTTTTTGAGAAAGTCGTTCCAGGCTTTAGTTTGATTGGTAGCAGATGATAAAGTTTCTTTGAATCTTTTTGCCGAATTTATTAAATCTTCAGGATTAGAACCAGTACTCCTTCTTCCACCGGTGGTCTCATTGCTCTGCCTAATGGCATTGGCTAATGTTTCAGCAAGTCGATCATAATCCAATTCGGCCATATTTTTATGATAAATACCTATATATCATATTATTTATGGAAAGCTAACCATGGAAACTTCAACTAACAATCCTTTAAGTAAGTTTTTTCGACAACCAACTATATATCTTAAATTGCCTAGCTTGGGGCGTTGGTGGAATCCGGGCAGCGTAGAGCCACCAGGAAATCAAGAATTAGCTATTTACCCAATGACTGCCAAAGACGAAATCATGTTAAAAACTCCCGATGCGTTAATGAATGGGCAAGGCATGGTTAATGTAATACAAAGTTGTGTTCCTGCAATTAAAAATGCTTGGGATATGCCAACGGTAGACTTAGATGCAGTGTTGATTAGTATAAGGTTAGCCACATACGGCTCAAATATGGATTTTGAAACTAACTGTACACACTGTGGCACTAAAAATCTGCACGGGCTTGATTTATCACAACCTTTAAGCCAGATTAATTGTCCAGACTTTGAACCGCACGTACACTACAAAGGTTTAAAAATTAAATTAAGACCACAAAATTATAAAATGGCCACAGAAGCTGGTGTTATAACATTTGAAGAACAAAGAATAAACCAGACTTTACTTGATGCAGAACTGCCAGAAGAGGAAAAAACTGCAAGGCTTACTGCAAGTCTCGAAAAACTTGTTGATTTAGGTATTAAAGCCTGCTCGGATAGCACCGAATATATAGAAGTTGATGGACAAAGAGTAACGGAAAGAACACACATTAATGATTTTTATGCCAATGCAGAATCAGAAGTTATAAGATTATTGCAGACTAGAGTACAAGAACTTGCACAAGAGGCCAAAATTCCTCCTTACGACCTCGAATGTGAGGAATGCCATAAAGAATATAAAGCCGATCTTAACTTTGACTATTCAAGTTTTTTCGGTCAAGGCTTTTAACTTTTAAAACCAACGAAGATATCATAGCCTTTATTAACAGCTTTGATAACGAGATAAAAGCCTTCAAAGAAGAATTACTACGTATGTGTTGGTTCATGCGAGGAGGTATAACTTACAGTGAAATCTTAGAATCCAGTTTCATGGAAAGAGAACTTATATCTAAAATAGTTAAACACAATTTAGAAATTACCAAAGAATCAAAAATGCCTTTCTATTAGAGATTTGCTTTGCAAATCTATTTCTTTCGCTTGCGCTCAGAAATCTTTTTTTATTGTCTAATAGGCATTCATCCAGATAATTCAGTCATAATTTGCCCGTTGCCGGGCAAATTATGATGATGCCTTCATCCGAGTGCATCAGCCACTGATCTAGTAGAGTTGATATTGTAATATCAGGAGGCGGTTGACCGGTACCCCCACTCTAGCCTTTGCATGTCAACGGAACCTCTATCGTACGGATCAGCGGCACGATATCAGCCTACGGTTGTTTCTTTTTCACAGAGCCGTAACCATTTGAGACCTAAAGTCGGTTTCTATCCTCGCAATGCCCAAGATCTGACGGTAAATGAATACAGCCTCAATGGGAGTCGAGCAGCCCCGACCAAACAGTATTGCATGATTAACGGCAAAGTGCCTCTATGTGTTCTCGGTTTTTTATAAGGAATTGTTCGAGATCGAATATTTGCCAGACTTGGTGTCTTGAGGATCTATATGTGAATGAGCTAAGGGTCGGGTCCCAGGATTGATTATATGGTACTACTACAAATGTGCCTTTGTGATTGAACTTCATGAACAGAATGTTAAAATCACCCTTGTCAGCTACCTCTAACATCTGTTCAATCCATTCGTCTAATTGCTTACATGAGCCTGTGAATAATTGATGAAATGGAAAATCTGCGTAACTTTTTGCTTCAGCGTTCATTCTACCAAAATTGGGTCCTGGAACAATGTCGCCTTTGCTATGCCTAATTTGAGCCTCTGATAAATTGTCTTTTCTATGTGTATTTTTACCACCAATGTAAGCACCACTATTAGTAACTCTAATGAAACTTTCACCAAATAAGTCGGATAACTTTTTGGCTACGTCGCGTTCGAAACTACTTCCTTTGTTCTTACTTTTTGATGGCATTGATATTTTACTTATACTTGAGTCTGGGTTTAGGGTGGTCTTCGCAGACTTTGTTATTTGTTTTCATATTATTTTAACTGTTTCGTCCTTAAACTTCGACATCGTTGCTATACGTAGTGAAACCATTTTGTTTTGTTACACGCAGTATATTACTGACTCTACTAACTAACTCGTCTCTGTGTGATACTAGCCAAACGCTCTTACGAGCATCTCTACTTATCTTCTTCAGTATAGCAAGACTACTTTCCATACCCGAACTGTCTAGACCGGAATCTACTAGTTCATCTACAAACAGTAAATTCATCTTATGATATAAACTTTCGTAAACATCACGGAAAGCCCAACTCAAACTTAGAATTAATCGATTACGCTCTCCCCTTGAAAGGTTATCGAAATCCAAATCACGACCTAATTCTGTAATTTCTACACTAAGATCGTTCTTAAAACTAACTTGATGTGGTAATCCAATCTTTTCTAAGTAGTAGCTGAGTCGTGTATTTAAGTAATTCAAGTTCTGATCAATAATTTTCTTACGAATAAAACTATCTTTATTTGTTAACAACTTTAACAGAAATTCCTCGTGTTCGCGAACCTGTACTAGCTCGTTTATGCGGTCGTATGAAATTTCAGCAAGTGCAGTGGTCTGCATCTCTACAATTTGCTCACCATAGGGATCGGTTTCTGCTGCTTTTGCAGCAATTTGTTGTTGTAAGCCTGCTAGAGTAGCACGATGCTCGACTGCGTCGCTTTCTCGATCGTAAAATACAATGGGTCTTACGCCGAGCTCACCTAGTGCTGTTAATTGACTTTGTTGATTGAGTAACGATTTTTCTAACTCAGCAACAGTTTTTTCTGCTTCGTGTTTAGCAGATTCACGTTCCTTTAATGCTTCTACTTGCTTTTTATCGTGAAAGTCACTACCACAGGTATGACATTTATGATTGCGTAGACTTGTGATTTCACGCTCTATTTTGGCTAGATCCCTATGCTCTCTAGTGATATCGTTTTCTGTACGACGAATATCTGATTCGAGTGCAGTGATTTGCTGTTGTCTAAGACTGTATATGGTTAATGCTTGATGGCTAGCAATTTCTGCATCGATATCAATTTGATTTAGTTGATCATAGGCTAAACGCAGTTCTTCTAGGTCTAAGTCATGTTTAGTTTGCCAAAGTGTTTGTCTACGCTTTAAAGATTCAATCTGCTCTTCGATTCTACGATTAGCGTCGATTCTAGCTTTTAGATCAGCTTCGGCCTGCTGTATATGCTCTTTACTCAGTCTAATACGCTCTTTGAGTCCGTCGGCCTTTTCACTCAATAGCGTTATACCTAGCAACTGCTCGATAATTTCACGTTGTTCATTGGCACGCAGGCTGAGAAATGGCAAGGTGTAGGTATTAAGGGCAACAATATGCTGAAACATAGTATGGCTCATACTCAACAATCTCTCAATAGCCTGTTGAGTTTCCCGACTATCACCTTGACTTTCGTCTGCGTTTTGCTGCTCTTGACCACCTACATAAAACTTTAACACATTAGGACGTCGGCCACGTTCAATGCGATAGTTTTGCCCGTCTTTTTCGAATTCAACAGTGACTAACATGTTTTTGTCGTTAGTCCTGTTGATTAAGTTGTCTTTTTTGATATTGGTTAGTGCGGATCCGTACAAGGCATAGCTGACTACATTTAGTAGAGCACTTTTACCTGTACCATTACGAGCACCTGAATCATCCCCACCTAAGTCTAAGTTTTCACCTAAGATAAGGGTAAGGTCACTACGATCAAGATTTACGCTCTGTGTGACGTTGCCTATACTAAGAAAGTTACGGGCACTGACGTTTTTGATTCGAATCATAGAGTTTTGTATATTTCCAGCAGTAAGTTGCGATTATACTGTGTGCTTTCTATAGCAGTCAACGATTGATTTACAATTTGATCTACGCTCTGGAACGTGATATTGCCCTGTATGATCTGATTTTCTAAGTCAGCCTGTGTATTTGGAATCAATTTGATTTCCCTACAACCGTAGTCGTTCATAAAGGTATCACGTAGAAATCCAGCTTCTTCGTAGGTAATATCGATGTTTAGGTTAATTCTGGCGTGTGTGTTTGGTTTTAATAAAGCAGCCGGATCATCTAATACAGTACTTAAATCGTATACCCTATACACAGGTTGGTCGGGCCAAGCATGAAATTCAGGCTCCTGCCCCCATTCTAGGATCATTAATCCACGCAGATCATCGCCGGCATCAGCATAGTTATGTGGAAAACAATTGCCAATGTATGTGATGTTTTTTTGGGTCTGTCGTTTGTGAAAGTGTCCGGTAAACACATGTTCGAATCCTGTAAAGTGCTCTCTGCGTATCTCGCCATGATCGGGCATGGCAACCATGGCATTCATCAAATACCCGGGCAATTCTAAGTGCCCGAAACAATACTTACTTGATAAGGTTTTTAATTTTTTGTAATCGTCACCGACTAACCAGGGCAAAAACGTCACATCACCTATAGTAAGAAAATCGTTGATAATTCTAATGTTTGGCAAATGGCGAGCCCATTCTACGCTAGTGACATCACGACGATCTCGGTAGAATAAATCATGATTACCCGGTATTAGAAAAACTGTAGGAAAAGAATCATTTAGCAGTTCTAAGCATTGTAGAGAATAATTAAGACTTAATACATTTATGGATGCCCGATGGTTGTGCCAATCACCACACATAATAACAGTGTCGCAATTATTTTCTTTGCTGGTTTGGATAGCCCATTTTACAAAGTTTAGACAATCGTTGTTATGAACAATGCTGTTTGATTTGAGGCCTACATGAAGATCTGTAAAAACTGCAACTTTTCTAAATAAATTTGTCATAGGCTATAATATAACACATCTAATTTACTAGGTCTATAATTATTGTCAGTCATGATCTCCATCATTACTATAACCCATATTCATGCCCTGTCTAGTATAACTAGGATTAAAGCCATTCATTTCTAATATATCGTCGCGCAGATTTTGATTGCGTTTTTCAATATTAAGTACACGAGTAAAGCTATTAGTTATAGCAGCAGTATAATAGGCAAATGGATTCGAGCTCTTGCTTTCGTCAAATTGCAGTCCAATTTGGCTAAGTTGTAGTAGTGCCTGACTACGCATTTCGTCGTTATAAGTATATCCTCTCCAATTACTCCGGGTGGCGTATCGTTCGCAGAGTTTTACAAACATAAATGCCAAAGTTCTAGTCATGTTTCCGTGTGTTCGGCTCCATCGACCGGTCTCTAAGTCGCCTTCCCAATGGCTTTTTCCTACGCAATATGGCTTACCGCGAGCAGTTACTCTATAGTGTTGGAACGGAGGAAAATTACATTTAACATATTTTACTGGTCCAATGACTGCCGGTTCTTCATCTTCGTATTCGATATAGATAGTATCGTTGTCCGTTGGTTCGGTGACTTTAGGACGTCGTGTGGGTTCTGGTAATTGTGGTACGTGTTCCCAGGTCATTACTCTAAAAACTACATCGGTTTGTTTGATTTTATTGAGAGGAATAGCGAATCCTTCTAATTTACGTTTTTCCCCACGAGCAGCAGCTTCGTCGAGACTGAGTTTGGCTAGCCGTTCTGCACGATTTTCTCTGGCTATTTGTATTATTTCTGGAGTAATGTCGTTGATACTGTATACGATAAGATCGTAGTCGGCTACCTCGGAATCGATGTAGCTACAATATGTATTTTTACTGCGATGTATTTCTTTTAGAATATCTTTGTTATTAAGGTAATTATGTTTAATTTTTATTCTCCTTACCTAATATAGTTGTAAACTTTAGCATATTTTTTCCTTAAAATCAACCGTTTTTTTGAAAAATAAATAACATTATTAAGTAGGATTTATCACATGGCTAATGAAGACGACGGTTTTGGCATTAACGTAGGCGACGAAAGCATTGCTGGGTTTGATTCTTTTGCAGATCCCGGGGATGCCAGTGTGGCCGGATTTGATTCTTTCGCAGATCCAGGAGATGCCACTGTGGCTGGGTTTGATTTCGCCGACGGCACCGAAAATATGGATTTCGGTGACAATTTCCCCGATGAGTTTTTTGATAGCGACCCGGTAAGTGATAGGCTAAGTGCTAGTGGGTTATTTCCCGGCGGTCGTAGTAGCATGGCTAATCCTGCTCAAACTAATGTATTATTTCAAAATGCATCACAAGGTGGTAGGTCTAGGGATTGGAAAGTCAGAATAAGTGTTAAAATGAACATATTTGATGGTATAATGGGTCCATTGGGTAGATCCAACGGCGTTGTATTTCCGTTTACCCCCGATATTTCCGTAAATTATACCACTAATTATAGTATGCAACGATTTACTCATAGTAACTACCAACATCCTATTTATGAAAATAGCGACGTATCTTCTATTACAGTAAATGGTGATTTTGTCGCTCAAAATCGAAAAGATGCCGACTATGTGTTAGCCTGTGTATGGTTTTTTAGAACTGTTACAAAAATGTTTTTTGGACAAGATGGTAGTGCTCCTGCTGGTAATCCACCTCCGTTGGTTTACTTAACTGGTTATGGTGATTATATATTTAAACAAACTCCTTGTATTGTAACGCAATTTACGCATAATTTACCAAATGATGTAGATTATGTGCAATCCTCTAGAGGAACAAGAATTCCAACAACATCAAAATTAAATGTTACTCTACAACCAGTGTATAGTAAGAAAAGTCTTACTCAATTTAGTTTGGATGATTTTGCTGCTGGAAGGCTAATTAATAAAGGGTTTATCTGATGGCTGCAGAATATAGTAAATACAGTCCTTATTATACAACTAAAACCTATTCTAGTTTCTTAGATGTTTTAGATTTTAGATCGATACCTAAGAGTAAAAACGATACTCTATTTAGAATAAACAGTATATATGAATATAGACCAGATCTTCTGGCGCACGATCTTTATGGAAAAAGCAGTTTATGGTGGGTGTTTGCAGCTAGGAATTCCAATATCATACAAGATCCTATCTTCGATTTTAGGGTTGGAAAATTAATTTATATTCCAAATGGTCAAAATTTATTAACTAGTCTTGGAGTATAGCATTGGCAGATTTTAGAACTGCATTCAGTGATAAGTTATCAGCTGCCGGTAGATTATCCAGCTACGAAGGACTTTTGGCCAATCGACTAAGTCCCGATGAAGAAGAATCTTTAATACGCAACGAACAACTAAATGCGCCCGACGAGTTTGATGATCTAAGAGAAGCCGAAGGATTTACCCCTACTGCTGCGGCAGGCGATACAGAATTTGATCTTGCCAATGCTGAACCTCAGACTGCTTTCTTAGATGACGAAACCTATGGTTATTCGGGTAGCGACGATCCAGAACTATATGGTTATTCGGGTAGCGAAGACGCGGACACCGGCGGTGGCGGTTCAGGCGGCGGAGGAGGAGACCAAGGTGCTCCTAATAAATTAAATGATTACCCTAACTACACTTATGGATTAAGTTTATCCTCTCTTACTCTAGATGAATATAATGGCATCGCTTCTGGTGGAGGAGGGGACACAGTTGGTCAAGTTTTAGTTGCTAGTGCTGGTCGTCGCGGCGAAGGTATGCCTAGGCATGCTTTATTTGAAAGAGATATGTATTTCGAAAATTTTAAATTAAAAACTATAATAGGACATAATTCTTCTACTAAAGGAACAAATGCTGTAGAAATGTCTTTTACGATAATAGAACCTTATAGTATTACCTTTGTACAAAAACTAGTAAAGGTAGCACAACAGTCAGGTATTAAATCTTGGGACCTTATGCCATTTTTAATTAAAATTAATTTTTTTGCAAATACCGAAGATGGACCTTTAAGTTCTCCCATTGAAGATCTCAGCAAATCTATAGCCATTAAAATTATTGAAATTAAAGTAAAAGTTACTCACAAAGGTACAGAATATTCCGTCGCTGCTGTTCCCTACAGTAGGATGGCACAGATGCAGACTATTGGCACTATCCCTGCTAATTTTGAAATTTATGCTAAAACCGTAGGTGATTTTTTTGGTGGAGATGGCGGTGGTGGTGGGGGTGGTGGTGGCGGTGGTGGTGAAGAATCTGTAAGAGATGACGAATCCACTGGCGGAGCCATTGAAGCTGGTGGGGGTGGTGGTGGGGGTGGTGGGGGTGGGGGTGGTGGCACCACCGACAACCTTAGCCAAACGTTAAACAAATGGCAAGAGCGTCTTAAAGAAAAAAAACATCAAGAACAGGCCGATGAATATATTTTTAAAGTAGATGGAGAAATTGCAGGTGCTAAATTAGTGCATAAGAAGGACGGTCTACGATATACGTCAACACCATACCCCGATCAAGAAAAAATTGAAATAGATAAAATCATTAACAGTATAAATGCTGGCCAAAGTATAATTGATGTTATTAATAAAATTGTATTTGCCAGTGATTATTATCAAAAACAAATCGAAGAAGGTGGGGGCAGCGGTCCTATCAAGGCGCATAAAATTCTAACAACATTAGAATATGGAAATGAATATGATAAAATTAGAAAAGTCTATAAAAGAAAAATAACCTATCATATAAAAAAGTATGAATTTTACAATCAAAAAAGTCCACATTTGAAAAAAGGTTCTCCTAAAAAAGTTCAAAAGGCCTATAACTACATTTACACAGGCAAGAACCAAGAGATATTAGATCTTGACATAGACTTTAATGCTATGTTTTATATAGCCATTACTGCTATTGAACACAAAGGAGAAAGAGTAGTTGCTCACAAATTTCTTAAAGAAACTGAAAAAGAAAAAGAAAAAGATGAATTAGATCCTCCTGAAGATAAATCAACACCGTTAAAAATTGTACCTGTTTCAGTTCAAAGTGAATATGCTACGTCACAAAAAGGATTAAACAAAAGAGCGATTGAAGCCATTGACGTCAAAGAATCAATGATGAGTGCTAGCCGAGGGGATATGGTTAATATAAAATTGCGTATCTCCGGTGATCCTGATTTTATTAAACAAGATGAAATTTTTTATCCGCCGGGTGGCGGAAGTGGTACAAGCATACCCATGGACGAAGGCGAAATACATGCTAGCCTAAAATTTAGAGCACCAGAAGATGTTGACCAGGATACTGGACTTTATGAGTTCGCCGACGACGGAGAAAACATTTTTGCAGGAAAATATAGAATTATAGAAATAGATAATAATTTTGAAAGAGGAGCCTTTACCCAGACTCTTGACATGGTTCGACTGTTTGATCAATCAGAAGAGGGCGGTGGGGGCGATCAATCTAACCCAAGAGAGGGAGAAATGGATTCAGAATTTGCCGAAGACGAATACGGCGAAGGCGGTGAATTAATTGGAGGGTCGGATGACTTCGGTGATGATTACAGCGGCGGAGAAAGTTTTTATCAAGAGGAAGAAGGCGACGGAGAGGGATTTGGTAGGTCAGGATCCACAGAATCAAGACTTGCATCTATCAATAAAGGTATTACACCTAGACTAGTAACAGATTTGGACTTTTAATTATGGCGATCAATCAAGATAAACCAATTGGTAGGAAAATACCACCCTACTTAGAAAAAAATTCAGCGACCTTTAGATATGATCCTGGACCATATGTGGGTAAAGTAAAAGATAATAGAGATCCTACCAGACTGGGCAGGTTGCGTGTATGGATTCCTGATTTTGGTGGCAATGAGGACAATGATAGAAATTGGTATACAGTATTTTTTGCAAGTCCTTATATAGGAACTACTACACAAAGAACTAAAGAAGGTGATGGACCAAAAGATAAAAAGTTTTCTAAAGTACAGCACAGTTATGGTATGTGGTTTCCTATTGTAGATTTAGAAAATTTTGTTGTATGCCTATTCATAGCCGGCGATCCTAATAGAGGAATTTGGATAGGCGGTATGCTTAATCAAATAGGACATCATATGGTTCCTGCGGTAGGAGCCAGTGATAAAGTCGATGACGGTGATGTCGAAGACGGCAAGGTTAAATCAGGAATGGAAAAAGGAGAACCTTATCCAGTAGTAGAATTAAATGAATTTGCAGATGATTTTGAGGCTCCGGGTTTTTTAGATAAAGAAAGACCACCACACGAACCACAGATTAGAATCTTACTTGATCAAGGCATTGATAGAGCAAGTAAAACCAAGAATCGTGGTGTTATAAAAAGTTCTAGTCATAGGGAAGCACCAGGTACAGTATTTGGAATAAGTACTCCGGGTCGTCCACATACACCAGGTAAAATGCCAGAGTTCAGCGACGAATACGAGGAGCGTAAAATCAAGGCTCGTAAAGGTGGACATACTTTTGTTATGGATGATGGTGACAAAGATGAAAAAGGCAATTTAACTCGTTGGCGTAGTGCTGGCGGTCACGAAATTTTATTAGATGACGAAGAAAAATTACTTTATATAATTAATAGTCAAGGTAGTGTTTATATGGAGTTTACTAATTCTGGATCATTGAATATATATTGTTCAGAAAGTATCAACATCCGAACTAAAAAAGATTTTAACATGCAAATTGATAAGAATTTCAATTTAGAAGTTAAAGGCGATATGAAGATTAGAACATTAGGAGATTTTCATCTGGAAGGCTCTAAAAAAATTGTTCAGAGAGCTACAGAAGAATTATTACTGTTTAGTGCCGATAAACTGAAAATTGGTTCTGAAGGTAAAATGAATTTATTTACTAAAAAGAAATTAGAATTGACTGCTAAAGAAGGTATGAAGATATCAACCGATGACGAACGATTAAACATTGTTGGTCCCGGGGGCAGTGATTTTCCTATGTTTAAATCTAATAGAGCCTTTTTTCATGGAGGAAAAAAAGGTGATAAAATTGAAAAACCTGAAGATTTGGAAGTCTTTACATTACCTGAAACTGAATTTGAAGATCCTAAATGGCAAGTCAAAGAAGGAAAAATTAAAAGCATAAGTCCTATTGTACCCACACATGAGCCATGGCCCAGAGAGCAAGGCGAAAATAGTAATAGTAGCAATGCACCTCAAGACGGTGGCGGCGGCGGAGAAGGTGGCGGAGGCGGCGGTGGAGGTGGAGGTGGTGGCGGCGCAGGTGGCGGTGGTGACACATCGGGAAGTAAAGGCAAAGGTGCTTTTGGTAGTAGTCCGCCTGTTAGTGCCCCGTCAAATGTAGTCAAAGACAGCAATGGAAATCCAATTTTAGACAGTCAAGGGAATCCTGTTTTAACAACTGGTGCATCACAAAGCAATGATCCTGGAATAAAATCAGCAAATCAAACTCCGCTCACAAATGGTGCTCCGCCGACGACTTTAAAAAGCGCCGACGCCCCGAATCCCAAGGAAGGTGTAGGGCCGCTGAGCAAGGAAGAAAAAAGAGGATTTATGACTCAAGTAGCACACAGTGAGAGCGGTGGCGATTATACCGTCGAGAACAAACTGGGTTATGTAGGTCGATATCAAGCAGGTGCCGCCGCACTAGTAGACAGTGGATATGTAAGTAGAGCAGCTTACGACAAAGCCGGGGGCAGCAATAAAGTTTTAAATGACCCTAGTGCATGGACAGGCAAGGATGGTGTTTATAGTAAAGAACAATTTCTAAACAGCCCTAGTGCTCAAGAAAACTTTATGGAAACTAATACTCAAATTAATTACGATAGGCTAGTAAAAAATGGTGGCATTAAACCCGGTGACGACAATGGCACTGTAGCAGGAATGCTAGGTACTGCTCAATTGTTAGGAGCGAGTGGTGCAAAAAAATGGAGAGAGACCGGCAGCGGGCAAGATGCTTTTGGCACTACCGGTTCTGCTTATTTTAATCGGGGCAAGTACGGGGCAGAAGTATTAGGTAGAGGTTAGGGTAAATATATATTATGTCTATATATCGAGGATTTAGTACCTATAATAGAGCAAGAAAGTTCAAATTAACTGATTTTGAACTAGCTCGCCAAGATCTCTTTAATCATTTTCACATTCGTCGAGGCGAAAAATTAATGAATCCAAATTTTGGAACCATTATATGGGATGTTTTATTTGAGCCTTTTACAGACAGTGTAAAAGATGCTATCTCTAGCGATGTTCAAAAAATAGTTAGTTATGATCCCAGAATAGCTGTCACTGATATAATTATAACAGAATTCACAAATGGTATTAACATCGAGCTGGTGTTAACATATGTTCCAACTAATCAAACTGAAATTTTAAAAATGCAGTTTGATAGAGACAGTGCTGTGCTAGCTGGTTAACCAGATAATATGTGTAGTTTAATATTCCGATAAATATAATACTAGGTATAACCATGGCAATTATTCCACGACAAACCGGATTACTAACTGCAGAGAATTGGAGGAAAGTTTATCAAACTTTCCGAGAAGCCGACTTCACTGCCTACGATTATGAAACGTTACGCAAAACTATGATAGATTATATCAGGCGTAACTATCCAGAAGATTTCAACGATTTCACTGAAAGCAGCGAATTTATTGCATTGGTAGATTTAATTGCCTTTTTTGGCCAAAGTCTAGCATTCAGGTCTGATATGAATGCTCGTGAAAATTTTATTGACACAGCTGAGCGTAGAGATAGCATCTTAAAATTAGCCAGACTTGTAAGTTACAATCCTAAAAGAAATATTCCTGCCACTGGTTTCTTAAAGATAGATAGTGTCACTACGTCAGAACAGATTTTCGACAGTGACGGTAATAATCTAAGTGCAACAATAGTTAACTGGGCCGATCCAGCTAACGAAAATTGGCTTGAACAATTCACTGCTATAATTAATGCAGGTCTAGTCAGCTCACAGAAAATCGGTCGTCCGGGTAATAGAGCAATTATAAATGGAATTAGAACAGACGAGTATGGATTAAACATCACAAGAAATGTTTTACCAATTTTTAGATTTACAGGCAAAGTTGACAGCCAAGATACAATTTTTGAAATCGTAAGTGCAACTAGTGCAGGAAAAAGTTATATCTACGAAAGTGCTCCTGACATTAACAAAACATTTAATGTTTTGTATATGAATGACAGCATGGGTAATAGCAGCGATAATACTGGATATTTTTTATATTTTAAACAAGGCGAATTAAAAACTTTAGATTTTACAATTCAAGAAGTAGTTCCTAATAAAGTAGTAAACATTGATACCAATAATGTAAACAATACCGATATATGGCTTTACAGTGTAAATAGTGCCAATCGAAATGATACTCTATGGACCGGTGTACCGGCAGTTTCTGGAGTGAATGTAATTTACAATAGTGAATCAGATAAAAATTTATATCAAGTTAATACAAGGTTAAATGACCAGATAAGTTTAATTTTTGGGGATGGAGTTTTTACTAGACTTCCAAGTGGAAATTTCAGACTGTATTATAGAACAAGCAATGGTCTGACATACAAAATAACACCCGACGAGCTACGCGGCGTAGATATCAGTATAGATTATCTAAGTAGAAATAATAGAATTGAAACTCTAACGTTTCGGGCTAGTCTAAGATACACAGTGGCCAATGCCAGCGCACGAGAATCCGGGGACTCAATAAAGCAAAAAGCACCTCAACAGTATTATTCGCAAAATCGCATGATTACCGGCGAAGACTATAATACTTTACCATATACAAACTACAGCAGTATTATTAAAGTTAAAGCGGTTAATAGAACAAGTTCGGGACTAAGTCGTTATTTTGATGTTTTGGATACAACCGGCAAATATAGCAGTACCAATGTTTTTGGATCAGACGGAGTCTTGTTTAAAGAGAATTTTGTTGACACATTTTCATTTACTTTTAATTCTAAATCTGAGATTGATGCTATTGTATACAATAACATCGAAGGAGAAATTCTTCGTAGTAAAGAAACCTTACATAGATATTATAATAATATAGTACAAAGAGAACTATTACCTATTAAAATTCCAGCACAATCAATGGTAGAGGGAGAAATCTATAAAATTAGTTCTCTCAGTAACGATATAGGATTTGGAACGGAACCCGGTACAGATTTTACTCAATATGGCGCGAGTTCAAATAGTATTGGGCTTAACTTTGTTGCTGTAAATGTAGGTGCACAAACTTATTCATATGTAGTAACAGTAGTTACGTTATCGGACAGAAGAGTTTATAATTTTGCTGACAATATCACTCCTTATAATCCAATTATAGTACTAAACAAAGGCGATACATTAAAACTAGATGTTGCAGCACCAGGAAACCCATTATGGTTAAAAAATGTCAATGAGACTGGAGTTAATAGCGGTATTATTGGTGTAGAGAATAATGGTACTGAGGACGGTACCATCATATGGGATACATCAGATGCAATACCAGGTAATTATTTTTATGTAAGTCAATACAATGCTAGTATTTCTGGTCTTATTATTGTATCATCTTACGGTACCGGCGAAGTTGAAACTAATATTGCTTGGAATTTGAGTTCAATTGGTGATAGCAGTGTAACTGGTTATTTTATGATTAATCGACGACCACTCGCGCTGTCTAAGACAAGTCCGTACAGCAATTGGTCTTTCGCTGAAACTGGGGCTATTATTAAATTCTCAAGTCCTAATAATTACCATTTTAATGCTGCAAATAATCTTGTCCCCGGAAGCCCACAAAGACCTGACGACAAATCTGAAATTTATGCAGCAATTATGTCTGTTCGTGCCGATGGTACTAATCTAGGTCAAGGTAATTACAACAGTGGCCAAGGTCCTATTATTCTAAATACTAAGATTCCAACTGGGGCCATAGCAACTAGTATAATACCTAAATTTAATAATCAATTTGATCCTATAGTAAGACAAGACATAGTCGAACGTATAGGAAACTATGAAACTTTTGCTTTAAAATATGTAACTAGTCCTGGAGTTACAGCAGGTTTATCGTCTTATCTACCAGCTGAACTACCAAATTGGGCAGTTGTTATTTCTGGTTTAGAGTTTGAGAACGATTTATATGTAATTTTTGAATATGACGCATTGGCAAAAAATTATTTGGTTAGAAACAGACAATTAAGATATGTATTCCATAGTGCTGCTCAAACTAATTTCTTTTATGATAAAAGTCTACAGGTCTATGACTCATTTAATAATGCTGTTATAAAAGATCATATTAAAATTTTGCGTAACAACATAGTAGTTGATGCATCAACTAAGTCACCGGTTAGTCTTACAAGAGATTACATATGGGAAGTGTATAAGCCGGTGCGTCGAAGTGATGGTTTTATTGATAATAAAAGCATTTACGTTACACTGGCAGATACCAATGATGATTCAATTCCGGATGATCCGTTTTTATTTGAACATATAGTTGGTAAAGAGTCTAAAACAACTATAAGAATTATATTTCCTAATAATTGGTATACTTTCACTGAGGCTCAAAAAATTAGATGGTATAGAGATAATAATATAGGTGAGGATCTTTTACTAGATTTAAATGTTTCCCTAGATGATATCAACTTTATTCGTGATAATGGTTACCCAGGAATGCCTAAGGTAACTCCTAATCCAAGTAGAAATCCTGTTCTAACTATTTTTACTTCTGCTGAAAACTTTATATTTTTTGAATCAATAGAAAGTAGATACGATCGTTACAAAACATGGCGTCTAATAGATCGCAGCGAAATCATAACTGCATATGACACAATATCAGATGCTCTTCCTCTTATAAGAAGTTATGATGTCGGACAATTATTTTTTACATCTTTAACCAGAGAATTCTATAAAGTTCAATTAAACAGCAGTAGACAAAAAGTTTTTAGTTTACCATTAAATTCGATTGGTGGTGCTGAATTTTACAAAAGTGAATTAGGACTGCAAGATTTAAATTTTCAATACAGGCATAATAGTCCTAACACACATAGAATTGATCCAAATATCAGCAATATTGTAGACATTTATGTTTTAACTAGTGCCTATAATAGAAGTTATAGAGAGTACTTGCAAGATATAACCCAACGTATATTAGAACCTGTACCTCCAACAAACACGGAATTACAGATTGATTATGCTGGATTGGAAAAATATAAACCTATCAGTGATACAATGATTTTTAATAGTGCTGTTTTTAAACCCTTATTTGGTCGTAAAGCAGATATGTCTTTGCAAGCTGTGTTTAAAGTAGTTAAAAATCCTAGTATGAATATCACTGACACTGAAGTCAAGTCCGGAGTAATAAATGCAATTGATGCCTACTTTGCGATCGAGAACTGGGATTTCGGTGAAACTTTTTATTTTAGTGAGTTAGCTGCCTATTTACACAAAGAACTTACGCCAAAAGTAGCTAGTATAGTAATTGTTCCTAGAGACCCTGATGTTAATTTTGGAGAACTATATCAAATAAACTGTGAGCCAAATGAAATTATTATCAGTGCAGCCACAGTAAATGATGTTGAGATAATTAGTAGTATAAACATCAACCAATTGAATCAGAACCTAGCAACAACTAATAGAATTATCGGGATATAGTAACAGGGTAAGCAATGGCAGGCAAAAGAAAGACACTAAATTTTCTTCCACGTATTTTTCGTACTGACACTAATAAGAAATTCTTAGGTAGCACATTAGATCAACTTATAAGTGACCCAGATTTAAAACGCATCAATGGGTTTGTTGGTAGAAAATTCAGTGCTTCTGTACGTGGTAATGATAATTTTATAGTAGAGAATGACAGTCAAAGACAAAATTATCAACTTGAACCTGCTGTTATTAGTAAAAATAATCTAGATAATGTAAATTTAGTTGTAACATACCCTGATTTAATTAATAAAATAGAATACTATGGTGGAGTCGTAAATGATCATAATAGATTATTTGACAGTGAACATTATAGTTTTGATCCACATATTGATCTTGATAAATTTGTCAATTATTCTAACTACAGATGGGTTAATGATTATGGCTTAATTCCTCCTGTCATAGTAAGTTCCTTTTTTCCAATCCAACAATCTCAAGTTGTATTTACTAGAAATGGTAGTGCCTACACAACCAATGTAACTAGTGATAGATTAATTTTACCCTTAGACTGGTCATCTTACAGTCTTAGAAAACAAGTAGAATGGTATAATACTAGAAATATAACAGAATCGGTTTTATTGGATAATGGTGTAAGTCCTGCTGAAATAATTGTTTTAAGAGCAAATGGATATACCGGGGCTATTTCAGGTCCAACCCAGCAACAATTAAATCCTGTGATTTTTATTACCAGAGATAAAGAATATAAATTTACAGTTAATCATTCTCCTGGGCAAGGCAATCTATGGATACAAAGCGAACCGGGATTATCGGGATTAAAATACGCGAGTAATATTTCTACAAGAACAATTTATGGTGTTAGTAACAATGGTATTAGCAGCGGAAATATAACAATTAATATTCCATCTGCTCTATCACAGGTAGACTTTTTAAAATTTGATACTCTTGTAGTAGATCTTGCCATTGATACAACGTTTACACTAAGTGATAACACGACCTGGGCTAATACCAGTATATATCCTGATGACAAATTAGTAGTGTTTACTAGTAATAGTATTAGTAATGCCGATTGGGTGGATAGAACTGGTGCTAATTTGACTATAGATCAACGTAGAGGAATTTGGAAATCAAAAACAGTTACTCATCCAAACGGAACTGTAAGAGTAGAATATAATTTTGTTAAAAATTTAGATTCAAACGTACGAGTAATTGTTACAGATGGTAAGTATCAAGGATTTGAATTCTATAAAGATCAAGGTAATCTGGTTTCTGTGCCTAGTATTACGTCTACATTGAACACACTATATTATCAAAATGATATCGCAGATATTGTTGGGTCTATTAGAATAATACCCGATAGACCCAGGGTAAATGTTTTGAACGATATTCTTAATGAATTGTCTTACACAAGCCCCAACGGCATTAAATTTATAAACGGTTTAAGGGTTGTATTTGACAACACTGTATACCCGGTGCAGTATAGAAATAAAGAATATATAGTTGAAGGTGTAGGCAAAGGAATCAAACTTTTAGATTCTGAGATTTTTAAACAGGCCAGTGCAAAATCTGCTTTTGTAAATGAAACAAAATTTAAAGCTGACTATGTTACCATTAATCGTGCCAGCATGGATTTTAACAATTGGTCTAGAACTAATAATTGGATACATGTTGACGTACTTGACATAGTACAACAATATAGAAACATCATAATAGATCCATCTAGTTATATTGTAGCCACTCGTCCTATCATTGAATTTGAGCCAGATCTTCAATTGTTTAACCATGGCAGGAAAATGATAGATACAGTAACAATGTTTTTTGATGAGGAAACACGTTACGATAAAATCAGGAAACTTACAGATATAACAACTCAAATTCAAGGTCTCAGTTATAGAACACTAAGGAGTGTTTTAGGATTCGAAAATTTTAGAACAAATTTAAATGCTTTTGTTCGTCCTGGAGACAAGGCTGTTTTCAGTTATGACAATGATCCTAATGTTAGAGCTAGAATATATCAATTTGATCTAATAGATGATAGCACTAGTGCTAGTTTTAACTATACTTTGCCTGGTAATTTTAATGGGGCAATAGGGTCTAATTTTTTAATTGGTATAGATACAACAAACTTTCCAGACTTAACCGGTATCGAAGTCGGTGATAGTCTTTTTTCTAGTACTAATTTGTTTTTAGGTAGAATAATTAATATAATTAGCAGTAATCAAATCCAACTAGACCAACCGCTGACAGTAAATTTTAATCGTGCGACTGGATTTAAAATAGTATTTGGTAGAGTCGATCTAAAGATATCATCTACAGCAAGTCTGCACAGTAGTATCTTTGTAACTGGCCCGGCCGGTATAAATGGCAGGTCAGCCACTCTTGCTAACGCATTAAAATCTTACCATTGGGCCAGAAAAATTTACTCTGATCCCGAGTCTGCTGTACCCGATGTAGTATATGGCTGGGCATTATCTCAATACAAGCAATATCCTAATCAAGAACCATTGTTTGATATTATTATTGATAATAGTGTAACTTTTTGGGGCGTATCAGACCTTACAATATCGAATTTAAGTTTAGGTGAAGCACCATTATTCAACTACAATTATAATCAAAAAAGAGTGGTTTTTAGCAACACTGATCTTATTTTTCGTGATAGTAAATTTGTTGGTACAAAATTATTTTCGTATGATCACGGTAGTAGTATGCCGGATCCTGAATTGGGTTTTGCATTAAGTTATGATGCTGTACAAGGGTTTATTGGTGACATAAAATTTGTAAATAATTTTGATACTGATACATTTGAATATGTGGGTGACACTGAAGGAAAAGGAACACTAATTCCTACCAATGGTAAAATTAACATTGGCTTCATAAGAAAAAATACCGGATTAGGCGATAATGATCTTGTAAAATTAACTGTATGGTCAACAGTTGGACATTATGAGCCCAAACCAATTACCGGCATGGCTTTTACTCCCACAGTAAACACAAGTACAACAAGAGCACTAGCAGAAGAAATAAATCAAATTTATATAAATTATCTAGGCAGATATCCGACACAAAATGAATTAGATACGGCAGTAGCTAGTCAAATTTTTGGATACAGCGTTCAAGGATCGTTTGCATTATCTACTTTTGAAACTACGATAAAAAATAGTCTTGAAGCTACTAATTATCAACCTTTCATTTATAGAATTGATCCTACCAAACAGTTACAACATATTTCGCACATTTATGATGGATATACAAGTTATTTTGATATAGACGTTCAACCTAGAAATGTTGGACCTAATCCTGAAGTTGAGCCAAGTTTAAAACTTTTTATTAATAACAAGTTTGTAACACGTTCGCCTAATAGGAATCCTGTTTATGTGTTTCAAAAACTAGGAGTCAGAAATACTATTAAGATCGATCCTGCCTATCTACAGAAAGGAGACAGGGTAGATATACTGATCGATGGTCCGCAAACAACTATAGGTTACTATCAAATTCCTCAAAATTTGGAATTTAACAGTCATAATGAAGATATTGTTGTATTAACGCATGGACAGGTTCGCAATCATTTAGAAAGAGTAGCTCAAAACATACAAGGACTACTAGGAGAGCCGTTAGGCAGAAGCAACTTGTATCAATTTGACACCAATAATCGCGGCGGGACACTATTACAACATAGTGCTCCTGTTATGTACAGTGCTTTATTTTTAGTCGACAATTCTGCTAATCTATTAAGTAGTTTAGATTATGCTCGAAGAGAATACACAAGATTCAAGAATAAATTTTTAGAAGCTGTTATTAATCGCGTTGACATAAGCACAGAAAATATACCACAAATATTTGACAGTATTATATACAATTTAAACAAAGACAAAAATCCTAAGGACTTTGCTTTCTTCAATAGTAACATGATAGCCTATGGATTATCAGGAGATGAGGCTCGTTTTACTGTTTTTAATCCAGCAAATAAAGTATTTGATTTAAAATCAATTGAATTGACAAATTTTACTGCTCATCTTGTTTATCTAAACAATTTGTTACTAATCAAAGATTTAGATTATACTTGGAATGGAACAAATGTAACTTTATCGAACAATATCACAATATCAATTGATGATCAAATCGTTATTAAAGTTTACAGAGAATTTACAAATAGCTATATACCAGAAACACCTACAAAATTAGGACTTTATCCTAAATTTTTACCATCTAAGTTTATTGATAATACATTAGGAGACAGTGGTGTTAATGTTATTCAAGGGCACGATGGAAGCATAACTGTTGCTTTTAATGATTACAGAGATGATTTGTTACTCGAATTAGAAAAAAGAATTTATAACAATCTGTCTGTTAATTATGATCCTACTAGATTTGATCTAACTGAGATTACTCCAGGAAGATATCGTCGCACTGATTATACCCCAGAAGAATTTAATCGTGTAATTAACAGTGAGTTTCTCAAATGGGCAGGCTTTAATCATTTAGAGTATGCTACTAACAGTGATTATATGCCCAACAACGGGTTCACGTTTAATTATAACAGATGCCAAAACGAATTAGGACGCAATGTTCCTGGTCATTGGAGAGGTATTTACAAATTTTACTATGATACCGATAGACCACACACCCATCCTTGGGAAATACTCGGACACACTATCAAACCCACCTGGTGGGATACCTATTATTCCTGGACAGAACCAACAAAGCGCAGTGCATTGATTATAGCTATTACTGAAGGCTATACTCAAAATCCAGCATTACCGGGGTCCCCGCTATCAAGTCCCTTACACTCGCGGTCTGGATTTAGTAGTATGATTCCGGTAGATCCCAGTGGCAATCTTGTAGCTCCTATTAATTTGATGATACGTGCTAATGATTCTTCTACTTTTGGCAGAAATTTTACACTAGGGGATCACGGACCAGCTGAAACAGCATGGCGTCGTAGCAGTGAATATCCTTTTGCTTTACAAAGAGCAATGGCTTTGTTAAAACCAGCTAGATATTTTGGACTCAATATAGATATCACTCGATACAATAAAAAGTACATAGGCGATAATATTCAATTCGCATTGACCAAAAATTCTAAAAGGCCTAATCCTAGAGATATTGTACTAAATGGCGAAGAAATCAACGGACAAATACAAATAAGTGCAAGTTACATTAATTGGATTATTGGATATCTAATCAGTGAAGGCATAGAACCTATAACCTATCTACGCAATAGGTTAGATAAATTAACAGTTAATTTGACTCATAAATTAGGTGGTTTCAGTGATAAGAAATATCTTAATGTTTTTGCTGAACAGTTTGCTCCTGATAGCAAAGCCCAAAGCATTGTGGTTCCAAACGAAAATTACGAAGTTTATTTAAACAAAAGTGTTCCTGTAGAACGTGCAGTCTACAGTGCGGTAATAATTGAAAAAACAAACAATGGGTATAGTGTCACCGGTTATGATAAAAGATATCCCTACTTCACTATTATCCCAAGCGAGCCAGCCGGATCTAGTTATACGATAGAAATTTTAACTAAACGTGCAGTTGTTTTTACAGAATTTAGATCAGAGAAAATTGTTATACCATATGGTTACGAGTTTACCGACGATCAACAAATAGTCGACTTTTTAGTAAGCTACCAAAGATTCTTAATAGCGCAAGGATTTTTGTTTAACAACTATGATCCTATTTTAGAAGTTCCCAAGGATTGGGTTCTTAGTGCCAAAGAATTTTTAACTTGGAGTATGCAAGGATGGAAGTCTGGAAATATACTAGTATTGAGTCCTATAATTGATAAGATTGAGTTAGCCAGTAACGAAGGTTTTGTAGACGAAATTACCAATCAGTTGTATCAGAGTAGAGTGCTTGGTGCAAATTTTAATGCTATCAAAAAAACAGATTTAATGCTATTAAGAGATGATAATATTACTACTATCAAAACAGTTAGCGGTCAAACTATAGCACTAGTCGATGTTAATATTATAGAATTTGAACATATTTTAATATTTGATAACATCACTGTATTCAATGACATGATTTATAATCCTGTTAACGGTAATAGACAGTTTAGAATGAAATTAAATGGTAGTAAAACTAATCAATGGACTGGTTCGCTTGTGCCTCCGGGATTTGTTTATACTACACCAGAATCTAAAGAATGGGTAGATAATAAACTGTACAATAAAGGCGATATAGTTTCTTATAAAAATAAGTTATATACTGCCTCCCAACGTATTGATCCTAGTGAAATTTTTAATTTTAATTACTGGAAAGAATTAGATTCGGTCATTGAGTCCGGAATTACGCCTAATTTTAGTAACATTGTAGATAGATTAAAAGATATCTATAACGTTGATAACTTGCCATTAGATGAAGAATTTGTAAAATTTAGTGGTAGCCTAATAGGATATAGATCTAGGCCATATTTGACTGATTTAGGATTAAATGAAGTTTCCCAAATTAAATTTTATCAAGGCTTTATTAAAGAAAAAGGTACTTATAGTGCTATCGATAAGTTAGCTCGAGGTGATTTTGATAATATTAATAATGACATTGAAATCTACGAGGACTGGGGAGCTAGAATTGGTGTATTCGGGGGTATAGATTTAAATCCTGAAATTTCTCTTTCTATAAGTGAATCGCTGCCTAATAGAAATCCGCTGGTTTTAGAATTCCTAGAATACGGCAGTCAACCGGCCAATACTGATATAAATCCAATTTATCCAAACCAATTGGTAATGCGTCCTTATGACTATGTCAATAAATTATTTTTAAATCGCAATGAAAGTTCGTTATCTAGAGATTCTAGACAGGGATCAAGTGAAGATCAAGAAAATAAATTAAGATTAACTAAAATTGAATTATTTGGTGATGGAATCATGTGCGGTCAACAGCCCACTGATCTTACAGCATATTCTATTACTGCTGTACAAAACTTAGCCTACGATGTTGAGGTTTACGGGCAAAGTAGTTACACTATTAGAACATTGAATCAGCTAAATCAAATGATTTTTGAGCCAGAGACTATCAACAGCAAATTAATTTTTGATATTGGATCGTTGACAGATATAGAAGATTTAGAATATGAAATAACCGAATCTACCGGGCAGGAAAATCAACTCAGCGTCAGTACATTGGTCAATACTCCTATTCAAACTCTTATACCAGGACAACCGTTTTCAATAACAGTGTTTTCGGTGCTGCCAGCCGAGCAACTTACCATTGAAATTGAAGCTCCTAATACTCTTGATGCATTACAACAAAATCCTACAGTCACAGAACTGGTATCAAAAGTCACTGCTGTAATTAATAATAAAGGTAAGGCAGGCATACAATTTAGTGTAACTGGTATAGAGACCACTGAAAAATTGTACTATTCAATTGAAGAATATAACGAAGACGATGATCAAGTATTGGTATCTACCTATTCGGAATATGGTTTAGCTTGCTTTCCAATGCCTGGGTCGGGAATAAACAATATTAATCGTAATATCAATAGGGTATCATCGCCCCCTGACATTTTATTGTATGAGTCATTGGAAAATTATGCTGCCACAAGTGTTTTAACACGAAGTGTTGGTGCCAGTATGTCCGAGAATCTTCTAAATGGCGATGGTGCCAATGATGAATGGCCTGATCAAATTGAAGCAGATCTTGTATTAATAAATCATGGTTATAATGATGCAAGAAATGATGTTCCGATCGAAACATATAAAAATAACTTACGTGAGATTAGAAACAGACTACCTCGCTCTAAAACCATTCTTTGGGTATTACCAACTAGACCTAATATGGATTTGAAAAATGAGAATGCTCTACCAGATCCTAGAGTTGATTGGAATAGAGACAATCGTTTGGATTTATATATTAATGCTATGCGAGAAGTCGCCATAGCTAACGGTGATTACATAGCAGACACTACTAAGATACCAAATTGGAACCAATACTTTTTGATTGATCCTGTTTATCCAACTCAAGAAGGATATAGAGCTCTGATAGACTACGCCATAGCCCCGGCTGTAAAGAAAGTACTAAAAGATAAAATAAAGAGTACAGAAAAGAGTTACGAAAACGATGTTAAAAGTGCTGGATATGTAATAGCTGAAGAAGTCGACGAATTGGTATTTGATATTGCCAATTGGACTGTAACTGCCGATGACCTTGTAAAATATACAAATGGATACAAAATTTGGTTTGCTAAAGATTTCAATGAAGATTGGCAAGTCTATAGATTATATAAGAATGACGTAGCTATTGTTGGTGCAACTGCCAATCTCGAAAACAAATTTAATTTAATATTTGAAAAAGATCATAGCTACTCTATAGGCGATCTCATTGTAGTAAGAAATTTTAATGTTTTGATCGATGGATTATACACAATACTTGGCGCAGATAGTAGAACAATTACAGTGCAGGGTACAGAACAGATAACAAATCTATTACAACAATATGATTTAGAAAGTATAGCTGACAATTTTGATTTTCAAAAACTAAGATTTGAAAATATTGAACAAAGAAATGCATTGATGCCTAAACATGGTTGGTTATCAACCGACTTTATCTATGTTGATGACAATGGGCTAGGACGTTGGGAAGTTTTTAAAGGTAAGTTAGATAGTTATAGTAACATAGAAATATTTGGTGCCGATGTAATATATTCAGGAAAATATGATATCACTGCCACCGACTGTGGTGCAGTAGAAGTAGAAAGAGTAACTATTCTTAATACAGTTGGTATAGCAGATCAATTACATTTTAACATTAGTAGTATCGAAGACGCAGAGGATTTGTACTATACAATAGAAGAAGTTACCGACGAAGATGTTGAAATTACTACTCAAATTGAAAAATTATTTTATCTATATTTAGATAGAGCCCCGGATAAAGGTACCTACGATTACTATGTAGACCTTGTGCAAAGAGGCAAAGCTAGTTTAACAGATATTGAACAAGCCATTAAAACCACTCCAGAAGCTATTTTCTTAAGTGCAAGAACAAGAGATTTTGGAAATGTTAGCACTGTAGTAGAAACCACAGAGCTTATCAGCACACCGATTTACAAATTTGAAACTATTAGAAAAGAAAGAAACTTGGTAGACATTGATAGTGTCAATAATGCCTATGTATACAGTAACAAAGAAAAAAGAATACTTGCCAGATTAGATTTATTTGATCCAGCTAAGGGAAGATTATTAGGAACAGCCCAACAGGATTTAGACTACACACTCAGTGTTGATCCTGCTGTATATAATAAATCGTCGGATGTAAGTCAGAGTATAGGATTCAGTGAAACTTATTTCTGGGGACCGGAATATGTTGGTCATTACTGGTGGAACATAGACAATTGTAGATATACTTTTTATGAGCACAGCACTGTTGATAAAAGAGGACAAAATTGGGGCAAGCTATTCCCGGGATCTACCATTGAAGTTTATGAATGGATAGAAAGTGATGTTATTCCTAGTGTTCATGTTACCCTAGGTAGGGATGGTACTCCATTATATCCCAATGATGTTGGCTACAGTGAAAAAGTAGTTGTTGATCCTAGTAGCCTTACATTTAGTAGTCGTTACTATTTTTGGGTAAAGAATCGCAGTGCCAAATCCAATAAGGCTAAAGTACACAGTGTAACAGCTTTATCGGATGTTATAGAAAATCCTATCAGTCAAAATATACCATTTATGGCAGCAGTAAAGGATAATGCTGTTGCTTTATTTAACGTGGGACAATTTCTTAATGGCACAGATACAATGTTGTATCTATCTAGCAAGCGACAGTTAACAGATAATATTGTTCATAGCGATTTCGCACTAATTCAAGAAGGAAACATAGAAAGTCCGTTACCGGAATATCTTGTTGAAAAGTTAATTGATAGTTTGTCTGGTATTGATCAATTTAATAATATGATACCAGACATGACTTTGCCTTTCCCTAGACGGTATGGAATAGAAAACTTTCCTAGACAAAGTGCTATTATTGATCAATATAAAGCCAAAGAAAATATAGTTAAGTATGTAAATTCTGTTTTAATTAGATATCCTTTAACCAGACTTGTAAACAATGGCCAAGGAAATTTATGGGCTCAACAACCAGTTAATACAAGTTGGTATGACGAAGAAGTTGGAATTTTTTCAGACTTAGAAGATCCAGTCCCAAGGAATAATTTAAGAATTTTGGTAAGAAGCGACGCACGTAATAATTTTTATTGGACTATCTATCAAGTTGTTAGGATTAAGACCAATCAACTTACATACAGATTTGAATATACTGATTTCGCTAAAGATTATCCACTTATTAGAGCTACTGTATCGGGTATAGACCCAGTCACTGGTGATAAGACCTATGATTATTATGGTTATACGTTAATACGTAGGCAAGGATTTAAAACAACTAATTATTGGAATTACACAAACTGGTATGCCAATGGTTTTACCAAAGACACCGTACCTAATTATGTAGTAGGAACTAACCAAGATATCTATAAGTTGAATATTCAAGAAAATGATATAGTCAGAATTCTTAACGTATCAACAGAATTTGGTACCCTTGTTGACTACGATATAGATTTTGATCAATACACAAATGCGGAATTATATAAGTATGCCAGCAGCGAAGGACAGATGTTAGGAACTCTTGTTGGTATAAATGGGGGAACTATTCAACTCAGTCCTGATCTTTATAAAAAATGGGGTTTCGACAGCGAAAGATTTGATACGTTTGGGTTTGATTTTGATGTTAACAAAGAATTCAGATACATTCTTAAAGGACTTCAAAATGAGATTTTTGTCAACGAATTAGAAATAGAATGGAATCGTACCTTATACTATTTGATTGATCTCATATTAGCAGAACAGAAATATATTGATTGGTTCTTTAAATCTAGTTTTATTAGTATAAATCATAATGTAAATGGCTTAAAGCAAATTCCCGGTTACGTCAAAGATCGTCAACAAAGTTTCGCAGAATTTATTAACGAAGTAAAACCGTATAGAACAAAAATAAGAGAGTATAAACTTACTTACAACGATATAGATGTTAACAGGTTAACTGTGACAGATTTTGATCTGCCAGCAATATGGGACAGTCGTGTTGAGCAATTTAGAAGCCCTAATAATGAATATTCACACGACGGTAATTTACTTGCTAGATCGCAGTATCAAGATTGGGTACAAAATCATAAGTATCATATTGGAAATATTGATATAGTAAGTGGTGGGTATAATTACAGTGGTATATTTTCAGGTGTAACTGCTCCGCCGTCAATAGTTATAACAAGAAATGACAGCAACATTGGAGCTAATGCTAGTGCACTTGCTCAGGTAACTGCAATTAGTCCTTTTTCAGTAACAGGTATATCTATTAGAGATATAGGAGGCAATTATACCGCTACACCTAGTCTACACATTATCAACAATGGTGCAGATCAATTTACAGATTACAGAATAAACAAATATGTAGTTGTGAGCCAAGGTTTATCGGACACCGTGGCCGGTACCACAGGCAATGTAGCCTGGGGTCTTTATTCTGTGGATTCGTTAGGCAATCAAAAAGTATTATACAATACCACTGGTAGAAGTTATACACTGCATCGTATTCGCCGTAGCGATGGGCGTGTAGTGTTATCTAAAGGATATGATGTTTATGGTACAACTGGTCAAGATAATGAGTTAGCCGACGACCTTAATCGTACTACATCTGACTATATCGTAGTTGTACATACATTTGACGAACCAAAAACCAATCGAACTTCAACTAATTTATTACAAGCCATGTATCGTTGTGGCGCAAGCGGTGAAGTTTATGCTAGCATTGATTTTAAATTTAGGTCAGCTTATATATTGGTAGGAATACCTGGGTCCGGGCAAGGTAACGGCATAGAAAATTATTCTGGGTTCGGTGATAACAGCACAAATGCCTATTGTAGATTAGAGTTTAATTTATACCAAAGCCAATTGATTCCTGTAGAAGCCTATCCTAGGATATATTCAATTGGGTCAAATGTTAGTTTCCCTATAAATCCAACTATTAACTCTTTATATCAATTCAAAAATAAATCATGGGTATACAACGGAAATTCCTGGATAGTAGTTAAGAAACCAGTTTCTAGTCTACCTCAAGATCAAGGTCGCAAAAGTATTGTACTAACTCCCAGGTTAGAAAATACTTTGACGAGAAAAATAAAGTTAACTATTAAATTTGACAGAATAAGGTTTACCAGCAATGTAACTAATTGGGCTCCAACTGTAAATTATCCTGTAGATTCGGTTGTTAGTTATTTTAACGCAGAAACACAAAAGTTACATGCATATAGATTCACTGGCAATATACCTGCTGGTTCAACTGACGATAAATTTCCATTTGGTCAGGTAGTAGAAATTACAGATCACAGTGAATTTGACAATGCCAATGATCGTATTCGTGCCTTCTATCAAAGTTCTCCGTACAACGAAAATATTCCAAACAACCTTTCAAGACTTGTATCTGGACTAGCTGCACTGCCTTCTGTAACCAGTGAGGATACAGACCCAGATACTATCTTAATTGCAGACACATTTGGTTCAAATGCAGGAATCAGTGCAGGTAATATACGGGTAACCGGCGGTACATTTGTTTCTGACGTATTAATACGTAGCCCAGAAGAACTGGTACCTGGTAGAGTATTTGAATCCCTAACAGTTGAGATACGGGAAGCTAGCACTATAGACGGATTCAGATTCTTTATTGATATTTCAGGAAATGTGTCTGGTACAAGTTACACAACAGCTAGTACGACCACCTTAGCCCAACCAATTTATCTTGCTACCGGTAACATTACAGTTGTAGATGGAACCAAGCTATCGGCGCCAGCGCCGGTAGTAGTAGGAGGTGTAACAGTAGATGTTATTCCTGGTGTTATATTAGTCAACGGAGAGCGTATTGCTTATTATTCAAAAGCTGGAAATATACTAACACAGATTCGTAGAGGTTATAAGGGTACTAGTACTCCAGAAACACATCTTGCAGGGTCTAAAGTAGAAGATGTAAGTTCTGCTCGTACCAGTTCAACATACATGACTGATTATACTCGTCCGGTGCCACCTGCGCCTATAGGATTCTGGAGTATAACTCCAAGAGTAACTACAGTAGTAGGTAGAAATCCATACATATTCGATTGGACTGCACCATCTACGGCTCCTGGTAATGTAACAGTAAGTTGGTATGCCGTTGATCCCGGAACCGTTAATCTATTTGCCAATACAGGAATAACTACAAGTGGAAATCTTGGGTATATTTACAATTTGCCAATTACAGCAACAAGTGGAAATATTAGGATCAATACTCAGCAAATTTTTGGTTATCCTCAAGAATTCCAGGTGATATTGACAGAAGGAGTTATTACTGCCAATGTTCTCGCTAGATCACTCACAGCCAATATCATAGCTAATACTACAGTTTCCACGATACCAGCTGTGCAATCATTTACCGCGGGATATTACTATGAAGGAATAAACGCTGATCGTTTTGCAGGTCTATGGTCTATACCAAAAACACATACTATGGACAATATAACTGGTTTAGGTAGCGTAAATGTACATGGGCCAACGCCGGGTTTTTATGAGTTAAATTTAAATAATCTTCCTGTACACAACGAAAAGCAATTTAGTATGATCATGCATTTTGTTGACAGTCTTGATGGAGAAACTTCAAGGATCACATTAGGAAATGTGCTTTATGCAGAATTTACCAAAGTTTATAATGTTGCTGAATTAAATTATTCGGTTAATCTTTTTGCCAGTAACGTGTTTACTATAGCTGATTACAGTTATGCTCCTTGGGGTAATAATAGTACAAAAAATGGTTTTGTAAGATTTGAAACCAGTTGGATAGCGAGTAATTCAAGCTCATTTAGTGCAAACATCTACTTAGGGCATAATCAACCACAATCCGATGAGGCCATATATTTCTCGCACGTAAGTCTTAAACTACGTGGTGGCAATGTAGCTATAACACCCACTTTACCAATGCCTACTATTAATTTTGTAGTTAGCAATATTACATCAATAACTGGTTACACTCTAGTATCAAATACCTATACAAGTTCTAATACAATTACCATACCGACTGGTGTTACAATGGTGCAGATAACTGGACGAGGACAGGGCGGAACAGCGGCCAATTTGAGTTGGGAAAATTCCTGGGTAACTGGAGATCCAGAATTTGGTCCTACATTTGCTACTGTTTCTCCAACGAGTATACATAGCATACCCAGTACTATCATTGAAAATCAAGCACAAAGCCAATATAATAGTTTACCAACTACTCGTGTCACTCAAGGCGCTAACGTTCAGTTTACAAATAGAAGTTATATAGGTGGCAGATTAACTCAAACTACTTACGCAGCCAGAGTAAGGTTAAAGCCTGGAGTTGAAAAACTCAAGAGCGGTACAGGATGGGGATCATCCTATATAACACCACCTAATGAATATCGTACATACTCAGTGTTGTCAACTTTGTATGAAGAATACAGAGGTGGTTCATCGGGTGATCCAGCAGCTTTTGGTACAATAACGTTGCCGGGCGGTAAAAATGGCACTGTTGCACCACTTACAGTTACTACCGTGCCTGTGCTCCCTGGTTTGACATATCCTATTACTGTACCAACTGGTGGGATAGTTAATGTTCAATACTTACAACCAAATGTAATTACTATAATTGATCCAAATCCGTTGCGTGCTCGAGTATTTGCTACTCCCGGAAGCTACAGCTGGACAGCACCAGCAGGTATAACTCGTATACATGTATTGTGTGTAGGTGGAGGTGGAGGTGGTAGTTATGCTGGTTACGGAGATGCTGGTGGAGGTGGAGGTGGTACTGGATTCATAAACTTCTATACTGTAACACCTGGTTCTACCTATACAGTAGTTGTCGGTGCAGGAGGCACATCCAATGGCAATCAAATCGGTGGAAACGGCGGGGACAGTTACTTTGTAAGCAATATTACAGTAGCTGGTTTTGGTGGACGTGGCGGAGGCCAACCTTTTAGTTCAACGGGCGGAGCTTTTATAGGAACCGGAGGAGGACGAGGAGGACGAGGAGGTATCACAGGCAGTGGCGGTGGCGCAGGCGGCGGTGGCGCAGGTGGATATTCGGGCAGTGGTGGTAACGGAGGAAATTATCAAGAAGATGGAACATCGGGGTCCGGGGGCGGTGGCGGTGGAGGAGCTGGTCAAGATACACTCACTGGATTTGGTGGCGGAGCTGGGGGAGGAATTAATTTTTATGGTGAAGGTACCAGTGGAGCCGGTGGTGAAACCGGAACATTAATTAGTCGTCATGGAGTAAGTGGCAGTGGAGCTACAACCAGTTTGAATACCTATGCAGGCGGTGCTAGTGGATCAAACTTCGGTGGTGGTGGGGGCAGTGGTAGCAGCAGTAGTATAGTTGGTGCCCAATTTGGTGGACGAGGCGGTGGTGGCCTAGTAGTAATATATTATGGAACTGCTGTAGCTGATTTTACGTCAAGTTTACCCTCTACTAACATGAATATAATATACTTAGATAGTTAAAAACCAGGAATAAAATAATGATAAATACTGACAATACCCAAAATTCTGAAATTCAGGATCACGATGATAATGTTCAACAGCACCCCGACGAGGATGGAGGATTTTATCTACATGATTTCTTAAAAATTTCGGATCCGGAAACAGGTGAAATAATTACGCAAGGTCGTGCTTAATATGAAACATTATCTTCCTCTCAGTGTAACTGGACATGTTAAAATTTATGATCCGGAAAACAATGAAGTTTTTGTAGATCAACACAATGCTATACATTTTGAAAATATTAGTGAAGCATTAGCCAGTAGTCTAGCAGGAGTGCCGCGCAGTGGTATTCGTGAGATGCATTTTGGTAAAGGTGGGACTAGCATTAACACCACTGGTGTTGTCAACTACTTACCTCCTAATACGAATACACAAAATTCCGGTCTCTATAATTATACATTTCATAAATCTGTGGATGAACATGACACCGAGCAGAATAGAGATAGAGGACGAAATCGTATGCAGGTAAGGCATATACCGGGCACTGTTTATAGTGATATACTTGTTACTTGTCTATTAGACTATGGGGATCCACAAGGACAATATGCATTTGATAATGCCGGTACATTAGATAGTCAGTTTATTTTTGATGAATTAGGTTTAAAGGCCTATGCACCGGACCGTGCCAATGGTAAATTACTAACCCACGTTGTGTTTCATCCTGTACAAAAAAGTTTAAATAGGCTTATTCAAATTGATTATACTATTAGAATACAGAGCTTGACTAACCTCACAGGTTTGTATTAATAGGAGATCAAGATGGCATATAATATCAATAAATCAAACGGACAACAATTAGTAGTGGTCGAGGAAGGTACAGCTGATTTAACAACAACTAGTCTTACTTTAATTGGAAAAAACTTTTCAGGTTATGGGGAAAGTTTAAATGAAAATCTTGTACACTTATTGGAAAATTTTAGTCATACAGTGAGTCCGTCTAGTCCAATTAAAGGACAACTATGGTATGATAATAACACGAAAATATTGAAAATCTATGATGGTAAAAATTTTGTAGCAAGTGGAGCAGGTGTTGAATTAGACAACTCATCAACTGCCATACATTATAATGTGTTTGTCAGTGATATCGAAGGTGCTCCACCGTTTAAGGTCGGTGGAGTTCGTGGTATGACAATGACTCCGGCAACAGGCAACCATGCCATTGGGCGTAGTACGCCTGCAAGTGCTAAATTCGAAATTAACAACTCCAATACTGCTACTAAAATCTTTAACGCATACCCACAATTTGACCAATTTGGTCAAGAAGTTGGTATTCATGTTCACGGCGACGATTACATTAATGGACGTAGTACAAGAATAGTAGTAGACAGTTACGGATATCGTGCCAACTATGATGGTATAGGAATCGCAAGCACTATAAATTTAAGACGAGCTAGAGGTAATAGCACTAACAGTGCTGCATTAAGAGAAAATGATGCCATTGGGTCATTGGCTGCACATGGCCATGATGGAATCGGATTCAGTCCGTATCAAGGATATCTTGTCTTTAGAGCAGATCAGGATTGGTCTAATAGTACAAGACCTACTAGATTAGAACTATGGTTAACTCCTAGAGATAGCTTAGTAAATAAAAAAGTTTTATCAGTGTACGGCAATGGTGATGTTAAAGCCGAAGGCGATGTGATAGCGTTTACAAGCTCAGATGAAAATTTAAAACAAAACATACGACCAATCGACGGGGCGTTAGAAAAAATTAAACATTTGCAAGGAGTCGTTTTTAATTGGAACGATCTTGCTGTTGGTAAAGATACCGATAAAGAACAAGTTGGATTATTAGCTCAACAAGTATTAAAGGCTTGTCCACAAGCGGTTATTCGGCGTGAAAATGGTTTTTTAGCTGTAGATTATGAAAAATTAGTACCATTGTTAATTCAGTCGATTAAAGAATTAGGAGACCAAGTTGACCGATTAAGGATGGCTCAATGACATTACCACAGTGGACCCCGGCTCCTGGGTACACAAAATTAGGTTTGCGTCAAATCAGAGATGAATTTGGCTGCGTACCGATTATATTAACACCTATTCTAACAGTTCCTAGACCACCGTTGTCGCCGGATTATGTTCCTCCTGTGCCTATAACTATGGCAGTCTTTAGTGTAAGTCCTTCTGCCCTTGACGAAACCTCTAATAGAATCGGAACCATTACCTACAGCATAATAGGAAGAGATAATCTTACAGTATATGCTCGAATATATCACATAAGTACAAGTGACGCGGATTTTGTCGGAGCCATAAGTTGGACAATTAACACAGATTCTGGGACTTTAAATTTTACAGTAGCTACAGATAAAATAACAGAACTATCATCGGAAACTTTTCAGGTAGCTTTTACCTTAGAAAATAACAATTTCAACAGTTCTTTTTTTGTAAGTACAGTATTAACCATCTCGGATACTAGTAAATATACTGAGTGGAATCCTAGCTTTGTTCCTGTGGGTACTCAAGCGGGTACTTATGTAGTAACTACCGGAACACCAGTGACAGTAGGGATTATCAATGCTAAACCCGGTAGTACTTATACTGGTACAATAACTTATGCAGGATCTGGTAATCCTTTTGCAAACAACCCGCAACCGATTACCACTCAAACTATTCTCGCCGATGGAACTTTGTATAATGCTCCTGTGGTTTACGCAGCGGCGGGCACTTACACATATGATATCACATTTTCAAATTTTGCTCCAGATACTATGCTGAATGGTCCTACAAGAAGATATATTTTAACTGTAAATCAAAGTGTTGGCAACTGGCGTGTATCACCTGTATCAACCACTGTAGTTGGTGGTAACACATTAAAATTTAATTGGTCAGTTGATCGATCTGATCTTACTGAACTAAGTTGGTACATCGTAAATCCCGGGACCATGGTATCTTATACCGGAAATGGTATTCCTGATCGAGGAACACAGTTCAATATCAAAAGAGCTGTTAATACTTTGTCCGGCGACTTTACCATATCAACCGGTGTAGTCACCGCCAATAATATTTTTGAATTAAAATTATTTTCTGGTGCATTATCTGACAGTACGCCGTTGGCAGCAAGTGGCAGTATAACCATAGTACCACTTCCTCCTATACCGTGTATAACTGTACTTGGAGATAAAACAGTTAGCTCGAATAATGTTAGTATACTTGAATGGACCGTAGAAGGTAGTGTGGGTGAACAGGTTGAAATTACTCACATCGATCAACATGCGTCTAATCCTAATTATGTAATTTATTTTGATTATTATCCTGATGCTGGGGAACAGTTCAAACTTGACAATTGGGGGAAAGCAACAGCATCAGAATTTGTATTAGAATTTCATAAAAGAATAGGAAATAGGAGTGGTTATTTAACCTCCGGTCAATTAGAAGGTTTACGCAAACTTGGCACAAGAACAGTTACCTTAGGAGAAAAATTGTATTCAGATGATGGACAAATAAAATGGAAGCCATCTACTGGAATAACTGATAAATTAATTCCAAGAAAAAGTCCATATATATTTTCGTTTGTTGGTAACAAAGCTCCTTGTACCAAGGTAGAAGGGATAAAAGTAGAATTAACTATTCTACACGGTTTTTCTTTAAAAGTAATCGGGGACACAGTTTATCCTTATGGTTTTCCTATTAAACCAATTATTTCGGGTCCTCCTGACGCAAGGGTAGATTTTGTAGGCCCAACCACTGGTTTTACAATTCTTAATCCAGCTGGTAAATCTGATCCAGATTTAAGAAATGGTCAGATCGTGGGAACAGGCACCCAAACTTGGAAATTTACATCAGACAAACCGTGCGCTAACAATCCTTTAGAGTGGTCTGCACAAATAATTGATTATAAATTAGAAATAGCTGTTAAAGATGCAGGGTACAGTGGTGCAATCGCCGCCGGTACAGTTAAAATTTATACTGACTATCAAAATAAAATAATTGGTGGCAGATATGCAGAATCAAATTCGTCAACTGTTTTACCCAATGGTAGAACAAATCCCGTATTAGTACTACTAGGTAGTCCGGGTAGTACTGCTACTTGGGTGGCCGACGATAAAACCGAGAGTCCTGACTATACCAATACATTCAGCACAGCTACAAATGTGGAACGTGGGGAGATGCCTGTTCCAACATATTTACGTGAGTATCAAACAAGATCGCCGGGAACAGTTGTATTTACAATTACAAGTCCTCAAAGTACCAATACTTTAACATTGACAGTACAAACTATAAAAATAGATGAACAATTTTATTTTTCTACGCCAACAGGACCATCGACAGTAAGTCCACCTGAATTTAGCTCTTTTATAGCAGATATAATCACTCATCGAATTAGTGGAGGTTTGCCCAATACTTTTGCAAAATGGAATAGAAAACATATTCCATTGCCAGGCAAGACTGAAGAAACTACTCAACCTCAGGTCATACCAATTGATGCATCGGGTAATTATACTATTCAATCTATATATCCGGCCCCCGGAACTTATAATCATACAATTACATTAGACGCCACCAGAAAAGTTTTAAGCCCTAGTATAATAGTAAGAGATTGGGAATTTACTGTAACTTATATTAACCCAACTAATACTATTACTATTTCAAATCAAAGCTATCCGATGTACACGCAGAATCTACCAATGATGGTAAGAATAACTAGTAGGCCCGGAGATATAGTTACTCTTTTCACACCAACTTGGTTATCTGCTAGAGAAGTTTCTGGTTCACAGTATCAATATGTAATTAATGGACCCGGAATGTGGCTCTGGGGTAACGGCGGTCAAGGATATCATAGAGGCTGGACAGAACAGTACAGTATCGAGGGTTACGATCCCAATGACCTTATAAAGCCTTATGCGTTGGGTCTACAACTTGATCCGATTACAGAATATCGTCGTCTTTACCCAGATATTGCAGCAGCTTTTCAGTCTACCGATCTGGAGAGGCATCGCCAGCATTATAGAGAATATGGGCATGTTGAGCACAGGTCATGGCCAGCCTATCAGCCCTTTCCAACAAGGACAATAACTATTCCCGATAACGGTGTTATTGAATATAACTTTAATGGAACCAGTACAAGTACAGAGATCTTTGTACAGTCTATACACTGGGATTACAGTCGTTCAGAGCCTAGTTATGTTACAGTGGGTGGACGCCGCTATCCGGATTCCGGTAGCTTCAGTCGCGGAATTACTGTTTTAAGTTTTGATCCAGCAACACTAACTTTAAAAAGCTCAATGACCTTTGATAGTTGGGGTAACCCCAATGGAGGACGAGACGCAAATATTGCTCACCTTTACTCAATACCGGTAGGTGATCTGGTAATCATGCTAACTTATGATGCTAGTTCCATACAGATAGAAATGAGACCTCATATACAAGCTGTATTGGGGGGAACTTATAACGATTCGTGGTGGAGATCACGAACAGCTTCAATTGATATCGGTTACGCACATCAGCCAAGTAGACATATATACAGTGCCTCTTCAAGAGCATATGCACCATTAACTTATAAATTTGACGTATTTGCATCAACGGCGTCTCTTCCATATCTAGGATTGTATAATACACGACCATTGGTATTGTCAGATATTAATTATCTAAAGTACGACGATGCACAATGGAATACTTATCTTGGAGTGTTTAATACACCAACGGGTACAACCAGAGCGGCTCTAAATTATAAAACTGCTGTTATGAGTAATTTTTGGAACTATAGATTACAATGGTTATCTAATAAATTTTCTGTAACTAAATTTACAAGCCATGGTATTTGGTGTCCTACACGAATGCCAGAGTCTGTTGTTAGACCGAGTTATATAGATAGTAGAAAATGTATTAAACTATTATGGGAAGATACTTGCCCAGCACCCGACAATAATAATGTGCCCGACGTGCCCGGATATGACACGGGCGGGGGCGGCCTCGACTAAGACCGTGAACACGGGCAACGGAGAATTTTAACTACGCATATTTGAACAAGGGTTAAATACTTTAACTAGATAAGAATATATGGCCAAACAATTTATAGTAAGATTAAAATCTGGAGGAAAGATTTTAGCAAATAGTCAAATCATAACCATTAAAGGGTTAGGTGATGGACCTATTTCCCCAAAAGATTTTACAGACGGTAGTCTTAAAGGTACGGTTGTAACTGAAAATGGTGTAGCATCGTTATCTAAAACTGTGGCCGCGTCCGATTGGGTAATTAATACACCTGCTTGTATTGTAGATGGTGGATCCTCTCTTACAATAAATTGGACTGCTAAAAATAATACTGCCACTGCTATAAGTTATTACATTGTTTTTCCTGGTACATTAAACATTTACTCAGGTGCCAGTGTTGAAAATTCGGGTGGTTTAAATGCCTTACAAATTACAGGGACTTCAGGAAGTTTTGTAATACAAACAAAAGTTGTTAGTAAAGAGGAGCAATTTGAAGTTGTCATAGTCAATGGAAGTTTAGATAATGGAATTCCATTATCAAGATCATGTACAATCAGAGTGGTAAGTATAGATTTCAGTGCTAAACTACAAAAAACTACTATCTATGAAGGCGAGGAAGCATTTATAGAAATTAAAGGTGCTCCGTTCGAGTATGTAGCATTCAGAGGAGAAACAAATGGTAATGTGCAGTTAGACAAAAGCGGCACGTACATCGGTTCTTTGAACCCCGGTATTATCATCAGTCCGGGCAATTATGTATATATAGTAGATGGTAACTTAACTGATACTGTTGTAACTTTGAATTTAACAGTTAAAACATTGAATAGACTATTGGCACGTGCCGAAAGTACTTTGGTAGCCAACAATATGCCAATTACTGTTAGAGTTACAGGTACACCCAGCGATGCAGTAACAGCAATACGTACAGGCTCATCGAAGCCTTACAGATTTACTTTATCGCCGACTGGATCAGCATTGATCAACGATATTCGCGATGGGCAATTTACACCCGGCGGTAGCACTTATACGTGGAATTTTGATGGCGATCAAAGTGAGGGTAATCCTAGTATTAGTGTCGAAGTCAGAGATTTTAGATTAGCGGTAAATCCTACGTCAGGAACAGCAGCGAGAGGTCGATCTCTTAATACAATAGTCACCGGTGTTCCTGGTGAAATCGTTACAGTTACAAGGTATCCGGGCAGTGTAGATACTGTTATTTTAGATGACAGCGGAGCAGCCTCGGTGGATTTAACTTTTGGAAAGTTAATAAATCCTGGCACATATACTTGGACACTAGACGGTAATAAAACACCTAATAATGTAGAATTTACAGGAAACATTACCCAACAAAATTTCCTCAGAGTAAGCTATGCTGGTCCTTCGACTATACGCCAAGGCATACCTATTATAGCTACAATTTTTGGATCAGAATTTGAACGAGTATCATTCGCAGGAAACACAACCGGTACTACAGACCTAAATAGTGCAGGATTAGGAACACAAGATCTAACATTGTCTACATCATTATCAGTTGGTACTAAGTCTTGGGTATTTACTGGAAATAAAAGTGCAGGCAGTGCCAATCTAACAGTTGCAGTAGCTCCTGCCAGTAATTTGTATGTTACCGGTAATGTAATATTTCGTGAACAAGATCCTATTCCTTTAACTGTGTATGGTGCTAATCTCGAAATTATAACTGTAACAACAAATAATAAATTACCGATAAATTTTGCCCTTGACGCTACCGGAACTAAGGTTACCGATTTGAGTCCAATGGGATTTGTTGCAGCAATTAATCCTTATACAGTGTATTTTACAGGAACCTACGATTCTACAGTTATTGTTCCTTATAGTTTTAGTATTACTCCAAGATTTGTATTAACTGTGACTGGTCCGCAACCAAGTGTTATTGAAGGTGACCCAATTAATGTAACTATAACTGGAGCACCAGGAGAAACAGTTACCTCAACATTCAACGGTGGTATTCCGGGACCAGTTGTTACACTTAATACATATGGTGTAGGTACATTAGCATATGGCCAAAATACTCTAAACTTAACTAGCGGTGTAACACTTACTGCTCAGACAACACCTTATACTTGGATTTTCGGTGGAACAATTTCTTTAGGGAATCCAACATACAGTGTAAGGATTGATAATCCTTATCCATTATTGGTTACCGCGGCCACATACAGCCCACCGTCGGGATCCGCACTTAATGTTACTATAACAGGTGCTCCTGGTGAGGTTGTTACTTACACAGGTTCAGTTAATAATGGTTCTAGAACATTAAGTTCGCCAGTGTCCGGTCCAGGGTCTGATACATTTAACATATTAAGTGGTGTGTCACCACTTACACCAGGACCATATAGTTGGACCTTTACAGGCGGTGTTGCTAGAACAAATAATACCAAAACTTTGAGTATCACAGTAGGTATAGCTATACCAAGTATCACAAGTTTCAGCAGATCAGGTGCAGCTACCTACTATTGGACCACAACTGGTACTAACATTGTGCGCCATTATGTACGGGTATCGATTGGTAGTTCTTTCAATGCAGCAGCCGCAAGTACTGTAACTGATCTTTATAGTAATGTAAATAATGTTGGACCAATTAATTTAGAGGCGGGATTATCCTCAGGAAATACCTATACGTTTAGATTGCTTGTTTACAACAACGCCGGCGGTGTATCGGTACACAATGATTTAACTGTTACCTTATAATTTAGAACATGGATGATCTTAATAAAGTACAGGTACTTGTTGTAGGTGGCGGAGGTGCCGGTGGCCAAGATGCAGCAGGTGGTGGCGGTGGCGGTGGCGTAGTATACGAATCTGATTATAGTGTCGAACCAGGATCAACAGTACCGGTATTAGTAGGTGCAGGAGGCTCAAGACCCACAAACGCTGGTACTCAAGGAACAGGCGGAGCTGAAACAGAAACTATTGATTTACCTTCTTATTTTTCTATACCTGGCATCTACAAGTATACAGCTAAACCGGGAACTTATTCCATTAAAATTTGGGGCGCCGGAGGCGGGGGTAGTTCATATTCAGGAGGGGCCGGCGGCGCTTGTATAGTTAAAACTAATTTAGTAGTAAATGAAACCACTGAGTGGACTGTATTTGTAGGCGAAGGTGGCACTGCTAGAAATTATTCTGACAATGATTTAGAATTAGGTGGCGTAATTGGTTATCAATCAGGAGGAACCGGTGCCAATGAATTGTCTGCCTATAACGCAGATTTTATAGCAGCACTATTGGTAAACACTCACACATCTGCTAGTAATGACGGTTATTTGGGAGTAAAAAAATTCGACGTTGTAAATCAGTATTGGCTTGATAATCGGGTCTACAGTGTTTTTGATACTCGGGCTATTTACAGACCTTATTCAAATGGTAGATTTTCACTGAGGTTAATTGAAAAATATAGATTAGTTGGTCCTGATAGTCAAGGACGAAAAGAAATTATTCCTAGTGATTTATCTCCTAGATGTATGATAGAACCCGGTATTGATATGTTATACCTTGAGAAATTATCCAGCGAATACAAATTTTTTAGAACCGGGAATCTGTTTTACATCAGTGATGCTGCTAGTACGAAACACTTGTGTAGAATAAATCTGCAGGGTGGTGGTTTTACCCCACGATTAGTCTTTAAGAATGGTTATGTTACAATTAGTCTTGATAATCAAGGGACAATGAGCCTTCAGATTCCTAATGGAGCAAAACTTGATGTTCCTGATGTTAGCACCGGGTTGTTAGATATCATTGGTAGAGAGTTACCGATAGATTTTCGTACTGTAAATGATAGTGTATCAGATGTTATTAATAATAAAAAAGGTTCTGGAGGGGGCGGTGGCGCAAGTAGTGCTCTAACTGATAATAGAGGACTCAGGTTAGTAGCTGGAGGGGGCGGTGGCGCAGGCGGATTTTATAGTGCACTAGGTACAGCAACTGGTGGAGGCACGGGCTTAGGTGAAGGTGGGACAGTACAGGATGCCAAGTTTGGAAGCAGAGGTGGATTTTCCGGCGAGAGTGAAACTCAACCGGTAGTTAAAGTACAAGATCCTATTAATTTAAGTGCATGGCTTAACAACTATGGTGTATGGCCATCACAGGGTAATTATTTCGAAAAAACTATAGTATTTAATCAGTCCGAATCTATTGCTATAACAATGAACTTATCTTCTAGCGGTGAGGCCTATGTTTATCTAGATAATAATCCAGTGGCTGTTATAGTATCAAAAATATTTAATTTTGATGCACTACCCTCGGGTTGGGGTACAAGAAGTTTACAGTCACGAATAGAATGGTTGAATTCCAATCGAGTTCCACAATCAGTATTAAAAACCATACTAGGTTACACTGAGCAGTATATTTTAGAGTTACAATGGGGTAAACCTTTAAAATATGACGGTCCTGCCACTGGTCCAATCGATAGGAAAGCCACTGCAACTATTAATTTATCTAAGGGTTATCATTCTATACGTATTGTAGCATCATCAAATAGCTATGGATTAGGACCAGCATCGGTGGGATTTACAATGACCGGAGCTAATAATGTTATAGCCATAGACCTGGCTGATCCTGCTACTTATCCTTTAATATCCAATGGTACAGGGGGCGGAGGTGGAGGCGGAAGTTGTCAACATCCTCTTAGCATTGAACATATATTTCCCGGAGATTGGTATACTTACAGCGGCGAGCAAAAAATAAAATGGTACAATGATAATAAAATTACACAGGACGTATTAAATTTTTATGGAATCACTGGGATCAGTGACCTACAGTCGTTAGGCTATAGTCAACCTGCAACCGGTTACCTTACAACCTCCCCACACAAAGCCGGTGGTGGTAAAGGAGGACAGAGCGTAATTGGTGATGCCAATCATTATGTTGGGGAAAATGGAAAGACTACAGATACATTGGCACTTCCGGGAAATCAAGGTGACTTAGATTACACAACATCAACTGGAACCGGAGGCAGTTTTAATAGCAAAGGTGGATCCGGCAGAGTAGTTATTATACACACAGCTTTAGCCGGAGGAAGCGGCACAACAAGCAGCCAAGGAAATAAATCTGCTAACGGAGGTAATAGTGCGTTTGGTAAGTTAGTAGCTTTGGGTGGCGGGGGCGGGGCAGGAAATGCCAGTGGCGCCAATGCTTCAAACGGCGGATCGGGTGGTGGCGCCACCAGTACCAGATTAGCAGGCAATGGCACAGCAGGGCAAGGGAATAACGGTGGATCAGGTAGTACACAATGCTATGATATAGATATGTTTGTGTCGGCCAAAAGAGGAAACTTCTCTGTAGATGTTTATAAACAAAAAGCATTAAATATCATGCCTTTATATACATCAAATTCTGCTTATACTGTACCCAATTTAGGTACAAGATATGGATTATATAGATTTCCTGACATTGAAGGTTTAGCTTATTGGACCAACGAAAGTTTAGCTAAAAATTGGACAATCACATCTGTAGACTTTTTAAAATCTTTTTTTGAAACAGCCGCCACGTCTACATATGGATCGGATGCAACACGCATACTCACCGGCGCCAAAACACAAGATACAACATCATTGTCGGGTTGCGGATTCCGGGACGGAAGTAATTTACTAATGGGCGGAGGTGGAGGCGGCGCAGGCGGCGCAGGCAACAACGACGGTCGAGGCGGTAACGGAATAAAAAATGAAATAACAGGTACTGCTGTTTTTTATGGTGGTGGTGGTGGCGGTACCAATCAAGTAAATTATGCAGCAACAGGTGGAGCAGGCGGTGGTGGTACTAATGGAGGATACCAATCTGAGTCTAACAATGGATTACCTAATACCGGCGGTGGTGGCAGTGCATATAGCGGATCTTGGGGCGGTGCAGGTAATGGTGGTAGCGGTGTAGTAATTGTAAAATATCCGTCACCTCGACGAGCAACCGGTGGGTTAATAACCGAAACCAGTGGATATGTTTTACATAGATTTATCAACCCAGGACCGGCAAATTTTAATGTATCAAAAGGATCAATTCCTGAACCACCGCCTCCTGTTGAGGTTGTTTGCGATGGATCTATCGCCTTGGGAGAATTTTACGCAGGTGGTGGTATATATGGTAATCTTCTAGTAAGAGAAGGAACAGTAGGGTATCCTGAGAATATCAGGACACCCATACCAAGAATTCCCGACGAAATCATTTCAATTAAAAATTTTTATGGTGCTAAGACCGGCGAGTATAGTATTGTAGGTGTAGATCCTAATAGAACAGATGCAAATATAAGTTTATGGCAACAAAGAACACAAGTATTCTTTAAAGTAACAAGTATTAAAGAAACCGAACGTCTTTATTGGACCATTGAGCCGGTTGATACAAATTATACATTTGATCCTCAGATTTATCCTGCTCAATCCGTCGGTAATTATAGAGCTTATGTTAACACATCGGCACAGTTGATTATAATCGACGGACCATATAGAGGGCGTGTAGGTGTTTCTAGGTCTGGCCCTACATTGGCTTTTACGCCTGATCCATTGGTAACAGAAATTGTTTTAGATGAATTTGGAAATTATTTTGGAAAGCCCGACGAAGTATTTTTGTTCGCTGGCAATTATACATACACATTTACTTTTCCGATACGTAGTAATTATACATACACTGGAAGCAATACAAGGATCTGGCGAGCTGATATTTTACCTGCGCCTGCACCGGGTTCTATTACTACAACTTTGCCACCAATACTTGTACCATTCCCGACAACCACAACTACAACAACAACTATACGTCAATATCCGACACTAATTAATACCGTGCCTTATGTTGGATCAAATATAGCATTGTGCTCGTACGCAAATGTTAATATCATTGACGCTATACCTGGTGGTGGTGTTTCGGGAACTATATCTGGGCCTCCGGGTAGTTTAACAAATGGTACAGGACAAGAAGAAATCTCTCCGTTTAATTTAGGAATAACCGGGGGTAAACAACTTGGAAATCGTAGGTATGTTGTTCCTGGTGTTTATAGATATGAATTCGCTTTTAGTGCACCCGAAGGGTCAAGTATAGTAGGAAATAACCGTAGAACATTTACATTAAATGTAAAACCTGGAATTTCTTTACAGGTTGTCAATGAATCGACGTCTACTATTTTTGTAGCCGGGGAACAAGTCAGAGTTAAGATAACTGGTGGAAATGATGACACTGTAACTTGGTCTGGACCTACTACAGGTTCTATTAATTTAGGTCCAGATGGGCAAGAAATAGTGACTTTACTAGAAAAAAATCATCAATTGCCTGCCGATAATTATACTTGGAAGTTTACAGTAGCAGATGGCAAGACTTGCAATGACACAGAGTTTAAACTTAACATAACACCACCACCGCCTACTACAACAACAACTACCACAACTGACCCTCCGGGACCGGCCTGTAACACAGATCAATTTAATCAAACCGGTGGATATGATTTCGAAGGACTAGGACCAAAAGGGATGTTAATGTATGATGTTACTGGGTCTGGAGATTTTGCTGCGTTCCAAAACGATATTGGTACAGTGAGAGGCACTAATAGTGCTAGGTTCACCGAAAAGGCCTATGGTAATAACACATTTGGATATGCTGAAAATACCCATTGGGGATTAGCGGCGGTACATGCAGGGATATTAAAATCCGGAGAAACAAAACTAATTCGAATAAAATCATTGGGTATTAAAAGTAATTTTCCGGGAAGTAGTGCCAATGGGATAACGACTCAACAACGATCTGAAGCATCATGTGCGTATCAAATTCTAGCATATAACGGTGACCCTCGTACTAATGTTTGTCCTATAAACTTAAATGGAATATCACTTCAAGGATTTAACACACCTTTTAACAGTAATAATACCGCATCTGTGACAGGAAATGCTTCCAGTTCAGAAAACATTTATGGAAATAATACCTGGGGGTACGTATGGCAGTCAGATTTTTCCAAAGTTGTGGTACATGCAGGACTGTTGGCCGACGGTGAAACAGGCAACATTAAAGTCACAGCAATTTCAAACAAATCATCGTTTCCTGCTAGTTTAAGTAACAATATTCAAAGTTTAGGTTATGACGGGGAGTCTTGTGCGCTAATTTTAGAAAAATTCATTGTAGTACCCGGGACACCCGGGACACCCGGGACACCCGGGACCGGTCCATGTTCTCCAGTTGATTTTATAAATTGTTGTCCTCCGGTTTATACAGCAGCCGTGATGAATAGCAGTACTAGATACGACACCGAAGCAGAAAGATTGGCCTTAGGAATCTTGCCAGGAACAAATTTTAGTAGCGATGGAGTATTACCTGTTTCTTTTGCGTATAGTCTTGGAAGTGCCACAGGAACTGCAGATGAAAAATCTGCCAAGGCATTCATTTTGGGGCCTGTAGGTAATAACACTGATGGTTATGCTTGGGGTACCAAATTTGGTACAGCATTGATGCATAGTGGGTTAATTACACAAGGACAAACTAATCAAATTTTTAATGTTAAAGTAATAAGTTTAGGTCCTAAAGAAAGTTTTATCAAAGGACCTGATAATAATTTAATCGCAAGTTATCCGGGCGATTGGAAAGCCTGTGCTTATAGATTAGAATTAGTCATATCTGGAACTACTCAGCCGCCGGGTACCACCACTCCGGTTACCACTAGACCTCCGACTACTCAAGTAACTACATCCAATATTCCGGTAGCTCCGAGAATAACTGCATTTGCCGTGGGTTCTCCATCGGGTATTCCAACTTGGACACTTACTTACTTTACTAATCCTAGTCAAATTTTAAGGGTACAATTATGGGTGATAAGTGGACCCAGTGGGTTATTGAATAATGGTTCGGGACCAGCAATGGTGTACCCAAAGAAAATTTGGGAAAAACTATTAGATTCAAGGCAATGGACGGGTCAATACGCTACAGCAGAATCCCTTAAAGGTTATGTAAGAAACACCCTAATAGGTGGAACAAATACATTCCAATTGTGTGCCGAACTTGCCGAAGATGCCAGAGCCAAAGAATGTACAGGCTACGCTGGTCAAACAAGATATGACGGATCAAAATTAACTCAACATGTCACCTTATGGCTGGCATAAACAATCAATAAATAATACTATGGCTAAGAAAATTATTGTAAAATTATGGAAAGATGGTGTAGGTCGTGGTCTAGTGGCTACATCGCAGGTTATTACCATAGACGGACTAGGGTCAGGACCAGTTGTAGCCGCCGACTTTGCTGATGTCACTCTGCAGGGTACAGTAAATACCAGTGCTCAGCGCGGAGGATTTTACAAAGAATTAAAGTCTCCTAGTTGGTCACTGTCCTCGTTACGCAGCTCATACCTGGCAGGAAATAATATTGTATTAAATTGGACTACCAACTTAGCCGATGTCACTCCTTCTATAAATTGGTATGTGGTTAATGTAGATCAAACAGTAATTTATACTGGTGCGGGAGTTGCTAGTAATCGCAGTGTATCTCCATTATTAATTTCTGGTTTAACGGGAACATTTAATGTTGCAACATCACCCGTTGATGTTAATCGAGATATTCAAATTACAATCTGGGATGGAGAATTTGGTATCAGCAGTCTATTGGCTAGATCTGGTACTATAAAGATTATAGCCAGAGAATTAGAAGTAACCTTACCGGCTACAGTACCGTTTAGAACAGTTATCCCTTTAACTATAACCGGATACCCAAATGAGTTTGTTACTTATGAAGGCACATCAACATCTTATGCCAAGGGCATAAGAGGTAACGTAACTTTAAATTCAAGTGGTAGTTATTTTTTAGCTGATATACGAGGTGGATTAGAAATTGCACCTGGTAATTTTGAGTATATATTTGATGGTAATATAACAGCAGCTCCAAAAACTACTAGAGTTACAATTACACAGGAAGGCTTCTATGCTTTACAATTTGTAGGCAACCCACCTACACAGATAACAGAAGCAGGACCTCTTAACATAGTTTTAAAAGGTGCACCAAATGAAACAGTCACCTACAGTCCATTGACCTCAACTGCAGGGGGTTCTAGTGGTACTATAAGTTTAAATTCCAGTGGAATTAGCACTACAGTTAATCTTGTGAGCGGACTGCAACTTGCTCCTAATAAAATTTACGGTTGGCAGTTTAAGGGAACTATATCTATAAATCCGTTGTCACTTAATGTTGTTATTGTTGCTGGAAAACAATTAAATGTATCTGGGACTACTCCAATAGCTCAGAATACAGCCTACAGTGTTACTGTATCTGGTAAAGCAAATGATAATATTACCTATACTAGTGAGAAGCAACAAATACCGATTGTATATTTTGATTACTATCCAGAAGTTGAATCTACATATAACCAGGCACACCCCAATGGTGATTATAATAAACAGACTTTCATTGATAGTTGGTACAGTTCTACAGGATCTGGGTTAAACTACCTTTCGCCTACAGTCATTAATAACGATTATAATAGAACTTTCACTGGTTCTTTTACTTTAACTGATGTTGGCAACGACGACGGACAAATTACATATCAGATTGTAGACAGTGCAGGACTTTTAGGAAGACGTACTCCATACTTGTTTAAATTTTATTCTAGCCAATTGCAACAGCAGAAATCTCTTCAGGTAACAGTAAACAAACAGTACACCTTAAAAGTAACCGGACCTAGTAGCGTAGTAAGCGGTAAGCCAATTGAAATTACAGTGTATTCAGTAGGTAGTGATAACACTGTTGAAGTGGCTGGGCAGAATATAACTGGTGTTAAAAGGTTAGACACTTTTCCCGCAACAGGTAAGTTTACTTTTGATTTATACACTGTAGTAGGTACTCTTGCAGCAGGATCCTACACTTACTATTTCGATAGCAAAAGATCTGATGTTATTAATCTAGCTAATGCATTAAATACACCATTTACGTTTAGTGTAACACAAGATATTCCAGTTACAGTCGTACATACACCATTGACTGGCTACGGGGCAGATACTATTCCTGCAGGAAGTTTTTATGAGATATCTATTAGATCTAGTGTCGGGGATGTAGTAGAAATAACTAGAGAAACAATGCCACTTGCCAATGCATATTTCGATGTTTATCCTGAAGTACGTAAAGCATATTTAAATCAAAATCAAATTCGGGAAGAAGCATCTTACGCTACAGAACATTATAACACCATTGGCAGCAGTGAGGGCCGAATATCACCTTCGGAAGCTAATAGTTATAGAACTAACGAATTAGAACCAAAAACCAAGGTTACTACCATTTCTTTACCACAGGTGGCAGGACAAAATTACGGCCAAACTACGGTCAAATTCGGACCTTACCCATATCCGTTAGTCACTCCTATTACACTGACGTTGAAAGGAAAAAATAATAACTCTATTCAAAAAAGTTTTAGGGTAGTATCTTTAGGCGAACTTAAAGTACAATTACCAGTTAGTGCTCAAATTGATGATGTGTTTTGTACTATTACAGGAGTCCCCAATGATACTGTAGTAGGAGTCAAAATAGAAGCTTCTAGTTCTAATAATATTCCTAGACCGGTTGAACCTAGACAAGAAAGAACATTTAAATTAGATTCCAATGGAGTTTATAGTGGACCATTTTTGTCAGGCGGCGTAGGAACCACTGGCACATTTAATAATCTTACAGCCAATGCTGATAATGTTTACTATTTCTCTAGTCGCACTAACAAACAAACTACACAGGCTGCTGTTAAGGGAGTAGCACTGACAGTTTACACTGGAAAGCAATACTTAGTTTCAGGGAATCTAGGTGCTGTAGGACAATACAGTGACCCTGAATTGATTGCAACCCTTCCGACCCAAGCTACTTGGGTAATGTTTGCTATCATTGGTGGCGGAGGTGGATCAGGTGGTCAAGATATGTTTACTGGTGGAATGACTTCAATGGGTGGTGCAGGATTGGGCGGAGGAGGCCTCAGAGGCGTATTTAAATTACCAGCTGGTACCAAGAAATTATATGGTGTAGCAGGAGGTGCTGGTATAGGCGGTGCAGGGTTGAAGAACAATGCATCAGGTGGCACAGGAGGTGCAGGAGCTACAATGGAAACAAGCCTTTCTTTGAAGGACGGTAAAGGAGGCACAGGTGGTAGGTCCGGCGGCGTTGGGATTTCAGGATCTGGTGGTGGCGGTGGTGGTTCAACATTATTAGCAGTTCAATTAAGTGGTGGTATACTTGGAGTTGTAGCTGTAGGTGGCGGCGGCGGTGGTGGCGGCGGCGGTCATTACAGTGCTGGGTATAACGCAGCGATAGGCAATGGTCTTCAATTACAAAATTTATCCCAAGGACAAATTACACAACTTCCTGCATACATGTTCAATGGAGGTGATCGCGGCGCCACTAACGACGGCGCCGGTGGTGGTGGCGGCGGTGGAGGTGAAGGTGTAGGGGGATCCGCTCCTGCCGATGATGGAGGTGGCAATGGCGGCTTTGCTGGAAAAACGTACTATAGCACAGCACTATATGAAGGGGCTAATTTATGGAGCACTGGAACAACACCTGAAACTTTAAATCCTTCTGGTTCAGTGACCAATCCGGTGATAGGAAATAGAAATTATTATGGAAATGGTGGCATCAATGGTGGAACTGGTAGTCCGGGGGGCATAAGAATATTTTACACCACTGCTGTTGAAAAACCAACAGATTGGGGCTTATTGCCCGAGTTACCAACGCCCACCATCGGTGGTTCTCCTACTGCCTTTGTGCCATATATACAGTTTGCAAGTCCTGGGACCTATAGTGGTGTAGATGCTCTTACAGGATCATTACGAATATATGGATCGGGATTAATTTGGGCTGCCGGTAGTGGAGGAGGATATCCAACTCTAAATACGTTTCATAATGGATATGCATTAACTTTGAATGGTCTTCCTTTACCAACAAATGTCATTGAAAATTACAGTTTTAAACTTACTTTACTAATAAACAGTAATTTTACAAGTTCTGGTGCTGCTGGCGGCGGCGGCTACAACAATGGAGGCTTACTGGGTTCAATTGGCACTGGTCTAAATGTAGGTGGATCTTTTACATATACATTTGGCAGTTTGAAAAGTAATACATTTGTCTTTACTGCCACTCCGGGAAAAAATAATACAAGCAATCTTACATATCAAGGATCCGGCGGAACATTTTATGGTTACCAACGTGCCCAATTGGACATAATTGATCCTTCGGGCGCCATTATACACACCTCTTATTTGAATTGGAACCAATGATAGATGAAGCGGTTCGTTGTTAAATTACGCAAAGGTGGTAGTCAAGGCAATGTATTAGCCACATCTCAAGTAATTACTATAGACGGGCTGGGAGATTCTGGTGTTACATCCGGGGATTTTGTTGATGGTGTTATAGCCGGTCCGGTGCAGACACTAAATGGTTCAGCTTGCATAGTTAAAACTATTACAACACCAAAATATTCTATAGTTCCTGTATCAGTTAGTATATCAAATAATACTTACATAGTAACAGCCTCTAAAACTGCTAACTTTGGAATTTCAACTAGTTTAACCGGTCTAGGCAATAATGTTGCGTGGAGTGCTGTATTTCCAGACACAACAGTGACTTACACAGGTGGCGGCTTAGAAGTAACGAGTGGAAGAACAACTATTACAGGGTTTAGTGGTTCTTTAAAAATCACAACTTTACCTGTTAATCAAGACAAACAATTTCAAGTAGTATTATGGTCTGGTGATGTAGGTAAGAGTGTGGTACTCGCTAGATCTGTAACGACGATAATTACTCCAATTCGATTAACTTTAACTGGACCGTCAACTGCTGTTACTAATCAACCTATAACTGTGGTTGTAACTGGGTACAACACTGATCGTGTAACTATTCAAGGTGCCAGTGATAGTTCTGTGGTTTTGGATGTGTCCACTGGGCAAAAAGTAGTAGATCTCTCGATGGACAAGACATTTCAGCCTGGTGTATATAGATGGACTGCGCGAGGAGAAATTACACCGGGAACAGTTGAGTATAATGTTACTGTTATTGACATGTTTGGAAAAATTGAATATCCAAAAGATGGTGTGCCTGGTACACCTGGTACACCCGGTACTCCTGCTACACCGGGTGTTCCCGGAGACTCTGGTACTCCTGCTACACCGGGTGTTCCCGGAGACGCCGGTATTCCTGGCACACCAGGCTCAGACGGTCCTATTATAGTTGTCAATAATGCTAATGTGACTGTTATTTCAACAACAACAACCACAACAACAAGATCGTTAACACCACCTACCATATCATTGACATACAAAGTATCGGGCACATTAACTAAAACAATCAACGAAACAAATAAACCTACTATTAGTATAGAGTACATAATAACAAACAGGAATGGTCGAACTGTTACAGCTAAAATAGCAGGGGAAGCCTCCGGGACCGGGCAGACCACTTTAAGTGGTGACCCCATTATCGGTGTGCCCACCGATAATAATGATTTTCTTCTTGTAACAAAGGAAATTACAAATGATGCAGGCACCATTGAATTTACCGCAAATACAGATCAAAAGACCGAAGGCACAGAATCTTTTAGGGTTTATTTCTATACAGATGTAAATGGTAATCCATTTTTTCAATCGGACGTTTTATCTATTCTAGATACTTCAACTACACCCATAACACCCTTACCGGGTAATTTAGTAGAATATGATCCAAAAATAACTTCATATCCTAGCGCAGAAAAATTTGTAGGCGATACTGTAAAAGAAGAAATCACGGCCGGACCACCCGGTGCTGAATATACAGTTACTATGAGTGGATATCAGTTAGACTATGAAAAAGAAATTGGCCAAGGTAGAGATTTAGTTTGGACGTCTGTTGATGCAGTTAGAATAGCTAGTACCATACGCGGTTTTGATGCAGCCCAGATAGCAAAACAATATTTTCAAACCTTAAAAAGAGAACCCGAAGAAGAAGGAATGAAATTTTGGTTAAATGAAAGATTTGTTAATAATAAATCGCTTGAAACTGTACTACAAGGTATAAAAAATTCAGCTGAAGCTGCAAAGCCAATGCTTTTTAGAACCGGAACCTTAGATGCCAATGGATATGGTTTGATTACACCCGCTAATAGTACCAAAGTATTAGCTCCTGGAAGATATAGGTTTGATGTTACTTTTACTAAATTTACAGGTAAAATTAAAACATCTACGACTAGAACCTACACCTGGATAGTCAAACCTAAATCATATGATATGAAGATTACACCGGTTGGTAGTACTAAAGATAGATACCAAATTGGATTGAATCAAACATTTAAAATAGGCATTACCGATGGTCCACCGTCTGCTACCATATCGATCGTTAAAACTTCTTCGGTACCGGGTTGGGCAGGCACAGAAACTATAAAACTTGATGCCAATGGTAATTATACTTCCGGAGATGGATTATTTGGAACCGCCGGTGATTATTCTTATGCGATGACCTTAGATCCAACTACCTATATAGGTTACTTAACAGATAGATCGGCTAGTGGACAAGATTCTAGAACGTATATTATTAATGCTACTTCTAATACTCCCCCTGCTGTTGAGTATAGACCTAAAGTTGTTCGAACCAAACTTAATGCACAATCAGTGTTAGAGGTTTCTACTAATACAGTTACAGTAGCAGAAAGATTCGGAACAAGGATAACTGGTGGCCCACCACGATGTAAATTTGACGTTGTCAAAACCAGTGATAACCAAGTTTGGAAAGGTGAAAAACTTACAGGATCATTGGACAACAATGGAAATTTTGATGATGATTCAAAGGGACAAGCATTTTTTAGTGTGCCAGGAAAATATACTTTCACTATTACATTCTTAGATTACGGCAACACCGTGAAATTTCCCGAAGGTCCAAGTATAACTTTACTTCTAACCTGTGTAGATAAACCAAAATTAACTGTTAGCTCAGATCAGATACCTAAGGACAAAGGAGACGGATATAGATTAAACAATATTATACTTTGCAAAGAATCAGATGATGTATATTTTACATTCAATGGTCCTAGTAATGCACCATTTGAAATTGAGGAATTAAGTCCGTCGGTGACCGAGGATAAGAACAATTTTTTCACTACATATAATAACGTTCAAAAACAATTTGAGGCTGCTAACCCGGGTAAAAGTCTAACCGGTCCCGAGGCCGTGGCTTTTGTAGAAAAATTTTATACAGCCAATAAAGCTCAATACATTGATCCTTATTGGTTATCGTTAACAAAACAATGTAGGTATTTTGATTTTTACTGGGAAGCCTATAATAGTTGGGTAAATGGTGGTAAAGTTCCTGCAGATCCTCAGGTTTATAGTAAAACATGGAATAGTACGTTTGGAAATACACTTAGTCAAAAAATAGGAGTGGCCGTAAAAGATCCAGATTCGGCCAATAATTTATTCACCGCCGCGGGCAAACAAACAGGCCTATTAACTTCCAAAAAAGACTTCTCATTGAACAGCGACGGTGTGGGAAAATTTCAATGGCCTACCAGAAAAGAATTCGCAAAATGGACACCGTACAATTATAGAGCCAGACTAAATCCCAGTGTTCCAAATTCTGATCCTAACGATTGGGTCTATTTTGGTATAAATATTTCCAGGGATGGAATTCCTGCTGCAGATTTACAAAACGCCATATCTGTGCCACTCAAAGTCGGCGGACAAATTTATTTATTTCTTTATACTAGTAAAGAATTGCAAGCACAGTCTATCTTAATCGAAGGAAATCGTGGGGAAAAAGTTACCTGGACACATAATCATCCCAATGGGGTAAGACCTGATAGTTTTGCTGGTCAAATGATTTTTTCTGGAGATTTCGTAAGTCCTGCATCTACCCACACTACTAAACCCGACTTTAACACTGTTCAAGGAGCCAATGGCGGCGGCGGCAGTGGACCCGGTGTAGTCATTGATGATAGTCTCTACCCAATTGGGTCTACTAGATTACAAAGTTTAGGATTTCCCACTGGTGGACTTGGATTAGACAGAACTATTAATCCAAGAATTGGAACAACAGCCTATCAATTTGTTGGTTTACATTATGGTAATTTTACAAATCAAATCTGGATAAGTTGTATCAATAATCCATCGTTGCAGCCAGTTATAACAAGTACCGTAACTATAAGTATTGTAGAGACCGGAAAGCATTATACAACTAAAATACCTCCACCTACGCTTAATAGTGATAAAAAATACGTATGGATTAATCCAGCTGGACAATCTTCACCTATTATAGATATCTACACAGGATATAAAGGTAATGATCCATTGGGATTAGATATTCTGAGAATCAATAAAAGAAGTTTTACATTAGTAATTACTAATATAGGTACAGGATTTTTTCCGTTCGTTTTAAACAACGATATGTTATCTAAAGATGCTAATATTGTAAATCAAATTCATCCATATATGATAATATATCATGACGTTTATGACTACTACAAAACTTCAAAAAGTACATTAACACCTGCAGAATATGCTGTTAATCATTGGAACAACTTAGGTGCTAATAAACCAAGTTATATTAATCCTTATAGAATGCAGGCATTAATTAGTGTTCCCTATTTTAATTACAATCCAGATGTTGAACAAGCATGGAATCAAAGTAATCCGTATACGGCAACTGACAGTACAGGTTTTAATGCAGTGGTCGCTGGGTTTTATGCAGAAGGACATTGGATACAATATGGTAAAACAGAAGGTAGATTGAGTCCGGTTGATACAGCAGAAAAATTTAGAGCTCAACCACTTGATCCATTGCCTGATATAGATCTAGACACAACAACTGGAAAATATACTATAAGTTGGACTCAGGGTGATAATGTCGCAAGAACTATACCTTACGTTTATACATTTGATGGAGATAAAAGTCCCAATCCAGTGACGGTGAGAGTAACAGTATTAGATGCTCAAACACGTACTACAAACATGGATGTACAGACGCAAATTACTGCACCTAAGGTACAACCTGTTCCTGCTAAACCATTGGTCGTGTCTGTATCGCCTAGTAGATATCTATATCAAACTGTTCCCGTTACTGTTACATTCACTGGAGAACCTAACGATCAAATATATATAGAATATATAGATCCAAAGTTTAACGAAGATAGTTTATACGTAGAAGCCTATCAAGATTTAACTGATTGGTTAAAAGCTAATCCTTCAGCTTTGAACGGCACTAATTTACGCGACCTATCCAACTCACATTATAATACCCATGGAAAGAAGGAAGGTAGGTCAAGTTTAGACGAATTAATTAATTTCAACAGAAATTTAGTTAAAGGTCAAGCATTCAAAAGACCTTGGCTTAAATTAGATTCTACAGGTCGTGCAAGTGTTGATATTACAGAAAATGGTCTATACCATTATCAACCAAGAGTTACTCCTTATACCTATTTGACTACCGCAGATAAAAGTACAGGTACACAGACAATTACGTTAACGGTAACTTCAAAATATGCTAGCGTCAGTAATAGTGCTAGTACACAAACAGCTGGTAAACTACTAACAATTACTAAAATTTTTAGCAATTACGATGGATCTAGAGTAATATTTTACATAGGACAACAAGGCGATACCATTAAACCCACCAGCGTCAAGGTAACAGTTATATCATCTAGTGTCAATAGTATCATTCCTGTTAACACAGTATTATTTGATTATCCTAGCCGGGCAAACTTAGGTAATGACATACGAAACGTGTATACTGATGAAGGTGGGTCATGGTTAGGTGGAGAAATACCTATGCCCCAGTATAGTTATACCGGATTAGTACTAGTATTAAGATTTACTATTACCAGCGAAGGTGGAACTTGGACAACTAGTTCTACATCTATACCATCTGATTATACCTTTATTAGTACAGTTGTTGATGTGCAAGGTTAAGGTTATTAGACCATTTTAGTAAAAAATAAGTAAGATCCGATTCATACAATCGTGCCGCAATCTTTACCGTATATCCATAATAAGCGTGATCTATAGCTATAGTCCAAACAGGTGTTTCTACAGCAGTAGCCATGATCCACTGACCTTTTTCACTTTGTTCAAATTCCCATAAACCCTGCCCGGCATAGATTTCAGGGTCTTCAACATCGCCTAATCTAAACGAATGTACTACTTGATGCCTAATGGCTTCCTGACGAGAGTTCTTGGGCAAGGGGGAAGATTCCGGCAATAACTGTCGCACAGGCTCTTGCCACTTCTGTATGTTCTTGTTGAGTGCCATTTGCCGACCTTAATTCAATATAGTGAATCCATGAGCGAAGTGTACCATTCATGTACAAACGGCTCTCCATTAAACCTTCGGGGAGTACTGCACGAGCCTGCTCTTTGGCAATACCTTTACTTATTGCCCATTCATAGGTTTCTCTTGTACGACTAATTAGTTCTTTCTGAAGATTTTCCCATTGGTAAGCAATTTGTCTATGTTTATCATTGTTGTAGTCGATTTCTATACTATTTTGTCGATTATGTTGATCCTGAAATCTTAGATCTCTTAAAACAAAGTTGAGATCTTTAGTAGGATCGGCATAACGTTGACTGAATTCTTGAAAGCTAAAACTACGATGTCTAAGTATTTGTCTTGCAATGTCTCTTGTGGTTGTAATTTCTAAACATGCTGAAACCATTTCCAATGGCGACCAATGTTGATGACGTATAAGATACTTAATCAAGCGTTCGCTAGTCTCAGTATTAAATTGATTACTAGGATTACTTACACGAGCACAAAATGCCACAAGGTCCTGGGCATTTTCAATGCCTTCTTGTTCAAATTCAACAGTTGGTTGAGAAAAAGAAACTAAACGTACTTTCATAAGTCCTTGAGTATTCGATCTGTAATGGGTTGAACGGTTTTAGCTACATCATCTATGTTAACATAAAAGTCAATGTTGCTAATATATTCGTCTATGTTTTTAAGTTTCTCATCTAATATAGATTCTACTGTGCCAGGAGAGTCATATTCGGCAAGAAGTTCTTTAATGTTAATTGATATCTCTGTACCATCTATCAAGTGTACATGGATAGCAAGTAAAAGGTCAACTGGAATTTCGTCCTTATCTATATCTTTAAGAATTTCTCGCCATCTGGCCTTTTCGGAAACATTAATTTTTTTTGCTTTTGGTTGCGACTTTTTTCTTTGGCGTGACATTTTGGAGACCGGGATCTAAAGATGCTGCTTCTGCAGTCAATGTTTCTGCTTCTTGTAAAAGGCGTGCTGCATCTGCTCGCATTTTATCTGCCTGCGACAATCGTTGTTGTGCCAGATCTGCATCTGTTAATACCCCAGACGATTCCAAAATAGGCATTACAGGAGCAGGTGGACGTTTAGGATCACCTAGATCACGCTCAGCAATTCTTTTATTTTTTGTTTGTAATCCTTTTTGATTTTCTAATTCTTGATATTTTTTGATAGCATCTTCACCTTTGGACATCTCATTTAATATTGTATTAAGTTCATCCAGGCGCACAGTACTTTTACTGTTTGGAGTAATCATTACTTGATTGGTTGGAATTTTTTTGATTAATCCATCTGCGTGTAATGCAGTGAGACAGTTACGTCCATCTGGCATATAATTTCTAAATAATACGTCACTTAAATTAATTGATTGTTGTCCGGCAGCACTTTCTAAAATTTTCATGACCTCATCATGATAAATTCTAGGTAAAAGATCACTATATACTACTAGACACATATGATCTTCGTTGGGCACTTCCCTAAACAATAAAACAATTTTCTTATTGTTATGTTTGCCGATATGCTTTAACATTATATTATCCTTGTGTGGTATCTTCTTGCGAAGTTTTATCGTCAGTCTTGACAGATACGCCGGCTGCTTCTAAAAAAGCAACTAGACGATCATAGACTTGTCCTACACTAGATAATTCTGCTACTCGCCAAACACCGCGTTCGGTTACTACACGCAAAATTTCTACTACACTAGCTATATCTTGTAAAGTAATCGACGGTTTCGGGCTATCGGTTGGTTGAATGTTTTCGTCAGACATTTGAAACTCCAATAAATGTTTTTATATTTAACACTTATTGGAGTATAGGTTAAAATTTATTAATATCTTGTAATATTAAAGCAAAGTAACTGGCCTCTCCGTGTATTTCGAATCCGGCTCTCTTTTTTATGGCCTTAAAACCGTTGACTCCTACATAGTGATCATCTAAATAAAACCTTCCTTGTAGGTTTTCATAAATCCAGTCTGTAATCTTTTTTTCATTAGTAGATATGTCAAAGTCCACCGCAGAAAAATGCGGTGGACAATGATTGACTCTCCTTAGATTAAATAAGTTAAGCGGGTTGATTACTAACTGTCTTACGGTCATCTTGAATAATTGTTACAGGACGGTTAAGAAGTTCTTCGCTGATCTCAGGAAGGGTTAATCTGTCCTCGAGGCACACTTGCGCGGCCTCCACGAAACTGGACATTAAATGAGTCTGTTTTGTGATATCGGCAATCTCAGCACTGCGGGCAAGATCATCTAAGGCCTGTTCACACCGAAACAGCCTGAGTTGAAGATCCTCAACCAACTTACGAGCTTCGGCTATCTTCTTGATTGCCTTGGGATCACGAATTTCCATTACTTCTTTCCTTTTTGAGCATGTTCATAATGAGCCCAAATACCAAAGGGCGGTTGGGCATTAGTGTTGCCTTTGATAATCCAAACAGTATCACAGTAGTCGGGATCACCCCATGATCCATAAGGATATCCATCTGTGAATACAATAAACTTCTTGGGCTCGATGCCTGCTTCCTTCATATAACGCCAGTTAGC